>Ga0316188_10000578_pt1 | contig 16048 bp, 18 predicted proteins | sample Phiworburrow1_MG_FD_204933 | JGI IMG/M metagenome (GOLD analysis project Ga0316188, IMG submission 204933) | Coastal sediment microbial communities from Maine, United States - Phippsburg worm burrow 1 | ecosystem: Environmental > Aquatic > Marine > Coastal > Sediment | place: USA: Maine...
ATTGGGTCCAGGCTGAATTCACCGAGAATAACCTGGCTCACATTCAACAGGGCAACGAGGTGGAAATGGTTTTTGACGTTTTCCCTGGAGAGATTTTCAAGGGAACCGTGCGTGAGATGGGCTATGGCGTCGCGGTAGATGCCACGCCGCTCGGTGCCTTGCCCACCATCCAAAATAAACGCGGCTGGCTTAGAGACACTCAGCGATTCCCTGTCCTGATAGATTTTAAAATCGCGGCAGGGCCGAAAGAAATGCTCAAGGTCGGATCCCAGGTCACGGTTATCGCATACACGGGAGACCATTGGCTCTCTAATCTTTTAGCCAAATCCTACATCCGGCTGACCTCCATATTTGCTTATGCATACTGATGCCACTGCACAACCGATAGCAACCCCGCGGATGGACACCGCCAGCAGGCGTATCCTGCGCCTTGCGCTGGGGGCATCCCTTTGTATGCTCTTTTCCCAGGCGGCTGATTGGCCGCTCGCCTTTCTCGCACCGGCAGTGACCATTATCCTCCTGGGCACCCCTTATCCTGCGCCTTCATTCAAGGGGGGCTTGAACATTTATCTGTCACTGGTGGGAGCGGTCCTCGTCGGTCACTTGCTGTTGCCTTTCCTGGACCATGCTCCTGAAGCCGGTCTTCTGCTCCTGGCCCTGGGCCTGTTTGGCAGCTTCTATTACACGGCAATGGGAGGGTCAAGCCTATTCGGCGTTTTTCTGCCCATCGGATTCGGGTTTCTCTTGAGCATCGGTAGCGTGAGCATCGATATTTATATCGGTCTGACCCAGACGGTGGCGCTTAGCGTTGCAGTCGCCCTCGCTTTTGTATGGATAGCGCATGCCTTGCTGCCGGACCCTCCTCGGGAATCTTCTGCAAATGGTCATCACCCATCTGCAGTGAAACCGAGTCAGAGGGAAGCAACCAGAAGTGCTCTCCGTGCGTTCGTGGTCGTTTTCCCGGTGGCGTTTCTCTTTCTGTGTGTCAGCACCAGTGCTAACTATATCCCCGTGATGATTAATGTAGTCACCCTGGGACAACAGTCTTCAGCCGTTAAAAGTCATCATGTCGGTCTCAAGTTGGTCGAATCGACCTTTTGGGGGGGCGTTGGGGCGATACTTGCCTGGATCATCCTGAGTGCCTGCCCGAATCTGGCTATGTATACCCTGTTGATAGCGCTAGCCGGTCTCTTGTATGGCCCGGGGATCTTCAAGGGTGAAGGCCTGAATGCCAAAGGTGGCATGTGGTCCTTTGCATTTATGACCATGATTATCATCCTGGCTCCCGCCCTCGGGTCTGATGCTTCCGGAACCAGCGCTGCCGAACGTTTTTGGACCCGTCAACTGCAGTTCATGGGGGTTGCCCTCTATGGCACTTTTGCTGTTGCTGCGTTCAACGCGCTCTGGCCTGGAAAGCAAGAGCGTAGCGATGCGTAAATATCTTGACCTGATCAAGAATTTTCCAGGCAGGCAATTGTTAACCCTGGCCATGGAGGGTGCCGCTTTTTTTAGCGACTCGGCCTCAGATTAACTCTTGCTCTCTCATAAATTTAGGGAACAGGCATGAAAATACTAAGATTCAACTGGAAAGCTTACGACCCAGTCGGCGGAAGGAAGTACCTCGCTGGTGTCGTCGTCGTGCTGGTCCTCTCCATGATCTTCCCTGGCTTCCCCTGGTTCGCCACATTCATTAGCGGGGCGTTAGCCTGGCTGACGACAACCGTCCCGGGTCGTCGTGGCGGTCGACTCCTGGGAGTTTTGGCCTTTTTGGTCTTAGCCGCCGCCCTGATTGGCATGGCCTACCTCCTGAGCGGAACCCACTGGCCGTGGTTTGCCGCTTTATTCGTCGTCGCCTTTTTCGGAACCTTCGCAATGATCAAAGGGCCGCGAGGGTTCATGACTGGCTGGTGTCTGATCATCTGGTTCTATGTCGCACCGTTCATTGGCGCTTCGGATGCCCCCATCCTGTTGCTCACCTGCCACCTGCTTGGCAGCGGAACGGTACTCGGCCTTATTGCTCTGCCGATGCTATGGGAAAAAAAACCAGCGGATGCGGGCGAGGGCAGTGCCCAGACCGGGGAACCCGATCCACCCCCAAGTCTTGGCTTTGTGCTGCAGCACTCGACGGCGGTAGGGCTCGTTATGGTCCTCGGTCTGGTTCTGGGTTTTTCGTGGCTCAAAACAGACCCCACAATGATCATCAACGCCTCAATGATGGTCATGTTCCCAAGCCGGAAGCAGACCGTGACGATGGCGGTTGACCGGGTGTTTGGTGCCGTGCTGGGTGTCCTTTTGGGCTTCTATCTCGGCGCCTACGTCCAGAGTGCACTGCTTGAGCCCATCCTCTGGATCATTATGTCTTATGGCGTAGTCTCAATGATGAATGTGAACGCCGCTGCTCCGGTGTTCTTTTTCACTGTTATCACGGCGGCGAATTTGGGAATGCTGGACCATCAGGTCGGCAACGCCATCGTAAACGAGCGAATTTTCGCCGAGTTTGTGGGCGTTGCACTCGCCGGGCTTGGCATTACCCTCCGGAGCATTCTCGGCTCGGATAAATAAAAAAATAAGGGCCGAGTCCAACGACCCGGCCCTTTTCGCGTATTCTGATAAGTGCGATTCCGATGTTCGGTCAAAGACCCTGTTCCTGAAGCTTCTCCAGCAACGCCTTCTGCTCGGCACTCAGGTGGTGCGGCACATCGACTTCGATAACCGCGTAGAGATCGCCAGCCTCTTTGCCCGGTCGTCCGGGAACCCCAAAGCCTTTTAATCTGATCTTGCTGCCGCTCCGGGTGCCGGGCTTGACCTTGATACGCTTGGCCTGCTCAAGGGTTTCGACCTCAACCGAGGTGCCGAGGCATGCCCCGGTAAATGGCACCTTGACGGTTGTAAAAAGGTCCTTGCCTTCACGTTGAAACCGGGAGTCCCTGGTCACCGTGATCTCCAGCATCAGATCTCCTGCCGGGCCGCCGGCCGGGCTTGTGCCGCCCTTGCCGGGGATGCGCAGCTTTTGCCCTGATTCGACACCGGCCGGGATGCGTACCTGCAGCTGATCGACCTGGCCGTTACGCTCGAGGTCAACCCGCCGCTCGCCTCCAAGCACCGCCTGCCGGAAGGGGATCGTCAACCGCATCAGGTAATCCTGCCCTTTGACCGGTCTGTGAAAGTTCTGGCTGCCGCCGAAACCCTGCGCTCCGGCACTGCCGAAGATATGACTGAAAATATCGTCGCCACCGCGGCCACCAAAGCCGAATTCACGGAAAATGCTGCCCAGGTCGGCGTTCCGGAAGATGTCTTCCTGCGAAAAGTTCTGATGAAACGCGGCATCGCCGAACTGGTCGTACTGCTTCTTTTTGTCCGGATCGGAGAGCACCGCGTAGGCTTCGGTAATCTCCTTGAAACGCTCTTCTGCGGACTTGTCATCCGGATTCTTGTCCGGATGGTATTTCAAAGCCAGCTTGCGATAGGCTTTTTTGATCTGGTCGGCTTTGGCAGACTTCTCCAGACCGAGCACAGAATAGTAATCTTTGGCCATACGGCTTCCTTGCAAATGAATTGACGACCCTGTTTCAACAGGCGGTTATCAGGCAGGCTCAATATAGTGATGCAAAGGCGACTGGTCAAGAAGCCTGATGAGTGATCTCGAATTATATTTATGCAAAGAAGGTTCCGTTGTTATTGGAATGCAGCGGCCAGCCAACATCCACCGCCGACCAGCAGGGCGGCAGCCTGGGCCGGGATGGCCTGTCGCATCTCTTTTTCAACTCCAGAGGGGGAGGTGAAGGTCGATGAGCCGGTGAAGTGCATGGCACACCAGGAAGAGACCGTGGTGACGGCGATCAGCAGAGCCATGGAGTTCAGCCAGTCGAGTGAAGCATACAGCAGAACGACACCAAGCAAGCCCGTCACCAATCCGGCGATTGCACCTTTCAGGGCAAAGGCCCGTCCGGGCAGCCATGGCAGAAGCAACGGCACCAGCACGGCGCCGGTGAAGACCCCGAGCAGGCCCGAACAGATCGCGGCGCCGCCACGACTCCATACGGCAGAAAGTGAGAAGAATTGCGGCCCGATTCCGCCGAGGATGAAGAGAGCCAAAATACTCCACATGATCTGTTTGCGCATGTTGACAAGTTCAACAGGCGTCAGCACCAGCCGATCGACAAGTCCGAAGGTGACGCGACGCATCTGGGGTGTGGCATGACATTGATCGTGCAGGAAACGCGGCAGGTCATTGCTGCGCACCGGACCAAAGACGACCTTGAAGCCGCAAGCCTTGCTGACCTTATGGGACGAGACACCGGGGGCGCCGAGCTGGGGCACGATCAGGGTGCGGTGATTGACGATCTGGTCCAGTCCGCTGATTTGGGCCCGGCGAATCATTTCGTCCGTGCCAAAGGTCCCTTTGCCGGCAGCGCACCAGACGTTGATCCCTTTGGTGTCCAGGACCAGCAGCCAGAGGTCGTGGCCGTGCATGTCGCGGCGCACGATATCGAACGTCATCTTGTAATTGGCCGTGACCAGGACATGGCTGTCGGCAGTTGGTGAGCCGATGGCATAGAGTCCAGGGGCGATGCTGTAGCGGTTGCGGCCAAGCCCCCAGCGCATCTGCCAACGGCCGGAGATATCGGTGCTTGTCAGCTTGGTTGTGATTTGCGGGACCCTGCCAGCCGGGGTATCGAGCCAGCCGCAGACGAAAGGCCAGAGCTTGTAGCCGGGGCGGTCATCAGCAACGGCCTGGCAGCAGGTGTCGGTGCTGTTGACCGGTGGGCAGCAGGTGCCGGCTGGCGTGGCGGCTGGCGGACAACAAGCTGCCGATTCAGCTTTTGCGGGCGGGCAGCAGTCGGTGTCGTTTCCCGGGGGAGGACAGCAGGGGGCGCTCATGAAGGTCCTTAAATCTTGCGTCCGCCACACGCCTTGAGCGTGGCATGGGCATGGCGCAGCATGCGTTCGGTGGTCTCCCAGTTGACGCACTTGTCGGTAATCGAGACGCCATATTCCAGGTCTTCCAGCTTGTCAGCCATTTTCTGGTTGCCTTCCTTGAGAAAGCTTTCGATCATCAATGAGCCGATCTTGGCGTTGCCGGCTGCGACCTGTTCCATGACATCCTGCATGACAGCTTCCTGGCGGTTGTGGTCCTTGAGTGAGTTGGCGTGGCTGCAGTCGACCATCAGAGTGGTTTTGATGCCGGCCTTGTCGAGTTTTTTCTCGGCCCGGGCAATGTCCGCCGCTGCGTAATTCGGTTTGTCGTTACCGCCGCGCAGAACGATGTGAACATCCGGGTTGCCGGTTGTGCGGACGATCGATGTCCGACCCTCGCGGTTGACGCCCAGAAAGCTGTGCGGGTGGCAGGCCGCGCCCATGGCGTCGATGGCGATCTGCAGGTTGCCGTCGGTGCCGTTCTTGAAGCCGACCGGGAAGGAGAGGCCGCTCGACATCTCACGGTGGGTCTGGCTTTCAGTGGTCCGTGCGCCGATTGCTCCCCAGCTGATTGTGTCGGCCATGTACTGTGGCGTGATCGGGTCGAGCATCTCTGTTGCGACCGGCAGGCCCATGGCGGTAATGTTGAGCATCAGGCGGCGGGCAATCCCGAGTCCCTTGGAGATCAGGTGCGTGCCGTTGAGGTCCGGATCGTTGATCAGGCCCTTCCAGCCGATCGTGGTGCGGGGTTTTTCAAAGTAGACGCGCATCACCAGCAACAACTGGTCATGGAGTTCGCTGTTAAGTTTTGCCAGCCGTTCGGCATATTCAATGGCCGCTTTCGGATCATGAATCGAACAGGGCCCGATGACCACCATCATCCGCGGGTCACGGTTCCAGAGGATGTCCTGCACCTGCGCGCGGGATTTGGCGACGAATTCGGCATCCTCTTCGGAAAGTGGCAGGACCTGCTTGAGATCTGCGGGAGCGATAAGCGGGGTCAAGCCGCTGACGTTGAGATTGTTGGTCCGAACCATGAGTCTCTCCTGAGTGCTGGGTCAAAAAAAAGGCATTATCTCCTACAAAACGGAGAAAAATCAATAAGATTAAAGGATTTAGAATCATCATGTGATTGACACATTTCCTCCTAACACGCTATAAATCAGTATTATTAAGACTTTATTTGAGCCGGGACTTGAACTGTGTCCCGGTCAGGAGCTTTCATGGACGTATTGATCAGTGCCGTCTTTCAGGTTTTGCATGCCATTCTTTCGATTTATTTCTGGATTGTCATAGGTAGAGCGGTGATCTCCTGGGTCAACCCGGACCCGTACAACCCGATTGTTCGCTTCCTGAACAATGCAACTGAGCCCGTGTTTAGCCGTATGCGGCGAATTCTGCCCCTGCAGTTTGGTGGTATGGATTTTACTCCGATTGTCTTGCTGATTATCATCGGCGTGCTGCAGAACATTCTCGCCCAAATCCAGTACAAATTGACCTATGGCGGCTTCTAGGCGGTTATCATGAAAATCAGTCCGATCGATATCCAGCAGCAACAGTTTAAATCGCGCCCTTTCGGTTATGAAAAAGCCGGTGTCGACCGGTTCCTCGAACTCCTGGCAGAGGAACTGGAGAGGTTGATTCGCGAAAATATAGATCTGATGGAGGAACTGGCCCGAGATAAAGCAAGCCTGGCGGAGATGCGCGATCGCGAGGAAAACCTCAAAAAGACCCTGGTGACGACCCAGAAGCTTACCGACGAGTTAAAGTCGACGGCCCGTCGTGAAGTTGATGTCATGATGGCCGAGGCCGAAGTCAAGGCGGAGCGGCTGATGCACAATGCCGAGGAACGACGTCAGGAATTAATCAATGAACTTCAGGAAATCAAACGACAGAAGATAGATTTTGAAGTCAGCCTGCGCGGCCTGCTGGAAAAACATATCAGGATGCTCGATCTGAACGCGGTGGCGATTGAACGGCATGATGCGGACACCAGGCTGCTTGAGGAACCACTGCCGTTTGTCAAGCACCATGAGCAGGATGTTAAATCACGGCAATCGCGATCCGGGTCAGCAGGCGCGGTTGAAAAACCGTACGAAGATGCGGAGTTTTCAGAGCCGCCGCCTTCGGAGCTCGCCTTAGATTTCGATCCCGGAGATCAGGCGGACGACGAGGACCTTCCCAAGTGACCCTGAAGTGCCTGCGCAACACTGCCGCGGGTGTCGAAATTTTTCTTTATGTCCAGCCCCGTGCCAGCCGCAGCAAAATAGCGGGTATCCAGGGCGAAGAGCTCAAGGTCGCCCTGACCGCTCCGCCGGTGGATGGTGCTGCAAACAAGGCCTGTCGGATTTTTTTAGCCAGGCTCTGCAACATTCCCCGTAGCCGTGTCCTGCTGGTCGCCGGTGAGACATCACGGCACAAGCGCCTGCTGCTCAAGGATGCCAACCTTCGGCAAATCGAAGCTCTGCTCGAGGATTTGTTGGGGGCTTGACATATCATGGTAAAGTCATTAAATTACCGTCGCATTTTTTATCAACCTGGAGCTGTGGGTCCGGGTGTACACTCATTCAGGGAAAAGGTGGTTCGTTATGCCGATGTACGAATATCAATGTAAGCAATGCGGGCTGGTTTTCGAGGCCCGGCAGAAGTTCTCCGATGCTCCACTGGCCGAATGCAGGGACTGCGGCGGCCAGGTGGCCAAGCTGATCTCACAGACCGGTTTTGCCCTGAAAGGCGATGGCTGGTACGAGCAGGGCTATGGCCAGAAGCCGGCGGCCTGTCCTGCCGCGGATGCCGGTGGCGGCTGTGCCGGTTGCCCGAAAGCGGCCAACGAATAGCTTGACACATTTTGCATAATACCGACTAAAGGCTGCCTGGTTTGTTTTCCTGGCGGCCTTTTTCTGTCTTCGGTTGTGGCTCCCTGGCCGTTCGGCTATATTGACATCATTGGATTAAATGACAGAATCCATAGAGCAGGTAGCTTGACATGGCGGCAAGTGTGACGCCGACTATGGTGCGGGGGAGGGTAAGCATGCTGATACGCGTATTGTACAATGACGGCTACTACGATTATGTCAAGCCCCAGCTTCTGGACCAACTGATCGAATTAAATGGAATCATAAGTTTTTACCGGCAGAGCGGTCCGGCTGTTTTGGGCGTTGACCGCGTCCGTTCCTCTCGACGCAGCGACTATGACGGAGCCGAGCGCAGAGTGCCTGTGTGATCAAAACGGCCTGCCACCAAGCAGGGGGTCTGGATGTATTCCCTGCTCGACAGTAGCGACGACAGGTTACGTAATTTCTTGACTACCATTCTACAGAAATCCCTTGCTGATGTTCCGGAGGTCATGCAGGCCTTTACCAGGCTCGAAGTGTTCCGTCGTGATCATCTGCAAAAGGGTGCCTGATTTTTTTGTTCGTCGAATATCCGCGTAGCCGGATGAGGTGGGTTGAGACATGTCTGAATCACTGCAAGTGCTTTTTCTCTGTACCGGGAATTCCTGCCGCAGCCAGATGGCTGACGGGATTGTTAACCATGATTTTTCGGGCAAGATCACCGCTGTCTCTGCCGGAACCGATCCGCATGGACTCAATCCCCGTGCGGTTCAGGTCATGCATGAAATCGGCATTGACATCTCACAAAACAGTTCGGACCATCTGAATCGCTATGCAGGTCAGAACTTCGATTACGTGATCTCGTTGTGCGGTGATGCCAACGAACAGTGTCCGGCCTTTTTCGGTGGGGTCAAGCGCCTGCACATGCCTTTTGATGATCCGCCCCGGGCGACCGGCAACGATCAGCAGGTCCTGGCGGTTTACCGGCGGGTCCGCGATGAAATCCGTGCACAGCTGAACGTCTTTTTCAACGCAGAGCTGAAAGGTAAATAAAATGGAACACGGCCTGACGAAAAAACTGTCCTTCCTCGACCGCTATCTCACCCTGTGGATTTTCCTGGCGATGTTTGTCGGCGTGGTCGGAGGCTGGCTGGTGCCTGGCGTCAAGGATGTGGTCAATGTATTCACTGTCGGCACAACCAACCTGCCGATTGCCTTTGGCCTGATCCTGATGATGTATCCGCCGCTGGCCAAGGTCAAATACGAAGAACTTGGCGAGGTGTTCCGCAACCGCAGAATCCTCGGGCTGTCGCTGCTGCAGAACTGGGTGATCGGCCCGATCCTGATGTTCGTGCTGGCAATCACTTTTTTGTCCGGCTACCCGGAGTACATGGTCGGCCTGATCATGATCGGCCTGGCGCGTTGTATCGCAATGGTCATCGTCTGGAATGAGTTGGCCAAAGGGAACACCGAGTATTGCGCCGGCCTGGTGGCGTTCAACAGCATTTTCCAGGTGCTCTTCTACAGCGTCTATGCCTGGCTTTTCATCACGGTTCTGCCGCCACTGCTTGGTCTCGAGGGGGCGGTCGTCGAAGTGACCATCGGCCAGATTGCCGAGAGTGTCTTTATCTACCTCGGCATCCCGTTCATCGCCGGTATCGCAACCCGTTACATCCTGATCCCGCTCAAAGGCAAACAGTGGTACGAAGAGACCTTCATCCCCAAAATCAGCCCGATCACCCTGGTCGCCCTGTTGTTCACCATAGTCGTGATGTTCAGCCTCAAGGGCGAGCTGATCGTGACCATCCCGATGGATGTGGTGCGGATTGCCATCCCGCTGCTGATCTACTTCGTCATCATGTTCCTGGTCAGCTTCATGATGGGGGTCAAGGCGGGTGCCGATTACAGCAAGACGGCCACCATTGCCTTTACCGCCTCCGGCAACAATTTTGAACTGGCGATCGCTGTTGCGGTCGCCGTGTTTGGCATCGAATCGGGCGTCGCGTTCACGGCGGTGATCGGCCCGCTGGTCGAAGTGCCGGCCCTGATTGCCCTGGTGAATGTTTCCTTCTGGTTGCAGAAGCGATACTTCACCAAAGAGCATCCGGTACGAGGTGTTTGACTGCCCTTTAATTATTTTTTGCTTAGCTTGGAGTTGTCGATATGATAGCATTTACGCGCCCTTATTAAAATGCGCTACTCGATTCCAAAAGGTCAAGACCAGACAGTCCACGCGTTAACAGTTCACGATCACGGCCCGTAACCTTGCCACAAGGTTTGCCTTATGGATTTCATGATTGCCAATGACCTGTTGCTCGAGTGCATCAGGGCTGCCGTTCTCATCGCCTTGCTGGTGATCCTCTTCCTGCGCGGCAATTACACCTCTCTATCACGCCACCCCGGCTGGAAATCCATCCTGGTTGGCTTCATCCTGATTACAGCGGCAACCCTGCTCGACATTACCGATGAAATCCCCGGTCTGGAGCGCTTCGTCCTGATCGGCGATACGCCTTATGAGGCATTTCTGGAAAAAATGCCCGGCTACCTCCTCGGTTACATACTGGTCCTGGTCGGGTTTTACCGGATGATCCCCTCATTGCAGAGAGCCGAGCGAAACGAACAGGCTCTGCTTGAAAGTGAAGAGCGTTTCCGGAAGATGTTCAACTCGAATCCGGACCCGGTGATTCTTGTCAAACGCGACAACCAGAAGATCTTCGATGTGAACCGTGCCTTCGAACATCTGACCGGCTATGACCGACATGCAGTGACTGATAAAAAAATGTCTGAACTCAGCTTCTGGCAAAGCGTGGAAGGGAAGGATGATTTTTACCGTCAGCTCAATCAGGTCGAGAAAATTGATAACTTCGAGACAGAGCTCCTTTTGCAGGGCCAATCGGTTCGAAATGTGCTGCTTTCTGCCCAGACGGTAAAAATTGCAGGCGAGGCCTGTGTCCTGATCGGGATACGGGATATCTCCAAGGTCAAAGAGGCCGAGAAGGCTTTGATTGAAATCGACACGATGAGAAAAGAATTTATCTCGACTGCGGCCCATGAACTGCGAACGCCTCTGAGCGTCCTGATCGGTTATTCCGAAATTTTGACAGATCCCGAGATTTCCGGAAAATTTTCAAGTCAAAGGCGTCAGGAAGCCCTCGAAATGATCAAGGAGAAAGGCCTGGTTCTTAACCAGATAGTTGACGATCTTCTGGATATAAACCGGATAGAGGAAGGGTTGAAGTTTGGCATCAAGTTGGAAACGGTCAAGCCGAATCTTTTGTTAAAGAAAGCCTTTGAGGAGATCAAAATTAAGGCCCCCAAGCGGGACATTATTTGTCAATTACCCGAGGGAGAGGAACCCCAGCTGGTGTGTGACGGTCAACGCATTATGCAGGTGGTGGAAAATCTGCTGAGCAACGCCCTGAAATACACCAGTCAGGGAGGAGCAATCACCCTTGCAGGGGCTGATCATGCCGACTGTTACGAAATTTCTGTCACGGATGACGGCATAGGAATGACTCCGGATCAAATCGAGAGAGTGTTTGAAAAGTTCTACCGGGTTGATTCTTCAAATACTGCTGTCGGTGGCTTGGGCCTGGGGATGAACATCGCCAAGGAGATTGTCGATGCACATCACGGGTCGATCACTATCGATAGTAGCCTGGGCAAGGGGACATGTGTCAAAGTCAGATTGCCGAAAAAAATCACCTGATCGCCCGCCCGGTTTGCGGCCGCGGTTTCCTGCTTACGTTCTTATATATTGACTCCAGTTGATTTAACAGGTATGCTTCATCCCACAAAAAGTTATGACACTCTGTTAAGCGTCCATCTAGGATGTACAGAGTTCTTAGCCCCGACCTTCCCCTCCAGGAATCGGGGCATTTTTTATTTGTCCGGATTCTTGCGACACGGGTCAAAACAAGCTTTTGCATTCTGTCGCCCGGTTGATGTCTTGCCTGAGTTTCGCTGCATGGGATAGAATCACGCATTGTCGACAAGCCAAGAAGCCATTTTGATTCATCGGGGAAAAGTCAATGTCTGAAGAGCATCCATCCCTTTTGGAACTCGGCTGGAGCCATGTCTTCCAGCAGCAGCTTAGCATCGAGGAGTGGCAGGAGGCTGTTCCGGTACGGGTGTTTGCCCTGAACCGGCACCTGGTCGACGGGGTCGGCGAATCTGGGCGCAAGCAGTTTGTCCTGCCGGTCGCCTGGTTGAATTATCCGGCCGAAAGCCTTCCCACCGTCGGTGACTGGGTCCTGGTTGACAGTCAGGGCCAGCCCTTGCGTGTTCTGGAACGCACCAGTCTTTTCAAGCGCATGGCCTCCGGGCGCGATGCCCGGGTGCAGTTGATGGCGGCCAATGTCGATACCCTCTTTATTGTCACCTCCTGCAACCAGGAGTTCAACCTCTCCCGTCTTGAACGATATCTTGCGCTTGCCCTGGATGCCGGGGTCGAGCCGGTGGTTGTGCTCACCAAGGCGGACCTGGTTGAAAGTGTCGATGACTTCACGGCTCAGGCCCGGACTCTACATGTCAACCTGGCCGTCGTCGCTGTCAATTCCATGGACCCTGATGCTGGAGTCATTCTTGGACCCTGGTGTAAAGCAGGCCGGACCGTGGCTCTGGTTGGCTCGAGCGGAGTCGGCAAGTCGACCCTGGTCAATACCCTGAGTGCCCGGTCCGTGCAGGAGACGGGTCGCGTGCGTGATGGCGACGCCAAGGGTCGTCACACGACCACCGGACGCTCTCTGCACCTGCTGCCCGGCGGCGGGATGCTGCTCGACAGCCCTGGCCTGCGTGAGTTGCAGCTGAGCGACTGCGAGCAAGGCGTCGCCACACTTTTCGATGAAATCGAAGCCGTGGCGCGTGACTGTCGCTTCAATGATTGCCGTCACCAGGGGGAGAAAGGCTGCGCCGTGGCACAGGCCGCCGAACGTGGCGAGCTTGATCCGCGGCGGCTGGAAAATTATCTCAAGTTGCGTGCCGAGCAGGAACGGACCGAAGAGACTCTGGTCGAGAAACGCCGCAGGGACAAAAACTTCGGCAAGATGTACAAGCGGGTCCTGTCGCAGAAGCGCCGCGAAACAGAGTAACATCGAACCGTGTGGCGCGTGCACGAAGCGCGAATCATGGTCTGGACCAGGGGAGGTCTCAAAAACAGTTTTTTCTCCGCAACCGGCCCCTTCGCATCTTTACAAGCCCAGCGTCGTTGCGTATAGTCTTAGTCTCATTCCAGAGGAGGTTTCGTACGTGGACAAGATCATTGATGGCAAGGCGATTGCCGCTGATATCCGTGAAGAGATTGCTGCCGATGTGGTCGCATTGAAGGGGCAAGGCGTCACCCCGGGCCTGGCTGTTGTGCTGGTCGGCGACGACCCGGCAAGCCGGGTTTACGTGACGATGAAGGAGAAGGCCTGTGAGAAAGCCGGGATCTTTTCCGATGAACACAAGCTGCCCGCCGAAACGACTGAAGCGCAATTGCTGGCGCTGATCGACGAATTGAACAACGACTCGCGCATTGACGGCATCCTGGTGCAGTTGCCGCTTCCCGACCATATCGACGAGAGCAAGGTCCTTGAGGCGATTTCTCCGGCCAAGGATGCAGACGGTTTCCATCCTTACAATGTCGGCCGCCTGGCGACCGGCAACCCGCTTTTTCAGCCGTGTACTCCTTACGGGGTCATGAAGATGCTTGAGCATACCGGGGTTGATCTGACCGGCAAGGAAGTCGTGGTGGTCGGGCGTTCCAATATCGTCGGTAAACCGGTCGCCCTGATGTGTCTCGCCCAGCATGCCACGGTCACGCTTTGCCATTCCCGCACCAAGGACCTGCCGGCCAAGGTTGGTCAGGCCGATGTCCTGATTGCCGCCGTCGGTCGCCCCGAGATGATCAAGGGTGACTGGATCAAGGAAGGCGCCGTGGTTATCGATGTCGGCGTCAACCGGGTTGGCGAGAAGAAACTGGTCGGCGATGTCGAGTTTGAAGCGGCGAAAGCGCGCGCCAGCGCGATCACCCCGGTTCCCGGTGGCGTCGGTCCGATGACGATCACCATGCTGCTCTACAACACGGTCGAAGGCGCCAAGCGCCGCGCGGCCCAACAGTAAATTTTCACGGCCGACGCGTGTCAACACTCCGGGCCGTTTTGCCTTCAAATTGTGGGCTCGGTTTCACCAGTGACCAGCCCCCAGCAACCAACCACCGATTAACAAATGATTATCAGCGAACTGAAACCTCTCGAAGACCTGCAAAAGACCCTGTCTGACTTCAGCAGCCTTTTTCTGGTTGGTTGCGCCGCCTGTGCGACGGCATGCAAGGCCGGCGGTGAGGAAGAGGTCTTCAAGCTGCAGGAATGGCTTCTGGAACAGGGCAAGGATGTGACCGGCAGCGTCATCATCGATGAGGCCTGTCATATCATGCGTGCGGCCCGCGACCTGCGACACCACAAGAATGCTGTTCATGAGGCCGACGCGCTGGTCGTGCTTGCCTGTGGCTCGGGTGTGCAGGCAATCTCTTCCAATGTTGAAAAACAAGTTGTTGGTGGTTTGAATTCGATGTTTCTCGGTAATGTGCGTCGCTTCGGCCATTACGAGGAGATGTGTTCCCTCTGCGGCGATTGTATCCTCAATGAAACGGCCGGGATCTGTCCGGTGACGACCTGCGCCAAGGGGCTGCTGAACGGTCCCTGCGGCGGCATGGAGGACGGCCGCTGCGAAATCGATCCTGAGATCGACTGTGCCTGGCGACTGATCTACGAGCGCCTGCAGACACAGCAGCGGCAAGGTGTGTTTGCCCGCCGTGTGCCGCCGAAGAACTGGAGCCGTCGCCGCAAGCCCGGTCGCTATCGCCTGAAAGACGGCGAGAGCTAGTTGCACTGGCACGATCTTTATGTCGCACTTATCTGCACAGTTGGCTGACGGCCGGTTCGTTGTAACCGCCGAAATCGCCCCGCCGAAAGGGACCAATCTGGCCCCGGCGTTTGATGAAGCGAAAAAGTTCGTCGGCGTGACTGCGGTTAACGTCACGGATAACCAGGGCGCCAATATGCGCCTGTCGTCGCTGGCACTGGCGGCACGCCTGCAGCAGTCCGGTACGGAGACGATCCTGCAGCTGACCTGCCGTGATCGCAATCGTATGGCCCTGCAATCCGATTTGCTCGGGGCCGCATCGTTCGGTATCGAGAACCTGCTGTTGCTCTCCGGTGATCACAGCAAGTTCGGTGACCAGCCGGACGCCAGGCCGGTCTTTGATCTTGACTCAGTGCAGTTGCTCGATATGGTCACCGGGCTGATGGCCGGTGTCGACATGGTTGGCAAACCGCTCAACGGCGTGCCGAGGTTTTTCCCCGGTGCCGCAGCCAACCCGGTGGCCGAGCCATTTGAGCTGATGTTCCAGAAGGTGGCGAAAAAAGTCGAAAGCGGTGCCCGGTTTTTCCAGACTCAGGCGGTCTTTGAACGCCGGACCATGGAACGCTTCGTGAGCGCTATGCGGCCATTGGGTGTGCCGGTGATTGCCGGTGTACTGCTGGTTCGAAGTGGTAAAATGGCCCGCTTCCTGAATGACAATATCCCCGGGGTGAAAGTCCCCGACGATCTGGTCGAGCGCCTCGACAAAGCCCCGGACCCGATGGCGGAGGGCATCGCCATCGCCCACGAGACGGTTGCCTGGGCAAGGGACGTTTGTCAGGGCGTACACCTGATGACCCTCGGACACGAGGACAAGATCCCTGCGATACTGGCGTGAAGTTTCTGCAGGTGCAGTGCTGCGGTTAATTGATCCATTTGTGTCATGGTGTCATGGTGTCTGAATGGCCAACTGTATCGAGTCGAGAAGGAGAGAGCCCATGCAAAAGACCCCCTTGAACCAGATTCATCGTGACCTCGGTGCGCGGATGGTCGATTTCGGCGGCTGGGACATGCCGGTGCAGTATGCCGGCGTGATCGAAGAACACCTCGCGGTCCGCCAGTCGGCCGGACTTTTTGATGTCTCGCACATGGGTGAAATTGAAGTCACCGGGGCCAATGCCCTGGCATATATCCAGTGGCTGACCGTGAATGACGCCGCAAAGCTGGTCGATGGCCAGGTCCAGTATTCAGCCTTCTGCTACCCGGAGGGCGGCGTCGTTGACGACGTGACCCTCTACCGCTTCAGCGACACCCGCTTCATGTTCTGCGTCAATGCCGCCAATATCGACAAGGACTTTGCCTGGATGCAGCAGGTGCTTGCCGATTCGTCGCTGCCGGATGTCACGCTTGTCAATCGCAGTGAAGAGTTCGCCCAGATCGCCCTGCAGGGGCCGAAC
>Ga0316188_10000579_pt1 | contig 16039 bp, 16 predicted proteins | sample Phiworburrow1_MG_FD_204933 | JGI IMG/M metagenome (GOLD analysis project Ga0316188, IMG submission 204933) | Coastal sediment microbial communities from Maine, United States - Phippsburg worm burrow 1 | ecosystem: Environmental > Aquatic > Marine > Coastal > Sediment | place: USA: Maine...
GATATCTGCGCGCGCGGCGAGGCGGCGGACGATGTCCTGTCCGGCGGCCTGCTTCAGGTCGACCGTGATGGATCGCTTGTTGCGCGCCTGGACGTACCACCAGAGCGACGTGCCCGCCGGGTCGTCGGGATGCAGCTTGCGCCACTTGCGCAGCGGATCGCCCCCGTCGTTGCCCTCGCGGGCCGGCGGTTCCACCTTGACCACGTCGGCACCGAACTCGGCGAACAGCCTGGTCGCGAACGGACCGGCGATCAGTTGCCCGAGCTCGAGCACCCGAAGCCCCTGGAGCGCTCCGGTCGGCATCGCATCGGTCGATGCACCGCCGCTCGCCCGATCGCCGGACGACGATTCTTCGCTCGCGGCGCCAGTGGCCGCAGCATGGATATTGCGTTTGCTCATTGATCCACTCAGTCGTCGACCGCACGGCGATCGCGAAGCGCATGCGCGATCGTTCCCGCATCCACGTACTCCAGCTCGCTGCCGACCGGTACGCCCCGTGCGAGCCGCGTCACCTTCAGGCCCCGCGCGCGAAGCAACTCGCCGATGTAGTGCGCAGTCGCCTCGCCCTCCTGCGTGAAGTTGGTCGCGAGGATCACCTCGCGTACCACCCCGTCGCAGGCCCTGGCGACCAGCCGGTCGAGGTTGATGTCCTTGGGGCCGATCCCGTCGAGCGGCGACAGCCTGCCCATCAGCACGAAGTACAGGCCGCTGTACGACAGGGTCTGCTCGACCATCAGCTGGTCGGACGGCGTCTCGACCACGCACAGCAGCCCGGAATCGCGCCGCGCCGACGCGCAGGTATCGCAGATTTCGAGCTCAGTGAACGTGTTGCAGCGCGCGCAGTGCCTGATCCGATCGACGGCTTCCGACAGCGCGCGCGAGATCATCTGCGCCCCTTCGCGGTCATGCTGCAGCAGGTAGTAGGCGAAGCGCTGCGCCGATTTCGGCCCGACGCCGGGCAGGCGCTTGAACGCCGCCGTCAGCAGGTCGAGCGCGGCCGGTGCCTTCAATTCGGGTCTCTCGAGCGGTTCAGAACGGGAGCTTGAAACCCGGGGGCAGCGGCAGCCCGGCGGTCATGCTGCCCATCTTCTCCTGCGAGGTCTGCTCGGCCTTGCGCAACGCGTCGTTGACCGCCGCAACGACCAGGTCCTCGAGCATGTCCTTGTCGTCGGCGAGCAGGCTGGGATCGATGGTGACCCGCTTGACGTCGTTGCGGCAGGTGACGACCACCTTGACCAGTCCGGCGCCCGACTGCCCCTCCACTTCCACCTGCGCGAGCTGCTCCTGCATCTTGCGCATGTTGTCCTGCATCTGCTGTGCCTGCTTCATCAGCCCGGCCAGTTGTCCCTTCATCATGGATCGCTCATCTCCTGTGTTGAGACCGCAGCCGCGCCGCGGTCATGGATCGATCGGCTTGACCGAATCGGGCACGATCCGGCCGTCGAAATCGTTCAGCAGCGTCTGCACGAACGGGTCGGATTCGATCGCGGCGCGCGCCTGGTCGAGCCGGTCCGATTTCTGCTGGCTCAGGGCGGCGGCCGCGGTTTGACCGTTGACCTCACCCACTTCCACGCTGAGCCTGACCGGTCCTCCGAAGTATGCCGACAGCGCATCCCGGACCTTGTTGACGGTCAGCGGCTCCGACAAAGGCCGGATCGGCACCCGGACCCGAAACGACAGGCCCTCGTGCGACAACAGTTCACTCTGCTGCATGAATTGCCGGGGAAAGCCGCTGACCGGCAGCACCGCCGCCAGCGCCAGCCAGTCGCCATCGAAGGCAGGCCGCACGGCGCGCGGCCGCTGTTCGTCGCCGTGCGATTCGGCGCCGGGCGCGTTGCCTGCACGGGCATCACCCCCACGGACATCCCGCGCGCGCTGTTCGCCGGCGCGCGCCACGCCCGCCCGCGCTGCGACCGGGCCCGCCGCCGGATGGGGCTTCGGGTGCGTCGACCGCGGGGCCTGCGCCGCTCTGGCCGCCGCCGAGCCGGCCGCCACCGCCGCGGCACGCGCCGGCGCCGAACCCGTCGGCGCCGGACTCGATGCGCCGGCATCGACCGGACTGAAGGCCAGCAGGCGCAGCAGCGTCATCGTGAAGCCGGCGTGCTCGTCGGGCGCGAGCTGCAAATCGCGGCCCCCGTGGATCGCAATCTGGTAGTAGACCTGCAGCGCCTCGGGCGTGATCGCCTGCGCGTACCTCTGGATGGCCTCGCCGTCCTCGGTATCGCCGAGCGCCCCGACCTGGGCGAGTGCGATGCGTTGCAGCCAGGCGGCCAGGTCCATGAGCGTGCGGCCGAACGGCGCGTTGCTCGACAGCATCTCGTCTGCGACTGCAACCAGTCCGGGACCGTCGCCTTCGAGCAATGCGTCGAGGACCCGCTCCAGATAGCGTCGGTCGACCACGCCGAGCATCTCGCGGATCTCCTGCTCGCGCACCGCCCCGCCACCATAGGCGATCGCCTGGTCGAGCAGCGACAGCGCGTCGCGCATGCTTCCGGCAGCGGCCCGTCCGATCTGCGACAGGGCAGGCGCTTCGAACGCGATTTCCTCGGCCTCGAGCACCTTGGCCAGGTGCTGGGCGATCATCGCCGGCGCCATGTTCTTCAGGTTGAACTGCAGGCACCGCGACAGCACGGTCACCGGTACCTTCTGCGGGTCCGTCGTGGCCAGGATGAACAGCACGTGCGGCGGCGGTTCCTCGAGCGTCTTGAGCATCGCGTTGAACGCATGCGTCGACAGCATGTGAACTTCGTCGATCACGTAGACCTTGTAGCGTCCCACCGCCGGGGCGTAGACCGCGTTGTCGAGCAACTGCGCCATCTCGTCGACGCCGCGGTTGGAGGCGGCGTCGAGCTCCAGATAATCCGGGAAGCGCCCCTCGTCGATCTCGACGCAGGCGCTGCACTTTCCGCAGGGACGGGCGCTGACACCTGTCTCGCAGTTCAGCGACTTGGCGAGGATCCGGGCGATCGTGGTCTTGCCGACGCCGCGCGTGCCGGTGAACAGGTAGGCGTGGTGCAGGCGCCCGGTGTCCAGGGCGTGCGTGAGCGCGCGCACGACGTGTTCCTGGCCGACCAGCGATGCGAAGTCTCGCGGCCGCCATTTCCTGGCAAGCACCTGATGTGTCATTCGGCGGATCTCTCGGCAGCGTCAGGCGGGCACGAATCCACATGCCGCGTCCGAGGCGGCCCTTTGGCAAGGGGCGAGCCGGGACCCCGGCACTCACGGTGAATGACTATGGCTGCTTCCTTCCGGACCTGACCAGATTTGCCACGCCGCAATGCGGGGGGGCCCGCCCGCTCAGATTCTAACAGCCGCCCGCGCGGCGGCCGGCCACAGGGTTCGTCGGCGACGGCGGCCGGCGTGCCAAAGTGCGGGCCGTCGCCCGGTGTGGTATTTTTCCAGCCGTTCAGAAGGAATAAATCATGGCAATCAAGCACGTTTCCGACGCCAGCTTCGAGCAGGACGTCCTGAAGTCAGAGTCCCCGGTCCTCGTGGACTACTGGGCCGAGTGGTGCGGCCCCTGCAAGATGATCGCGCCGATCCTCGAGGAGGTGTCGCGCGACTACGAGGGACGGCTGCAGGTCGCCAAGGTCAACGTCGACGAGAACCAGGCCGTGCCCGCCAAGTACGGGATCCGGGGAATCCCGACCCTGATGCTCTTCAAGAACGGCGCCCAGGTGGCGATCAAGGTGGGTGCGTTGTCGAAATCGCAACTCACGCTCTTTCTGGACAGCCATCTCTGATTCGTTGTAATCTCGCGGCACGCGCGAAAGCGCTGCCGCCGCCACAGCCCGCGCCCCGCGGGCTGTCCGGTTCCGCGGGCAACTTGAACGCCCGAAGCCCCGAGCCCCACTGATATTTCCGGCAGACGCCGGAGGGCTTGCGCAGCAGCTTGACGCCGTTCCGCGTTTTCCGCCCTTTCAGGCCACCCGTTCCCAGATGATTTTCCGATCCCCGCGGGGAGATTGACTCAATGCACCTTTCCGAACTGAAGGCGCTGCACGTCTCGCAGCTTATCGAAATGGCCACGACGCTGGAGATCGAGAATCCCCAGCGGATGCGCAAGCAGGAGCTGATGTTCGCGATGCTCAAGCGCAAGGCCAAGACCGGCGAAACCATCTTCGGCGACGGCTGCCTGGAAGTGCTTCCCGACGGTTTCGGCTTCCTGCGCTCTCCCGAGACGTCCTACCTCGCGAGCACCGACGACATCTACATCTCGCCGTCGCAGATCCGCCGCTTCAACCTGCACACCGGCGACACGATCGAAGGCGAGGTGCGCACGCCCAAGGAAGGCGAGCGGTACTTCGCGCTGGTCAAGGTCGACAAGATCAACGGCGAGTCGCCCGAGGCGAGCAAGCACAAGATCCTGTTCGAGAACCTCACCCCGCTGCACCCGAATCGGGTGATGACGCTGGAACGCGACATCAAGGCGGAGGAGAACATCACCGGGCGGATCATCGACATGATCGCCCCGATCGGCAAGGGCCAGCGCGGGCTGATCGTCGCGCCGCCCAAGGCCGGCAAGACGGTGCTGATGCAGCACATCGCACACGCCATCACCACCAACCACCCTGACGTGACCCTGATCGTTCTGCTGATCGACGAACGGCCCGAGGAGGTCACCGAGATGAGCCGCTCGGTGCGCGGCGAAGTCGTCGCGTCGACCTTCGACGAGCCGGCCACGCGCCACGTGCAGGTCGCAGAGATGGTGATCGAGAAGGCCAAGCGCCTGGTCGAGCACAAGCGCGACGTCGTGATCCTGCTCGATTCGATCACCCGGCTGGCGCGCGCCTACAACACGGTGGTGCCCGCGTCGGGCAAGGTGCTGACGGGCGGCGTCGACGCCAACGCGCTGCAGCGGCCCAAGCGGTTCTTCGGCGCGGCGCGCAACATCGAGGAAGGCGGCTCGCTGACCATCATCGCCACCGCCCTGATCGATACCGGCAGTCGGATGGACGAGGTCATCTACGAGGAGTTCAAGGGCACCGGCAACATGGAGCTGCACCTGGACCGCAGGATGATGGAGAAGCGCGTCTACCCGGCGATCAACATCTCCCGGTCGGGCACCCGCCGCGAGGAACTGCTGATCAAGGCCGATGCACTGCAGAAGATCTGGATCCTGCGCAAGCTGCTGCACGACATGGACGAGATCGCCGCGATGGAGTTCCTGCTCGACAAGATGCGCCAGACCAAGAGCAACCAGGAATTCTTCGACATGATGAAGCGGGGCGGATAACCCGCGTAGCCACCCCCCGCGCGGATGTTCGCGCGCCGGCGGTTGCCTGCTGCATGTCATTTCACCTATAATATTGGGCTTGCCCGAATTCGCCCGCCGGTCCACGGCGCGCGGTCGGTGCGCTGAAAGGATCGACCATGAAACCCGGCATTCACCCCAACTACCGCGAAGTCGTCTTCGTCGACGTCTCCACCGGATTCAAGTTCGTCACTCGCTCGACGATCAGCACGCGCGAGACGATCAAGATGGAAGACGGCAAGGAGTACCCGATGTTCAAGCTGGACGTCACCTCCGAGTCGCACCCGTTTTACACCGGCGCGCAGCAGCGGATCATCGAGACCGGCCGCGTCGAGAAATTCCGCCAGAAGTTCGCGCGCTCCGGCAAGGCGGACTGATCCGCCCGCTCGGCAGCCGAGCGGACTCCCCCGACACGCCCCGAAGAACCCCGGGGTCGCGCCGGAACGAGGCCGGACCCGTCGTTCGACAGGGCCGGCCCGCAGCGAACGAGGCAGCGAAAGCTGCCTTTTTTGTTTATCGTGGCGGCGATGCGCCCATTTCTGGTCACTGAACTGCAGGCGGGCAAGCTCCCGCGGTGGGGCCTGCTGCTGCTTTGCCTGTTGTACATCGTGCCGGGATTCGTCGGGCGCGACCCCTGGCGCTACGGCGATGCCGCGGGCTTCGGCGTCGCGCTGACCATGGCCCGGGGCGACGCCTCCGACTGGCTGCTCCCCAATATCGCCGGCGAACCGGTCTACGACGAGGGGCCGCTGCCGTTCTGGGTCGGCGCGGCAGTGGCGCGTCTGCTGCCGTTCGTCTCCGAGCACACCGCGGCGCGCAGCGCCACCGCCGCGGGAATCGCGTTGCTCTTCGTGGCCTTCTGGTATGCCGTCTATTCGCTGTCGAAGCGACCGGGGCTGATGCCCTCGGATCCGTTCGGCGCTTCCGCCACGCGAGTGGATTTCGGACGGGCGATCGCCGACAGTGCCTTGCTGGTGCTGATGGCAACGCTGGGCGTGATCGCGCGAGTCCACGAGACCACCGGACAGGCCGCCCAGCTGACGATCGGCGCATTCTTTCTCTTCGGGGCAGCGACCGCGCTGTATCGCCCGACGCGGGGCGGACTGATCGCGGGCGTGGCGATCGGCGCGACCGTCATGACCCGCGGCCTGCTCCCGGCCTTCGCCCTGGCGGCCTGCGCGGCCGCGCTGCCGCTCGTCTCGCGCGACTACCGACTGGTCGCGGCGCGCTGGCTCGCGACGACACTGCTCACCGGCACGCTCATCGGTCTGGCCTGGCCGCTGGCGCTGCTCGGGGCGGGGCAGCCCGGCACCGAGCATCTCGCGGGCTGGCTGGCGTGGAATCGCGCCCAGCTGACCGGCCCGACGCTCGACAGCGCGCAGGATATCGCCCGGACACTGCCGTGGTACTTCTGGCCTGCCTGGCCGATGGCGTTCTGGGCCCTGTATCGCTGGCGCGGACGCATCGGGGAACCCGCGGTCGCTCTGCCGCTGACCAGCCTGGCCACCGGCGCGGTGGTGGCGCTGGTGCTGACCGAGGCACCCGACGATCTGCTCCTTCGGCTCGCGCTGCCGCTCGCGATGCTCGCCGCGGCCGGGCTGCCCACGCTCGCGCGCAGCGTCGTGTCCCTGCTCGACTGGTTCGCGGTGATGACCTACAGCGTGATCAGCTTCGTCGTCTGGGCCTACTGGATCGCCTTCGTCACCGGCTTCCCGCCGCGGATGGCCGCGAGCGCAAGGCGAATCGCGCCCGGCTTCGAGCCGGACTGGATCGTGGTCGACATCGCGCTCGGCGTGCTGGCGACCGTCGGCTGGGCGCTGCTGGTTCGCTGGAGGGTGTCGCGACAGCCGCCGATGCTCTGGCGGGCAGTCGTGCTGTCGAGTTCGGGCCTGGTGGTCGCCTGGTTCCTGCTGATGACGCTGTGGCTGCCCGTCTTCAACGTGCGCAATACCTACCGGGACGTGTCGCGGCAGGCGGCCAGCGCCCTCGGCGACCGGTACGACTGCGTCGAGACCGAGCGGCTCGGCCGCGCGCAGAGGGCGAGCCTCCAGTACTTTGGCAACTTCCGCTTCGGCGCAGCGGATCGCAGCTGCGGCTGGCGCATCGTGCAGGACGAAGGACCGCTGGCGCGCACGCAGGCGAGCGTCGAACCCGGCTGGCGGCTCGTCTGGGAGGGCAGCCGACCTCACGACGACGACGAGCGTCTGAGGCTCTACCAGCGGCTTCGCTGAGGCGACGATGCGCGGCGCGATCCTGAAGCTCGCCTGGCCGGTGTTCATCGGCCAGCTCGCGGTCATGCTCAACGGGGTCATCGACACGTTGATGACCGGCCGGCTCTCGCCCGAGCACATGGCCGCGATCGGACTCGGCGCGAGCATCTACGTCAGCGTCTACATCGGACTGATGGGCACGCTGCTGGGTCTGTCCCCGATCGTCGGACAGCATTTCGGCGCGGGCCGTTTCGAGGAGATCGGCGCGTCGTTCAGGCAGGCCGTCTGGCTCGCGCTCGCGCTCGCGGTGCCCGGATGCGCCGCGCTGATCTGGAACGAGCCGTGGCTGTCGTTCAGCGCCCCGCCGCCGCACGTCGCGGAGATGACCCGCGGCTACCTGTGGGCGACCGCGGCCGGCCTGCCCGCGGCGCTGCTGTTTCGCACCTTCAATGCCCTGAACGTCGCGATTTCCCGGCCGCGCATCGTGATGTACGTGAACCTTTGCGGCGTCGCGCTGAAGGTGCCGCTGAACGCGCTCTTCATCTTCGGCTGGGACGCCGTCGGACTCGACCCGCTGGGAGGCGTCGGCTGCGGTGTGGCGACCGCGGTGATCGCGTGGCTGACGGTCGCCGCGGCGCTGGCGTGGCTCGCGCTGGACCGGTACTACGCCCTGTTCGCGCTGATCCGGTGGAGCCCCCCGCAGTGGGGGAAGATGCGCGAGCTGCTGGCGCTGGGCATTCCGATCGGCGCGGCGTACATGGTCGAGGTCACTTCGTTCACCTTCATGGCGCTGTTCGTGGCGCGACTCGGGCCCACCGCCGCCGCCAGCCATCAGGTGGCGGCCAATCTCGCGGGCGTCTGCTACATGGTCGGCCTGGGGATCGCCCACGCGACCAGCACACTGGTGGCGCAGTCGATCGGCGCCGGAAAGCGGCGCCGAGCGCGCAGCTACGCGTTGAGCGGCCTTCGGATGGCGCTGGTCGCGGCGCTCGCTACCGTGGCGCTGCTGTTGGCCGGCGCGTCGCCGATCGCGCGGGCCTATTCGACCGACGCCTCGGTGGTGCGCGCGAGCTTTTCGCTGATCACGATCGTGGCGCTCTTCCACCTGTTCGACAGCCTTCAGACCCAGCTCGGGTTCATCCTGCGCGCCTACAAGGTCGCGGTCGCGCCGATGATCGTTTACCTGGTGTCGATGTGGGCCATCGGGCTGGGCGGAGGGTACTGGCTCACCTTCCGGCCCCCGCCCGGCTCGCTCCTCGGCAGACTGGGCGGGGTCTCGTCCGGCGCCCTGGGCTTCTGGGTCGCGGCGTTCGTCGGACTGATCATCGCGACGCTCGGGCTGGCCGTGCTGCTCGCCCGGATCTGGCGCGCCGAGCGACGACCCGTGTCCACGGTCTGACCCGGAGCGCCGGCACCGTCGGCGCGCGCAGCGCCGGTCCACGGTGGTTCGACGACTCCGGCTGCTTTCGCTGTTCCGGCCGTTCCGACGGCTCCGACGGCTCCGACGGCTCCGACGGCTCCGACGGCTCCGACGGCTAAGGCTACTCCAACGGTTCCGAAGACACCGGTTGCGGCGTCTGCGGCGGCGGCGTTCCGATGAACCGCTCCCTGTAGTAGCGCATCTCGTCGATCGATTCACGGATGTCGGCAAGCGCCGTGTGCGCGCTGCGCTTGAGGAAGCCGCGCGCGATCTCGGGCTGCCAGCGCTTGCACAGTTCCTTGAGCGTGCTCACGTCCAGGTTCCGGTAGTGGAACCACGACTCGAGCCTCGGCATGTAGCGCGCCATGAAGCGGCGGTCCTGGCAGATCGAATTCCCGCACATCGGCGACTTGCCCGCCGGAACGAGCGGCGCGAGAAACTCGATCAGCTGGGACTCGGCGTCCGCCTCGGTGATCCGCGACGCACGCACACGCTCGGTCAGCCCGGAGCGACCGTGAGTCGAGGTGTTCCACTGGTCCATGCCCTGGAGCACCGCGTCGGGCTGGTGCACCGCGATCGCCGGTCCCTCGACGATCACGTTCAGCTGGCTGTCGGTCACGACCAGCGCAACCTCGATGATCCGATCGACCTCGGGCCGCAGGCCGGTCATCTCCATGTCGACCCAGATCAGCCAGCTGTCGTTCGGTCCTCGCGCGCTCGCGGAAACTGCGTCGTCTGAAGGGGAAAGCGCTTGTGACATAATTTTCTCCGACCCGAATTCTGTCACACCGGAACGCCCGCCCCTTCCACGTTGTCCGCCATCGCCTTCAGCTACCTGTTCGTCGCGGCACTCGCGTTGACGCTGAGCCTCAAGTTCTGGCTCGCGACTCGGCAGGTTCGGCATGTCGCGCGTCACCGCGACTCGGTCCCCGCCGAGTTCGCCGATCGCGTGCCGCTGGTGGCCCACCGGCGCGCCGCCGACTACACGATCGCGCGGGTGCGGCTTGGATTGCTCGAGCTCGTCCTCGGCACCATCGTTCTGGTCGGATTCACCTTGCTCGGTGGGCTGCAGCTGCTGCACCTGGCCCTGGCGGCGGCGTTGCCCGACGCTCCCTTCGTGCGCCAGCTGCTGCTGCTCGCCGCGGTCGTGGTGATCTCGGGCCTGCTGGAGCTGCCGCTTTCCTGGTATCGACAGTTCAGACTCGAAGAGCGGTTCGGCTTCAACCGCATGACCATGCGCCTGTGGCTCGCGGACATCGCCAAGGGCACGGTCGTGTCGATCGCGCTGGGACTGCCGCTGGCGGCCGCGGTGCTGTGGCTGATGCGTCGCGCGGGCGACGATTGGTGGCTATGGGTGTGGGCGCTCTGGATGGCGTTCAACGTCTTCGTGCTGATCCTGTACCCGACCGTCATCGCACCCATCTTCAACAAGTTCGAGCCGCTGGCCGACGGACCGGTGCGCCGCCGCGTCGAGGCGCTCCTCGTGCGCTGCGGCTTCGCCTCCAAGGGGCTGTTCGTGATGGACGGCAGCCGCCGCTCTGCCCACGGCAACGCCTACTTCACCGGGCTGGGCCGGGCGAAGCGCATCGTCTTCTTCGACACCCTGCTCTCGCGCCTGAGCGGAGAAGAGGTGGAAGCGGTGCTCGCGCACGAACTCGGCCACTTCAAGCGACGACATGTGACCAAGCGGGTGATCGCGAGCTTCGCACTCAGCCTTGCGGGGCTGTGGCTGCTCGGTCAGCTCGCGCAGCAGCCCTGGTTCTACCAGGGGCTCGGCGTCACGGTGACCGAAGATCGCGAAGCGCTGGCGCTCATCCTGTTCTTCCTCGCGCTGCCGTCGTTCACCTTCGCGCTGCATCCGCTGGCGAGCCTGCTGTCGCGCAGGCATGAATTCGAGGCGGACGCGTTCGCCGCGAGCCAGGCGAACCCGCAGGACCTGGTCAGTGCGCTGGTGAAACTGTACGAGGACAACGCGTCGACGCTGACCCCGGACCCGGTGCATTCGGCGTTCTACGACTCGCACCCCCCGGCGGCGCAGCGCATCGGGCGACTGAATCGTCTGGCCTCGCACCCCGTGCGCGCTGGCGCCTGAGCCACCTCGCGAGGACTCGCATGAAGACGACGAAGCCGGTTCTCGAGCGCGCGCAACTGGTGATGGGCAAGTGCGTCGCGCTGCACAAAGGTGACGCGTACACCGAGGCCGAGGTCGATGCGCAGCTGCTCGCGCTGCCCGACTGGAGCAGGCACGACGCTGCGATCGAACGCAGCTTCGGGTTTCGCGACTACTACGAGACCATCGCGTTCGTGAACGCGCTGGCCTGGATCGCACATCGCGAGGATCACCACCCCGAACTGACCGTCGGCTACAACCGGTGTCGCGTGCGCTGGAGCACGCACACGACGGGCGGTGTCTCGCACAACGACTTCGTCTGCGCCGCAAAGACCGACGCGGTGTTCGGCAGCGGCAGCAATTGACTTCGGCAACCGTCGTCGCCGGCTTCGGGCGGCACCTGCTGGTCAGCACGGACGCCGGTGAGCAGATGGCCGCGGTCACGCGCGGGCGCAATGCGCGTGTCGCAGTCGGCGACCGGGTGCGCATCACCGCGCTCGGCGCCGGACAGGTGGTGATCGAGTCGGTGGACACGCGGCGCAACGAGTTCAAGCGCAGCGACGCGGCGCGTTCGAAGATGATCGCCGCCAACCTCGATCAGGCGGGCGTGGTGATCGCGCCGCAACCGCCGTTCTCCGAGGAACTGCTGCTGCGTGTGCTGATCGCCGCGGGCGCCGAAGGCATTCCGATCGCGCTCGTGCTGAACAAGTGCGACCTGACCCAGGCGCGCGCAGCGATCGAGACGCGGATGCAGGCGTATCGCCGGCTCGGCTATCGCGTGATCGAATGCGCGGCGCGCGCCGATCCCGACGGCACCCGGGCGGCGCTCCAGCCGTGGCTCGCCGGCAAGCGCACGTTGCTTCTGGGAGAGTCGGGCATGGGCAAGTCGACGCTGATCAACTGCCTGGTGCCCGAGGCGGGCCTGCGCACCCGCGAGATCTCGGAAGCGCTCGGATCGGGCCGCCACACGACGACCTTCACCCGGATGTTCGAGCTGCCCGGCGCCGGCGGTGGCGTGATCATCGACTCGCCCGGCTTCCAGGGCTTCGGCCTGGAACACCTGTCCGTATCTCAGCGCGTGCACGCGATGCCCGATTTCGCGCCGCTGCTGGGGAAATGCCGGTTCCACAATTGCACGCACCGCGAGGAGCCCGGCTGCGCGATCCGCACCGCCGTGCAAGACGGAACCGTCGACCCGATTCGCTACCAGCTGTTCGTGCGCCTCACCGATCAGTCGCAGTCGCTCGCTCGGGCCAATCCGCGCCGCGTCTGACCTTTCTGCGACGCACCGCCGTGCGCTTCGAAGGGTTCCGTCGCTAGCGGCCCAGCCAGGTCGCGATCGTGAGCATCGCGTACAGCGACACCCAGAGCACCACCGATCGCCAGACCAGGCCGACCGCGCTGCGCAGCCCGTCGATCCCGGGTTCACCGCCCTGCGGCTCGTAGCCCTGCATCGTGTCCTGGGCCCACCGTGCCTCGAGGGCCGGATCGGCGATCCTCAGGCCCAGCGCCCCTCCGCCAGCCGCCAGCAGCAGCGCGCGCTGGTCGTCGCCGGTGCCGGCGGCGAGCGCACCCCGCCAGGCGTAGACCGCGTCCTCGAAGCTGCCGGTGATCGCGAACCCCGCAGTGGTCATGCGGATCGGCAGCCAGTCGATCACCCGATACGCGGCCTGCGCGAACCGGCCGTAATCGTCGTCAGCGTCCGACCAGCGCCGCGCCAGCATTTCGGCAAGACGGTAGATCACCGGGCCGATCGGACCGGGCAGCAGCACGTACCAGAACAACGGGCCGAACACGTGGCGATGAGAGGCGACGAGCGCATTGGCGATGGCCAGCCGGCAGATCTCCACGACCGATGCGTCAGCCGCGTCGAACCCGGGATCTTCGCGCCGCAGCCATTCCTGCAGCGTACGTCTCGCGGACTCGACGTCGCCGGATGCGAGAAAGAGCTGGATTTCGGTGAACGGATGGCTGAACTGGCGGAAGCCGACCGTGTAGTAGAGGACCGCGACATGCAGGCAGAGCACGGCGACCGGGTGAATCAGCCCGAGCAGCCAGTGCAGCCCGCCGACGAGCAGCAGCGCCCCCCCGACGAGCACGCCCCAGCCCACTGCGCCGTGGCGGCGCTCGCCGGCGTTGGTGGCTCCCCTCAACAGGCCCGCCAGCTCCCCGAGCGCGCGATGCGCCAGGTTGTCCGCCGGCAGCGGGCGACCCTGCTCGATCAGCAGCGCGAGGATGAGTGCGAGGAATCCCATGGAATTCGATGCTATCAGCCGGCGGTCGCCAACAGGGCGGCCGCGCTCAGGCGATCAGCAATCGGTAGACGTTGCGCAACATCGCGGCCGTCGCGCCCCAGATGAAGTACTCGCGCTGGCGCGTCTCGCAGCGGTAGGGCATCGCGTAGAAGATCCGGTCGATCTCACCGTGGACCACCCTGCGGCGCTCGTGATGACGCGGATCCATCAGGAAATTCAGCGGCACCTCGAAAGCCTCCGCGACCTCGAAGGCGTCGAGCCGCAGTTCGAAACCGGGCTCGACCAGGCCGATGACCGGCGTGACGCGGTAGCCGGTGCCCGTCAGGTAATCGGGCAGCTCGGCCAGGATCTCGACGCGCTCTGGAGCGAGTCCGATCTCCTCGTGTGCTTCGCGCAGTGCGGTGGCGATTGCTGAGCCGTCGGTCGGATCGGTCCGCCCGCCGGGGAAGGCGACCTGCCCTGCGTGATCGTGAAGATGCCCGGTGCGCTCGGTCAGCAGCACCGTGGGGCCGGACGCGTGCGTGACGATCGGCACCAGCACCGCCGCCGGACGCGGGGGGCCGGCTCTCAGCCGAAGGCGATCCCCGTGCAGTTCCGGCTCCCAGCGCGGCGGGTTGCCGAAGCGCTCGCGCAGCGCAGGCACTGAAAGGCGCTCCGCCGACACCGCAGGCAGCAGCGCGTCGAAGCCCTCGACCGGCACCTGCCGGGGATCGAACTGGGGGATGCTGCTCAGGGTTTGCGGCGCGCGCATGGCGCAGCGAACGCTGCCGACCGCGCTCAGGCGGTCTTGTTCGCGCCCCGCAGCTGCAGCTTCTCTTTGATCCGCGCCGACTTGCCCGAACGGCTGCGCAGGTAGTAGAGCTTGGCCCGGCGAACGTCACCCCGACGCTTGACCTCGATCTTGGCGATCAGCGGCGAGTAGGTCTGGAAGGTCCGCTCGACGCCCTCTCCCGAGGAGATCTTGCGAACGATGAACGACGAGTTCAGGCCGCGATTGCGTTTGGCGATGACCACGCCTTCGTAGGCCTGGACCCGCTTGCGCGTTCCCTCGACCACGTTCACGCTGACGATCACCGTGTCGCCGGGGGCAAAGGCCGGGATGGTCTTGCCGAGGCGCGTGATCTCTTCCTGCTCGAGTTGCTGAATCAGATCCATCAGTTGCTCCGTGGCCATCGTGCGCCGGGTTGTTGGGGAATATCGCACCGCAGCTCGACGAACGGGCGCGGGGCAGGTGTTCCGGGCAGAGGATGGCATTCGCCCGCTGCAACCGGACCCGCACGACGGCGGCATCCAGTGATTGCGGACAGCCTTAAATTATAGCCTACTTCGTTTCATTTTGTCCCTCGCCAGGGGACCGCGCGAGCGCTGCGAGGAATCGCTCGTCCTCGGGCGTGAGCAGGCCATCGCGGCGCGCGCGCGCGATCAGGTCCGGTCGGCGTGACGCCGTGGCGGTCAGCGACTGCTCGCGTCGCCAGCGCGCGATCCGCGCGTGATGGCCGGACAGCAGAACATCGGGAACCGGAACGCCCTCGAAGACTTCCGGACGCGTGAAATGGGCGCAGTCGAGCAGCCCGTCGGCGAACGAGTCCTGCAGGGCGGAGCGCTCGTCGTTGAGGACGCCCGGCAGGAGCCTGACCGTCGCGTCGATCAGCATCATCGCGGGCAGTTCTCCGCCGGAAACCACGAAATCGCCGATCGACAGTTCTTCGTCGACATGACGCTCGACCAGGCGCTCGTCGACGGCTTCGTAGCGGCTCGCCAGCAGCGTGACCGCTTCCAGTGCCGCCAGTTCCTGCACACGCCGATGCGTCAGCGGCCGCCCGCGCGGCGACAGGTGGATGACCGGGCCGCGGGCCAGGCCGCTGGCCCCCTGATCCGCGGCGATCGCTGCCAGCGCCTCGGTCAGCGGTTCGGCGAGCATCACCATGCCCGGCCCGCCGCCGTAGGGCCGATCATCGACGGACCGGTAGGCGTCCTTCGCGAAGTCGCGCGGATTCCAGCAACGCAGCTGCCAGAGCCCGCGCTCGAGCGCGCGTGCGCTGACGCCGTGACGGCTGATCGCCTCGAACATCGGCGGGAAGATCGTGATGACGTCGAAGCGGATCATGCGAGACACGCGAAGCGGGACCGGTTCCCGCTCAGTAATCCAGTTGCCATTCGGCGACGATCGCGCGGGCTTTCAGGTCGACGCTGACGATGTGCGCGTCGACGAAGGGGATCATCCTCTCGACCCCGAGTTCGTCGCGCAGCACCAGGATCGGATGCGCGCCGTGATCCTCGACCGCTTCGACCTGGCCCAAGGTCTCGCCCTGCGGATTGACGACGCGGCAACCGACCAGGTCGATCCAGAAGAACTCGTCCGGACGATCGCGTGGAAAATCCGCGCGACTGACGCGCAAGGTCAGCCCCTTCAGCGCCAGCGCCGCCTCACGGGTCTCGACCCCGGCCGGCCGGGCGACGATCGTCGCGCTGTGCACGCGAGCGCGCTCCACCGCAAGCGGGCGGCCGTCGGGCAGCCACCAGCGCCTGCTGGTTCTCAGCACCGATTCATTCGGATCGTTGAACGGGGCGATCTTGACCCAGCCCCGGATGCCGTAGGCATCGACGACGCGGCCGACGTCGACCAGGTCGGCCGGTGGTGATTCAGGTGCGCTCGCGGGCTGCGTTGGCTGCCCGGAGGTTCCGGTCGGCAACGGCGGCGGCGCCGAGGTCCCGGGCGGCAGGCGCCGTCCGGAACTGCTGCGCACCTCAGGCGGCCTGCGCCTTCGAATAGCCGCGGACAAGGCGCTC
>Ga0316188_10000580_pt1 | contig 16013 bp, 13 predicted proteins | sample Phiworburrow1_MG_FD_204933 | JGI IMG/M metagenome (GOLD analysis project Ga0316188, IMG submission 204933) | Coastal sediment microbial communities from Maine, United States - Phippsburg worm burrow 1 | ecosystem: Environmental > Aquatic > Marine > Coastal > Sediment | place: USA: Maine...
GCCGTATAGAGTGCCTTGTCGGCGCGTTCGAAAAAGTCATTAGCAGGCTCATCTTTTTTGAGTTGCGCCACCCCGCCGGAGATCGTCACAGAGACACGGTTATCCCGGAAATGGAAGGGTGTCTCGGCGATAATCTCGCGTAATTTGTTTGCCACCTGCGCAGCCGCCTCCAGCTCAATTTCCGGCAATAACAGCACAAATTCCTCGCCGCCAAAACGCGCCAGGAAATCCGTGGCCCGGATCTGTTTATCCAGTGTCTCCGCCACGACTTTTAGAACCTTGTCGCCCGCGGCATGACCGTAATTGTCATTGACGGCCTTAAACTTGTCGACGTCCCAGACCACCAGACACAAGGGTGATTCGTATCGTCGGCAGCGGGCGATTTCGTTGGCGATGCGCTCTTCATAGGCCTGTCGATTCGGGATTCCTGTCAACATATCGCGCAAGGCATGCTGCTCGGATTCCTCAATACGAGTTCGCAACTTATCGCCTTCAACTTCCAAGTTTTCGATCTTTTCACTCAGTTCTTTGATAACCGTATTGGCCTTGTCCAAGCGGGTTGATTCATCATCCTGAAAGGTCTGTAGGTGCTGATCGATCGCATCGAGCCGCTCCTGTATGGATAGCTTTAGCTGTTCGATTTCAATGACATTGGCCATGGAGTCATGAATGGTTTGCATCTCCTCATGTACGGCCGTATCCATTTTATCGGAGTTTTCTTTACTCTTTTCATTGAGTTGGGTGCTTTGCTGCAGGCCAGCATCCAAATCCTTGAGGCGGTTGCTGAGATCGACGAAAAATGATTCGAGTTCATTGCGCTGAAAGGCCAGGCGCTGGCAGAGTTCGTGTACAACATCCGCGAGCGAATTCAGGCAATGTATCAGATCCCCGACCTGGTTATGCTTTTCATTGAAAAACTTTTCTAACTCGGCGATGCGTTGCTTTAAATCAACCGGCGGATCGAGTTGTTCAAAGAACTGTTGCATCGCCTCGGCAATGGCCTTGATCGATTCCTCATTTACTTCAATCGGTACGGGTTCATCGCTGGTATAGGCCGATTCGATTTGCTGGGCAATCACTTCGATAATAGGGATCAAGTCACGCCGGGTACGGGCGCGGTTGGTATGTTTTTTCAGGGCCGGGAAATTGATGCGTTTTTTTACTGCCTCTGGCATACGCATGGTAAGTTGCAGTAGCAGGTCACCCACTGCGGGGGCAACAAACTTCAAATGCGGGTCGATGCTGCGTTTTTTAATTTCCTGCTCAATTTCCTGCTGAGTCTTATTCTCTGCTGTATCCAGCACGGATTCTGCCTGGGTCTCCGGTGTCTGTTCCGTTGACTGTCTGGAGAGGATTCTGTCCAGCAGCTTTTGCTTACGCGTGGTTTTTTCTTCCTGGCCCTGATCCGTCGGGGAAAGCAGCTTGAGCAAGGTGATCACCTGCTCGTTTAAGGCATCGGCAGGAGCGTCTTTGGCCAGTTGTTTGGCGTGTTTACGAAGTTGTTTGAACTCGCGTGAGGCCTCATCGGACAGGTCGAGCTTTTGCAATACGTCGACGAAGATCATGGCCGGATGTCCACGCTGCGACTCCTGCTTTCTCATGCTATCGAGCTCGGAAACCTGCTCATTAATGATATCGATATGTTCACGCAATTGAAGAAAGTCACGACCATCGCGAACCGCATTGCGAAGTTCATTGAGCTGATGATTGAGTTTCTTATGACGAGTATCCGCAGCCAGGGTCAGGCGTGAGATCAGGTGGCGTAATAGGCGTTCCGCCTCGCGCCATGTCTTTTCCTTTTGCTCGAGCTCATCGAGCGCCTCGTAATAGCGATGTTTCCAACGGCTTTGTGGATCGTTTTCTGTGGAATCCCTGGTCATGAATTACATTATTTCTTAATTTGTCAGGGTCCGCCTAGGCAGCTCGTTTTAACATCGTCACTTCATCGGGCAGAAGCAGCTCCATCATGATGGGCAAGTGATCCGAATATGCATGGTTCAACGCCTTCACGCTCTGAATCTTGAGACCGGAGGTCACCAGGATATGATCGATATGATGCTGCGGCCGCCAGCTCGGAAAGGTAAAAAACTCTTCCAGGGGCTCATGCAGGTCGGTCAGCTTGAATAACAGGCGCATCTCCTTGCTTGCCAGCTTGCAATTCATGTCACCCATGACAATCGCATGTTTATGCTGGTTGACAACTTCACTGATGAAACCAAGTTGTTTGTTTCTCGCACGGGGACTCAAGGACAAATGCATGACAATTACCGCCAAAGAATTTTGTGAATCGCCGAACTTCGCCAGGATCGCATTTCGCCCAGGGATTAATGCCGGTAGATTGAGGTCGTGGACTTCAACGGGGTGAAAGCGACTTAAAAGGCCGTTACTGTGCTGTGCGAAGCGACCCAGGTTACGATTCACCTGATGATACCAGTATGGAAAGCCCGCCTGCAGCGCCATATACTCCACCAGATTGATGTAGTTGCTGCGAATGGAACCTGCATCGACTTCCTGTAATCCAATCAAATCATAACTCTGAATTAATTGCGCGACGCGATCCAGATTGGACATGCGCTGATTATGCGGCAGGATGTGTTTCCAGCTTTGAGTCAGATAGTGATGTGGGCGACGCGTGGTAATCCCCACCTGTATGTTATAACTCAATAGGCGAAGTAGCTGCCCACTCATTGTCTTCTCTCACCACCTGGTTTGTTATTACGAACTAATCTGTTCAGATAGCGGCCCCAATTATATCGGACAAACCATCTCACCCAGTTTACTAGTCAATTTCAAATTTTCACTGTAATCAACCGGACAATCAATAATGCTGACGACGTTGTCTTTTAACGCTTTTTGTAACGTGGGTAACAAGTCCTCGCCTTTTTCGATTCGATATCCCTTGGCGCCAAAAGACTCAGCCAACATGACAAAGTCCGGGTTGGTAAAATCGATATACGCCTTGCGCCCAAACTGATTCATCTGTTTCCACTCGATAAGACCATAGGCACTGTCATTCCATATAAGGATGACAAACGGTGTCTTCAAGCGTACTGCGGTTTCAATTTCCTGCACATTCATGAGAAAACCCGCATCGCCGGTCACCGCCACCACCTGGCGGTCGGGAAAGGCCAGCTTGGCGCCTATCGCACCGGGAACCGCGATCCCCATGCTAGCAAAACCATTGGAGATGATACAGGTATTCGGGTATTCACAGCGAAACATCCGTGACATCCACATTTTATGCGCACCCACATCGGATATCGCGATGCCTTCCATATCCATGGCGGTACGCAGGTCCCAGATGATTTTCTGTGGCTTGAGCGGGACCGAGTGATCATCCTTGTGTTGATTCATGTCCTCGATCAGGGCATCACGCAGGGAGCGCATGGCGCTGCCAGTGTGCGGGCTGGCAACCTTCATCAGGCGCAACAGAGAGTGCCGGATGTCGCCAACAACGCCAACGGCAATATTGTAGTAGGCATCCACTTCGGCAGGAGAACTATCAATGTGGATGATGATTCGGTCCTTGGTCGGATGCCACAAATAGGGATGGTATTCCACCAGGTCATAACCAATGCAAATAATCACGTCGGCCCGATTGAAACCGCAACTGACGTAGTCATTCGCCTGCAGGCCCGCGCTGCCCAACGCCATAGGGTGCTTGAACGGGATCACGCCCTTGGCCATGAAGGTATTGGCCACCGGGATACGCAATTCCTCGGCAAACTCGCCCAACTGCTTCCAGGCCTTGCTGCGGATAACGCCGTTGCCGGCGAGAATAATCGGGTTCTTGGCGTTGGAGATGATTTCGGCCGCGGCTTCAATGCGATCCCCCGGTGGTTCCGGGGCATGCGGGTGCTTCACCGGTAAAGGCTCGCCCTCGACTTCCATCTCAGCAATGTTCTCTGGAAATTCGATAAAGGTCGCACCGTATTTTTCGGTCTGGGCAATTTTGAAGGCCTTGCGCACCACCTCAGAGATGATATTGGGGGTCAACAGCCGCGATGAGTATTTGGTGATGCTGCGAAACATCTCTTCGAGGTCCAGCACCTGATGCGACTCTTTATGTAGCCGGTGGGTACTTGCCTGACCGGCGATGGCTACCAGCGGGGCATGATCCATGTTGGCGTCGGCCACCCCGGTTACCAAGTTGGTGGCACCCGGACCCAGTGTCGCCAGACAGACTCCAGCCTTACCCGTCAAGCGCCCGTAGACGTCGGCCATAAAGGCGGCGCCTTGCTCGTGGCGCGTGGTAATAAATTTGATGGGAGAGTCCAGCAGAGCATCCATCACATCGAGGTTTTCCTCACCGGGAATGCCGAAGATGTATTCCACACCCTCATTTTCCAGACACCTGACAAATAACTCTGAAGCCTTCATGGTTTTTGTTCTCCTTAACTCGCTTATGCCTACCCTATCGGCTTACCTGGCTCATACCTTTATATCATGCCGGCGTCTGGCTTACTTTTTGGTCTCTTTCTCAATCAGGAAATCCACGACCTTGAGCATCCCGGGCGTGCCGTTGGTCAGACTACCATGGGTCAAATAACGGCCATCGACCACCAGGGTCGGCACGCCATCAATACCATAGCGTTGGGTCAGATCACGCGCCCGGTTAACTTTCATCTGCACACCGAAGGAATCATAAGTCTGATTAAAGTCTTCTTTTTTTACGCCGTGTTTTTCAAAAAAGTCGGCCAGGCTTTCTTTGGTAAAGAGTTTCTGGCGATTCTTATGAATGGCATCGAACAAGGGCTTATGGATTTTGTCGAGCACACCAAGCAGTTCAGCCGTATAGAAGGCACGTGCCGAGACTTCCCACTCCGGACGGCCGGGGAAAATGGCCGGAATGCGAATGACCTCCACGTTGGCCGGGGCGCTTTTCTTCCATTTTTCGAAACTGGGCTCAAAATGATAGCAGTGAGGACAGCCGTACCAGAACATCTCGACCACCTCGACCTTATCGCCCGTCGCAGTCGGCACCGGTGGACTCACCAGCTTGTACTCTATCCCCTCATCGATACCGGCAACGCTGAGATTACTCATCAGTAATGCAGTAAAGCCGAACACCAGTGCAGCGGATCCCGCCTTCCAGTGCTGAATGCGATTCAACATAGTACCTACCTCATTGGTTATTCATTGTATGATAGCTGCCAAAGCCAAATGTTCCCATGCCGCTCGTGCAGGCATCACATCCGGGCTACCCAGGAGCGGAAAATCATACCCGATTTCACTGAACTGCGATTGAACAAGGCATGGAGAACGGTTTCCAGCGCGTGGCATGCGAATTCACCTGTATTTCATGCTGGAATCAAGCCACTTATATGCACAGCAAATAGAAAATTGCGATCCAGCGACAATCACCTGACCGAGCTCATAGAAAGCGATGGTCAGCTTACGCTTATAATTCACCGTAGGAGTGTAATCCCGACAGGAACATATTCACGCCCAGGAAGGCGAAGGTGGTGATTAGCAGACCAACGACCGCCCACCAGGCCAACGGCACACCCCGCCAACCCTTCATCAGGCGCATGTGTAACCAGGCCGCGTAGTTTAACCAGACGATAAGCGCCCAGGTCTCTTTCGGGTCCCACGACCAGTAACCACCCCAGGCCTCCGCGGCCCAGGCCGCACCCAGTACCGTAGCGATGGTGAAAAAGCCAAAACCCAGGGCAATGGATTTGTGCATGACGTCGTCAATGACATCGAGCTTGGGGAAGACGGACAACACCAGTTCACGGCGCACACTCAGATGGTACATCAACACCAGGAAAGTGCTGCTGATCAGCGCAATCAGGATTTTCGTCATCGACAAAGGTGAGATACTGAAATGATAGACAAGCACATAAGCAATGATGCCTGCCGGTAATGCGTGCATGACAATCATCCATGGCATGGAACGTTTAACCGCGTTTTCGCCTTGCTGCTCAACATTATTGCGGATGAGGTAGAGGATGCCCAGCATCGCAGCGAGCGCAAACGATCCATAACCTATAAAGTTGGCCGGCACATGGATCTTCATCCAGTAACTTTTGAGTGCCGGTACTAACGGGGCAATATGGTGGGCGTTTTTGTCAAAGTGATACCAGAGCAGAAAACCGATCGCACTGCTGATGACCAGCAATACAAAGCCGCCCATGCCCTTGGTCTTATAGCGCGCTTCATAATGCAAATAGATCAGCGCGGTAATAATTGCAAATAGGACGAACACTTCATACAGATTGCTCACCGGGATGTGACCGATGTCGGCGCTGATCAGATAGGACTCGCGCCAACGCACCATTAAACCAACCAGGCCCATGGTCGTCGCCGACCAGGTCATCGCCGTGGCAATCTTGCCAGCATACACATTGCGGGTGAACAGGTGGGCAAAGTACACAAAGGTGGCACCGATGAAGAGCGCACTCATCCACATGATCGCCGAAGTGCTGGACAGGAAATATTTGAATAAAAATTGACTATTGACCTTATCATCCAGATTGGCAAGGGCGGCGACTGCATCACGGCTGTTCATACCGCTGGCAACCAGGGCCTCCACCGCCGGCTCATAAAGCCATATGGCCAACAGGCTTAATACCGCGACCACGGCCATCAGGGTCCGCGCCGCCTTCCACCACCAACCCATGGCAATCAGGCCAATGCTCACCGCAAACAGGATCACGACTTCATAACTATCCATGAGGTAGGAATACTTGTGGTAGGCAAATGCACTACCCGCGAGTAACAGGGCGGCAAATAGCCAGTCAGAAATCCTCAGGGTTTTGAAGAAGTTGGGTCGTTGAAAGTCATCCTGCATGGCTTGGTTGCTTACAGACATGGTATTACCTCAATCATTTATTTGTTTTGCTCCAGCAAGCGCTGCAATTTCTCGCTTAACTGTTTGAATTGAATATTAAAATCGGCAGGGTTGCGATTACCGCTGCCGGCGAACAGGAGCTTATTACGGCCATTCTCATCCTGATAAATCACCGCCCATAAGCGCTGGTGACTCATATAGAACAGCAAGAATACGCCAATAATCACCATAATACTGCCCAGGTAGAACACATTTTTGCCCGGTAGTTTCGCCACAGAAAGCCCGGAAGATTCCACGTGGGTGAAATCAGTCAACTGCAGGTAAAAGGGCGTGCCATATAAGTGGAGCTGGCGCAGCGCATCGACGGCATCCGCATAAAACTGCTGTTGCTTTTCCGTCGGTCCCTGGCTGAGATCCACGCCCTCTTCCTTCAGGATTTCGCCGTAGGCCGCCTTCATAATGGTATCGAGCACCTTGAGATAGGCTTCACCCATCTTGATTTTTTGTTCATCTGACACCTTTGCGGCGCGCACGTGCTGCTCAATCGCGGTAAAGCCACCGTAGTTAAACAGGTCGAGTAAATCGCCCATGGTCTTGATAACATCTTTTTTGTATTTGTCTGCATCGGGCGCGCCTTTTAACACATGCTCCACGGTCTTGACCGCGAGTTGCTGGATGCGCGACGCATCGTTTAGCAGTGCATGAAATTTCATGAAGCGTGTGATATTCACCTGATCATCCGCGGGGATGTGCAGATAACGATAACCCTCAGCCGGACTCGTGCGCATTCCGGAGATGAACATATAGCGCCCACCGGCCTCTACCGGCGACATGAAGTTATCGTATTCACGTGCCGCACCGGTGCCGTCACGCACTTTGAAAATCATACTCGGGCCCAGATTTTTAAACTTGCGCTTCAGTGGGTCATCGGCGGGCGCGGGTTCGACATTGTATTTTTTGAAATCAATGAATTCCAGGGTCAGGTCACCATCGCGGGTGGTTAATACCTTTTCTCCACGAACCACACCCTCAATCTCCGTGCTACGCATCTGGTAATCGTTAAACGGCCAGACCTTTAATTTTAATTGCGAACCGCCGTCACTGAAGGAGGCCTGGTAGATGGTATAACCGCGATAGCTCAAGGGGTGATTGACGGCGATGGTGGTCTCAAAGACCTTGTCTTTATCCTTATCGTGAATGATCAAATCACTCTCAAAGGATTTAGGCTGGCCGGAATCATAGTGCTCGACACGAAAATCTTTCAGCTCGATAGCAAAAGGTAAATACTGCACCATGGATCCATCACGAATATTCAACAGGGCGAAATTGGCCTGCTGCCCCTCGGAGATACTAATCTGGCCTCGAAAAGACCATAGATCATTCGGCTGTAAGCGGCTTTCCTTCGGCATGTCCTTAACGAACACCGACTCGGTATCCAGGCGACTTTTGCCGGTCCATTCGCGTAGATGTATATCAAACGAACCATCCATGATGAATCCCAACGGCACAACGATCATGCCCACGTGGGTAAAAATATATCCCAGCCGATTCCATTGGCCGCGCATGGCGGAGATCACATATCGGTCATTGTGCTGTTTAGTGCGACTGCGAAAGCCGTTGGCGGAGAACAGTCGCGGGATCTGATTTTTTAAAGTATCGATATCCCCGGTCAGGTCCCAGGCCTGGGCATTGTCGATGGCACGAATGACTTTTAATTTGCTGTTGAGACGGAAATTGCGCATCTCGCGTAACATAACCGGTGTGTTTCGATAGATACACACTGCGGTGCTGGTGAGTAAAAATAGCAATAGAAACACAAACCAGCCGGCGCCATACACATCGTATAAATTCAGCGCTTTAAAAAACTCGTGCCAAAATGGCCCGAACTCAATGATGTAATCGGTATAGGGCTTATTCTGCTGGAGGACCGTGCCTATTACCGAGGCAATAGCGATGATGACCAATACGGTAATGGCCAGATTCATGGAACCGAGAAAATCCAGCACGATACTGCGTCTGGTAACGGGTCGGGGGATGTTCGTACTCGTGTCAGTCATGGCTTACATCAACGGGGATGAAAAAAAAGGGTGGCCAGCATTGAAGTGGACCACCCTTTTCGCATTCCGTTCTAGTTAAGTCTACGGCAATTAATGCAGACCAGAGATGTAATAGGCAACCGCATCAATCTCCGCATCATTCATTTTCTTGGCGATGGTGCGCATGGTCTTGCCACTTTCGTCCTTGCCATCAAAACCACGCTGGCCTTCACGAAAATCCTTCATGGTCTTGCTGGTATAGGCTTCATTCTGACCACTTAGGGCCGGGAACTTGGCCGCCGGATTTCCGGCACCTTTGGGGCTATGGCAGGCCATACAGGCGGGGACACCCTTGCTCTCAATGCCACCGCGATAGACGCGCTCGCCAAGCTCACGTTTGGCTTTATCAGGTGCGGCACCAATCGTTAAGGTCTGGGCACTGAAGTAGGCAGCGATATCTTCCATATCTTCAGGTTGCAGGTTAGCGACCTGGGCACTCATGATCGGGTCCTTACGCTTGCCAGACTTAAAATATGACAGCTGTCTGACCAGGTAGCCAACATTCTGACCGGCGAGCTTCGGATAGTTGGGGATAGCCGCATTTCCATCTACACCGTGACAACCGGCACAGGCCTGCGACTTCGTGCGGCCCGCATCCACATTGCCGGCATACACCGGCAATGTGAGGGCAATCGCTAATACGCTTACGACGGTACGGAATATCATTTGGCTTCGGACACCATGTAATCAACAGCGGCCTTGACGGCATCATCGCTCAGATCCGCACGACCACCCTTGGCCGGCATGAAGCCCGCCTTGCCCTTGAAACCCTTGATGGCATGCTCATACAAGGTATCGTTACCCTGGGCAATCCGATCTTTCCAGGCAGCCTTGTCGCCCAACTTCGGTGAACCGGCCACGCCGGCGGCGTGACAGGCAGCGCAGGCCTGGGTATAGGTAGCTTTACCGTCGGCGGCTATTGCGGTGGCGGAGGCCCCCAGCAAACCCAAGGCAGAAACAGCAATTATCAGCGTTTTCATATTGGCATTACTCCATAATCATCAGAAATTCGGTGTTGTTTGGTATCAACCCTTGTCTGGTACAGGCATAATCGCCCGGGATGAAACCCCCTAAAAATGGGGCACCTTTATACATAAGAGTCCAATGCCGGGTCAAGCAGACAATTCCAAAAATCCCAGGCCGTCAAATCCACTGCAGCAGGCTAGCTTCCTGCTCAGCAGCCCGGATATGGCGCATCTGCCACCGGATCGGGGTGCCGAGGTGGCCTTCGCCGGGCGCTCGAATGCCGGAAAATCCAGCGCACTCAATGCCTTGTGTGCGCAAAAGTCCCTGGCACGCACCAGTAAAACCCCGGGGCGCACGCAGCAATTGGTGTTTTTCGCCCTGGATGAAGAGCGTCGTCTGCTGGATCTTCCCGGTTACGGTTACGCCAAAGTGCCCCCGGCCATTCAGGCGAAGTGGCAACAGACCCTGGATCGCTTCTTTCGTGAGCGCCAGTGCCTGAATGGGTTGGTTTTACTCATGGATATCCGCCATCCCCTCAGAGAGTACGACGAGCAGATGCTTAGCTGGTGTAAGCACAAGGGTTTACCCGTCCTGGTCCTCCTGACCAAGGCCGACAAACTCAGTCGCGGGCCGGCCCAGGCGACCTTGCTCTCGGTCCGCCAGGCCTGTCGCGCTTATCCCCAGTGCCAGGTGCAGCTCTTTTCAGCGACCAAAGGCCAGGGCCTGGATGAGGCGCGCGCCATCATCGCGCAATGGTTACGTGATCTGCATAACTGATTGAATACAAAAAAAATACCCCGGATGTGGACTGTGGGGAAGAACATCCGGGGTTGAACTACTAATTCGCTCCCGGCTGGGGAAGCTGGGAGCGCGGTAACCATACCTGGGAGGATGTTGGTTACCAGAGCTGTCGAACACTCTTAAGTTTAGATTCCTGGAATAAAAAATATCCGCGCGTTCTGTCACAGAGTGTAAATACGCAAAAAAGTATGAACGGGCTCACATGCGGAAGCTGAAAAAGAAAAACCCCAAGTATTGGGGGAATAATACTTGGGGCAAAAACACACCCGACTTGGGGAATCGGGTGCTAAGTTATCCCGCCAGGGAGGGATGCGGGAATCTTTAACTAACCTAACCTTAACAACATGATGTGTCGTTAAAACATCTGACCGGGTCGGGTAGAAAAAGTTCAACTCTCCTAGACTGAATGATATAAGTCTGGACCATATTTAATTGATTTACCAGTGCGCTAATGGGCCTCATCCCAATTATCCCCGGCACCTATATCTACCACAAGTGGCACGGTTATTTTTGCGGCATTTGTCATCGCATTGCGAATAAGGTCTTTTGCACTTTCCATTTCTTTTTTATGCACTTCAAACACCAACTCATCATGCACCTGCATGATCATGGTCATGCGCGCTGATGTTTGTTTAATAGCATTATCGATATTTAACATCGCCTTTTTAATGATGTCGGCTGCTGTTCCCTGCATCGGCGCATTGATGGCGGTGCGTTCCGCATACTGTCTGCGTTGTACATTGGAGGCATTTATTTCCGGTAAATATAAACGTCGACCAAACACCGTCTCGACATAACCTTGTTCCCTCGCTTGTGCGCGCGTCTTGTCCATATATTTTTTTACGCCCGGGTAACGAGTGAAATATAAATCGATATACGCTTGCGCCTGGGTACGATCGATACCCAGTTGTTTTGCCAAGCCGAACGCCGACATGCCATAGATCAATCCAAAATTGATCGCCTTGGCAGAACGTCGCTGATCATTGCTGACATCGTTGAGATCCAAACCGAAGACTTCGGCGGCAGTCGCGCGATGAATGTCCTCCCCTTGCGCAAAGGCATTGAGCAGGCCTTTATCTTCCGATAAGTGCGCCATGATGCGTAATTCAATTTGTGAGTAATCTGCGGCGACAATCAAATAGTCCTTCGGTGCGATGAAGGCCTGACGAATACGGCGACCTTCTTCGCTGCGAATCGGGATGTTTTGTAAATTGGGATCCGATGATGACAGGCGCCCGGTAGCCGCCACCGCTTGATGATAGGAAGTATGTACTCGTCCGGTTTTGGGATTTATCATCTCCGGCAGTTTGTCGGTATAGGTCGACTTGAGTTTACTCAAGCCCCGCGATTCCAGAATGAGTTTGGGTAGTGGATAGTCTTCGGCCAATTCCGCCAACACTGCCTCCGCGGTCGAGGGTTGTCCCTTTGGCGTCTTCGCAATAATCGGCAGGCCCTGTTTTTCAAACAGGATGCTCTGGATTTGTTTGGGCGAGCTCAAATTAAATTCCTGGCCGGCCGCTGCATAAGCTTCCTTTTCCAGTTCTATCAGACGTTTGCTGATCTGCTTGCTTTGTTGCTGCAGTTTCTGTTTGTCGATCAGAACTCCGGCCCGCTCCATGCGCGATAAAACCGGTATCAAAGGTAACTCGATTTGCTGGAAGACCTCGACCAGTTTGGAATGTTTTTGTAACAACGGCCAGATCACCTGATGGAGTTGCAGGGTAATGTCCGCATCCTCGGCGGCATACTCGCTTGCGGTCGCAATGTCGACTTCGTTAAAACCAATCTGCTTGGCACCTTTGCCCGCCACGTCTTCAAAATGAATGGTTTTGTGACTGAGGAACTTCAGTGCCAGGGTATCCATGTCGTGGCGGCTGGCCGTGCTGTCAAGGACATAGGATTCCAACATGGTATCGAACTGAATACCGCGCAATTCGATGGCATAGTTGGCCAGCACACTCATATCGTATTTGAGGTTTTGGCCCAGCTTGTGTTGCTTTGAGTCTTCCAGTAACGGTTTAATTTGTTTTAAGACTGCTTCCCGGTTTAATTGTGGCGGGGCATCCATATAATTGTGTGCGACAGGAATATAGGCGGCTTGTCCGGCTTGATCGGCTATCGCGATACCCACAATCTCGGCCTGCATGTAATCCAGGCTGGTCGTTTCCAGATCAAATGAAAACACATCGGCCTTCTTTAAACGCGCCAACCAGACATCCAGTTGAGCCTGACTTAGGATAGTTTCATATGTGTTTTTATTTTCTACCGGCACCGATTCCTGCGCAGCATTTCCATCCAGTAATTGCGACAACCAGGTCTTGAATTCGAGGCGCGAAAACCAGTCACGCAGCATGGCGGTATCGGGTGCAGACAATTTTAATTGATCCGGCGTCACCTCCAGGTCCACATCACACTTGATGGTGACCAGTTGTTTTGAGAGCGGTAAAAAGTCGAGGCTGTCACGCAGGTACTCGCCGACCTTGCCTTTGAATTCTTCGGCGTGCTGGACGATGTCATCGAGCGAGCCGTATTCCTGTAACCATTTCACCGCAGTCTTGGGTCCGACCTTGGGCACACCAGGAACGTTATCCGATGTATCACCGATCAGTGCGAGATAATCCACGATGCGTTCTGGTGGAATGCCAAACTTTTCGATGACGCCATTATGGTCCATGGTGGTATCGGTCATGGTGTTTACCAGAGTAATGTGATCATTGACTAACTGCGCCATGTCTTTATCACCGGTGGAGATCACCGTTTCGAGTTTTTGTTCGGTAGCCTGGTGGGCAAGGGTGCCGATGACGTCATCGGCCTCCACCCCGCTGACACACAGCAGAGGAAAACCCATGGCCTTGACGATTTCGTGCAGCGGTTCGATCTGACTGCGTAAGTCCTCGGGCATTGGTGGACGATTGGCTTTGTAGTCTTTATACATGTCATTACGAAAGGTCTTGCCCTTGGCGTCAAACACCACCGCAATATGCGCATTCGCATAATCATTTTGCAGACGCTTGAGCATATTGACGACGCCATAGATCGCACCCGTGTGTTCACCCTTGGAATTGGTCAGATTGGGCATGGCATGATAGGCCCGAAACAGGTAAGACGAGCCATCAACGAGGATGAGTTTTTGTTTTTCCGACATGGCGGTACATTAGCATTTCTGCTGATGCTTGTCTGATTAACTCATGGCTGGTGTCGTCTAGCACGAGCGGCTACACTTCAATTTCATACCCGTTTTCAGGAACCACATGGACAACCACTCTAACCACATGCATCGGTCTATGAACCCGGTCAACGACAGCAGCTTGTCGCGCGAATCGTGGAAGATTTTTCAGATCATGGCGGAATTCGTCGAGGGCTTTGAACGGCTGGCCAGCATCAAGCCATCGGTAAGCATCTTCGGCTCAGCTCGTACGCCCCCGGATCATCCGCATTACAAATTGGCGGTTGAGATCAGCCGCGCACTCTCCGATGCCGGCTTTTCAGTGGTCAGCGGCGGCGGTCCCGGAATCATGGAGGCCGCCAACCTGGGCGCCTACGACGGACGCTCACCGAGTATTGGCCTGAATATCCAGTTACCCCACGAACAGGTCGGCAATCCCTATCAGGATATCTCACTGACCTTCCGCCATTTTTTCTCGCGCAAAGTCATGTTTGTGAAGTACGCTTCCGCTTATGTCGTGATGCCCGGCGGTTTCGGCACCCTGGATGAGCTGGTTGAGATTCTGACCCTGGTGCAAACGGGCAAGACACGTAAAATTCCCATCATCCTGGTCCACAAACCCTTCTGGGATGGGTTGATTGCCTGGTTTAAGCAAACCCTGGTCAAAGAAAAGACCATCGACCCCCAGGACCTGGGCCTGATTCAAATTTGTGAAACACCAAAGGAAGTACTGGATGCCATCTTTGCCCATTATGAACATCGCGGCTTCGAACCCTCTGCGGAAGAAGCTGAAAAGCTACTGCATTTATAGCAGCCTGCTCCTGCTCAGCAGCTTGGCCTTTGGGTCGGAGAATATCCCTACGCCACCACCAAGCAATGAGAACACCAGTGACAGTGAACAGGAGGCCGTAGCACCGCCGCCGCCCCTGCCAACGGAAGATACTGCTGGGAGTGACAGCCGCGAACTGCCACAACCGGAGGTCACCATCATTCACAAGCAGGAAACCACGGTGGAGGAGTACCGCGTCAATGGCCAGCTGCGTTACGTGAAGATCACACCCAAAATTGGCCCGCCGTATTATCTGGTCGACAAGGATGGCGATGGCACGCTGGAGACCCGCCATTCCGATCTGGACGGTGTGCCGCCTATCAACCAGTGGCTGCTGCTCAAGTGGTAGTGGATTATTCACCCTCTTGTTGTGGATAACTTTGTGGACAACCCTGGCATGCTCATTCGTTAATAGGAGTTTGTCCCTGAATATCAAAGAGATAGAGTAGCTGCACATCTGATTAGCCTATACCAATCAATCAGTTAATCTAAATTCACAGCGCCAATCCAAACTATGTCAAAATACTGTCATGTAAGTTATTGATTTTTAGGATTGTGAATAACTCACCCTGATACCCACAACAAAATAATGTTTTAACAGCCGACCCATGCTCTACCAGCGCATCGAGACCTTCATTGAATATACCGGCCGGGCCATCGCCTGGCTGACCCTGGCCATGGTGTTGATCATGTTCGCCGTGGTGGTGTTGCGCTTTGCGTTCAACCTCGGCTGGATCTGGTTACAGGAATCGGTCAATTACCTGCATGCCTATGTGTTTATGCTGGGGGCCGCCTATACCCTCAAGCGCGACGCGCATGTGCGGGTCGATATTTTCTATGGCGCCATGTCAGTGAAGAGGCGCAGCCTGGTCGACCTGCTCGGTACCCTGCTGCTGTTACTGCCGTTTTGCGGGTTTATTTTTTACGTGAGCTGGGACGAGGTAATCAAGTCCTGGCAGGCACTGGAGTCTTCCCAGCAAACCGGAGGGCTCGACTTCGCTTACCTGCTCAAAACCAGCATGCTGTTGATGCCGTTGTTGTTGTTCATCCAGGGCCTCGCCATGATCATTCGCAATATCATGATACTGCGCGGCACCAACAGCTGCTCTGACCCGGAGCCAGGCTAGATGGCGGAGTTCATGCTCATCTTGCTGATCCTGGCGGTGCTGGTCGTGTTGTTGAGCGGTTACCCGGTGGCCTTTGCCTATGGTGGCACGGCACTGATATTTGCTTTCATCGGTATCCAGTTCTTCCCCACCCTATTCGACGCTACAGCGATAAATCTGTTCGATAACAATCTCATCCTGCTGATCGGCAGGCGCGACATGTTGATCGCCGTACCCTTGTTCGTGTTCATGG
>Ga0316188_10000581_pt1 | contig 16005 bp, 10 predicted proteins | sample Phiworburrow1_MG_FD_204933 | JGI IMG/M metagenome (GOLD analysis project Ga0316188, IMG submission 204933) | Coastal sediment microbial communities from Maine, United States - Phippsburg worm burrow 1 | ecosystem: Environmental > Aquatic > Marine > Coastal > Sediment | place: USA: Maine...
CACCACGGGCACCATGGAGGCGTACCTGCACTACATCGACCACATCGTGGCAGGATCGCCCGCTCACGAGTTGCAGCCGGTCTACAGCCTGACTGGAAGCCGCGACATCGAGGAACGCATCGTCGCGTCGCCGGCCGGCTATCGCGGCATGGGCCCGGTGCGATTGGGCAACAGGGCAGCGCTGCAGACACAGCACGACGTCTACGGCGCGGTCATCCTCGCCATCGCGCAGCTTTTCTTCGACCATCGCCTGGCGCGACGCGGTGACCGGGCGTTGTTCGAGCGGCTGGAACGACTGGGCGAGCGGGCGGCACTCGTGTACGACCAACCGGACGCCGGTCCGTGGGAGTTCCGCGGGCACGAGCGCGTCCACACGTTCTCGGCGATGATGTCCTGGGCGGGTTGCGATCGCCTGTCGCGCATTGCCTGTCGGCTGGGTCTGCCAGACCGGGACCGGCACTGGCGCGAAATTGCGGACGGCATGCGGGGCCGGATTCTAGGGTGCGCGTGGAACGAGCGTCGTGGCGCATTCGCAGGCTCCTTCAACGACGGCCACCTCGATGCGTCGGTGCTCCTGTTGCCGGAACTCGGTTTGCTGCCGGCAACCGATCCGCGATTTGTCGCGACCCTGGACGTGATCGGCCGGGAGCTTCGCGACGGGGATCTCCTGTTCCGCTATCGACACGAGGACGATTTCGGAACGCCTGAGACCGCGTTCGCGCCCTGTGCCTTCTGGTACGTCAATGCCCTGGCAGCGGCCGGGCGTGTCGACGAGGCTCGCGAGCACTTTGCCCGACTGCTCGAGTATCGCAACGGCGTTGGCCTGCTGTCCGAGGACATTGCTCCCGTCACGGGTGAGCTGTGGGGCAACTTTCCACAGACCTACAGCCACGTCGGCGTCATCAACAGCGCGCTGCGCCTGAGCCGCCCGTGGGAGACCGCACTTTGAGGATCGACGGGAACATCAGATGAACGCCATCGACGCCTGGCTCAATTACTTCGACGATTGGCGCGGACCCGCCGCCACGGCGGTGCGCATCGCACTGATCCTCGCCGGAACCTGGATCGCACAGGCCGCGGCGAACCGGCTGATTCGCGCGTTCCGATTGCGTATTGCCGCAAGGATGCAAGGCGCGGAGGAGGTGCGGCGCGCCGAAACCCTGGGTCGCGTGTTCCGTTACCTGGCCACCGTCGTCATCGGCCTAATCGGCGGCGTGCTCGTGCTCTCCGAATGCGGCGTCTCGGTTGCCCCGATCCTGGGCGCAGCCGGCGTAGTCGGACTGGCCGTCGGATTCGGCGCGCAGAGTCTCGTGAAGGACTACTTCACGGGCATCTTCCTGCTGATCGAGAACCAGATCATCAAGGGCGACGTCGTGCAGGTCGCGGACAAGGCCGGTCTCGTGGAGGACATGACGCTGCGCTACGTGCAACTGCGTGACTACGATGGCAACGTGCATTTCGTGCCGAATGGGCTGATATCGACGGTCACGAACATGAGCCGTGGGTACGCCTACGCCGTCGTCGACATCGGCATCGCCTATCGCGAGGAGATCGACGCCGCTCTGGATGTCATGCGGACGGTCGCCGGCGGGCTCGCCGCGGACGCAGCGTTCGCCGACCGGATCCTCGGCGCATTCGAGATCGCGGGCGTAGAGCGCTGGGACGACTCCGCCGTTGTCCTGCGCGGGCGCTTCAAGGTGCGCCCGCTCGAGCAATGGAACGTCCGGCGGGAATACCTGCGACGCCTCAAGGGCGCCTTCGATGCAGCCGGCATCGAAATCCCGTTCCCGCACGTAACGGTGTACGCGGGCGTCGGCAAGGACGGCAAAGCGCCTGCATTCCCGGTTGCACGGACGCAGGCGTGATCCGATCGGTTGCAGTGCGCTACGTCATGCCGATTGGCGCGGCGCTCTGCATCGTCGCCTTCGTCGGCGTGCCTTACATCGAGCACATCCTGACCGGCTGGTTCCGCTCGGACATCGAAATGCGGGCCCACCTGGTGATGAACTCGATGGAGGAGCCACTGACCGACCTGCTCGAGCGCAAGGAGACCGCCCGCCTGGCGAGCTACCTCGAGAATATCGTCAGTGACGAACGACTGCTGGCGATCCTGATCTGCGACACGAGCGGTGCAAAGGTCTATGCCACGGCCCTGGTGCCGGCCGACGTCACCTGCGATTCGCCGACGACGGCGCTCGTCGACAATTCGAGCATCACGCGAATACCGTCTGGAATGATCGAAGTATCGGCGTTCACGATCAACCCCGCTGCTGCAAACTCCTATCGTGCGCTGCTGGTCCACGACCTGGGCTTCATCGACAGGCGACAGGCCACGGTGCGCAATTTCGTCCTGGCGTTTGCCGTGCTCGCCGTGGTGGTGCTGGGGCTCCTCGGCGGGCTGGTCATCCGGTTCATCCTGAATCGTTCGCTCAAGGTGCTGCTCGGCGACATCCGGTCGCGCCGGTTCCTCGATGATGCGCTCTCGCCGCGGTCCACCCAGCCGGTGCTCGCCAGCGTGAGAAAACTGCTGCGCGAGATCGAAAAGAGCCAGCGCCTCGAAATCGAGTTCCACGAGAACTGGACTCCCCAGGCGCTGCAGCAGGTCGCCCGCGAGCATCTGGGCTCCTGCCCGCTGGTCGTGGTCTCCAACCGCGAGCCCTACATCCACAATCGTGGTCCCGATGGACGGACGGTCGTGCAGGTGCCGGCGAGCGGCATGGTCACTGCACTCGAGCCGATCGTGCGCGCCTGTTCCGGCATCTGGGTCGCGCATGGCAGCGGCTCCGAGGACCGCAGGTTCGTGGACAGGCACGACCACGTGCAGGTTCCTCCGGACGATCCCGCGTACACGCTGCGGCGCGTATGGCTGACCTCGGAGGAGGAAGACGGCTATTACTACGGCTTCTCGAACGAGGGCATGTGGCCTTTGTGCCACCTCGCCTACGTGCGCCCGGCCTTCCGCGAGCAGGACTGGATCGCCTACCAGGCCGTCAACGAGAAATTTGCCAAGGTGGTCGCAGCCGAGGCGGACGGCGAATCCCCGGTCGTGCTCATCCAGGATTTTCACTTCGCGCTGTTGCCGCGGCTGATCCGCGAGCGCAAGCCGGGAGCGACGATTGCGCTGTTCTGGCACATTCCGTGGCCAAATGCCGAGACGTTCGGCGTCTGTCCGTGGAAGCGCGAGGTCCTGACGCACATGCTGAGCGCCGACATACTCGGCTTTCACACGCGGTATCACTGCCAGAATTTTCTTGCGACCGTGGACCGGCACGTGGAGTGCCAGATCGATCACGAGCACATGACCGTGACTCACCAGGGCCACGTCTGCCGGGTCGTGCCGTATCCCATTTCGATCGAATGGCCGCCCCGTTGGCTGGCGACGCAGTCGGAGGTGCCGGTCGCGCGTGATGCGGTGCGGCGCAGATACGGGATTGGCGACGACGTGCGTCTCGGCATTGGCCTGGAACGCTGGGACTTCACCAAGGGCATCGTCGAGCGCTTCCTGGCGCTCGAGAAGCTCCTGGACGAGCAACCGCAGTGGCGTGGCCGCATGACGCTGCTGCAGGTCGCCGCACCGTCGCGCAGCCGGCTGCCCGCCTACCAGGCGCTGCAGCAGCAGACACTGGCCGAGGCGGAGCGTATCAATGAGAAGTTCGGGAGGACCGACTGGCGGCCGATCGTGCTGGTCGGCGAACACCAGGAGCCGGCACAGGTGTTCGAGCTGTACCGGGCCGCGGACTTCTGCGTGGCCAACAGCCTGCATGACGGCATGAATCTCGTCGCCAAGGAATTCGTCGCCGCCCGCGATGACGAGGACGGCGTACTGGTCCTGAGCACATTTACCGGCGCGTCACGCGAACTCGTCGAGGCACTGCTCGTCAATCCGTTCGACATCGGCGAGACAGCGGACGCGATGCGCGTCGCCCTCGAGATGTCACGCGATGAACGGCGGCAGCGCATGCGGCTCATGCGACAGACCGTGAAGGAGAACAATGTGTACCGCTGGGCCGGCCGCATGCTGATGGACGTGGCGCGCGTGCGGCAACGGCAGGCGCTGGCCGAGTCGCGGTCCGGTGAACGGGTGCGCAACCGGCAGCACTGACGGACCCATCCGCTTGCACCAGTGTGCGAGCGGTTCGGTCACCCATTCGCTACTGCTGCAGCGGCTGCAGGTTGAGGATCATGTTCAGCACTGCTCCGAACAGCGAATCCGAGCCGTTGGCATTGCTGCCGTAGGTGCGACGGCCGTAGTAGCCATCCTCGTACCCCCGCTGGAATCCTTCGCGGAAGTAGTAATTGTAGTCGTCCTGCCGCACATAACGGCCGTCGAAGCCGTAGTTGGCGTCCTGATAGGCGAAGGATCCACGGTAGTCGAAGCGCCAGTGGTCCTGCTTGTCCGCACGCCCTGCCTGGTAGCCCTTCTGGTACCCGGTGTTCGAGGCCTGTCGGAGCTGGTCGGCGCCGTACTGATTGGTCTGGTAGTAGGCGTCGCCCCGGCGGTACTGGTAGGTCGGAGGCGTGTAGTAGAACGGATCGTTGTCGTAGTCGTGGCGGTCATTCGCGAGGCGCGCCTGCTGCTGGCGCAGTTGCTCGTAGTACGCCTGCTGGTAGCGGTAATGGGCCAGTCGCTTCTGCTTTTCCAGCTGCTGCGCATCGCGCAGAGCAATCGCCTGTTGTTGCGCGATACGCTGATTGTACTCAGCCAGGAGTCGCTTCTGCTCTCGAATGCGTTCCTGTTGCTGCTGTTGCGAGAGGCGATGCTGCTTTTGCTGTTGTTCCTTCGCCTCCTTCTTCTCGCCCTTTTGTTCCTTTTTGTCGTCCTTATCCTGCTGCGCCTCGGACTTGTGCGGGGCCGACACGTCCTGTCCGTGTTGAGCCTTGCTGGTGAAGCTCATCGTCGCAAGCGCTGCGCTCATCGCGACTGTCAATCCGACTCGAGTCAGGGTGCTGGTCTTCATCTCATGTCTCCGCAACTGGACCGACCGATCCATTGGTAGCGATGGCGGGTTGTGCTGAGCCCGTGCAGTCAGGGTATGCCACGGAGTCCGGATCCATCTGTACGGCAGGACACGGTCGGGACGCCGCTACGGCCCCGGATTGAGGTCGACACGGGGCAAGGCCGTGCACCGGTTCACAGTCTGGCGATGATTCTGCGGACTTGCCGTGGGCCATCGCTAGCATGTCGTGGACACGAGAGTCCGGGCGTCGTGGCCATCCAGGCCCCGAACGACCACACAGGAGTGAACATCCGTGAAACGCTTGCTTGCCGTCCTCATCGCATCGGGTGTCGCCGTTCCGGCCTTCGGCACCGACGTCAGCGCCTCGATCGGGATCAGCCAACCCGGCTTTTACGGGCAGATAAACATCGGCGAATTCCCGCGCCCGGCGGTGATTTATGCCCAGCCGGTCTGGGTCCAGCGTCCGCCGAAAGTGGTCCAGCTGCAGCCGATCTACCTGCGCGTGCCGCCGGGCCATGAGAAACACTGGAGCAAGCACTGCGGCAAGTATGGCGCCTGCGGCCAGCCCGTCTACTTCGTGCGCGAGGACTGGTACCAGACAAAGTACGTGCCGTATTACCAGCAGCACGAGTATTACGCTCGCGGCAAGAGCGGCGATCACGATTCGGAACACGGGCATGGCAAGGGCAAGGGCCACGGCCATGAGGGCGGCGAAGACTGATCGCCACGGGTGTGGCGCCTGACGCCCGCTGCCTAGCTGACCGACCGGTTCATCCTGCCGCCGAGCGCGGCCAGAGGTCCGCCGCGCGATAGCGACCGGTCGCGGTGAGGTCGATATGTGTGGCGCGCTCTGCGGCCCGCAGGTCGGCGCGGCGTGCCATGAAGGTTGTCTGCGCGACGACGTCGAGCGAGCTCGAACTCGCAAACAGGAACCCCTGGCCCGCGACGCAACCAAGGTCCAGCAGGGTCGCCACCTGGCTTTCATTCTCGATGCCCTCAGCGACCGTCTCGAGTCCGAGCGTCGTTGCGAGCATCACGACAGCGCGGGCCAGTTCGGGGCCGCCGTCCTGTTCGGTCAACCGGCTCACGAACGCGCGATCGATCTTGAGGATGTCGATCGGGAACCGGTGCAGGTACGAGAGTGACGAGTACCCCATGCCGAAGTCGTCGATCGCGAGGCGCACGCCGAGCGCCTTCAGCTCGCGGAAGCGTTCCAGGTTGACCTCTGTGTTCTGCATGATCGTGCCCTCGGTCAGCTCGATCACGAGATTGCCGGCATCGAGACCCGAAACCTCGAGTGCGTGGCGCACGTCCGCGACCAGGTCGCCCTGCTGCAGATGGCGGCCCGAAATGTTGACTGCCATGCGCAACCCGGCACCGGCCTCGACGGATTCGCTCCATGCGCGGATCTGCGTGCACGCGTCGACCAGGACGCGACGGCCCAGTTCGACGATCCGGCCGGATTCCTCGGCAATGGAGATGAACGAGCCCGGCATGACGATTCCCCGCTGCGGGTGATTCCACCGCACCAGCGCCTCCACGCCGAGCAGCTCGCGGCTCGTCAGGTCGACCACGGGCTGGAACTCGACGAAGAATTCGTTGCGCGCGAAAGCCAGGTCGATGTCCTGCTCCAGTTGCAGGCGGTCGTGCAGCTGTTCCTGCATGTGCGGCTGAAACAGCACACAGCGTGCCTTGCCGGCCGCCTTCGCGTTGTACATGGCGATGTCGGCCTTGCGCAGCAACTGCTCGGCATCGTCGCCCGGCTGCGAGCACGCAGCACCGATGCTCGCCGTGGCGTCGGCCTCCCTGCCGTCGACCAGCAGGGGTCGGTTGAACGCCATGGTGATCGGCTCGGCGATGCGTTCCACGTCCGTCTCGCTGCGGATGCCTTCCAGCAGGATTGCGAATTCGTCGCCGCCCAGGCGCGCCACGGTGTCGGACGGCCGGGTCGACTTGACCAGCCGTTGGGCCGCCGCCTGCAACAGGCGGTCGCCGGCATCGTGGCCAAGCGAGTCATTGACGTTCTTGAAGTTGTCGAGGTCGAGGAACATGACGGCGACCCGCTGCTGCGACCGTTGCGCCAGCGTGAGCGCGTGCTCGACCCGGTTCCAGAACAGGCTGCGATTGGCGAGCAGCGTCAGTGGGTCGTGGAACGCCAGCTTGCGCAATTGTTCCTCCAGGGTCTTGCGCTCGGTAACGTCGCGGAAGTTCAGCGCCAGGCCGGCGATGGCCGGGTCGTCCATCAGGTTGCTGCCGACGCACTCGAGGGTGCTGCGTCGTTCCCCAGTCTCGACGACCAGTTCGATCGGGCCAACGACCCGGCCTTGCGTTGCCGACACCTCGGCGAGAAACGCGGCCAGCCGCTCATTGTCCCCATCGGCCCAGCGCTCGAGGAGATTCCGGCCCACCATGTCGTCCGGGTGGGTTGCGAAGGTGCGTTCGGCCGCCGGCGAGACGAATTGCAGTATCCCCTCGGCGTTGGTGATCATGATTACGTCGGAGGCGTTCTTGATCAGGGACGCATAACGGGCCTCGACGATGTGGGCCGCACGCCGCTCGCGCAGCAGGGCATCGTCGCGCGAGAGCACGCCCTGGCGCACCATGACCAGCGAAGTCAGCACGAAGATGATGACGGTCATCGTGTTTACGGGGCTGGCGGCGGTGCTGCTGTCGACGTAGACCAGAACCAGGAACGACACCATCATGGCGATGTACGGCATCCCCTCGATGAGTGCGACGCTGAATGCGCCAGGGGCGCGGCGCAGGCCGGACCTGCCACGCAGCTGCTCACGAGCGGCGGCCGCAAGCCAGACGTAGCAGGACAGGTAGATGACGTCGGAGACGCCGCCCGGGATGTAGCTGCCGTCAACCTTGGACATGGCCCAGACGATGTCGGCAAGGGACATCGACGAGAATCCCAGCGTGAGCAGCATCAGGGAGCGGCGCCGGATGGGCGTGGCGCCCGAGTGCATCAGCAGCACGCCGCAGGCCAGCAGCATCAGGCAGTTGAGGGCGATGTAGCTCTGCGCCAGCACGTACTTGAGCACGTTCGGGTCGCGCTGGGCATCCGCCGTCGGCGAGATCACGAAGAACCAGAAGAATGCGCCGAACCCCAGCATGAGGATCGAGGTGTCGAGCCCGAGCCGGGCCCAATGCACGCGGACAGCGGCAGTGCGGATTGCCGTCAGCACCGCGGCAAAGACGAGCGGGTAGAAACCCAGGAAGAACACGTCGCCGATCGACGGGAACGGGTCGATCCCGTACAGCCAGTACGTCGAATGCAGCAGGTTGCCCGTGCTGTAGGCCGTCAGCGCGGCCGTGAGGAGCCACCAGGTGCGGCGCGCGGCCGGGTCGGCGGAGCCTCGCGCGGCTGCCCCGGTCAGGATCGCCACGCAGACGCTCGCTGCCGAATCGGAATACAGGTTGAAGACCTCGAGCCACGGCCATGCACGGCCGTCGATCAGGATCAGCGCGATGGCGATCGCGACATAGACGAACAGACCGACGGATACGGCGCCGGTCCAGCCGGCGCTGAACCGCTCACGCTTCGTCACGCCATCGCTCAATGGCCGCCCTGGCGACATTTTCTTGCGAGCCTCTCCTGAACCCGGCAGCCCTTATGGTCTCAATGCATCTAGCCTCAGGGGTTCAGCGGTGGTCTGTGACCGCCGTACGAAAACCTCGGCCCCACTTGTGACGCAGTTCACAGGTGGCTCTTGTGTGGCGCAGCGCAGGTTTCCAGCGATGATCGCAGCGTCGATTGGTTGAAGGCGAAACGCGACGGCGAGTTCCGCAGGCTGTCACCACGTCGGCGAGAAATGTGAAACTGACCAGATTCTTCTGCCTGCTGATATGTCACATTCCCTGCGGAATGTGGCAGGCTACCGTCCCCCTCGGCACGGGCTCGCGCAATTTGCGGGCGAATCGGGGCGGTGAGACTCGTGCAGGAGCGATAGACGGCATGCAGCATTGGTGCAGAGAAAAAGGTTCAAAGACGTTGGCAGGATTGCTGCTGGCCGTGTGCGTGCCCATGGTCGCGCTGGCTGCGGCGCCAGGCGACGCGCGGCCCGGGGCGATCCCGGAGGTGCGCTCCCACGCGTACTACGTCCTCGACGAGTCAGACTCATCGGTGCTCGCTGCGCGCCATGAGCGCACGGCCGTTCCAATCGCCTCCATCACCAAGCTGATGACTGCCCTGGTCGTGCTCGAGGCCGGCCAGCCGATGGACCAGGTGGTGACCATTACCGCCGATGACGTGCGCGGCACTGCCGGCAGCGGCTCGCGCCTCGCGGCGGGTTACAGGCTGAGCCGGCGAGATCTCCTGCACCTGGCGCTGATGTCGTCCGAGAACCGTGCCGCGCATGCGCTGTGCCGCTCCTATCCACGCGGCCTGCATGCCTGCGTGGAGGCCATGAACCAGAAGGCCGCTGCGCTCGGCATGACCACGGCTCACTTCGTCGAGCCCACGGGCTTGTCGAGCAGCAACGTGGCCAGCCCCCTGGACCTGGCCAAACTGGTGCTGGCGGCTGCCGGCAACAGGACGATCCGTGACGACTCGACCTCGGCACGCCACACGGTCAGCGTCAATCGACGGCAACTCGAGTTCCGCAATACCAACCTGCTGGTTGCAAATCCGGCCTGGCAAGTCGACGTGCAGAAGACCGGCTACATCTCTGAAGCCGGGCGCTGTCTGGTGATGCAGGCCGTCATCGACGGCCGCCCGGTCGTGATGGTGCTGCTCAACTCCTACGGAAAATACACGCGGATCGCGGACGCCAAGCGGGTCCGGACCTGGGTTGAGTCGCAGAGCCGGGTCGCCGCGCTCTAGCGTGTAGACCTGCTTCGGGCTGACACCCGTCGTTGAACTGACTCCAGGTCAGCTGACCATGCAGCGCAGGCGGATTCGCGGCTTTACCGCCCCGTTTTCTCGTACGTCCCCACCAGTTCCGCGTGTGCCAGCACGTGACCCCTCATCGCCGCCTCCACCTGTGCCTTGGTCGGGTGCTTGAGATCGCCGAGCTCGACGTCCAGTGCATACAGCTTGTGAAAGTAGCGATGCCGTCCAATGGGCGGACAGGGGCCGCCGTAGCCCGTGCGTTTCCAGTCGTTGAGGCCCTCGACCGTTCCCTTGGGCAGGGCTGCCGGCGCCACGCCCTCCGGTAGTCCGGCCGAATTCGCGGGCAGGTTGGCAAGTACCCAGTGGACCCACGTCATCCTGGGCGCGCGCGGGTCGGGCGCGTCCGGGTCGTCGACGATCAGCGCCAGCGATCTTGTGCCTGCTGGTACGCCTTGCCAGTGCAGCGGCGGTGAGACGTCGCTGCCTTCGCAGGTGCAGCGCTTCGGCATCGTCGCGTCGGGACCAAATGCGGTCGACGAGATTTCCAGGGCCATGGCGGAACCTCCTGTCAGTAGCGCGATCAGCGAAAAAGCCGTGTTTCGAAGCGTCATCTTGCGACCCCGTCTGCGTGCAGTCGACATTGTGCCTGCCTCGTTCCTTCCCGGGTCACGGCCGCAGCAACCGTCGTAATCCGGCGAGTCGTCGCGTGTTGACGACGTCGCCGGGTTCCAGCCAGCCGCGTCGCGCCTGGTCGATCCCGAAGCGCATGTAATCAAGGTCGGCGACACGATGCGCATCCGTTGAAATGGCGACGCGGACGCCCGCTGCCTTTGCCATCCGGCAGCCCTGGTCGTCCAGGTCGAGTCGATCCGGGTGCGCATTGACCTCCAGGATCCGGCCGCGCTCCCGGGCCGCAGCCAGCACACGCTCGAGGTCGATGTCGTAAGGCCCCCTGGCATTGATGAGCCGCCCGGTCGGATGCGCCAGGATCGTGAAAAACGGGTTGTCCATCGCCCGCAGGATTCGCTCGGTCTGCTTCTCACGGCTGCGATTGAGGCCGTAATGGATGGCGCACACCGTGAAGTCGAGTTCCCTCAGCACATCGTCGGCCAGGTCCAGCGAGCCGTCGTCCAGGATGTCGACCTCGGCGGACTTGAGCACCACGATGCCCTGCAGTTTCGCATTCAGCTTGTCGATCGCACGCACCTGTTGCAGCAGTCGGCGCCGGTCCAGGCCATGCGCGATGCTGACCCGTTTGGTGTGGTCGTTCGCCGAGACGTATTCGTAGCCGCGTGTCGCCGCTGCCCGGGCCATTGCCTCGAGCGTGTCGCGACCATCGGTTGCCTTCGTGTGGCAGTGCAGGTCGCCGCGGATGTCGGTGATTTCAACCAGGGCAGGCAGCCGCTCCTTGCGTGCCGCCTCGATTTCGCCGCGGTCCTCGCGCAGCTCGGGTGGAATGAACGGCAGGTCGACGGCATCGAAGACGTCCTGCTCGGTACGACCACCCACGCTGCGGTCACCCTTGAAGAGGCCGTATTCGTTCAGCTTGAGGCCCCTGGCGATCGCGAGCTTGCGTACGGCGATGTTGTGCGCCTTGGATCCGGTGAAGTAATACAGCGCGGCGCCGAAGCTCTCCGGGGTCACGACGCGGACATCCACCTGTAATCCGTTACGCAGACGCACGGTGCCGCGCGTCGCACCCCTGGCCACGACCTCTGTCACGTCCTCGTAGCCCGCGAACGCGTCCATCACTCCGCGGGCGTTGCGGCTTGCGCTGACCACGAGGTCGAGGTCGCCCACCGTATCGCGCCGCCGCCGGTAGCTGCCCGCGACCTCGACTGCCTTGACGCCGTTCACCGCCCGCAGGTGCGCGACCAGCGGTGCAGCGACGATCTCGGCATCGGCCAGCTTGATGCGCCGCTCCGTCGCTGCGATGCGTGCCGCACGCTGGCCGATCAGCTGTTCAGTTCTTGCGCCGAAGCCCTTGATCTCGCGGATGCGCCCGCTGCGCGCGGCACGCTGCAGGTCCTCCAGGCTGCGGATCCTGAGGGCCCGGTAGAGGGCCTTGGCCCGCTTCGGGCCCAGGCCTTCGATGCGGGTCATTTCGACGAGGGGCCGCGGTACCTTGGCGCGCAGCTGGTCGAGCAGCGGCAACTTGCCGGTGTGCACGATGGCGGCGATCTTGCCCGCGAGATCGGCGCCGATGCCGGGAAGCTCGGCCAGGTCGGCACCTGCATCGACGAGTTCGGCCATGCTGTGCGCATGGCTGCGGATCACCCGAGCGGCATTGCGATAGGCGCGGATGCGAAACGGGTTTTCTTCGCGGATCTCGAGCAGGTCGGCAAGCTGCTCGAACATGTCCGCGATTTCGGTGTTGTGGACCGCCATGATCGTGCACGGCTCGCTCGATTCGCCATGCTTGATCCCATGTACCGCCGCGGGCGCGCCGACGCAACGTGGCAAGTGCCTAACGGGCCGATTGCGGCGATGACCACCACGATGTCCGGAAAATCTGCGAGGCGGTCCTGATCCGAGCCACCTGGCGCGCAGCAATCCGTCTGGTCAGTCGTCGTTGACGGAAAACGCGGCCAGGACGTTGCCTGGCATGTGGAAGTAGAGGCCGTATCCGGAATTTACGTAGAGCATACCGTCGTGCACGACCGGACCGCCGCCACCCATGGAGCCACCCTGTCCAGGCTTGCCGGACAGCGTTGGCAGGGGCTGCGAAGTGTCGAAGCTCCACAGCACCTTGCCGTCTTCCGTGTCGTACGCACGTACGCGGCCGTCCATGTGACCGGCGAAGATCGCACCGGGAATCGCGACGATCGACGCAAGGATGCCCGGGTCGCAGTACTGCCGGCCGTAGCAGACATCGTCCGCGGGCGTTTTCCACAGCAACTTGCCTGTCATGGGGTCGAGCGCATACAGGCCCGGTCGCGAAGGGCCGGCTTCTTTTTCGCGCTCCTCGGATGACTTGTCCATCGCGTTCTTCATGTCGGCGATCGGCACGTAGAGTCGCTTGCCGTCGTACGCCATGCCGAACTGGATACCGCCCTGGATCGAGCCGCGACCGACGCGGTTCGTCCACAGCATCCCCTTCTGCGGAGCGTCCGGATCGAGCGCGAGCGCCTGGCCGCTCTTGAGGCCGACGAAAATGCGATCCGATCCATCCGGCAGCTTGACGAGCATCGTGCCGGAGCCGATGTCGAAGTCCGGGCCGGCCGGCTCGGGACACGTATCGAGCCCGATCATGCAGCCGACGTTCCACGCGTCGCCCGGCACCACTTGCCATGACCAGCGAACCTTGCCGGTCTTCAGGTCGAACGCGATCACGGCATTGCTGCGGTCGTTCGCGGGTCCCGTGTAGTTGTTGCCCGTACCGGCGTACAGGACGCCGCGCTTCGGGTCGAGCGTGGGCGTGTTCCAGATCGCGGCCCCGGAGGGCGACCACACCGGCGTGCCGATCTTCGAGCGGCCGACTTGCCTCGGCTTTTCGTTGATCGTGTACGTTTTCCACAGCTGCTTGCCGGTGCGCGCGTCGAGCGCGAGCATGCTGCCGCGGAACGTGCAGCAGGGATACTTCGGGTCGGCCATCGCCTCTTCGAGCGACGACACCGGCACGTACAGCGCGCCGTCGTGATAGACGGGTGAACCCGTGATGGTCGCGCTCGGGTGTTCGTCGGCCTTCACGCGCCAGACTTCCTTGCCCGTGAAGGCGTCGACCGCATACAGGCGACCGATCAAGTCGCCGAAGAAGGCCAGCGGCGCTGCGCTGCCCACGTCGGCCGTGGACTGCACCAGCACGGGCGTGCGCACTTCGGCCGTCGTCCTGTACGTCCAGCGTATGCAGCCGGTCTTCGCATCCAGCGCGTAGACCGTGCCGTCCTGCGAGCCCGTGTAGAGCGCGCCGTAAGCAAAAGTCGGGCGTGAGCGCATGCGCACCGTGTTCGGGAACGCCACCGCCCACTTGAACCTGAGTTTCGGCACGTCGGCCACGGGGAGCTTCGCGACGTCTGCGGCGACGAAGTGATCGTTGTCCGGAGTCTGTCCCCAGCCTTGGGTCGTCGGCACTTTCGCGCGATCGAAGTTCGCGGCATCGCCCCTGCACGACTCTGCAACCGGTGTTCTCGGCATGCCGACCGGGCTGCCGGACAGGTACTCGGCCACGTGATGCATCTGCTGGTCGTCCAGCTTGACCGCCATCGGCCGCATGATGCCGAGCGACAACGCGTCGTAGATCGCCTCCGGCGACATCATGCTGAGGAAGGTCTTGGTCGGCGCCTTTGGCGCCTGGCCCTCATGGCACTGCGCACAGTGATCGCGATAGACCGTCGCGCCGGGCTTCTGCTCCGGGTCGCCGCGCTGCGCGGCGTTCATCTTCGCCTTGATGTCGCTCAGGTCTTGCGGCGGCGGTGAGGGAACCGCGGCGTATGAGGCCTGCAGTACGCCGAGCGAGCACAGGGCGACGACGAGAAACATCCGGACGTGATTCATGCGAGGTACTCGGCGCAGGAAACATTGCAAGGTTGCCGGCCCAGGGGCCAGCGGATTGCGTTCGATGCTAGAGACGGGCAATCAAAAAAACAAGCAGGCCATCCTGTTTTTTTCGTGGGCCTGCCCGGTGGCGACACACTGCCATTTCAGCCGCCGGGCATAGACCGTGCAGGTGCACTTGATCGCCGCCTTCAGGGGACGGGGTCAAGAGCCTGTGCCGTCACTCATCCACGCGGCGCGCACATTCGCAGCTGTGGGACCGGAGCCATCCGGCCGCCAGCCCGGCGCACCAAACACATAGCCGACGATCTCCCGCAGGTTGCGCGCCCGGCCAACGTCACGGAACATCGCCGCCCATTCGTGGAACGCGATCTTGATCGGGTTGTACGTGCCGATGTTGTTGATCAGCCCGTACTTCGGCGGGTCATCCGCGCGCTCGGCCGCGAACGTGCCGAACATGCGGTCCCACACCATGAAAACACCGGCGTAGTTGCGATCGACGTAGCGCGGATTCGACGCGTGATGCACGCGATGGTGCGAGGGCGTGTTGAACAGGTATTCGAACCACGCGGGCATCCGGCGGATCGCCTCGGTGTGAATCCAGAACTGGTAGAGCAGGTTGAGTCCGCTCTGCAGGAAGATCATCTCCGGCGGGAAGCCGATCAGCAGCAGCACGAACCACGGTGCCCAGGTGCCGACCAGCACGCCGGTCCAGGGTTGCCGGATCGCGGTTGAGAGGTTGTACTCCTGCGACGAATGATGGTTGACGTGCGCCGCCCACCAGAAGCGGCACTCGTGGCTGATGCGGTGGAACCAGTAGTAAGCGAGGTCGTCCAGCACGACGATCGCCGCCCAGGCCCAGGGCGAACTCATCGAGATGTCGAACAGGCGGAACTGGAAGATCCAGGCGAAGACCGCGACCGTCGCGCCTGCCAGCGCCACGTTGGTCGCGTAATTGCCGGCGCGCATGCCGATCGATGCGAGCGTGTCTTTCAGCGTGTAACGGCCGCGGACGAGATGAGCCCGAACCAGAGCCAGTTCGAGCAACATCAGGGCAAAGCGCGCCAGCACCAGCACTTGCGCCGTGGTCAGGGCCTTCATGTCGTGGTCGACCTGCGTCGGTAGCCGGAGACGCGGAAGAATAGCATCGCGGGCACCAGCGCAATCAGGGTCAGCACCGCGGCAGTGGCAAAAACGGTGCCGTACCCGAACCGGTCGGTGAACAGTCCGCCAATCATCGCGGCCACCCCCGTGACCATCACCATCAGCGAGGCCTGCAGTGAGTAATCCGTGCCCGGGGAATGCGCCCGGCAACGGTCCATCATCAGCGTGAACAGGGCGACGGTCGACAGGCCGTCCGCGAACTGCTCGAAGTACACGATGGCGCTGATCGCATAGAGGTCGTGCACGCCGGCGACCACCAGCAGGTAGCCCGCGAGTCCCAGCGCCTGCAGGACGCCAAACCCCATCAGGGCCTCACGGTGGCCGAGACGCAGCAGCGTCGCGCCGCCGGCGAACGCGCCGATGACTCCGGCCGTGGCGCCTGCCACCCCCGTGATCACGCCGATCTGTGCCAGTGAGAACCCACTGTCGGTGAGCAATGGTCCCGTCATGCGCGAGGCGAGCGAGTCGCCGAATTTGTACAGCGCGACGGTTGCGAGCCACCAGCCAAGCCCGGGCCGCGCGACGAAGTCGCGGAACAACCCGGCATACCCG
>Ga0316188_10000582_pt1 | contig 16003 bp, 16 predicted proteins | sample Phiworburrow1_MG_FD_204933 | JGI IMG/M metagenome (GOLD analysis project Ga0316188, IMG submission 204933) | Coastal sediment microbial communities from Maine, United States - Phippsburg worm burrow 1 | ecosystem: Environmental > Aquatic > Marine > Coastal > Sediment | place: USA: Maine...
GGCAGCCGCAGCGTGCGCAGGCCGACCACCGCCAGCACCGAGGTGGCGAGCAGGACGAGCGCGAGCTCGAGCGAGGAGAGCATGCCGGAGGCGGTCTCGATATACTGAATTGGATGAACTCTGGGATTCTATCCGCGCCTGACGCGCGCCGGCGCCTGATCGAGCGTGCGCAGGAGGTGCTGCGTGTCGAGACCGCTGCGCTCGAGGCACTGCCGGCACGCATCGGCGACGATTTCGTGCGGGCCTGCGAAATCATCCTGACGTGCACCGGGCGCGTCGTGGTCAGCGGCATGGGCAAGTCCGGGCACGTCGCGCGCAAGATCGCCGCGACGCTCGCGTCCACCGGTACCCCGGCCTTCTTCGTGCACCCCGCCGAGGCGAGCCACGGCGACCTCGGGATGATCACCCGCGACGACGTGCTGCTGGCGCTGTCGAACTCGGGGGCCACGGAGGAACTGCTCGCGATCGTTCCGCTGCTCAAGCGACGCGGCGCGCGACTGATCGCGATGACCGGCAAGCCCGACTCCCCGCTCGCCCGGCTGGCCGACGTGCATCTCGACGCCGCGGTCGAACGCGAGGCCTGCCCGCTGAACCTCGCGCCCACCGCGAGCACGACCGCTTCGCTGGCGCTGGGCGACGCGCTGGCCGTCGCGCTGCTCGACGCGCGCGGATTCGGCCCCGAGGACTTCGCGAACTCACACCCGGGCGGCGCGCTCGGGCGTCGGCTCCTGACGCACGTCTCCGACGTGATGCGCACCGCAGACGCGATTCCGGCGGTGCGATTCGACGCGCCGCTCACTCAGGCGATCCTCGAGATCACCCGCAAGCGCATGGGGATGACAGCGGTGCTCGGGGCCGCGGGCGAAGTCGAGGGAATCTTCACCGACGGCGACCTGCGCAGGCTGCTCGAACGCGACGGCGACATCCGCGCGCTGCACGCCCGCGAGGCGATGACCAGATCGCCCGCGACGATCGGACCGTCGGCGCTCGCCGCCGAGGCGGTACAGATGATGGAGGACCGCCGGATCAGCCAGCTGCTGGTGGTCGACGCGGCCGGGCGCCTCGTCGGCGCGATCCACATCCACGACCTGCTGACGGCGAAGGTGGTCTGAGTGGGCGCCCGGACCCCGCGCGCCCCGGGCAATTCGGACACCGCCGAGCGCGCTGCGCGGGTGAGACTGCTCGCGCTCGACGTCGACGGCACGATGACCGACGGAACCCTCTATATCGGACCGGACGCCGAAGCGATGAAGGGATTCTCGGTGCGGGACGGGTTCGGCCTGGCGCTGCTGCGCGAGGCGGGGCTTCGCATCGCGATCGTCACCGCGCGGAAGTCCTCGATCGTCGCGACCCGCGCCGCCGAGTTGCGGTTCGACGCGCTGATGCAGGGCGCGGCCGACAAGGGCGAGGCGCTGCGCGCCCTCGCCGCCGAATTCGGCATCACGCTCGACGAGATCGCCTACATGGGCGACGACTGGCCCGATCTGCCGGCGCTGGCGATCGCCGGGCTCGCGGCGGCACCGGCCGACGCCGCGGAGCCGGTGCTGACGGCCGCCCATTGGGTGGCGAGCCGACCGGCCGGGCACGGGGCAGTGCGCGAGTTCGCCGAGTGGCTGCTCGAGAGCCGGGGACTGCTCGCGGGGCTTCTCGAAGCGCATCGCGGCGGCCCGCGGGAGCCCCGTTCGTGAAGCAGCGCGTCTACGACCGCTTCGCGGCAGCGTTCTCGGTGGCGCTGCTCGCGATACTCGCCGGCGCGACCTACTACCTCGCGGAGTTCGGAGACCAGCCGGGCGGGGAGACGGGCGTGCGCCCGCTGCGCCACGAGCCCGACTACTTCGTGGACCACTTCGCGCTGACCCGCCTGAGCCCGACCGGCGCGCCGATGTACCGGATGTCGGGCGAAAAACTCCAACACTACCCCGACGACGATTCCAGCGAATTCTCCAAGCCCCTGCTGGTCAGCCTGGATCCGGCCAAGCCCCTGATGACGCTTCGCGCCGACCGGGGCCGCTCGACCGCCGCCGGCGAGCAGACCCAGTTGCACGACAACGTTCTGCTCACCCGTGCCGCGCAGGGAACGACGCCGGCATTGCGCATCGAGACCGACTATGTCCTGCTGCTGTCGGCCGAGGATGTCGCCAAGACCGACCGCCCGGTGCGAATCACCTACGGCACGTCTTCCTTGACTGGGGTCGGCATGGAATTCGATAATTCCTCGCGCGTCCTGAACGTTCTCTCGAATGTGCGCGGCGTCTGGACACCGCCTCCCGACCGATGACCGCGACCGCCGCTTCCCAGCCGACCCGCCGCAGCCTCTTTGCGCATCGAACCCTGAACGCCGCGCTGCGCTTGCGCGAGCTCCGGGCTCGGCGCGGTCGCGGCCCGCTGCCCTGGCTCGCGGTTGCCGCGTGCCTGGCCTGCGCCGCACCCGCCATCGCGGAACGGGCGGATCGCGACAAGCCCGTCAACATCGAAGCCGATTCGATGACGTACGACGACCTCAAGCAGCTCAACGTCTTCACCGGCAACGTGACGCTGACCAAGGGCACGATCGTGATCCACGCGAACAGGCTGGTGCTGCGGCAGGATCCGGCGGGCTATCAGTACGCCACCGCCATCGGCAACCCGGCGACGTTTCGCCAGAAGCGCGACGGCGTCGACCAGTTCATCGCCGGGTCGGCCCAGCAGCTCGACTACGACGGCAAGACCGAAACGGTGAAGCTGCAGGAAAAGGCGAACCTGAAGCGACTGGAGAAAGAGCGCGTCACCGACGAGGTGCACGGCAACCTCATCGTCTACGACAGCCGCAGCGAGTTCTTCAACGTCGAGAGCGGCGGGCCGACCGCGGCCACGCCCGAGAACCCCAGCGGTCGGGTCCGGGTCATCATCCAGCCCAAGAGCGGCGGGGGGAGCGCGCCCGCTGCGACGCAGCTCACGCCGGCACAGACGCTGGAGACGCCCCGCAGGTAGCGACGCCCGGCCGCACCGCGGCCCCCGCCTCGCACCGACCCCGGCCGAACCTTCACGATGACCTCCGACGAATCCCCGCCTGCCGCCCGAACCGGCGCCGACGCCCCGGCTTCCGGCCCCGGGCCCGACGCAGGCCCGCCCGAGACTGCGGGCGCCGCGACCGGCGGCGCCACGAGCCGTCTGGTGGTGGAGCACCTGATGAAGGCCTATCACGGGCGGCGCGTCGTTCATGACGTGTCGCTCGAAGTGCACAGCGGCGAGGTGGTCGGCCTGCTCGGTCCGAACGGCGCCGGCAAGACCACCTGCTTCTACATGATCGTCGGGCTGGTCCCCTGCGACGACGGCCGGATCCTTCTCGACGACCGCCCGATCAGCCGGCTGCCGATTCATCGCCGTGCGCGCATGGGGCTGTCCTACCTGCCGCAGGAAGCCTCGGTGTTTCGCAAGCTCAGCGTCGAGGACAACATCGTCGCGGTGCTCGAACTGCAGACCGGGGAGAACGGCCGCCCGCTGGGCCAGGATGCCATCGACAGCCGCCTCGAGGAGCTGCTGGCCGAGCTCCAGATCGAGCACATCCGGTCGAACACCGCGCTGTCGCTGTCCGGCGGCGAGCGGCGCCGGGTGGAGATCGCGCGCGCCCTCGCCACCTCGCCGCGGTTCATCCTGCTCGATGAACCGTTCGCCGGCGTGGACCCCATCGCGGTGATCGAAATCCAGAGAATTGTGAGATTTCTCAAGGATCGTGGGATCGGCGTGTTGATCACCGACCACAATGTCCGCGAAACCCTTGGTATTTGCGATCGCGCGTATATCATCAACGCTGGTACTGTTCTTGCTTTCGGCCGCCCCGACGAGATCATCGTCAACGAGAGCGTGCGCCGCGTCTACCTGGGAGAACACTTCCGGATGTAGCCGAGGTCGCGGTCGCGGGGGGCGCACTCACTGATCCTGCCCGCGAATTGAAACCGTCCCTACAGCTCCGGCTCAGTCAGCATCTCGCGCTGACACCCCAGTTGCAGCAGTCGATCCGGCTGCTGCAGCTCTCGACGCTCGAACTGAACCAGGAGCTCGAACAGGTCCTGGCCGACAACCCGCTGCTGGAGCGGCTGGATGACCCGCTGGACGCCTGCATGCGGCTGGGCCCCAACGGGACGATCGAAAGCCCCCGATCGGCGTCCTCGTCGACCCTCGAGAACGGCCGGGACGGCCAGTCGGACACGAGCCCGGGCGAGGACTCCGGCAGCGACTACGGCGGCGACGCGGATGGCCACGACTACGGCTCCGACGACGCGCGCTCCGGCGACTGGGGCGAGGGATCCGGGCGCGCCGGCAGCGACGACCGCGAGGACGATCGCACGATGCCGCAGCTGGCCACCACCGGACGGACCCTGACCGACCATCTGATGGGTCAGCTCGCTTCGACGCACACCGAGCCGCTGGACCGTGCGATCGTCGGGCTGCTGATCGAGAACCTCGACCAGGACGGGCTGCTCGACGCGACGCTCGACGAGATCGCCGCCATGCTGCCGGCCGAGCTCGAGGTCGAGCCGGAGACCCTGACAGCGGCGCTGAGCCTGCTGCAGAGCTTCGACCCCCCCGGCGTGGGCGCGCGCGACCTGCGCGAGAGCCTGATCCTGCAGCTTTCGGCCCGGGCGAAGGAGCCCCCGGCGCCGGATCCGGCGGTGCTCGACGTCGCCCGCGCCATCGTGACCAATCACCTCGAACTGCTGGCGGCCAAGGACTTCACCAGGCTGCGGCGCGTGCTGCGCTGCGACGACGACATGCTGCGGCGCGCACAGGCGCTGATCCAGCAGCTCAGCCCGCGCCCGGGCGCCGCCTTCTCGATCGACGAACCGACCTACGTCGTACCCGATGTCATCGTGCGACGGAGCCGCTCAGGCTGGCAGGCTTCGCTGAACCCCGACGTGCTGCCCAAGCTGCGGGTCAACGACATGTACGCGCGCATCCTCAGGCGGAACCGATCGGCCGGCGGCAACAACCTCTCGGCCCAGTTGCAGGAGGCCCGCTGGCTGATCAAGAACGTCCAGCAGCGCTACGACACGATCCTGAGGGTCGCGCAGGCCATCGTCGAGCGGCAGAAGGCGTTCTTCTCGCACGGCGAGGTCGCGATGCGCCCGCTGGTGCTTCGCGAGATCGCAGAGGAGCTGGGGCTGCACGAATCCACCATCTCCAGGGTCACGACGCAGAAGTACATGCTCACCCCCAACGGCACCTTCGAACTCAAGTACTTCTTCGGCAGCCACGTCGCGACGGACGCAGGGGGCGCCGCGTCGAGCACCGCGATCCGTGCACTGCTGCGTCAGCTGGTCGACGCCGAAGATCCGAAGGCGCCGCTGTCTGACAGCAGGCTCGCCGACATGCTCGGCGAACAGGGAATCGTCGTCGCCAGACGCACCATCGCCAAGTACCGGGAAGCGTCGAGAATTCCGCCGGTTTCGCAGCGCAAAGTGCTGTAAGCTAGTTTCACAGACTACCCATGGAGGAAGCATGAACCTCTCGATCAGCGGACACCACCTGGAAGTGACGCCGGCTCTGCGCGACTACGCGACGCAGAAACTGGACAGGATCACGCGACACTTCGACAGGATGATCGACATGAAGGTGCTCCTGTCGGTCGACAAGCTGATCCAGAAGGCCGAGATCAATATCCATGTGCCGGGCAAGGAAATCCATGCCGAGGCGAGCGACCAGGACCTCTACGCCGCGATCGATCTGCTGGTCGACAAACTCGATCGCCAGGTGATCAAGTACAAGAGCAAGCAGAAGGACCACGGCAACGTCACCCACAAGCAGCTGCACGTCGAGCCGGAGTAGTGGGCGGCCGGAACCCCGGCCCCAGTTGCACCACCAAGGCGACCGCAACCCCAGGGGCTGGTCGCCTTGTTGCTTTTGTGCATCGCGAAATCTCTCGAAATCCGCACATTTGGGCTGGACATCGACTTGTCACCTCTCTTAAGGTACGCGGCTTAGACCTCGTTGCGACCAGATGGTATGCTGCAGTGCAGCGTCCGCCTTCCGGCATGAACTGATGAACCGAATCTCCAGGTTGCTCCCCCCGACCAACGTCGTCACCCGACTCGAGGTCACCAGCAAGAAGCGGTTGTTCGAACAGGTCGGCCTGCTGTTCGAGAACAACAATGGAATCGAGCGAGGCAAGGTGTTCGACTCGCTGTTCGCGCGCGAGCGGCTCGGCTCGACCGGGCTCGGCGAGGGCGTCGCGATCCCGCACGGCCGGATCAAGGGCCTGCGCGAGGCGCTTGCCGCCATCGTTCGGCTCTCCGATCCGATCCCCTTTGACGCGCCGGATGGCCAGCCGGTGCGACTGCTGGTGTTCCTGCTCGTGCCCGAGCACGCGACCGAAGAGCACCTGGAACTGCTCTCGGAACTCGCGGAACTCCTGTCCGAGCGATCGGTTCGCGAACTCCTGATGAGCAGCGACGATCCGGCGCAGATCCACCAGACGCTGTCGACCTGGGAACCCTACAGGCCCGCCGCCTAGCGGTCGGCCGACGGCGCGAGCGCGGCGATGACGGTCACGGTCCAGCAGCTCGTCGAAGCGAACCGCGAAGCGCTCGACTTCACCTGGCTCGCCGGTGCAAGAGGGATGGACCGCCTGCTCGGCATGGGCGGCGGTGCGCCGGCCGATCTCGTCGGCTACCTGAACCTGATCCACCCCGCCCGACTGCACGTGTTCGGCAAGGCCGAGACCGCGTACTACGACCGCCTCGACGATTCCCGCCACAAGGCGATCCTGGACGACCTCATCGCCGCGCATCCGCCGGCGCTGATCGTCACCGAGGGCATCTCTCCCGATCCGCTGATGGTCGAGTACTGCGAGCGCGACGGCCTGCCGCTGCTGTCGTCTCCGCTGAGTGCGGCGAGCGTGATCGACGCGCTGCGTTACTGGCTCGCGAAGGCCACCGCGGAAAACACCTCGATGCACGGCGTCTTCATGGACGTGCTCGGAATGGGCGTGCTGATCTCCGGCGAGTCGGGGCTCGGCAAGAGCGAACTCGCGCTGGAGCTGATCAGCCGTGGCCACGGACTGGTCGCCGACGACGTGGTCGACTTCCGCCGGATCGCGCCGCACGCCATCGAGGGCCGCTGCCCGCCGCTGCTGCGCAACATGCTGGAGGTCCGGGGCCTGGGGTTGCTCGACATCCGCACGATCTTCGGTGAAACCGCGATCCGGCCGAAGATGAAGCTCAAACTGATCGTTCACCTGCTGCGCCGAAGCGTGATGGAGAACGAGTACCAGCGGCTGCCGCTGGAGGCGCTCACGCAGGATGTGCTCGGCCTGGCGATCCGCAAGGTCGTGATCCCGGTGGCCGCCGGGCGGAACATCGCGGTGCTCACCGAGGCCGCCGTGCGCAGCACGGTCCTTTCGCTGCGCGGCATCGACACGATGAAGGAATTCATCGAGCGCCAGCACCAGCTGATCGACCAGTCCGGCAGCTGACCGGGCCGCGATACATTTGCGTCCGCCGACCGGTCGACGCCCCGCGCCGGCGGGGTTAAGCTAGCCCTTTGCCAGACCTCCGGGGGAGAGACGCCACGCGGCGTTTCGCTGCTGCAATGCGTGTGGTTCTGATCACCGGAATCTCCGGATCCGGAAAGTCGATCGCGATCAACGTCCTCGAGGACGACGGCTTCTTTTGCATCGACAACCTGCCGGTGCGTTTCCTGCAGGAGGTCATCGCCTCGCTGCACGAGAGCGGGCGTGATCGGGTCGCCGTGTCGATCGACGCGCGCAGCGGCGGGTCGGTGGCGGACCTGCGCGCGATGCTCGCGGGGCTCAATCGGTTCGGCCACGACGTCAAGGTGATCTTCCTCAACGCGCGCACCGACACGCTGGTGCAGCGCTACTCCGAGACGCGCCGGCGCCACCCGCTGTCGACGCATGGCGCGACGGAGGAGACCGACGAGACCTTGGTCGAGGCGATCGAGCACGAGCGCGAAATGATGTCGGTGATCGAGGACCTCGGCATCTCGCTGGACACCAGCGACCTGCACCCGAACGTGCTGCGCCAGTGGGTGCGCGACGTCGTCGGCGGCGAGCGGGCGGCGCTCACGTTGCTGTTCACGTCGTTCGCGTACAAGCACGGGGTTCCTCTGGACGCCGACCTGGTGTTCGACGCCCGTTGCCTTCCGAATCCCTACTACACGAGCGACCTTCGGCCGCTGACAGGGCTCGACGAGCCGGTTGCGGCCTTCCTGCGAGAGATTCCGTCGGTCCAGCGGCTCGTCGACCACATCGGGAATTTCCTGCACACGTGGCTGCCGTTCTACATCCAGGAGAACCGCAGCTACCTGACCGTCGCGATCGGGTGCACCGGCGGGCAGCACCGCTCGGTCTACTGCGTCGAGGAACTCGCCCGACGCTTCCGCCGGACCGAGCACGTTCTGGTCCGTCATCGCGCGCTCCACCCGAGGCCGGGCCCGGGCTGATCCGCCCTCGCGCACGCTCCAGATGCAAGCTGGCGAGCCGAAGTCGGAGCCGTTGCGCGACCTGCCCATCTTTCCCCTGGGCACGGTGCTCTTTCCCGGCGGAGCGCTCCCATTGCGCGTGTTCGAGGCGCGCTACATGGACATGGTGCGCGACTGCATGCAGCGCGACGCGCCGTTCGGAATCTGCCTGATCACGCGCGGCAAGGAGGTCGGCGAAGCCGCGCGCCACGAGGCCGTCGGTTGCCTGGCCCGGATCACCGAGTGGGACATGCAGCAGCTGGGCCTGCTGCAGATCCGCACGCGCGGCGGCGAGCGCTTCCGGATCACCGCGCGCCGAGTGCAGTCCGACGGACTGATCCGCGCCGACGCCGAGCGCATCGAACCCGACGTCGACCAGCCGGTGCCGGAGCGCCTCGGGACCTGCTCCGCCCTGGTGAGGCGCATCGTCGAGGACCTGGTGGAGAGAGAGCCGAACGCGCTCGGACGGATGGTCGGCGAGCCCTACCTCTATCAGTCGGCGAGCTGGGTCTCGAACCGGCTTTGCGAGTTCCTGCCCATCTCCTCGAAAGCAAAGCAGAAGCTGATGGAACTGCCCGATCCGCTCGCGCGACTGTCGATCGTGCACCAGTACCTGGAGCAGCACCAGGTGATCTGACGGAAACCGCGGCGTATCGCCGGCTCCGGGTTTCGCCGATCCGGGCGTCTCGCCGCGATCAGCCGGCGGGCCGGCGTGCCCCGTCACCGTCACCGTCGCGCAGCCGCTGCAGCAGCGACTTGACCGGCCGCGGCAGCGCGGCCCCGTCGACCTCGGTCAGCGGCAACCACAAGGCCGCGCCCTGTTGCGCCGCGCCCGGCGGGGTCGCGGCGCGAGCGCCGACGTCCAGCAGCAGCGCGCGCACGCGCAGCCGGAAATGCGTGAACGCATGCTCGAACGGCGGCAACTCGGCGCGCGCGTACTCGGCCAGCCCGAAACGCGCATCGAGCATGCCTGCCACCGAATCGGGCGACGCGACCGGCAACTCGGGCAGGCTCCAGAGTCCGCCCCAGATCCCGGTGGGCGGGCGCCTCTCCAGGCAAACCTCGTCGCCCCTTCGCAGCACGAGCATCGTCGTTTCGCGCACAGGCACGACGCGCCGGGGCTTGCGCGTGGGCAACTCCGCGGTTCGGCCTTCGGCGCTGGCCACGCATCGCTCGCGCAGCGGGCACTGGCCGCAGGCGGGCTTGCTGCGCGAGCAGAGCGTCGCGCCCAGGTCCATCAGACCCTGTGTGTAGGCCTCGATCTCGCCGTCCGGCAGCTCCCGGGCCGCGATCTCCCAGAGTCTGCGCTCGACCGGCCCCGCGCCGGGATAGCCTTCCACCGCCTCGAAACGGCAGAGCACGCGCTTGACGTTGCCGTCGAGGATCGCGACCCGCTCGCCGAACGCAAACGCCGCGATCGCCGCACCGGTCGAACGCCCGATGCCCGGAAGGTCGGCCAGCGCATCGGCGCTGTGCGGAAACTGAGCGCCGAAGTCCGCCACGACCCGCTGCGCGCAGCCATGCAGATTGCGCGCCCGGCTGTAGTAGCCCAGCCCGCTCCAGAGACGCATCACTTCGTCGGGCGTCGCGGCCGCCAGCGCGCGCACGTCGGGAAACCGCGCGACGAAGCGCAGGTAGTACGGGATTACCGCCGCGACCTGGGTCTGCTGCAGCATGATCTCGGAGACCCAGATCCGGTAGGGGTCGCGCGTGCCCTGCCACGGCAGGTCGTGGCGACCATGCGCGCGCTGCCACTCGACGATCCGATCGGAAAACCAGCCCATGGGGGCGAGAGGATAGACGAAGGCGGCAGCCGCCCGGACTCAGGCCGGCTCGAGCTCCGGAATCTCGACGATCGGCCTGCCCATCAGAACCCGCACCTGCTCGGCGAGCTCGCCGGTAATCGCCAGCTGCTGCTCGACCTGCGCGCGGGACTCCTCGATCTCGGCGATGCGGGAGTCCAGGCTCTGCGTCGCGTCGAGCACGCGACGCACCGACTCGAGCCTGCGGCGAAGCTGCGACTGGTGCTCGCGGACCTGCCCTTCGATCGGCGCGATCACCGCGCGCAGCCAGGCTTCGATCTCGCGGTTGGCGAGCTCGTAGAGTTCCTTGATCCGCCCGGCCACCGACTCGAAGAAGCGCCGCATCAGCGCCCACTTCTCGGTGGTGACCAGCGAGAAGGCCCCGAACTGGCTGCGATACAGTCTTTCGACGCGATCGAGCTCGTCGAGGTAGCGACGCGTGGAGAACATCATCGGGGCCCCGAGCGAGAGCCCGTGCTCGGCGCTGAAGCTGCGGTACATCGCGGTCATCAGCGTGGTGATCTCGTCGATCAGTCCGGACACCTGCTCGAAGTCCGCTCGCGACTCCGTCAACAGACTCGCCATGCCGTCGCGCAGACCCGTCGAGAAGTTGCTCGCGCGCATGATCTCGCGCGCACCCCGAACGTGACGCTTGAGCGAGTCCATCCCGATCGTCGAGTAGATCGACTGCGAATGCCGGGCGAACACGGTGCGCAGCGCCTGAAGGTGGCGCAGGCTCTTGTCGAATTCGGCTCGCTCGCCCTTGATCCGGGCAGCCATGTGGTCGACGACATTGCGGTTCTTGCCGCGCAGGCCGCTGAGCTCGAAGAGCTGCTCGACGACGTTGCGCCTGCGCGCCGCGAGCAGCGACGTGACCACCGCTGCGAGATCCTCGAAGTCTCGCCCGGCCCGCTCGCGCACCAGCGTCTGTTTCTGGGGAACCAGCTCGTGGGACAGCGCTCTCTCCAGATCCGGAAGCTGGCTGCGGCGCAGCAGCGCACCGTTCCCCTGGATCTTCGCGACCAGGCCCTTCTGCGCCGAGACCGCGTACACCCGATCGGCCGGCAGATCGAGGGTTCGCGACACCGCCGCGACCTGCTGGGCGATCTCGACCTCGATCTGCAGGTCGTCGCGCAGGTCGTCCCAGAGACCGTCGATCTTGTTCAGCACCACGAATCGGCCCGACTTGTGGGCCGGGCAGATGTGATCGCGCCAGACCTCGATGTCGGTCCTGGTGACGCCGGCGTCGGCCGCCAGCACGAAGAGCACCGCGTCGGCGCCCGGGATCAGGTTCAGCGTCAGCTCCGGCTCGTTGCCGATCGCGTTCAGCCCCGGCGTGTCGATCACAACCAGTCCCATCTCGAGCAGCGGGTCGGGAATGTTGACCACCGCATGCCGCCAGCGCGGAATCTCGACCATGCCGGCCGCGTCGGGCTGTCCGGCCGGATCGGCGCCGTCGGGCTGGTGCAGACCGAGAAGCGACGCCTGCTCGATCGCCACACGCTTGGTCTCGCGCACGCTGGCGAACGCGCCGGCCACGCTCTCCGGGTCTCCCGGAGCGATCGGAATCTCGTGCCAGTCGGCCGTCGTGGCGCGAAGCTCGGCCAGGGAAATGTCGCGCAGGCGGCTTTCGATCGGCAGCAGCCGGATCGACGCGGGCCGGGTCGGGTCGTACAGCAGCTCGGTCGGGCACATCGTCGTGCGCCCCGCCGACGAAGGCAGGATGCGCTGACCGTAGTCAGAGAAGAAGATCGCGTTGATCAGCTCGGACTTGCCGCGCGAGAATTCGGCGACGAAGGCGATCGAGAGCCGGTCGTCGCGCAAGCGCGCGAGAATTCGGTCTATTCGCCCCTGCAACGCCGGATCGGCCAGCTCGGAGCCTGCCAGCCACTGGGCGTAGCGCTTGAGCGCGTCGACGATGGCGCTTCGCCAGACGCCATAGGCGGCGATCCGTTCGCGAAAGGTGCCGGCTGCCAAGACGTGGATGTCCCTCGGGTCGATTGCAGGGCAATCTAGCACAGGCGCGCGCCGCGGACCCCTTTTCGGGGGCCGCCGACCCGCCGCGCGGATCCCCGGACACGCCGGGCGGCCGTTCAGCCGCGCTGACAGCGCGGGCACCAGTAGGTCGCCCGCTGCTGGTCGCGGCGCGTGCGCACCGCCGTGCCGCAGACCCGGCAGGGCTGGCCCGCCCGGCCGTAGACCTGGCAGTCGAGCTGGAAGTACCCGCTCGAACCGTCGCTGCCGACGAAGTCGCGCAGGCTGCTGCCGCCGCGTTCGATGGCGTCGGAGAGCGTGGCCAGGATCGCGGCGGCGAGCCGATCGCAGCGCGCCCGCCCGAGCCTGTGAACCGGCGTCGAGGGACGGATGCGCGCGCGGAACAGACTTTCCGACGCGTAGATGTTGCCCACGCCGACAACCGCCGTCCCCGCGAGCAGAAGTTGCTTGATCGCCACCCGGCTGCCACGTGTCGCGCGAAACAGGTGCTCGCCACCGAACTGCGGCGAGAACGGCTCGACGCCAAGGCGCACCAGCAACGGATGGCTCTCCGGCGGACCCTCCGCGCCGCGATGCCAGAGCATCGCACCGAACCGGCGGGGGTCGTGATACCGGAGCACGCCATGCTCGAACACCAGGTCGACGTGGTCGTGGCGCGCGGGCGGCGGGGGCCGCGGCATGAATCGCAGGCTGCCGGACATTCCCAGATGAACGAGCAGGGTGCCGCCCGCGAAGCGCAGCAGCAGATACTTGCCGCGCCGCTCGATCGCGAGCACCCTCTCGCCGCGCAGGCAGTCGGTCAGATTGGCGGGCACCGGCCAGCGCAGCCGGGACTCGCGAACCTCGGCGCGCTCGACTATTCGGTCCAGGATGCTAGATTGCAGGCCCCGGCGAACGACTTCGACTTCTGGAAGTTCAGGCATCGTGGCAGGGTCGCAGCGGAAATCGTGGCAGGATCGCGGCGCGGACACTGGTCACGCCAGCGGCGCGGTTTCCTTGCCGGGCAGTGTAATTGAACCTAAGATCGACCGATGAAATCACTGATTGTTCTCACCCGCGCAGGCGTGCTTCGCTCCGCGCTTGCCACCATTTGCGCCGCACTGTTCTCCGCTTGTGCGGCCACCCCGGGGACCGCGGGCCCGACCACCACCGCACCGGCCACGCCGACGGCGGACGGCGGACGCCCGCCCGCTCCGGTCCAGCACGCCGCCGGCACGTTTCGCCACCCGACCGTCATGCAGGCGAACGCGAGCACGGCCGAGCAGGCGGACGCGCTGCCCGCGCAGGAACTGACCTCGCAGATTCTGTTCCAGGTGCTCGTCTCCGAAATCGCCGTCCAGCGCGGACAGGTCGGCACGGCCGCAGCGACCTACCTCTCGCTGGCCAGAGAGACGAAAGACCCTCGCCTGGCGCGCCGCGCGACCGAACTGGCGCTCGCCGCACGCTCGCTCGAGCGCGCGATGCAGGCCGCCCAGATGTGGCACGAATATTCGCCCGAGTCCGCGCTCGCGGCGCAGACCTATGAGACGCTGCTGCTCAGCACCGGCAGGCTGAACGAGGCGGAGCCGCTGATCGTGGCGCGTCTCGCGAAGGCGCGTGAGCGCAACGAGACGTCCGACTTCTACCGGCGACTCCAGAGCACGCTCGGCAGAGTCGCCGACAAGAAGGCGGCGCTCGAACTGTTCGATCGCATCAGCGCGAACGACGCGAAGGTGCCGCAGGCCCGCCTCACCGCGGCCGCACTCGCGCGCGGTGCCGGACTGGACGACCGGGCGGCCACCGAGGCCGAGGCCGCATTCGCGCTGGACCCGGACGACGAGGCCACCGTGGTGAGCGCCGCGCAAGTGATCCGGGAAGTCCCCTCCGGCCCCGCGCGGGCGGGCAAGATGCTGGAGGACTTTCTCAAGCGCCATCCCGATTCGGTCGAAGCGCGCTTCAACTATGCCCGCCTGCTGGCCGGCGCCGGTGACGCCGAGGGCGCGCGCGCCCAGATGGAGATCGCGCTGCGCAGCGAACCCGACAGCCCGCCGATCCTGTTCTCGCTGGCGCAGATTGCCTACCAGACCAAGCAGCTCGATGTCGCCGAGGACTACCTGAAGCGATACCTCGCCCTGCCCGCGACGGTTCCACGCGACAACGGCCCGGCCTATCTCTTCCTCGGGCAGATCGAGGAAGACCGCGGTCGGCTGGAGCAGGCGATCGCGTGGCTCGCGGACGTGACCAGGGGAGATCAGTACCTGCCCGCACTGGTCAAGCGAGCCTTGCTGCTGGGCCGGGTCGGGCGCATCGACGAAGCCCGCGAACTGCTGCGCAACTCGAGCGTTCCGACCACCCGCGAGCGGGTCCAGCTGATCGCGGCGGAAGCCCAGGTATTGCGGGACGCCAAGCGCTATGAAGATGCTTTCGACGTGCTGGACAAGGCGCTTGAGAGCCTGCCCGACAATCCCGACCTGCTCTATGACCGCGCGATGGCGGCCGAAAGGCTCGACCGCCTCGACGTGATGGAGACGAGCCTGCGCAGGCTGATCGAACTTCGACCCGAGAATGCCCACGCCTACAATGCCCTCGGCTACTCGCTGGCCGACCGCAACATACGGCTCGACGAGGCGCGTGCCCTGATCGAAAAGGCGGTGGAACTCGCGCCGGACGATGCGCACATCCTCGACAGCATGGGATGGGTTCTGTATCGCCAGGGCCAGTTCGAGCAGGCCGTCGACTACCTGCAGCGCGCCTTCAAGCTGCGCCCGGAGGCGGAAATCGCCGCCCACCTCGGCGAGGTGCTCTGGCGCATCGGCCGGACCGCGCAGGCGAGAGAATTGTGGCGCGAGGCCCAGGGCCGCGAGCCGAACAACGAGATCCTCAAGGAAACCCTGGCCAGGCTCAATGTGGCGTTGTGAGCGGCTGATCGTCGCGTCGATCGCGGCGCTGCTGGCCGCTGGCTGCGCGACGCCGGTCCCGCCTCCCGAGGGCGGTCCGCCGGTGTCTCGCTGGTCCGGTCGATTCGCCGCGACCTGGGTCGTACCCGCCGATCCGCCGCACGAGGAACGCGCAAGCGGGAGATTTTCGCTTCTCGAGGCCGGCGCCACCACCGAACTCGATGTGTTCTCGCCGTTCGGGCAGACGATCGTGCACGCGGTGGCGAGCCCCGCCGGCGCGATGCTCGAGACCGCGGACGGCGTGCGTCACGAGGCCGACAGTCCCGACGCGCTGACCGAGAAGGTGCTCGGCTGGCGGATTCCGGTCGGCAGGCTCCCCGATTGGCTGCGGCTCGCCGGCCGGGCGAAACATACCGTCGCGCCCTTCGTCGACTCCGGGTGGTCGATCAGCGCCGACGCCGCAGGCGACGGCGAGGGCCCGCAGCGGCTGACCCTGCGCTGGCCGGTCGACGGATTGGCCGCCGGGCTGCGCAGCGTCACGATCCGGCTTGTCGTGGATGGCGGGCAGCCGCCCGCGCCCGATAATCCGCAATGATCGTCGAGCTTCGCCACCTCCTCGCTCCGGCGAAGCTGAACCTCTTCCTGCACGTCCTCGGGCGCCGGGCCGACGGCTACCACCTGCTGGCGACAGTCTTCGACCTGATCGACCTGGGCGACCGGCTGCACCTGCGCCTGCGCGAAGACGGCGTCGTCAGTCGGTCCCGCCCGGTGCCAGGCGTCAGCACCGACGCCGACCTCGCGGTCAGGGCGGCCCGGCTGCTCGCGGCCGAGTCCGGCTGCAGGCTCGGCGTGGACATCGACGTGCAAAAGGTG
>Ga0316188_10000583_pt1 | contig 15988 bp, 11 predicted proteins | sample Phiworburrow1_MG_FD_204933 | JGI IMG/M metagenome (GOLD analysis project Ga0316188, IMG submission 204933) | Coastal sediment microbial communities from Maine, United States - Phippsburg worm burrow 1 | ecosystem: Environmental > Aquatic > Marine > Coastal > Sediment | place: USA: Maine...
AAATCTATCACCTGAAATCATCCGGGCAGCCCAACTGGCACCTTTTTGACAAGGCCGTGGAGATGATCGAGAACGCCCGTGCCGAGGGCCTGCAGATAACGGCGGATGTCTATACCTACCCGGCGGGCTCTACCGGGCTTAACGCTGCCATACCACCGTGGGTACAGGAAGGCGGCTTTGCCGCTTCCGTGGAACGCATGAAAGACCCCGCCCTGAGAGAACAGATCGCAGCCGAGATGCTCGAACATTCCTCAGAATGGGAAAACATGTACCTCGGTGCGGGCACACCGGATAACATCCTGCTGGTCGGATTCAAGTCAGAAGCGTTAAAACCACTGACGGGCAAGACCCTGGCCGAGGTCGCCGAATTACGCGGCACCGACCCCCGATACACCGCCATGGATCTGATCGTCGAAGATGACAGCCGCATCGGCACGGTCTATTTTACCCAGTCCGAGGACGTGGTCAGGAAGGCGGTTGCCCTGCCATGGGTCAGCTTCAATTCCGATGCGGCTTCGGTGGCGCCGGAGGGTGTTTTCCTGAAGAGAAGCCCACACCCGCGCGCCTACGGCAGCTTCGCCCGCGTGCTTGGGAAATATGTCCGCGATGAAAAGCTGCTGCCGATGGAGGCCGCGATCCGCAAGCTGGCGGCACTGCCGAGTGAAACACTCAGGCTTAACTGGCGGGGGAAGCTGAAAACCGGCTTCTATGCAGACGTGGTCGTGTTTGATCCGGCAACGATCCAGGACCACGCCACCTTCGTCGAGCCACACCAGTACGCCACCGGCATGCTGCATGTATTCGTCAACGGCGTGCAGGTGCTGAAAGACGGCGAGCACACCGGCGCGACACCGGGCCGCGTCGTGCGTGGGCCGGGCTGGACCGGCCAGTCCGACTAGCGAGCACACAGGGGCTGACATGGACTTTATATCGGCGGCGACGCTGCTCTTCCTGGTGATGGATCCCCTGGGAAATATCCCTGTTTTTCTGTCGGTTCTGGATAAGGTAGCGCCTGAACGCCGCACACGGGTACTGGTGCGCGAGTTGTTGCTGGCGCTTGCCGTACTGGTTGCCTTTCTCTACGCGGGTGAGGTGGTTCTCGGGTTCCTGGGTTTGAGCGAGCACTCGATCCGCATTGCCGGCGGCATCATCCTGTTTCTGATCGCGTTGAAGATGGTTTTCCCGGTCGCCCGTTCAGCCCATGACGCTGAAGAGCTTCAGGGTGAGCCCCTGCTCGTCCCGCTGGCCATACCCATGGTCGCGGGGCCCTCGGCCATGGCCGTGGTCATGTTGCTGTCCACCAACGAGCCCGGCAGGATGACCGACTGGTTGCTGGCGCTGTCGGCCGCCTGGTTTATCTCCTCGGTCATCCTGGTATCCGCAACCGGTCTCAAGCGTTTCCTTGGGCAGCGCGGCCTGGTCGCAATCGAACGCCTGATGGGTATGTTACTGATCGCCATCGCTGTGCAGATGTTGCTGGAGGGCATTTCGGCTTACCTGGCTGGGTTGCCCTGAGCCGTAATCCGGGTCAGGCCAGAAGACGACATTTGAAAGAAACGACCATGTTAGGCTAAAAACGATATCTTGCCTTCCAGGGTCTTTGCCATAGCAGCCCGTATAGTATTCAGATCCACATAGGCAATGCGCTCAATGGAAGATTCAATGGTAATAGGGCGCCCTTGACGGAGACCTGGCGGTATCTTGGTTCTGGCATAGGGCCAGCTTAGACAGTGGAAAAGAATCAAGATGGAAAGAATCAAGACACCCATGAATGGCACTAAGTCGAGGACTCTGGCGTAGTATTTACGCCATTTTTCTCCCATGATTGCTTGAGTTTGGTAGCGCTGAGTAACCTTAACTTAGTGCCATTCGTGGGTGTCTTAGCTTTTTTGTTAGCTTTTTTGTGTTTTAGCTTTGCAATCTGAATCCGCAATGAGTGCATCCCGGCGCTTGGCCAGTGCAGTCAGTCGTTTCTTGTCGAGTACATCCGCCAGTTCTTTACGAAGTGTTTTATCGTCTATTTCAAGCAACGCACGCCGCCATTCACAACCGATAGTCAGTTCGGTATTCCCAAGATATCCGGGTCGGTCATTGCTGGTACTAAACGAATTTCTGTGATCAACCAACATCAGCTGAAAATCTTCCGCACCGTACAACATGGATAAAGGTGTTCGAGCTGAATTGTTGATGAGCGTGTCAAAGATGTGCATCGCAGCGCTTTGTTTACTCATTGAGCAGATTGCACTCTCCCCTTTTCCCGTACTTACACGTTCACTCTCGTTAAGTGTTGCGACCGGGACATATTGTAGCGTGCCTTGCTGGCCCGCAAATTCGCGGCGTACCGTGACGGGAACCATGTAAAGACCCAACAGACGATCGAGCCGATAGGCTGCAATTTCGGGTATGAATCCTTTCACCTGTGGTAATGGACTGAAGTAGGCAAACACCGTTTTTTCAAAAGCTGCAACCTGTACCAGCTTCCACGCCACTCCGCCGGTTTCTGCATCGACAATCGTGCCGTTGGTAAGAATATTTGCCAGCGTTTCATCGTCTAGAAATTCAACGTCAGTACCAACGCCTCTTGGGTGAGCTATGGGAGCCAGGGTATTCGGGTCATCCTGGTTGGCCACGCTCACTTTGTCTTCATCGATGATCAAAGCGTTACCACTGCCGTTGTAGTTTGCTTTCAGCATACCGGTATCAATTTCGACAATACGCCCATTCATACGCTGCTGTACCTTTCGTGTGCTGGTTGGCGTGTGCCCAAACACGATACGACTGGCGCCGATTTTGTCCAGGGCGGCATTCAGAACATCCCCTTCCATGAGTGGATTGCAGGTCGCCGTTCCACGGTACCAGGTAGGGCCCTCTGGCCCGTTCAGGGGGGATTGTCTAAGCCTCAGAATTGCTTGCGCCGATACCATCTGCTCATCATCAAGCTGGCCGCTCGTCATTTTTTCCTCAAGTATGGCGGGCGCTTCCCGGTACCGGTCGATTGGGTTGAGAACACTCGCATCTTCAAGCGCCGACAGGGTGGTCACATAATTGACCAGGTCCATTTTCAAGGTACCATTGATACCCGCGAGCCCGTGCTCTGCAACGTATGGTGGAGCGCCGCCATGCACGAACGCGGTATCGTTGACCACGACCATCAGCGGCTTCTCGAGCAACCACTTTCCATAATATCCGTCACTACGAAACGCACGCCGGTGACCGAAGTATCCAGGCGGTGCCTTCTGATCGAACTCCGCCCTTATCGTAAGTTCCTCCTTGTCTGTCGTCTGACCGCGTCGATACAGTTGATACCAGTACTCACGTTCTTCGGCCGACTCATCATCTGCAAACGCGGCGTATTCGGCATCGGCCACGTAGCGAAGGTCACCGATCAGGTTCATCACCTCGTGGTTGCCAAGTAATTGATGCACCCGGCCACCGGCACGCGCGGCCTCCCGCTCCAGACGCATGATGAGGTCCATCACCTTGCGCGATCCCGGGCCACGGTCCAACAGGTCACCGGTGACAACCAGGTGTGTTTCGCCACCGCTCCAGGCGAGGTTTTCATCGATGACATCCGCCTGTTGAAATGTTGCGACAACGGCATCGTAGGCACCGTGGATGTCACTGACCGCGACTATTCGGCCGACACCTGAAAAGTGCCAGTCATCGGCCAATACCGGGGATATCGAAATGCAACAGCAAAGCAGGCAGGCAAGTAAAGGTCCAAACCCGCTCGGGCGGCCCCAGGATAAAGTGTTAATTTTCACGTGTATGTCCGATCTCTGATCGTATAGCGACAGGATTTCAGCCGTACGTACCTGATTAAGCTACTCCGGTAGGGCGCAACATTCAACCGGTTGTTCCAGTGCCGGTTACCGCGTTACCGGTACTGGCAACGTGTTTCATTCTGACCTTCAATTTCTCCCAGGTTATGATGACATCCGGGCGGCTGTTGGCAGTGCAACGGGTTAGCTCGATATTGAAAGGAATGAGGTGCCGGGCGTCACCAAGCACGGTCAGCACGCCGTCACCCAACTCTTCCAATATGGCAAGCCGTGGCAACCAGGCCAGGCCATAACTGCCCAACACAAAGGCCTTGATCGTTTCAGCCGTTCCCGTCTCGATGATCGCCTTTAAATGGACACGGCTCCCCTGGCGGGAAGTAAGCCTGTTAACCTTATTCGATAAGGCCGATCCCGGCATATAGCCGATGTAAGGTAAAGGATATTCCCTGGAGGCCGGAAATTTATACAACTGCCCGACCATAAAACTTGTCCTGCATACCGGTACCAGGACATCTTCGCCCAGCACAACGGATTCAAACAGTCCGGCATCATGGTCCTCCCTGCTCACCGATCCGTTGTAGGCCAGCAGAAAATCCAGGCTCTGCTCCTTGAGCAATTCCACAAAACCAAGACCGGCCTTGAGCCCTGTGACGAACTGGAATTTCCGGTCTTTGAGATTCGGCGCGACCTTTCTCAACCAGTGGGGAACAAAATGAATTGAAAGATGGTTGGCGACGCCAATTTTAAGGACGCGACCCTGACCCGCCACACCACCGCCATAATCTTCCCGTGTTCTGTAAATCGTACGGATGACCTGGTTGGCTGTTCGCACCAGTTGTGAACCGGCGTCTGTCAGGCTGACGGGATGGGTGTGTCGATCGACAAGCGTGGTTCCAAGCCAGTTCTCCAGCGCCATGATGCGCCGGCTAAATGCAGACTGGCTTACGTGCCGCTGTTCCGCTGCCTTGGAAAAACTACCGGTGTTAGCCAGGCTTACAAAATCCTGTAACCACTCCAGATCCATCGCATTTATCCGTACCCGCTTGCCTAAATATCACTCCGCTTACATTTATGCGTTTCCAGCATAACATCAGGCATAAATAACATCATCAGTCTACCGTTCATTGATATATTAAATCCACAAAATTAACATTTTTTTAATACATTTGAGAATGTTATGAAAGCTCCACTCACAACATCAGAACGAGAAGAATCCATTTTTACCCATCCTGGGTTCACGCACCTAAACACTGCTTTGTGGGAGTAAGTGTCCAATGAGACGAAATAACCTTAGTTTTGCCATTTCTTTTGCCATTTCTTTTGCAATTTGTATGATGTTTACAGGGCCGCTCCTGGCCCAGACAGACCAGGCTACTGACGGGGAAGAAAATGTGCTGGAGGAGGTAGTTGTTACTGGTTCACGTTTGCGACGTGATAGCTACAACGTTTCAACTCCTCTTGTCATGCTGGAGGCCGACGCCATCCAGGATACCGGTCTTGGGTCGTTGGCGGAGATACTGGTCAGTGAAATGCCAGCGGTGTACGAGGGGACAAACAACACCAACTCGCAATCCCTGGTTAATGCAACCGGTATAACGACCATGAATTTACGTAACCTGGGGAACGACAGGACCCTGGTGCTGATCGACGGCCGACGCACCGTACCCAACCAGTTCAGCTCTAACGGTGTGAGCCTCAACAGCATTCCGACCCCGTTTATTCGGCGGGTCGAAATCATCACCGGTGGTTCTTCCGCTGCCTATGGTTCGGACGCCATCGCCGGTGTGGTCAATATCATCACGCAGTCGGACAAGGTGGGCCTGGGATTTGAGGGCCGTTACGGCGGCTATACCGATGGTGGTGGTGAGGAGGTTTCACTGGTTGCGCAATATGGCACATTCTTTGCCGAAAACCGCGGTTATGTGTTCTTCGGCGCAACGTATAACGACGAGAAAGGCATCGCGCCCCTGGAACGTGACAGGGCAAAGATCGAAGCCTATTACATCTACGACGACGACGAAATGTGCAACGCGGTGCTGACCGAGAACGGTTACCAGTGTATACGTGACGTTCCCGACAAGAGTGATTGGCGCAACCGCAGTGACGGCACCGCCGGTGGCGTGTTCGAAGAAGGCCGGGGTAACGGTGGTTACTGGTACGACGAAAACAATGTCTTACGCGACGACTGGAATGAGGAACGTGACGGCATCTACGCCCAGGAGTTTGTACAACTGAAGGTTCCGGAAGACCGTTACACGGTGGCAGGCAAGACCTCCTACGAGTTTGACAACGATATCAAGGCCACTTTGTCGATCATGTATTCCGAGAACAACTCTTTCAATGACAAGTCTCCGGAAGATGAATATGACGGCGGCGAGGTCCTGATACTTGACCGCGAGACGCTTGAGCCAAGTACGATCACCCCCGGAAAGATATCACCCAGCAACCCCTTCGTTCCGCCGGAAGTTGTCGCAGATAACAACGGCAGTATTGACTGGGAACGGCGTATGTTCGAGGTCGGTAACATCACGACCGATAACAAGCGCACCACGTTCCGCAGTTTATTTGTATTGCAAGGTGAGTTCGCCGACGACTGGCAATGGGATGCTTCCATCAGTTATGGCAAATCCCATCAGAAGCAACTCCGGACCAACGAAATTGACGTTGTCAAGGAACGCCAGGCACTCAATGCCGAATATGCCGAAGACGGCGTAACCATCCAGTGTAAGGACGCGGATGCCCGTGCAGCGGGCTGTGTACCGCTGAATGTTTTTGGTGTCGGCTCAATAACACCAGAAATGGCAGCCTGGCTCCGTGTCAACCCGACCATTGATTCCAGCGTTGAACAAACGCAAGCCCTGGCCTACGTGTCCGGCGACGTGTTTGAGATGCCGGCCGGCTCGGTACCCATGGTATTCGGTATTGAATATCGTAAGGATTCCGTAGACCTGAAAACCGACGAAGGCAGCCAGTATGGCGGCATCACATTTAACCTGATCCCGTCATTTGCCGCCGACTATGATGTCTGGGAGGTCTTTACCGAAGGTGCCTTCCCCTTGACCGAAGGACTCGACCTGGAGATTTCCGCACGCGCGGCAAACTACAGTCCATCAGGGATAGACACGGTCTTCAGCTACACGGCAGGTCTGATCTGGGAACCGGCGGATGGTTACAGGCTGCGCGCCAACTACGCCCGTGCCCAGCGCGCCCCGACCCTCGCTGAATTGTACTCACCACCACGTGGCGATTACGATTCAATTAGCGATATCTGTGCCAATGTAACGGCCGACTCAACGGGAGCCGGACACGCTAACTGCCGCCTGGAGCCTGGCATTGCCGCAACGATCGAAGAGTTTGGCATCTTTGAAGATGACAACAATGGCTATGGCCCTTCCGCGGGTAACCCGAACGTGTTCGAAGAGACCGCTGATACCTGGACCGTCGGATTCAGTATCAATCCGCCATGGGCAGAAAACCTGAAGCTGGCCGTGGACTACTGGGACATCTCCATCAAGGACAAGATCACTGAAATTGATAATGCAGAGATCCTGAAGCAATGTTATGACTCTTCACAGCCATGGGGTCCTGACAATCCTTTCTGTAACGAAATCAGCCGTCACGAAGAAGATGGGCAGATCTACCAGATCATGAATCGCCAATACAACCTTGACAGCGGTAAGGCCAGGGGTATTGACGTGGCCATGAATTATCTCTGGAACTTCACCTCCAAGGGTGACCTTACGTTTAACCTGGACTGGACCCATGTGCTCGAGGACAGCGACACCTACCAGGGTCTCGATGGCCTGGTGACGGTAGATTACCTCGGTGAACTTTCTTCAGGGAGTTTTGAAGACAAGGCTACCGCCTCCCTGACCTGGCGCTATGAAGGCTGGCGGCTACGCTGGACGACCAGGTACAAGAGTGACATCGTCGATGATCGCGATCGTCTGGAAGAGTGGAAGGGGTTTATGGATGACAATGATGCCAGGTGCGCCAGTGGTGACAGCGGCTGCATAGCGAACCCGGAAAAGTTGGATTACTACAATTTTCCATCTTTCATAACGCACGATATTAGTTTGTCCTATACGATGCAGACTAATTGGGCCAAGTTCGTGCGCCCATATGCCGGTGTCAGGAACCTGTTCAACGACAAGGGTCCGTTTATCCCGACTGGCGGCGATACCTTTGCGAGTGGCCCCGGCAACTTCGACAGTCCGTACTATGGCGGTGTCGGACGCTATATATTTGCAGGCGTCGAAGTAGGTTTTGATTGAGTTGTTTATTTAGGTCCTATTGTTACTGAAACAAAGACCAGCCCTTCACGGGGCTGGTCTTTTTCATTGGTGCGCCAGGCGTGGCGCGCAGCGCCTTGGACAGCTGGTGGTTGTACATATTTATCAAAGAAAAGCCCGGACACCCATACTTTAATACCCAAAAGTGATGGCTGAAGTTACCCGAGACATGTGTGTCCGTGCTTTTCTCCATTTTGGCCCACATATGCATTACCGGGAACCGGTTGAGAGGGCAGCCTGGGCTATGCGTGAGCGCGATCACAAGGTCGGGGTCAGCAAGGTCGGGGTCAGAGTCAAGTGCCAGAGTAATCAGCAAGGTCGGGGTCAGAGTCAAGTGCCAGAGTAATTACTCTGGCACTTGACTCTGACCCCTTTTGGCTCTTTTGGCTACTTCTCCAGCTTCAGGAAGTAGTCCATGATTTCCGGAACATTGCCGTTACCCATGCCTGCATCAACCGCTGCCTGGAGGTTGGCCGAGGTGCCTTCAGCAATTTGAGATTCTGTACCCAAATCCTTAACCATCTCCAGGAAATAACCCAGATCCTTATTGGCGTTGTTGATTGAGAAACCCAGATCGCTTACACCGTCAACCGCGTAGTTTTTACAAAATTTCATGAATGGCGAATTGGATGGGCCTGTCGACATGATCTCCCAAAGCTGGTGGACGGTTCGAACGAGACATCGAGACTGAACGCTCCGTCAGAAGCGGAACTGTAGCGGGAGACTCGGATCAGAAGACTGCCGGCGCTAGGGATGGCCAACGTCACCGATGAATCGGTAGACGCGCCATGATTTCACCAAATGAGACAAACTTAGCCATGGTTAACCCCTGGTCTGTTTAGCGATGGCGACGGCTTCCGCCGCCAGGTCCGTAATGATCTGATAATTGCCTTCAGCAATCGCCTCCCTGGGTGTCAACCAGCTGCCGCCACAGGCGAGCACGCTCGGCAAGGCAAGGTAATCCCCGAGATTAGCGGCCGAAACACCACCGGTCGGCATGAACTTCACGTCCTTGAAAACCGAAGCCAGCGCCTTGAGCATGGCGGGCCCGCCCGCCAGCGAGGCCGGGAAGAACTTGAGCGCACGCAGCCCCATGTTCCAGGCATTCTGTGTCTCAGAGGCCGTGGCCACACCCGGAAATATCGGCAGCCTGGCTGATTTTGCATATTCCACCACCGGTATATAGAGCCCCGGCGACACGATAAATTGGGCCCCGGCGAACACCACTTCCGCGGCCTGGCGTTCAGAAAGCACGGTGCCGGCGCCGACAATGGCCTCGGGCACCGCCCTGACGACTTCGGCAAGGCATTCCATGGCGGCGCTGGTACGCAGCACCACCTCGATAACGGTCAGGCCGCCCGCCACCAGCGCCTGAGTGGTTTTGATCGCGATCTCCGGATCGTCGGGCACCACCAACGGCACCACCGGCGCCCGATCCAGTCTTTCTAGCAAATCATCATTCACGTTCACGCTTATTTATCCATTCTCAAGGGTTAAAAAGACCGCCATTGATATCAAGGTTGACACCCGTCAGGCAACTCGCCTCTGGGTGAACTCAAGTCCCCGTCAACAAGGGTAGCATCAGCGAGGCGGTTCCGAGCAGCAGGAAGAACCCGCACATATCGGTAATCGTGGTCAGGATGGGGCCCGAGGCAACCGCCGGATCGATCTTGAGGGACTTGAGGATGACCGGCACGGTGCCGCCGATCGACACCGCCAGAACCGTGTTCAAGGCCAGCGCCATCCCAACCACCAACCCGAGCCAGCCATTCCCCTGCCAGACCCAGGCAATCATCGAAATCAGGAAACCGAGCGCGGTGCCATTGATGAGCCCGACCACGACCTCCTTGCGCCAGACATAGTACAGATCGGACCGGTTGATGATACCCAGTGACAATTCACGCATACTGACGGCAACCGCCTGGTTGCCGGAGCAACCGCTCATGTCGGAGACGATCGGCAGGAATACCGCCAGGATGATCACGGCACTGAGCACGTCCTGGAACTGGGCGATAACACTCGCGGCAATGACGTTCAACAGGATGTTGACCGAGAGCCAGGATAAACGGCGGCGTGAGCGGACGCTGGTGGGCATGGCGCGCAACTCCTCACCGCCTACGATACCCTGGGACTTGAGGTGATCGGCATCGGCGCGTTCGGCGACCGCGTCGTACACCGCCCGTCGCCGGACAACACCCAGTATCCGGTTGTTGTCATCCACCACCGGCACGGCGGACATGTTGTTTTCGTCGAAGAAGTCTTCCAGTTCATCAAGCTGGGCCGTATCTTTGACCGACATGGCCGGATGCAGAATATCGGTCAGGCGGGTTTCCGGCGTTGCAACGATGATATCCCGGATGCGTGCGACACCCAGTAATTCGCCGCCACGACCGGTCACGTAAATATAGAGTACGTTATTCAACTCGTATTCTTCTTCACGACTGGCCAGGTCAGCGAGCACCGAGGAGGCACGGAACATTCTCGGGAAGCTGAAATATTCCTTCATCATCAGGCCGCCCGCGACATCATCTTCATAGGCCATCAACTGCCGGGCCTCGATGACATCCCGGTCGTCCATGTAACTCAGAATCTCTTCGAGGTCTTCCGCATCCAGTTCCGATAACACGTCGGCCTGTTCGTCACTGGACATCTCGCTGACAATCGATGCAGCCACCTCGGGGTTCAAATCGCCGAGCAGTTCGCCAGCCGATTCATCCGGGATGAATTCAAAAACGTCCGCCGCCGATTCCGGCGTCAATCTTGCGAGGATTTGCTGCTGCTCATCAGGCTCAAGACGCATCAATGCCCGCAGGCTTTCTTCACCACTTAGTTCAGAGAGGTACTCATTGAGGCCGATCGTATTGTCATGCGCCAGGTGGTCACGTAGAACTTCCCAGGTGTTACTTTCTTTCACCAACATTGTTTGTACCTCCCCGCTGCGGACATAAAATTACCGTACTTCAACACCTATCATAGCCGACACTGAAACCGGCGGTACGGCATTTTGGGTAACTCCAAAAAACCTTAAGTGTTTTTGTTATGATGACTGGCAGACAACCCCACCAAGGAGCAGACCCATCACACTGACCCTGCTATTTCTAGGTTTAATCCTGTTACTGGCAGGCGGGTTTGCCTTGGTACGCGGTGCCTCCGACCTGGCAGAAGAGTATGGCGTCCCGCCGCTTGTCGTGGGCCTGACCGTTGTTGCCTTCGGTACCAGCGCGCCGGAGTTGGTCGTGAACATCATCGGCGCCCTGCACGGTGAAACGGCCCTGGCCTTCGGCAATATCACGGGTTCCAACCTTGCCAATATCGGCCTGGTGCTCGGCGCCGCAGCGGTCGTCACACCGATTGCCCTCGAAGGTAAAATCATACGGCGTGAGCTGCCCTTGTTGCTGTTGGCGACGGTGGTTTTGTTCACCATGACGCTCGATCAGCCGCTTCGGTCTTCGGCATCGGTGCTGGATCGTTCCGATGCAGTCGTGATGCTGCTGCTGTTCGGTGTCTTTATTTATATCACCGTTAACGACCTGCTGCGACAAAGACAGGACCCATTTCTCACCACCATCGACACGCTGCCGCTGATCTCCCACCTGGAGAAAAAAACCAACTGGATTATGGTCCTTGGCGGTATCGCCGGACTTGCCGTGGGCGCCCAGCTCACGATTCACTACGGTTCCGAGCTGGCAACCTCAATGGGTGTGCCGCCGGTGATCGTGGGTATGCTGGTGGTTGCAATCGGGACGAGCCTGCCGGAATTGGTCACTTCAGTTTTCGCCGCAATGAAGGGCAATGCAGACCTCTGTGTCGGTAATGTCGTCGGCTCCAATATATTCAACGCGATGTTCGTGCTGCCGGTGAGTGCGCTCATCCACCCGTTGCCGATTCCGGCCGGTGGCAGCATCGACATATTCGTCGGGCTGATTTTCAGCCTGGCGCTCATACCCGTTTTTATTGCCGGAAAGACGATCATGAGCCGCCAGATTGGCGGGGTCTTCCTGGCTGTGTATGCCGGCTACATGCTAATCCGTTTCTACACCAGCTAAGGGTAGCCAGCGTTTTTCAATATCCATTGGGTTTGTATGGCAAGACGTGGGAAAAAGCCTGGCAAGCAAAGACAGGGCCGCGGTATCCGGCAACTGCCGTGGCAGGATATCGTCAATATTTATCCACCGATGGAAATTCTCAGCAGCGATCAGCTTGAGTCGATACACGAAGCCTCGTTGACGCTGCTTGAAAATATCGGCATGTGCGTGATGCACGAGGGCGCGCGGGTCCTGCTGGCCGGCGCCGGGGCAGAGGTAAACCACGCCACTGCAATGGTCCGTTTTGACCGTCACATGCTGATGGAAAAAGTGGCGCTGGCCCCATCGCAAGTCACCCTGCACGCGCGGAACCCGGCCAAGAACTTCAAGTTGGGTGGAAATCACCTTTCTTTTGCCTCGGTCGGTGGCCCCGCTTACTGTACGGATATGGACCGGGGCCGACGGCGCGGAAGCTTTGCAGAGTGCTGTGATTACCTGCGCCTGGTGCAAAGCCTGGATATCATCCACCACGAGGGCGGCGGGCCCTTTGAAACCATCGAGTTGCCGGCTGAAACCCGTCACCTGGACCTTTACCACGCCCAGGTCCGCCTGCTGGACAAGAACTGGCAGGCCAACGCCCTGGGCCGTGAACGGTCACGCGACGCCATCCGCATGGCCGGTATCAGCATGGGCATGAGCACCGATGAACTTGCCCAAAAACCCGCGCTGCTGGCCATCATCAATACCAATTCACCCCTGCAATTGGACAGGCCGATGGCCGAGGGCCTTATCGAGATGTCCGGCGCGGGCCAGGTGGTCTGTATTACACCCTTCACCCTGGCCGGTGCGATGGCACCCGTGACGTTGGCGGGAGCCCTGGCACAACAGAATGCGGAAGTGCTGGCGGGAATCGCGCTGGCGCAGGCGGTCAGACCTGGATCACCGGTGATGTACGGCGCTTTCACATCGAATGTGGACATGCGAACGGGTTCCCCGGCCTTTGGCACACCGGAATATTCAAAGGCCGCCCAGGCCAGTGGACAACTGGCCCGGCGTTACGGTATTCCGCTCAGGTCCAGCAGTGTGACCTCGGCCAACGTGGTGGATGCGCAATCGACCTATGAAAGCGCGATGTCATTGTGGGCCGCGATAACGGGCGGCGCCCATTTCATCATGCACGCGGCGGGCTGGCTGGAGGGTGGCTTGACGGCGTCATTTGAAAAGCTCATCGTGGATGCGGAAATGTTGCAGATGATGTCCGAATACCTCAAACCCATCGTGGTCACAGACGAAACCCTGGCGCTCGACGCCATCGCAGAGGCCGGCGCCGGCGGTCATTTCTTTGGCGTGGAACACACCCTGTCACGCTACCAGACCGCCTTTTACCAGCCGATGCTGGCTTATCAGCAAAACTTCGAGAATTGGCAGGAGGCCGGCTCTGTCGATACCCAGCGGCGCGCCAACCGCATCTGGAAACAGCTGTTGAAGGATTACCAGCAACCACCGCTGGACCCGGCCATCGATGAAGAGTTAAGCGCCTACGTCGCGAGGCGTAAACGGGAATTGCAGGTTTAATCATCAATTGGCTTATGATGCACAGCGTAATGAAATCAAACGGGAATCCCTATGTACCTATCCAGTAAATTTATTTTCAGCTCCGTCATGATACTTGTCATTTCTTTTTTGTTAATCAGCAGTTCTTACGCGGATGACCTCGTGTATATCAAGGCCGGCACCCTCGTCGATGTGCAGGCGGGCAAGCTGCAACGTGACCGCATCATCACCATCCGCGGCAACCGCATCGAAAACGTGGTGGAAGCCGGCGACATCACCCTTGAGCCCGGGGCCAGGGTCATTGATCTCGGCGATGCCTATGTCATGCCGGGCCTGATTGATATGCATGATCACCTGACCGGTGATCATCGTTATCACGGTTACGAAGGCCTGCAGTTTTCGGTGGCGCGCGAAACCCTGTTCGGGGTCACCAATGCACGTAAAACCCTGAACGCCGGGTTCACCACGGTGCGTAACGTGGGCGCCGCCGGGTTTTCAGACGTCGCCTTGCGTGATGCCATCGATGCGGGTGAGATCGACGGACCGCGCCTGCGTGTATCCGGGCCTGCGATCGGTATCACCGGCGGGCATTGCGACAACAACCTGCTGCCCGCCGAATACGATGTCCGCGCGGAAGGTATCGCCGATGGCCCCTGGGCGGTGCGCGCGAAGGTACGTGAAAACATCAAGTACGGTGTCGACCTGATCAAGTTCTGCGCCACCGGCGGTGTGCTCTCCAAGGGTACCAGCGTGGGCAACCAGCAATTTACCCTCGAGGAAATGCAGGCGCTGGTGGATGAGGCACATATGCATGGCCGCAAGGTTGCAGCACACGCGCATGGCGCTGCAGGTATCAAGAGCGCCATCATTGCCGGGGTTGATTCCATTGAGCACGCCAGCCTGATCGATGATGAAGGTATTGCGCTCGCCAAGCAACACGGCACCTACCTGGTGATGGACATCTACAACGACACCTTTATCCTGGAATACGGTGCATCGGTCGGGATGCTGGAGGAATCGCTGGAAAAGGAACGCGTCGTCGGCCAGCTACAACGTGACAACTTTAAAAAAGCCTTTAAAGCCGGCGTGAAAATGGCCTTTGGCAGCGATGGTGCGGTCTATCCACACGGAGACAACCCCAAGCAGTTCCATTACATGGTCGAGTACGGCATGACACCGATGCAGGCCCTGCAAGCCGCCACGATCAAAGCTGCCGACCTGATCGGCTGGCCAAAGGATGTGGGCGCCATTGCCGGTGGTTTTTATGCCGATATCATCGCGGTGGACGGCAACCCGCTGGAGGATATCTCGGTGATGGAGAACGTCAGTTTCGTCATGAAGGACGGCAAGGTTTTCAAGCAATAGGCACTTGCCGCTGATCCCGGATCGGCTGGATATGTACGTCCACCGCCTGTGTTCCGGGTTTGCTCCAGCTAAAAAAATACCCCGACATGCGGGGTATTTTTTTATTGCCTTGCTTGCAATCCTTATCTGAACCGCTGTGCCCACCTGACACCAAAGGTGCGTGGCCGGACAATGGCCTCGTTGTAGTCAATACCACTGGGGCTGAAGTAACCGGGATCGTAGATATCGACCTGGCCCCGTTCATCCAGCAGGTTATTGGCATAAAACGTCAGCGTCCAGTTATCCTTCTCGATACCGGCGGTCATGTTCAACAAGGTAAACGCATCCATTTTCTGGCGTATTTCCACGTCCAGGTTATTCCAGGCGCTGTCCTGGTATGACACTGCCAACTGGCCAAACGCGGGTAAGCCACCCACATCGAAGTTCAGGCGACCGATGGCTGACAACTGCAACTCAGGCACGTAGGGCATGGCGGTGCCTTTCGGCGCCGTTGGCGGCAGACCTTCAATACGATCCTCGTCGATACGCCAGAAATCTTCCTGCAATTTGGCATCGTTGTAAGAACCTGCAAAGGACAACTCGAGGTTTTCCGTTGCGGCGTAAGTGAGATCCCATTCAACACCCTTGGTGCGGGCATTACCCACATTCTGGATGATGGTCAGGTTGGATACCGTGAAATCCAGGAAGCCGTACTGGAAATCCTGCCAATCATCGATATAAACGGAACCGTTGAAGCGCAGACGGTTATCCATCCAGGACGTCTTCCAGCCAAGCTCGTAATTGATAACCCAATCCGGCTCGTACTTCGGAATCCCCGGCACCCGGGCGCGGTTAACACCGCCGGCGCGAAAGCCCTCGGAGTACGTCAGGTAGAGCATCGCATCCGGATTGACACGCCACTCCAGGCTACCCTTGTAAGCGAAATCGTGGCCCTTGGAAACATCATCCAGTATCCCGGTGTTAAAACACG
>Ga0316188_10000584_pt1 | contig 15984 bp, 11 predicted proteins | sample Phiworburrow1_MG_FD_204933 | JGI IMG/M metagenome (GOLD analysis project Ga0316188, IMG submission 204933) | Coastal sediment microbial communities from Maine, United States - Phippsburg worm burrow 1 | ecosystem: Environmental > Aquatic > Marine > Coastal > Sediment | place: USA: Maine...
AATTCCCGAACTGGTAAAGCAGTGGCCGGACAGGCTGGATACAGCCATTCGCTTACCCCGTAATGAGACCTACGCGGGGACTAACATGGTGCCGGCAATGGCAGTGGTCATACTACTTGGCATTGCCCTGGGCCTGCTGCTCAAATTCAGATTCTATCGCTGGTATGGTCGCGTCGGCGCCGAGGACCAACCTCCCAGCCTTAAATTCCTGCTGCCCAAGCCATTGGCCGATTACGCACCCTGGCTGGTGACGGGTGCGCTGTGCTGGCTCACCCTGGTTACCGTGTCTGACCAGCCCTCCCTGGACTATCTTGCGGTCAGGCTGTCACTGGCCATCGTCACGATCGGCATCGGCCTGGTACTCATTGACTGGAGCACCGGCCCTCTGTCGGCGGGCGCCAGGATCGACGGTCTGTATCCCGAAAAAGTCGCGCCCATGCGCCGATCAATGCGCTGGATGCTGGGCGCAATCATTTTCAGCTTTGTGTTCATCGGATACGGTGCCCTGATCCGCCTGGTTAGACGACCGGGTGAACTGGATGTGCTGCTATGGCTGGTCCTGGCTCTATGGATTACCGCCGCCGTGATGTCGCTATTGCTGCTTGTCCGGCAACTTCCCGGCCTCCAGGTCCGATCGCGGTTCATCAGGGCCCTGGTACTGATGGCGACCATAGCGGGTCTGATCGCCGAGTTGGCCGGCTACTATAACTTCGCCTATTACATTTTCTCCGGGATCCTGCGTAGCACGATTGCAACGTTCATCCTGTGGATGACCCTGTGGGCCATTGAAGTCACGGTCAGGGAAATTCGCCGTGGGAAAACCACCTTCGCAGTCCAGACCCGGGCGTTCATCGGCATCAAACCCGAGGGCAAGCACACTCTCCTTGGCATCTATCAGGCGGTAGCCGAACTGTCCTTGTGGATGGCCTTCATGATCTTCATGGTGCAGATCTGGGACACCACCGAGACCTTCCTGGACAACTTCAAGAGCTTTTTCCTGGATGGCGTGGAGATTACCGGCACCCGGTTTATTCCAGCCGACATCCTTACCGCCATTGCCATCTTCATCGCATTGATCATGCTCACCGGCTGGGCCAAGCGCTGGATAGAAAACCGCTGGTTGCGGCACATGAACCTGGATCGGGGCGCACGTGACGCTCTGCTGGCCATGGTTGGCTATATCGGCTTTGTTATCGCCGCCCTGGTAGCCCTGCGCTTCTCCGGCGTGAGCATGGCAAGCGTGGCGATCATCGCCGGTGCCCTGTCAGTGGGTATCGGTTTCGGCCTCCAGGGTATCGCCAATAATTTCATCTCCGGCTTGATCCTGCTGTTCGAACGACCAATCAAATCCGGTGACTTCGTGACCGTGGGGGGCGTGGAAGGATTTGTTCGCAAGATCAGTATCCGCTCAACGGAAATTGAAACCCTGGATCGTCGCAACGTCATCGTACCGAACTCGGAACTCATTTCCGGGCAGGTCACCAACTGGGTACTCAGGGATCCGCACGGCCGCCTGAGTCTCGAGATCGGTGTCGCCTATGGCTCCGACGTGGAGCTGGTGCAGAAACTACTGGTCGAAGCGGCCATGGACCATCCGGATGTCATCAAGGAAGGCCGGGCGCCCGGACCCAAGGCACTGTTCATGGAGTTTGGCGAAAGCTCTCTGAACTTCGAGCTGAGAATCTGGATTCATCGAATCGAAAAGCGCTTTGACGTGATCAGCGGCGTGAACTTCGCTATTGAGAAGGCTTTCCGCGAGAATGGAATCGTCATCCCCTTCCCGCAACGCGACCTGCATGTGAAGAGCTGGGATCCGGACGCCGCACCGAAAATCGCCAACAAAAAGGCCGACCCGGAATAGCCATCCCGGGCCGGCCTGGCAATCAGCGCCTACTTACGACGCGGCAATGCGCTCGGCACCGCCCATGTAGCGGCGTAACACCTCGGGTATCACGATAGAGCCGTCAGCCTGCTGATAGTTCTCCATGACTGCGATCAAGGCACGACCGGCGGCCACTCCCGACCCGTTCAGGGTATGCAATAGCTCGGGCTTGCCGGTTTGCGGATTACGCCAGCGAGTCTGCATGCGCCGGGCCTGGAAGTCACCGCAATTGCTGCATGAGGAAATCTCCCGATACTTTTTCTGCGACGGCATCCAGACTTCAATGTCATAGGTCTTGGCCGCGCCGAAACCGGTATCACCGGTGCAAAGCACGATCACCCGGTAGGCAAGCCCCAGTCTCTGGAGAATGGACTCTGCATGACCGGTCAGGATCTCAAGCTCGGCCCAGGACTCATCGGGTCGCGACAGGTGCACCAGCTCCACCTTCTCAAACTGGTGCTGGCGAATCATGCCCCGGGTGTCCTTCCCGTAGGCGCCTGCTTCTGATCGGAAACAGGGGGTATGGCAGGCCATGCGCAATGGCAGCTTGTCGGCCTCGATGATATCCCCACGGCTCAGGTTGGTGACCGGCACTTCCGCGGTGGGAATCAGGAAGTACTCCTGCTCCCCGCTCAGTGCAAAAAGGTCTTCCTCAAACTTGGGCAACTGACCGGTACCTGTCAGGGATTCGCGGTTCACCATGTAGGGCACATACAACTCGGTGTAACCATGCTCATCCACATGGGTGTCGAGCATGAACTGGATAAGCGCACGGTGCAGGCGTGCAAGCTGGCCCTTCATGACGGCGAAACGTGATCCGGTAATCTTGGCGGCCGCTTCAAAATCCAGCTGCTCCAGGGCGGCCCCCAGATCCACATGGTCCTGGGGCTCAAAATCCAGCTTTACCGGCTCGCCCCAGCGACGAATCTCGACATTATCGTCTTCGCTCAAACCCTGGGGCACGCTCTCGTGCAGAATATTCGGCAGGCCCATGTGAATGGCTTCAAGTGCCTCTTGCACCTGGGACAACTCAAGCTGACTGGCTTTCAGCTCCTCACCCATGGCCGCCACAGCCGCTTTGAGCGGCTCCACGTCCTCTCCCCTGTGGACCGCCTGACCAATGCTCTTGGAACTATTGTTGCGTTCTTTTTGCAGGTCCTCGGTACGCACTTGCAATGCCTTGCGACGGGTTTCCAGGGCGCTGTAATTCTCCACATCAAACTTGGCGCCTCGGCGAGCAAGTTCAGCGGCGACCTTGTCAATATCGCTACGCAGAAGTTTGGGATCGAGCATGAGTTTTCCTTACATTCCTGATTTGGGTAGAGCCTCAGCGACTCTTGTTTTTTCGGGACTGCTCATCAATTGCACTGCGCAAGCGATCGAGCTTCTCGGCGATTTTCAACTCAAGGCCCCGGGGAACGGGATGATAATACGTTCTGTAACCTATTTCTTCCGGGAAATAGTGATCACCCCAGGCAATACCCTCTGGCTCGTCGTGGGCATAGCGATAACCCTTGCCGTAATCCAGAGATTTCATCAACTTGGTAGGCGCGTTTCTAAGGTGCATGGGCACTTCCACCGAGCCGCTCCTGGCCGCATGATCCCGGGCTTCCTTGTACGCGGTATACACGGCATTGCTCTTGGCCGCACAAGCGAGAAAAATCACCGCCTGGGCAATCGCCAACTCGCCTTCCGGGCTGCCAAGCCGGTCGAAAACCTCGGCCGCATCCAGGGCCAGGCGCAAGGCCCTGGGGTCGGCATTACCAATATCCTCTGAGGCCATGCGCACCACCCGGCGAGCCAGGTAACGCGGATCACACCCACCGTCCAGCATCCGGCATAGCCAATACAGGGAAGCATCCGGGTCTGAGCCCCTGACTGCCTTGTGCAGCGCGGATATCTGATCGTAAAAGGCATCGCCCTGCTTGTCGAAGCGGCGCACTCCTCCGGCCACCAGATCCGTCAGCAACGCTTCGGACAACTGGCGCACACCATCCTCTCCGGGCTCGGACAAGTCAGCCGCAATTTCCAGCAGCCCCAGCGCACGTCGCGCATCACCGTCCGCGGCTTCCGCCAGGGTCATGAGCTGCTCCTGGCTCAATACCGGTGCATCGGCGCCCAGGCCGCGCTCGGCATCATCCAGCGCCTGTTGCATAACCTGAACCAGGTCCGTTGCTTCCAGGGATTTCAGGACATAGACCCGCGCCCGTGACAACAAGGCGTTATTTAATTCGAATGACGGGTTTTCGGTGGTCGCACCGACAAAGGTCAATGTTCCGTCTTCCACATAAGGCAGGAACGCATCCTGCTGGGATTTATTGAACCGATGAACCTCGTCGAGAAACAACAGGGTCCGTCTGCCCGAATAGTCACGCAGCTTTTTTGCCTGCTCCACCGCCGCCCGAACATCCTTGACCCCGGCCATCACTGCCGAAAGTGCAAGAAATTCGGCATCCCAAGAGTTGGCAAGCAGACGGGCCAGGGTGGTCTTGCCAGTACCCGGCGGGCCCCACAAGACAAGCGAGTGAAGGCTCTTGCCATCCACCATGGATCGCAGGGGTTTTCCCGGTGCCAGCAAGTGCTGCTGTCCGACAAACTCATCCAGGCTGCGTGGGCGTATACGATCTGCCAGGGGAGCCCCGGTAGATACCTTGCCTAATTCCTCAGCCACGTGAATCTAGCCTCCGTCGGAGTCATCGCCGGCGGCCCCGCGCCCCATAAGCCGCCGTTCCACTCGCGCGCACCAACCACCAAAAACATAGCGCGCAAGGATCAAACCTGTGATCACACCTGCGGTATTTGCCAGCATGTCGCGAACTTCGAAATGTCGATGAAAATATCTCTGTTGAAGAAATTCAAGCGTGATGCCCATGATCACTAATCCCGGCACTATCCAGCGATAGGAACTGGATCGGTATATCCCGGCGAACCAGATCATTACCGTGGCATAGGCAAAGGCATGCTGGATCTTGTCAGATACCAGGAAATTAAAGTCATGCAAGGTCTTGCCAGGCAACAGGCTCAGGATGACGACCAGCCCAACCAGCCCCCAGCCCAGGCCCAGCCACAGCCTGGGATATTGCATACGGTACATGGTCATTGAACGCGCTTTAGCCCTGGGTAATGACGTCCATGCCTTCCGGCGGGACGTATTGGAAACTTTCGTCATCAATCTCAGGGTTCAGTACCACTTCGCTGAAATCGATCCGGGTTACCTGGTCAAGATTATCCACCAGTTCCAGCCGGACAAGCCGGTCATCGATGAATCCCAGGCACAGCGCCTGGAAGTCGCTACCCGGCTCTCTCGGCGCAAGGTAAACTTTCAACAAGCCTTCATCACGCTTTACCAACTCGATGGTGAACACCTCTTCCAGGTCCCGGCCACCGCTTAGCAAAACCGCTGGCGAAGCAGCAAGGGAGTCGTCCAACTTTCGAACCACTGCCTGCTCCAGGTCCGGATCGACGCTCCAAAGGTTTTCGCCGTCTGCCAGGACCAGTTGCGGAAATGGCAGTTGGTAGTCCCAGCGGAAACGATTGGGTCGCTTGAGCAACAACTCGCCGCTTGAGCTTTGCTGGCTGTCGCCCTCGGCACTGAACATGGTCTGGGTAAACTGGGCACTCAGGGTGTTTACATTCTCCAGAAAGTTCTGAAGACGCTCCCTGCCTACCTCAACAGGCAACTCCTGGGCATTGACCAGGGTCGAGGCTGAACCGAGCAACAGCAGCGCTCCAAGGCAGGCGCATGCCCTGTGAAAATGACTAGCGATGGATTTCATCAATCCTCCGGTGGCGCAGGAGCCAGGACTTCACGACTGCCGTTTGATTGCAACGGACCAACCAGGCCTGTCTCCTCCATCTGTTCCACCATACGTGCTGCACGGTTATAGCCAATCTTCAGCCTGCGCTGTACGCCGGAAATGGACGCTTTACGGGTTTCGGTAACGATACGAACCGCCTGGTCATACAGGGGATCATCCTCTGCACCACCACCGGCGCTCACGCCACCGCCATCCGATAATCCGGGAATTGGCGCACTCGGGCCTTCCAGGATTTCGTTCTGGTAGTTTGCGCCACCGCTCTTTAACAGATGCTGAACGACGCGGTGAACCTCGGCATCAGAAACGAATGCACCGTGCACCCGGGTCGGAACTCCGATACCCGAGGGCAAATACAGCATATCGCCATGCCCCAGCAGGCTTTCAGCACCCATTTGATCAAGAATTGTCCGGGAATCCACCTTGGCAGACACCTGGAAAGCAATACGGGTAGGAATGTTCGCCTTGATCAAACCGGTGATAACGTCCACCGATGGACGCTGGGTGGCCACGATCAGGTGGATACCGGAAGCCCGGGCTTTCTGGGCAAGTCGGGCGATCAACTCTTCCACTTTCTTGCCCACTACCATCATCATGTCGGCCAACTCGTCGATGACCACGACCACGTACGGCAGGGTTTCAAGCAGCGGATGCTCAGGTACCGGGAGGTCCTCATCAATGATCGTTGGCCTCACCCACAGGGGATCCTTGATCGGCTCGCCCTTGGCAACGCCATCCTTCACCTTGCGGTTATAGCCACCCATGTTTCGCACGCCCAGGGAGGCCATCAAGCGATAGCGACGCTCCATCTCCGCCACACACCAGCGCAAGGCGTTGGCCGCCTCGTTCATGTCGGTAACCACCGGGGCCAACAGGTGCGGAATGCCCTCGTAAACCGAGAGCTCCAGCATTTTTGGGTCAATCATGATCAGCCGGACATCATCGGGCTTGGCCTTGTAAATCAGACTTAGCACCATGGCGTTGATACCCACCGACTTACCCGAGCCGGTGGTACCGGCGATCAGCAAGTGAGGCATCTTGGCCAGGTCAGCGACCACCGGCATACCGCCGATATCCTTACCCAGGGCAATGGCCAGGGGTGAGGACAGGTCGTCATAGGCCTTCGATCGAAGAATTTCGCCCAGGGTGACCAGTTCTCGTGATTCGTTGGGTATTTCCAGCCCCACCACGGACTTGCCGGGGATGACTTCAACCACTCGCACACTGATCGCAGACAGGGCACGAGCCAGGTCCTTGGCCAGGTTTGAAATCTGGCTCACCTTAACGCCGGGTGCCGGCTGCAATTCGAACCGGGTGATAATCGGGCCCGGGTGTACGGCCACGACTTCAACGTCGACGCCAAAATCGCGCAGCTTCAGTTCCACCAGCCTGGACATGGCCTCCAGCGCCTCGTCGGAATAACCGCTTACTTTCTCCGAAGGGTTATCCAGCAACGACAGTGGCGGCAATTCGGTACGTGGCGGCGGATCGAACAGAGGAACCTGTCGTTCCTTCTCCACCCGCTCGCTACGTTCGATCTTGTTCATCACCGGTTCAATTCGCGGCTTCTTGCTCACGCCCTTGCGCTGGGTTTCCCGTTGCACTATCTGCTGGCGCTCTTGCTTGACCTTGCGAGCCTCTATCCGGTCACGAATATCGCCAATCCGGGACATGATCCAGTCCGCGGTCCACAGCGCCATGCGCCCAACCCGATCCATGACTGCCAGCCAGGAAATGCCGACGAACACGGACACGCCGGCCAGCCACAAGGCCAGCAACAGCATGGTTGCCCCAAGGAAACTCAGGCCACTGGCCATTCCCAGGCCGACAAACTCGCCTACCACGCCACCGGCACTGGATTGCAGGGTGCCTGGATCAAAATGCAGGGTCGCCAGGCCGCAACTGGTGGCCAGGGTGATAACAAAGCCTGCACCGCGAAATAGCAGCAATGACAGGGACACCGGTCCCTCGGAGCGCCTGATCCTGAACAGCAACCATCCGGCAAATGCCAGCATCAGGGGGAACAGAAATGCGGGGCGGCCGAACAGGGTGAAAAACAGGTCCGCAAGCCAGGCGCCCACCGGACCGATCAGATTAGAGACCCGGGCCGATTCTCCAGTGAATGAAAATCCCGGATCCTGCGGACGGTAGCTCACCAGCGCAGCAAACAGCATGATGGACAGACCGCCGAAAATCCATAACGCGGCCTCTCTCAGGGCCCGCCTTGCGGGCAATCCCAATAACGCCGTGGTTTCGATTTCTTTTGTAGCCTTCGCCAAGATATTAGCCCATTTCTAGAAAGATACTGTAACTCATTGAGTCATATTATTTTATTTGCGCTCGCGCATCAACGGCAATCTGAACATTCCCCCATTGGGGGCTGCGCTACTCGCGCCACAGAAAACGCCTCTGCGGGAGCAGTGTATACGAATCCAGCCGTATCTCCACGACCCCTTTGCCCAGCCACGCGTATTTGAATAACATGGCGCCCTGTGTTCGGGCAGCCACTGGGCCAGTTCGAATCCTCCACCCGCCGGGAACGGGAGTCCATCCCTGGCCCCGCAGTGATCACGAGAATAAGGATTTCAAGCGCAATGAGTGACGTAAAGCACTGCCGACTGCTGATTTTGGGTTCCGGTCCCGCCGGATACAGTGCCGCAGTATACGCAGCAAGAGCAGGCCTTAACCCGGTTTTGATTACCGGAGTTGAACAAGGCGGACAGCTGATGACCACCACCGAGGTGGATAACTGGCCTGGCGACGTGGAAGGCTTGATGGGCCCTGCCCTGATGGACCGCATGCGGGCCCATGCAGAGCGCTTTGACACCGAAATTGTGGTTGACCATATCAACAAGGCAGAGCTGGGCCAGCGTCCGTTCCTGCTACACGGTGATAATGGCAGCTACAGCTGTGATGCCTTGATCATTTGCACCGGCTCCACTGCCCGCTACCTGGGACTTGAATCCGAGGAAGCTTTCAAGGGCAAGGGCGTTTCGGCCTGCGCCACCTGTGACGGTTTCTTCTACCGTGGCCAGGAAGTCGCCGTTATCGGCGGCGGCAATACTGCCGTGGAAGAAGCCCTTTACCTGTCCAACCTGGCCTCCAAAGTCACCCTGGTTCACCGACGGGATTCACTGCGGGCCGAGAAGATCATGCAGGACAAGCTGTTCGAGAAAACTCGCGATGGCGGGAATGTAGAGATTCTCTGGCACCAGACCCTGGACGAAGTACTTGGCGACGAGACCGGCGTCACCGGCATGCGAGTGCGCTCCACCAAGGATGACAGTACTCGTGACATCGCCCTGACCGGGGTATTCATCGCAATCGGACACACCCCGAACACCGGCCTGTTCGAGGGACAGCTGGAGATGGATCACGGCTACCTGAAGGTTCAATCCGGCCTGGCCGGCAATGCCACCCAAACCAGTATTCCTGGCGTGTTTGCCGCGGGCGATGTAGCCGACCAGGTTTACAAGCAAGCGGTTACGTCCGCTGGAACCGGCTGCATGGCCGCCCTGGATGCCGACCGATACCTGGAAGACCTGGCCAGCGGCGAATAGATTCAGTAATGCCCGCTCAGACAAGAATACTGGCAGGCATTAACGAGCTATCGGCCAGCAGCTGGGATGCGCTGGCCGGTACTGACCACCCTTTTACCCGGCATGCCTACCTGGGTGCCCTGGAACAAAGCGGGTGTGTGGGACCAGGTACCGGCTGGGAACCCAGTCACGTCGTCCTGGAAGACAACGGCAGTCTGCTGGGCGCCATGCCTCTGTACCTGAAGAGCGACTCATGGGGCGAATTCGTCTTCGACCAGGGATGGGCCCAGGCCTATCAAGAGGCCGGCGTCCCCTATTACCCGAAACTTGTGGGGGCGATCCCGTTCACCCCGGTCAGCGGCCCACGGCTTTTAAGCCCGCGCCACTCTCCCGGCATTCAGCAGGCCTTGCTGGAAGCCGCCCAGGAGCTTGCCCAGCAGCGACAGGCATCGTCAATTCACGTCCTGTTCCCTGATGGCGAGGCGCTGGAGTCTCTGAAGCGCAAGGGCTGGCTGCTGCGAAAGGACTGCCAGTTCCACTGGTTCAACCGGGGTTACGAGAGCTTCGATCACTACCTGGAGAGCTTTTCCTCCAAGCGTCGCAAGACAACCCGCCGAGAGCGCCGAAAAGTTACCGAGCAAGGCATCCACTTCGATCACCTGGTGGGCAGCGAAATCAGCGAGCGAGACTGGGATTTTCTCTACCGCTGCTATGCCTCTACGTTCCTTTGCCGGGGCCGGCATCCGTACATGAATCCTGACTTCTTTCGCAGTCTGTGCGCCAACATGGGGGACAGCCTGCTGGCGATACGTGCAAGTCATGGGAAGCAAGGTGTCGCGGCCGCCATCTTCTTCGTCTCCAGCGACACCTTGTACGGGCGTTACTGGGGCAGCATTGCCGAGGTGGACAGCCTGCATTTTGAAACCTGCTATTACCAGGGCATCGAGCTATGCATCAAGCGTGGCCTGAAACGATTTGATCCGGGCACCCAGGGCGAGCACAAGCTGACCCGCGGCTTCGACCCGGTGTTTTCCTGGTCCGGGCACTGGATAGCCCACCCGGGCTTTCGCCAGGCGATCGCCAATTACCTTGCCAGGGAAGCGGCCCATATCGATGGCTACCAGGAAGCGGCCCGGGAACTGCTACCTTTCCGACAGGACAAACAAAAGGATCCCGGCCAATGATCCCCTGGCTGGATCCGGAGGAGCTTTGGTTTCCTCACCCATCCACGGCCCTGGACCAACCGCCCGGATTACTGGCCGCAGGGGGCGACCTGTCTCCCGAGCGACTGCTCAAAGCCTATTCAATGGGCATCTTTCCCTGGTACGAAGACCAGCAACCCATACTTTGGTGGAGTCCGGACCCGAGAGCCGTGCTCTTCCCCGCTGAATTCCGCTTGCGCCGCAGCTTGCGCAAAATCCTGCGAAACAAGCCATTCACGGTAAGTTTTGATAAAAATTTTGCCGGGGTAATCCAGGCTTGCTCGCTGCCCCGCAGTTACAGCGAAGAAACCTGGATCACCCGGGAAATGGCGGCTGCGTACCAGGTTTTACACGAGGCCGGGCATGCCCACTCCCTGGAGGTGTGGCACGACGACTCACTGGTGGGAGGACTCTACGGGGTTGCCCTGGGCAAGGTCTTTTTTGGTGAATCCATGTTCAGCACCCAGCGGGACGCCTCGAAAATAGCCCTGTGCGCCCTCGCCCGTCACCTTGAAAACTCGGGCTTCGAGCTACTGGATTGCCAAATGCACAGTACCCATCTGGAATTCATGGGCAGCAGGAGCATTCCAAGAGAGGATTTTCTAAAGCTTCTGGAATGCCATACCGGCGGGTTACCCAGGGGTGAAAAATGGCGCGAAATGGATACAGACCTGAGCTACCTGGCCGACTGGCAACCAGGTGCCAGTGACAATCCCAAATTGCAATAAGCTCGAACTTTATGCACAATTCGCGCCCTCATTGATATTCAGGTCTAGATAACTCGTGGCGAAAGAAGAAGCAATCCAAATGGAAGGGACTGTCATCGACACTCTGCCCAACACCACGTTCCGCGTAGAACTGGAAAACGGCCACGTCGTTACTGCCCACATTTCCGGAAAGATGCGCAAGCATTACATCCGCATCCTCACCGGTGACAAGGTCACTGTCGAGCTGACCCCTTACGATCTGAGCAAGGGTCGAATCACCTACCGCGGTCGCTAATTCCCCTGACCGCCCCGGGGCGGTTTCGCTGACCCCACTGCCGGCTAATCAATCATCTCGGCTTTTTGCTCGGATTCAAGCAGCGGTGTGACACTCAACACCAGGTCCCCGGCCTCACCGACCGATACGGTGACATGTCCACCGTTGACCAGTTCACCAAATAACAATTCCTCGGCCAGTGCCTTGCGCACATGCTCCTTGATGACCCTTGACATTGGCCGGGCGCCCATCAGCGGGTCATAGCCCTTCTTGGCAATCCACGCCCGGGCTTCTTCGCTCAGGGTGATGGTGACGTTTCTCTGCTCGAGGGTAGCCTCCAACTCAACGATCAACTTGTCCACCACCCGGGCAATCGTTTCCTCTTCGAGTGGCTTGAAGTGGATGACCGCATCCAGTCTATTTCGGAATTCAGGGGAGAATAATTTCTTGATCGCCCCCATGCCATCACTGGCATGGTCCTGCTTGGTAAACCCGATAGACGTGCGGCTCATCTCCTCGGCACCGGCATTGGTAGTCATTACCAGGATCACATTGCGAAAATCTGCCTTTCTGCCGTTGTTATCGGTCAGGTGGCCGTGATCCATGACCTGCAGCAACAGGTTGAACACCTCGGGGTGCGCCTTTTCAATTTCATCGAGCAACACCACGCTATGGGGGTGCTTGGTTACCGCCTCGGTAAGCAGGCCGCCCTGGTCGAATCCTACATACCCGGGAGGGGCACCAATCAGGCGCGAGACGGTGTGCCGTTCCATGTATTCGGACATATCAAAGCGAATCAATTCAATACCCAGGATATGCGCCAACTGGCGGGTGACCTCGGTCTTGCCAACGCCCGTGGGTCCGGCAAACAGGAAAGACCCTACCGGTCTTTCCTGCTCACCCAGTCCAGAGCGCGACATCTTGATTGCCGAGGACAAGGTGTCTATGGCCTCATCCTGGCCATAGATAACCAGTCGCAAATCCCTGGGCAAGGTGCGCAGCACATCCCGGTCAGAGGCGGACACACTGTTTGCGGGAATTCGAGCGATCTTGGCGACCACCTCTTCCACCAACTCAACACCCACCACGGTATTGCGCTCACTTTCGGGCTTCAGGCGCACGCTTGCGCCGGCCTCGTCAATCACATCAATGGCCTTGTCGGGCAAGTGCCTGTCATTAATGTGTCGAGCCGCCAACTCGGCCGCTGCCCGCAGGCCTTCATCGGTATAGGTAACACCGTGGTGTTCCTCGAAACGGCTCTGCAGCCCTTTCAATATCTGGTAGGTCTCCTCGATGGAGGGTTCTAGCACCTCGACCTTCTGGAATCGCCGGGCCAATGCATGGTCTTTCTCGAAAATACCCCTGAACTCATCAAAGGTGGTCGAGCCGATACAGCGAAGCTCTCCATTGGCCAATACCGGCTTGATCAGGTTGGAGGCATCCATGACACCACCCGAGGCGGCACCGGCGCCGATGACCGTGTGAATCTCATCAATGAACAGGATCGCCGAGGGATCCTGCTTGAGTTCGGCAAGCAAGTCCTTGAGACGTTTTTCAAAATCGCCGCGGTACTTGGTGCCGGCAACCAGGGCACCCATGTCCAGGGCGTAAACGGTTGCGTCGCGCAGAATCTCGGGGACTTCGGACTCAACAATGCGTCTTGCAAGGCCTTCAGCCAGGGCAGTCTTGCCCACGCCGGCATCGCCCACGTACAGGGGATTATTCTTGCGCCGCCGGCAAAGGATCTGCACCGTGCGCTCAACCTCCAGATCCCGTCCGATCAACGGATCAATGCGCCCTTCCTTCGCCCTGGCGTTCAGGTTTGTGGCGTATTTGTCCAGCGCACTGCTTTCAGCCTCTGCAGAGGCGCCTTCCGGGTTCTCGACCTCCTCGGCCTGCTCTTCCGTCCTGGCCAGTCCATGGGAAATATAATTCACCACATCCAGCCGGGAGACTCCGTGCAAACTCAACAGGTAACAGGCCTGGGACTGCTTTTCACCAAATATCGCCACCAACACGTTAACGCCGGTGACTTCTTTTTTGCCGCTGGACTGAACGTGAAATACCGCTCGCTGAAGCACACGCTGGAATCCAAGCGTTGGCTGAACCTCGCGCTCAACGCCACTGTCCACATCCTCTGACAATCTGGGCGTGTTCTCGTCAATAAACTCTTCCAGGTCTTTGGCGAGCCTATCCAGCTTGGCGCCGCAGGAGCCGAGAATCTCGACCACCTTGGGGGCGCCTAGCAAGGCGAGCAACAAATGCTCTACCGTAATGAATTCGTGGCGATCATCCCGGGCTCGACCAAACGCATCGTTCAGGCAGAACTCCAGTTCGCTGCTTAACATACTCATGACTCTTCCAGTGTGCACATGAGGGGGTGCTGGTGTTCACGGGAAAAGCTGTTCACCTGGGCAACCTTGGTCTCAGCAATTTCGTACGTAAACACACCACAAATTCCCTTCCCGCGGGTGTGAACCTCAAGCATGATTCTCGTGGCCGATGTCCTGTCCAGAGAAAAGATGCTTTCCAATACCTGTACCACGAACTCCATGGGCGTGTAGTCGTCATTTAACAGAACGACCTGGTACATGGGAGGCCGCTTCAGCTTGGGCTGCGCCTCTTCCACCGCTATCCCGCGGTCGGGTTGATTACTCTGCTCTGACATACTCGATCTTTTAAACCAATTTCAGGGGGTTATATGCGTGGCGCCCGGGGTATGCCAACCGAAGCTCCAAAATCCGGGATTCGGGGTCACCGCGATAGCGTCTGTACCTAACCTATAGTAAGGCCAAGTCGGGCGAACACAAGTCACCCAATGGGCAAAAACGGGTGGTGACCCGACAGGGCTAGTTTTCGCCGTAGCTGAACACCCCGTCCCAATCGTCTCCGGGGGGCTGGTTGCGATAATGAGCCAGCCGATCCAGGTAGATTTGGAAAATTTTTCGTTGCCGGTAGGTCTGGTGCAACAGATAGAACTCTTTCTCCGCGACCTCCCAGTCGCCGGCACGATACAAACGCAGGGCTTCATGATAGCGACGCAACATGGCACGGGTTTCCGGATCAAGGCCATTGCGGGGCCCCAGGGGTTCGTAGATCGCCACGGGCTTGTCCTTGCCCCTTACCCGTACACGGTCCAATTCCAGGAAGGTAAAGTCAGGCACGGCATTTCGGGTCACCTCCCCCACCGCCACGGTCACCCCGTAGGTCTTGGTCAGACCTTCGATCCGAGCGCCCAGGTTGACCGAATCCCCCATAACCGTATAAGCCATACGGAATTCAGATCCCATGTTCCCTACGCGCATCATGCCGGTGTTGATGCCAATACCGATGCGAATTCCCGGCCAGCCTCGCTTGGCGAATTCCGGGAGCAACTCCTGCAGGGCGCCCTGCATCTCTATCGCCGCAAGCAGTGCGTTGCGGGCGTGATTCTCATCTTCCAGGGGCGCTCCCCAGAAGGCCATGATGGCGTCACCCATATACTTGTCAATGGTTCCCCGGTGCCGATGGATGACCTTGGTCATCGGAGTAAGAAACTCGTTCATCAATTGACTCAATTCACGGGGCGCCAGGGTTTCAGCGATGCTGGTAAATCCCCGGACATCGGAAAACAATACAGTCATCTCCCGACTGTCACTGCTCATGTCGAACTGGGAGGGGTTCTGCCCCATCTCCACCACCAGTTCAGGCGGAACATACTGGCCAAAGAGGTTGGACAACGCGCGCCGTCCGCGGGCTTCAACAAAATAGCCATAGACCATATGCGCTACGTACATTGCAAAGGCATACAACAGGGGCGTTGCCAGCGGAACGACCATACCGGCCTGGGTCCACATTGCCAGGTTGAAGCCACAAATCGCCCCCAGCAGTCCCAGGGAGAACCCGATGGATGCCACTACCGAGGCCCTGGCCAGTACCGGCGTCATCAGCAATGCGATTAGCAACAGGGTGACTAACTCTATTCCCCGGACATAGAAGGGGTGCTGCAACATCCTTTCATCCAGGATGCCTGACACAATATTCGCGTGAATCTCCACCCCGGTATAACGATCACCAACCGGCGTCGTGCGCAGATCATGCAGGCCGGGGGCACTGGTGCCAATCAGCACTATGGCGTCTTTCAGGGGGTACTTGGGTGCCGTGCCGTTGAACACATCCAGCGCGGAAACATAGGGAAAACTGCCAAGGGGACCGCGGTAGGGAACCAATACTGCTGCCTCGGCGTCCATGGGTACTTTCCGGTCACTTACCCACAACCATTCAAGGTCCAGTCCATCCCTGGGACCGTTGGCGCCGGAATGAAACTCAAAACGCAATGGCGGGCGTTCCAGTGCGGCCCGGGCCACAGCCAGGCCCAGGGATTCGTATATAGCACCCTGGTATTGCTGGAGTAATGGAACCCGGCGGTAAACACCATCCTTGTCCAGGGTAGCGTTCTCGAAAAACCCCGCATAAGGCACTGCAGCCTGTAACTCCGCCAGGTTTCCGGTGTAGGCAAGCGCCTCGATAAACGGAATGCTGGTTTCTTGCTGGGCGGCCGAAATCAGCGGTGGCGGCAGTTCACC
>Ga0316188_10000585_pt1 | contig 15971 bp, 13 predicted proteins | sample Phiworburrow1_MG_FD_204933 | JGI IMG/M metagenome (GOLD analysis project Ga0316188, IMG submission 204933) | Coastal sediment microbial communities from Maine, United States - Phippsburg worm burrow 1 | ecosystem: Environmental > Aquatic > Marine > Coastal > Sediment | place: USA: Maine...
ATACCTGCCGTCGGGGGCGAACCAGGCGATCGACAAGGGCGTCGGTGTCTGGAACATGTAGAAGGAACCGACGAACGGCTCGTCGAATCGGAACACCATCCCCGCCGCGCCGCCGAGATCGGTCACCCCCATCAGACCCCGGCCGCGCTCGTCGGAGGTGTCGGCGAGCCACACGCACACCTCGCAGACCTGTCCGTCGGCCTCGGTGATCCGCGCCCTCACCGTCGTGAATCCCTCGGGCAACCGCCCGCCGGCGGGCACCGTCGAGGCCGAGTCGTCGACGCCGGTGTCCGGGGAAGTGTCAGCGGTGACCGCGGTGACAGCGGTGGTGTCGGATCCTGACGAGGCGGTCTCGGAATCGGGCTCGGCAACCGACCCGCTCGTCGTCGAGCCGTTCGAACATCCGACCAGCGCCGCCGCGACCATGAGCACGGACACCGTCACGCGCCACGTCGGCACCTTCGCCATGTGGGCGCTCGAACCTAACGTCGTCCGCCGACAGGGATCACCCGCAGCAGATGGTTCCAGCGACACTCCACACACGCCTCGACGACGTAGGCGTTCAACTCCTCGCTCCGATCGTTGAGTTGGCGCATCTCCTTGGCCGTCGACACGCAGCGACCCTGGGCCGAGAGCCTCGGCCCGAAGACGTACGTCACCAGCTTGAGGTCGGCTTCCTCGCAGATCGGGCAGCGCATCGTGGTCTGGGTGCCGACGTTGCGGGCGGCACGAATCAGCTCGGGATGTGCATCGCAGACCTGGTCGAGCGGGACACGGCCCTTCCTCACCTGCGAGATCAGCATGCGCCGGGCGAGTCGGTGATCGATCAGACCACGCGAACCATCGGACCCACGAAGTGCCCCGACGGTGAACGCCATGGCCCCGGACACTATCTGTTCGCGATCGCCGTGCACGGCGCGATCCCCACCGTCGCAATCCGATTCGGGCACACTGGTCGCGTGGTTGCCAACATCGACTTCGGACCCGGGACGCCAAACGACGACGAGTTGCGTCTGTGTGGGGATGTCAGCGATGGCAAGCGCGCCGTCGAGCTCGGAATTTCCGCCTGGTACAACTCGATCGGGTTCGCCCGCGCCGGCGCCAAGTCGATCGCCGTCGACACCGACGTCGAACGGATCGCCGAGACCCGCCGGCGCGCGGCTGCCGCCGAGGTGCCCGTCCAGTGCCTCGAGACCGACCTCGCCGACCTGGGCGACATCGCCTCGGGATCGATCGAAGTGGTGCTCGCCGCACACACGATGGGCCAGGTCGACGACCTCGGCCGGCTGCTCCGGCAGGTCCATCGCATTCTCAAGCCGAGCATGCCGCTGGTGATGTCGTTGCCGCACCCGTTCGCCGGCGTCGACGGCACCCACCCGTACGGCGCCACCGATCGCACGATCTCCTCGTGGTTCACCGCGCTCAACCGGTCGAACTTCCGCGTCGATCAACTGCTCGAACTCGGTGCGTCCGCAGCGCATCCCGCCCCGGTCACTCTCATCCTGCGCGCCCGCAAAGAAGGCTCCTGACCATGTGGTTACGCCGGTGCCTGGCACCGGCGTAACCGAGCGGGCGTCACTCAGGCGTCGGCGCGTTCGGTGGCCGTGATGCCGGCTGGGCGGGGTCGACCGAACAGGTAGCCCTGGCCCTTGTCACAACCCAACTCACGCAGACGGTTGAGTTGCAGCGGTGTCTCGACGCCTTCGGCCACGACGGTCAATCCGAGCGAATGGCCGAGGCGGACGACGGCCTCGACGATGGAGGTGTCGTCGGCCTCGAGCCCCAGGCCGGTGACGAACGAGCGGTCGACCTTGATCGCCTCGACGGGGAACCGCTTGAGATACGTGAGCGACGAGTACCCGGTGCCGAAGTCGTCGACCGAGAGATGCAGGCCGAGGCCGCGCAGATCGCGCAGCGAGTTTCCCGCCGCCTTCGTGTCGGCCATCAATGCGGTTTCGGTGATCTCCAACCACAACGAGTCCGCGTCGATGCCCGTCTCGCCCAACGCGTCGTGCACGAGATCGAGGAAGCTGCCGTCGATCAGCTGCTGGGTGTCGACGTTGACCGACAGCGAACAATCGGCGAACCGCAGCCCGACCGCTCGCCAGTGCGCCAGCTGCGCGAGGGAATCGCGCAGGATCCGACCACCGAGCTCGACCATCAGGCCGGCTTCCTCGGCCATCGGGAGGAACTGACTCGGCACGAGCAGCCCGCGATCGGGATGCAGCCACCGCGCCAGCACCTCGAAGCCCACGACCTGGCCGCCGTCGAGATCGACGATCGGCTGGAAGTACGGAACGACCTCGCCGCGTTCGAGCCCCCGACGCAGTTCGGTCGAGGTCTGCAACGCGGCGACCGACGCCCGGCGCGTCTCCTCGGTGAACGCCTCGACGCGATCGCGCCCGCCCGCCTTGGCCCGGTACATCGCGGCGTCGGCATCGCGGAGCAGTTCGTCGGCGGTCAGTCCGACCGCGCTGTTCACGGCGAAGCCGATGCTGGCCGTCGTGACCAGCTCGTGGCCGTCGACGAACACCGGGCGTTGCACCTCACGCCTGAGACGCTCGGCGACGACCGCCGGATCGACGCCACCGTCGACGAACACCACGAACTCGTCGCCGCCGAAGCGAGCGAGGCGATCGGTGTCGCGCATGACGTGACGCAGCCGCCGGGCGATCTCGCGCAACAACTCGTCGCCGACGCCGTGGCCCAGGCTGTCGTTGACCACCTTGAAGTTGTCGAGATCGATGAACAACACCGAGATCTGGCCAGGGAGTGCGCCGGCCAGCAGCGAGTCGAGGCGCTCGACGAGGGCCGCCCGGTTCGGGAGTTCCGTCAGATCATCGTGGGTCGCGGCGTGTGTCAACCGTTCGGCCGCGACTCGCTGGTCGGTGACGTCCTCGATGTGCGTGATCGCGAGCGCCACCCCCTCGTCCTCGGTGACCGACACGCGAGTCCGGGCCCACACGAACTCGCCGTCACTGCGCAGATAGCGCTGCTCCAGGAGATAGGTGTCGGCGATGCCGAGCTCGAGCCGGGCACGCTGCGTCGCGGCCGCGCGCAGGTCGTCGGGGTGGGTGATCTCACGGATACCCATCCCGATCAGGGAGCCCAGTGGCCGGTCGAGCATGTCGGCGAGCGACTGGTTGGCATCGACGATGCGGCTGTCGTCGAGCCGCACGAGCGCCATGCCGGTCGGCGCGGAGTGGAACGCCTGCTGGAAGCGGCGCCGGGCCTGTTCGAGCGCCACCGTGCTGCGGGCACGATCGGTCACGTCGCGCAGGAGGACGACCAGCCCGCCGGACGCGCTCCCATCGGTCGCCGTCGGACGGTGCAGTGACGCCTCGACGAGGTGCGGCTCACCGTAGGCATCGACCAGTTCGAACAGGACGTGATTGCCGATCGGCCCGGTCCCGTCGACCGGTTCGACCGCATCGGGCTGCTGGTCGAACTGCCAGCGCTCGGTCACCACGTCGCGATCGGAGTCGGGGATCATCTCCAGGAACGCCCGCCCGACCAGCTCGTCGATCGAGCGGCCCGTGAGCAGCGCCGCGCGTCGGTTCGCCGACTCGATGACGCCACGTTCGTCCAACCCCATCACCGCGTCGGGGAGATCGTCGAGCAGGCGCCGGATCTCGCCCTGGGTGCGCTCCAACTCGTCGATCGTGTGACGGAACCGTGCACCGATCCGCCGCGACTCGGCGGCCGTCGCCGCGATCGCGACGATCGCGAGCACGCCGATCCCCGTCACCGCGATGATCGTGCCGGGGCCGGGATCGGTGCCGGCACGAAGCACCGCGAACACCATCAGCGTCACCGACACGGCGACGATCGGAATGATCAGCCACCACCCACGAAACGGTTGCGTCGTCGGGGAATCCACCGCACAACGGTACGACGACAGCCGAGCTCAGCCGGTGATGCTCACGTGGAGCGTTGCGCCCACCAGGCATCGAGGCGCGCGCGGATCGCGTCGTCGCCGAGCAGGCCCTCGTCGAGGCGCACCTCCATCAGGAAACGCATCGCCTCGCCGACGTCGCGTCCCGGCGCAAGCCCGAGCTGTTCCATCACCGCCGTACCGTCGAGTTCCGGGCGCAGCGCGGCGAGTTCCTCGGCCGCCTCCAACTCGTCGATGCGCTCTTCGAGCTCGTCCATCCGCTTCGACAAGCGAGCCGCCTTCTTGGCGTTGCGGGTGGTGCAGTCGCAGCGGGTGAGCACGTTGAGTTCACGCAGCAGCGGTCCGGCGTCGCGGACGTAGCGCCGCACGGCCGAGTCGGACCACCCCATCGAATAGGTGTGGAAGCGCAGATGCAGCGCAACGAGTTCGGTCACTGCGGCGACGTCGTCGTTGGAGTACCGCAGCGCGTTCATCCGCTTGCGCGTCATCCGGGCGCCCACGGCGTCGTGGTGATGGAACGTGGTGCCCTTGCCCTCGAGGTATCCGCGCGTTCGAGGCTTTCCGACGTCGTGGAACAGCGCGGCGAGCCGGGTGGTGCGGAAGTCGAACGTCGGCTGCTCCCCCGCCTCGATCGCCGGGTGCTCCTTCGGGGGCCGCACGTTCTCGACCACCGCGATCGAGTGGGTGAGCACGTCCTTGTGGCGGTGCAACGGATCGTGCTCGAGGCGCATCGCCGGGAGTTCGGGGAGGAACTGGTCGGCGAGTCCCGTGTCGACCAGGAACCACAGCCCTGTCGCCGGGTGGTCGACCACCATCAGCTTGTCGAGTTCGTCACGGATCCGTTCGGCGGAGACGATCTCGAGGCGCGGCGCCATGTCGCGCACCGCCTGCACCAGGTCGTCGGTCGGTGCGAGTTCGTACCCGGCGATGAACCGCGCGGCACGGAGCATGCGCAGCGGATCGTCGCTGAAGCTCACGTCGGGGCCGAGCGGCGTGCGCAGCGTTCGCGTCGCCAAGTCGGCGACACCTCCGAACGGATCGATCAGCGCCGGCAGGTCGCCCTCGGCGGTCAACTCGAGGGCCATTGCGTTGACGGTGAAGTCGCGGCGCGACAGGTCGGCCTCGATGTCGTCGGCGAACACGACGTGTGGCTTGCGCGAGTCGTCGGTGTACGCCTCGGCGCGGAACGTGGTGATCTCGTAGGTCCGCTCGCGACCGGTCGCCGGATCGACCTTGTGCGCCCCGATCGTGCCGAACTTCTCGCCCTGGGTCCAGACCGCGTCTGCCCATCCGTCGAGACAGCGTTTGATCTCCGGCGGCCGCGCATCGGTGGTCAGGTCGAGATCGAAGTCGACGCGATCGTTCGCGACGAACAGGTCGCGCACCGTGCCACCGACGAGGTAGAGCCGATGCCCCGCCGCCCGGAATCGCTCCGCGAGCGGTTCCAGCTCGCGCAGTACCGGGGTCAGTCGTTCGGGGATCACACCGCAAGGCTACGACGACTGAGACGTCGTGAGGTCGCCGACATCGCTGCTGCGAGTACGTTCGGGGCCGTGAACAAGACGGCGGCCGAGCATCGCGTCCGGGCTCGTCTCGGTCGGTGGCCGTACGACGACGAGGTGGCCCATCTCGTGCTGCTCGATCACCACATGGTCCCCGGCGCGGACGACGTCGAGTCGTGGATCGCCGAGGCGCGAACGCAGGGTGCTCGAGCGCTGCGCACCGGAGCGTTGTTCCCTCCGTCGACGCCTGCGTTCGTCGCTCATGGATTCACCCCGATCGACGAGCTGAGTCTGCTCGAACTCGCTGTCGGAAACGAGCGGCGCGACGATCACGCCGGTGCTCGGGTCCGCCGACTCGGTGCATCACAGATCGAGGCAGCCGCCGCCGTCGATGGACGTGCCTTCGCGGCGCCGTGGGCGAACGATGGTGCCGCGCTCATCGACATCATCCGGGCCACGCCGCGATCGCGGGCCCGGTACGTGCAACTCGAAGGACGCCTGGTCGCGTTCTCGATCAGCGGGCAGGCCGCGACGACCGGATACGTGCAGCGACTCGCCGTCGACCCCGCGGTCCGCCGCCGCGGCCTGGCGCGGCTGTTGCTCGGTGACGCACTCGACTGGATGCGGCGCCGCAACATCGAGCGGGTGCTGGTGAACACCGCGACCGACAACGTCGCCGCACTCGACCTCTACCGATCGTTCGGATTCGAGGAACGAGCCGAACACCTGACCATCTTCGAACGTACGCTCTCCGATCGATGAAACGGGCCGTCGCACCGTCGCGTGGAGCCGGTACCGCGCGGGCGCTGGCGGTGATCGCCGTCATCGGGCTGTCGGTCGCACTGCTCACGCCCGGAGGCGACGCGATGGTCGATGCGCAGGACAGCGCGACCGCACCGGCAGTGGTCGCTGCGCCGCGCCTGGAGCTGATCAGCCAGACGTTCGCGGTCGAACCCGACGGCACGATCAGCCTCCAGTACCGCCTGACCGGCATCGTCGACGACGCGCTCGAACTGGCCCCGCGTCCGGTGGAGCCCGCTCCCCCCGTCACCCCCGACACGATTCCGGGCGACACGATTCCGGGCGACACGATTCCGGGGGACGCGATTCCAGGCGACACGATTCCGGCCCCCGAGCCGCTCCCACCGCCGTTGCAGTTGACCCTCGACGTCACGAACTACCGACCCCTGACCGACAGCAGCGACGTCGCCGACGTCGTGGGAAGCGACGTCGACCCCGATGCGTTCGACGGGGCCATCGACGGCGTGAGGATCACCGATCTCCGCGACCTCGTCACGGTCGCCGATGACGGCACGGTCGAGTTCACACTGAAGATCGGCACCGACGTCGTCGACAGCGTGGAACAGCAGCTCAAGTTCGACCGCGTGGGCCTGTACCCGTTGCGCGTGCAGCTCCTGGTGGGCGACCCGCGCGACGGCGACGTCGTCGCGACGGCCGGCACGATCGTGCAGCGCGTTCCGGCCCCCGCCGACGACAGTCCACCCCCGATCGACCTGTCGGTGGTCGCGGCCACCCCGTCGCCACCCCCGGATGCGACCGCCGCCGAGACAGCTGCCGCACAACGCGCCCTCACGGACGCGGTCGACCTGGCCGCGGCGCTCGACGCGCCGGTCACGCTCGAGGTCCCACCGACGTTGATCGCCGACCTGGCATCGACACCGCAAGGCGCAGAGCAACTCGCGCAATCGCTCAGCGGCGACGAGCTCGTCGCATTGCCGGTCGTGCAACTCGACGTCTCCTCGGCGGTCGCGGCCGGTCGCGCCGACACCTTCACCCGGCTCGTCAACGCCGGCGAGGAGCTGTTGACCGTCGCGGTACCGACCACGCCATCGCTGCGGAGCGTCTGGATGACGACCGAGGAGCTGAGCGCCGGCGGTGCCCAGCAGTTGCGTGATCTGGGCGTGCGGTTCGTGATCATGCCGGCGGCGCTCTACCGCAGCTCCGTCGACCCCGTGCTCCCCGAGACCGATCTGTTCGTCGATGCAGCCCTCCCCGACGGCGGCACCCTCCCGATCCTCGTCGTCGACCCTCGCGCCAGCGAACTCACCCCGGCCGCGGCCACGGCGACCCTCGCCACTTCGACGGCGACCGAGTGGTCGGTCCAGACCGCCGCCGAGATCCTCATCGACCGGAATCGCGCCGACATCGACGATCCCGGTCCTGCCGCGCACCGCAGCCTCGTGCTCACGACCCCGGATCTCTCGACACCCGATGCGACGTTGCTCGGTGCGCTCGAGGACCTCGTCGCCACCACGCCGTCGCTCCGCTTCACCGCCGCATCGTCACTCATCGGCGGAACCGACACGCAGCGCTCGTCCGGAGAGCCGGTCACGGTCCAGCTCCCCGACACCGCGGGGCCGTCGCTCGCCGGACGCGTCGAGTTGATCGACCGCACCGCGCTGACGATGGCGAGCGCGGCCTCGATGCTGCCCGACGACGATCCCCGACCCGTCACCTGGACCAACACGCTCGATGCGCTCATCTCGACCGGCTACAGCGACCCCGACGTCGAGGCCGCGACGGCCGCCCTGACCGCCGAGGCCGAGGCACTGAAGAACGCCGTCCAGCTGCCCGAACCGTTCACCTTCACGCTCGCCGGGCGCGGCGGCACGATCGAGATCCGTATCGGAAACACGAGCGACGAGACGCTCGCCGTGACGGTGCGGCTCGAGTCGTCGAAGATCGAATTTCCCCAGGGCGACCAGCAGGTGACGTTGCACCCCAACGACGAGACCGCGGTCGTCGTGCCCGTCGAGGCCCGCTCGAACGGGACGTCTGCGATCACACTCACCGTCACGACGCCGGCAGGCGAGACCATCGCCGAGCCGGTCACCCTGACGTCACGGGTCACCGGCTTCACCGGCCTCGGCCAGTTGCTGACCGGCGGCCTCATCCTGGTGTTGCTCACGTGGTGGTTCTCACATTGGCGGGCAAAACGCCGCGCCGAGGACATCGACGAGGGCCAGGACCGGCATCCGGCCGGTCGCAAAGTAGGCTCTGATGCCCTGTGAGCCACCTGAACCAGCACTCCGCCGACGTCGTCGTCGTCACCGACAGCTCCTGTGACCTCCCGGCGGCGATCGCCGACGAGCTCGGCATCATCATCGTGCCCTTGACGATCCGCTTCGGCGACGATGAGTTCGTCGACCGCGAGGAACTGTCCACCGCCGAGTTCTGGACGCGTTGCGTCAACTCGACGACCCTCCCGGAGACGGCCGCACCGGCTCCCGGCCTGTACGAACGGGCATACCGTGATGCCGCGGCGAGCGGGGCGTCCAGCGTGCTGGTGGTGTCGCTGTCGTCGGCGCTGTCGGCGACCATGCAGTCGGCCCAGCTGGCGGCGCGGACGATCACCGCTGACGAGTCCGTCGATGTCGACGTCCGAGTGGTCGACAGCCGCACGATCACGATGGGTCTCGGCACCATTGCGATCGCGTGCGCACGTGCGGCCCGTGACGGTGCCGGCATCGACGACGTCGAGGCCCTGGCTCACGACCTCGTGGAACGCACTCGCGTGTTCGGCGCCCTCGACACCCTCGAGAACCTGAAGAAGGGCGGCCGGATCGGCAACGCGAAGGCAATGCTGGCCACGGCGCTGTCGATCAAGCCGATCATCGAGGTCACCGGCGGGGTCGTCGAGCAGGGCGGCAAGCAGCGCACGCGGTCCAAGGCGCTGTCCTACCTCGTCGAGAAGGTCAAGAGCTACGACGGCCGGATCGAGAACCTCGCCGTGATGCACGCCGATTGCAGCGACGTCGATCTGTTCGTCGAACTGCTCGCCCCGCACTACCCAGGCGAGATCGTGATCGGCGAAATCGGTCCCGTGATCGGCACCCACGGCGGGCGCGGCACGATCGGCGTGGCGTTCCAGGTCACGAACGACTGAATTCGCGTCGAACGCGTCGAGATCACCGTCCGTTCCCGGGCGAACCTGACGAATTGACCCAACCGCGGCGACCACCACCGCTAGCGTTCGCTCCCAGTCATGTCCGCTGCGGCTCCGCCACCCACATCGACGGTCATCGCGCACCGCTACGAACTCCAACGCATGCTCGCCCAGGGCGGGATGGCCGAGGTGTGGCTGGCGCGCGACCTCACCCTCGACCGCAAGGTCGCTGTGAAGTGGCTGAAGCCGTCGTTGGCGACCGACGAGGTCGTCGCCGAACGATTCCGCCGCGAGGCGATCGCGGCAGCGAGCCTCAACCATCCCAACATCGTCGCCGTCCACGACGTGTTCGAGCAGGACGGTCGACAAGCGGTCGTGATGCAGCTCGTCGAGGGCAAGAGTCTGCGCCAGGTGCTCGACACCCAGAAACGCCTGAGTCCCGAGCTCACGTGCCACATCGGCACGTGCGTCGCGGCGGCACTCGATCATGCGCACGCCGCCGGGTTCGTGCACCGCGACGTCAAGCCCGGCAACATCATGATGACCTCCGACGGGCGGGTGCTGCTGACCGACTTCGGCATCGCCAAGGGTCTGCAGTCGGCCGAGACCGACCTCACCAGCGAGAACATCATGATGGGGACCGCGAAGTACCTCTCGCCCGAGCAGGTGCGGGGCAAGAAACTCGACGGACGTGCCGACCTCTACTCGCTCGGCCTCGTGCTGTACGAGTGCCTCGCCGGACGAGTGCCCTTCCTGGGCGAGACCGACGCGGACACCGCCCTGGCGCGCCTGCAACGTGACCCCACCGACCTCACCCGGCTCCGAGCGACACTGCCGACCAAGCTCGTCGTGGTGATCCACCAGTTGCTCTCGCGCAACCCGGCCCAACGGCCCGCATCGGGCGCCGACCTGGTCGTCACCTTGCGCGACGCCGCCAAAGAGGGCCCGCCACCCATCGATCCGACCCCGTACGAACAGTCGCCGGTCGCGCCGTTCGGTGGACGCCGCCTGCGCCGGGCGCCCTCCGATGTCGCCGGTCGCGCCTCCGATCGGGCCCGGGCCACCACGCCACCGACGACGACCACGACCTCGACCACGCCGTCAACCGGATGGTCGACTGCCGTCGGCGCCATTCCCGGCGAGGTCGGGCACACCGGCACGACCCCGATGGTCGTCGCGCCGACGACGGCCTCGACCGCGTTCAGCGCACTTCCTGCGCATGACGAGCTGACGCCGCCGGCAGGAGCCGACCTTCGTGGCAAGCCGGCGCGAGGTCTGACCCAGGAGTGGAAACCGGCCTTCACCGTCGTCGCTGTGCTGCTGGTCGCGGCCATCGGCGTCGGCGCACTGCTGTGGATCAACCTGGAGTTCGGCGGTGGCCCATCGGTCGCCTCGACCCCGGTGGTGCCCGGCGCGACCACTCCGGCCGCCGCCGATGGGGCCACCGACGCCGCCGTCGACGGCTCCCCCACAGCAACCCTGGGAACCACGATCGCCACGATCACCGCCTACGACCCCGACGGTGACGGCAGCGAGAACGACGGCGACGCGGTGCTCGCCATGGCCGACGGCAACCCGGCGACGTCGTGGGGAACCGTCTGTTACTCCTCGAAGTACCTGGGAGGCAAGGGCGGCGTCGGGCTGGTCGTGACCTTCGACGGTCCCCTCCAGCAGGCGTTGCGCGTCGACCTCCAGACCGCCCCGTATCAGGTGACGTTCTTCGCCTCCGACTCCGAGACGATCCCGGCGAACATCGGCGACTGGGGCCCCGAACTCGGCGCCACCGCATTCTCGGACACCACGGGAACCGTGACGTCGCCGGTGCCTCCGACGCCGGCTCGCCACATGTTCATCATGCTCAACGAACTCGGCAAGGACGCGACCTGCACCGACGCGAACCCGTATCGGGGCCGCCTCGGCGAGATCGCCCTCGTCAACTGAGCCGTTCGTTACGCTCCGAGCATCTCCACACACCTCGACGACGCTGCACTGGTCGCCGCCGCACAGGGCGGTGACCGCAACGCGCTCGATCAGCTGTTGCGACGTCACTACGACCGGATCCATGCCGTCTGTCGACGCATCGCAGGCGGCAGTCGCGACGCCGACGACGCGTGCCAGGAAGCGCTGATCAAGATCGTCAGGAACCTCCCCCGCTTCGACGGTCGGTCGTCGTTCGGAACCTGGGCGTACCGGATCGCGACCAACGCCTCACTCGACGAACTCCGCAAGCGGGAACGTCGCCCGAAGCTCGACCGCGACGACAACACGATCGATCGAGCCGACGACCGAGCGGCGCAGCGCGTCGACCACGTCGGTGACCGGCTCGTCCTCGACGCGGCCCTCGCCGACCTCCCCGACGATCTGCGCGCCGCCGTCGTCCTGCGCGATGTGGCAAATCTCGACTATTCCGAGATCGCCCAGGTGCTCGAGGTTCCCGTCGGAACCGTCAAATCACGCATCTCACGTGGGCGCGCCGCGTTGGCCACACGACTGCGACTCGATCTCGATCTCCCGATTTCACCGGAGATCGGGAACCAATCCGACCCTGACGAACGTCCAACAGACCTGACATGAACGACGATCTGACTCTGCTTGCGAGCGCGTATCTCGACGGTGACGTGACCGCCGACGAGCGCGCCCGGGTGGAGACCGACCCCGAATTGACCGCTGAGGTCGAGCGCCTGCGATCCGTTCGCGTGCTGCTCGCCGACGTCGAACCATCGTCGATCGCCGTGCGCGAATCGCTGTTGTCCAACGCGCTCGAGGCCTGGGACCGCCTCCCGATCGGCGAGCGAACCGGTGCCGCACGTGACGCGACGCCCGTCAAGCGGGGCATCGGTCCCGCCACCGCGGCGGCGGCCGCCACGATCACCGCCCCGATCTCACTCGCCGACCGCCGACGTGCAACGGTGAATCGCCGGCTCCTCGGGGCCGCGGCGGCGATCGTCGTCGTCCTGGCTGGTGGCGTCGTCCTGCAGTCCGCGTTCTCGGGCAACGACGACAGTTCCTCATCACTCTCGGCGCCGGATGCGACGACGTCTGCCGAGGCGCTCACCGAGTCTCCGCAGGACGCAAGAACCGCGACCGCGGCCGGTGGCGAGGTCGCCCCTGCGGATGCCGCGAACGACAGCGGTGGACTCGACACCGGCATCAACAACCCCGCACCGCCGACGGAGACCGACCTCGAGCAGTTGAACACGCCCGAGGAGCTGGGGATCTTCGCATCCGACGCCGTCGGCGCTCCGAAGGCACCCGACGTGCCTGCCGCCACGAGTGGATCGATCGACGACCAACTGACCCAGTCACAGGCCTCGATCCTCGCCGTCGAATGGCCACTGTGCCTCGGTGCGGACTTCGTCGTGGGGCCCGCTCGATACGGAACCGTCGAGGTCGTGGTCGGCGTCGACGAGAGTCGGGCGCTGGCGCTGGCGTATGTCGCCGACAGTTGCCTCGAAGTCGCCCGTGCGCGCCTTCCGTGAGCTGCGGCTAACCTCGCCGACATGCCGGCAAACCCGCTGACCGATCCGAACTGGGCTTCCGAGACCACCGACATGGTGGTCAGCTTCATCGACACCGTGCGGTCGAAGACGACCCAGAACCTCGTCTATGCCGCCAGAGGCGTCGTCTTCGGTCTGATCGCGCTCATCGTCGGAACGTTTGCGCTCGTGATCGCACTCGTGATGCTCATGCGCGGTCTGCAGACGTTGCTCGATCTCGTCACCACGTGGGAGCGAGCGGTCTATCTCAGCTACTTCATCGTGGGCGGCGTGTTCACGATCGCCGGCATCGTGTTCTTCAAGAAGCGCAACACCGCTGCTGCCAGTTGACCGGTTCGTCGAACCACACCCCACCACGCGCACAAGGAGACCTCCATGGCCGACGTTCGTGACGTCATCATCATCGGCTCGGGCCCCGCGGGCCTGACCGCCGCCATCTACACCGCGCGAGCAAACCTCTCACCGCTTCTGATCGAGGGCGAACCATCGAGTTCCAGCGATCAACCCGGTGGTCAGCTGATGCTGACGACCGAGGTCGAGAACTTCCCGGGCTTCCCCGACGGGATCATGGGTCCCGATCTCATGGCGAACATGCGCGCCCAGGCCCAGCGCTTCGGCACCGAGATCATCACGGAGAAGGTCACCCGGGTCGACTTCTCGCAGCGCCCCTTCGGGGTCTGGATTCGCGACGACGAGTACCGCGCGCATGCCGTGATCGTCAGCACCGGCGCGCAGTCGTTGATGCTCGGACTCGAGGCCGAACAGCGGCTGATCGGCCACGGCCTGTCGACCTGCGCCACCTGCGACGGCTTCTTCTTCCGCGGCCACGAGATCGCAGTCGTCGGCGGCGGTGACTCCGCGATCGAGGAGGCGACGTTCCTCACCAAGTTCGCCGACAAGGTCACCATCGTGCACCGTCGCGACGAGCTGCGCGCCTCCAAGATCATGCAGGACCGGGCGTTCGCCAACCCGAAGATCGAGTTCGCATGGAACTCCCAGGTCACCGAGGTCTTCGGCGAGACGAGCGTCACCGGTGTGGAGCTGACGAGCACCGTCGACGGCTCGGTGTCGACGCTGCCGGTCACCGGCCTGTTCGTCGCCATCGGACACCGACCGAACACCGGTCTCTTCGTCGGCCAACTCGACTTGGACCCGACGACGGGCTACCTCGTGACCAAACCCGATTCGTCGTACACCGACGTCGACGGTGTGTTCGCCTGTGGCGACGTGCAGGACGACGTGTACCGCCAGGCGATCACCGCGGCCGGTTCGGGGTGCATGGCGGCCATCGACGCCGAGCGCTGGCTCGAGGCCAACGTCCACCACTGACCCGAGTCCGACTGCCGACCCGGAATGTTTCGGGTCACCGGCGGGTTGTTCAGCTACGTCTACTCTTGCCACCCCCGGCACGGCTGCGAAAGGACCTCCCATGGCCAACGGCATTGTGAATCTCTCGACCAACACCTTCGACGAAACGATCATCGGCTCCGACAAGCCCGTCATCGTCGATTTCTGGGCCGAGTGGTGCGGCCCGTGCAAGCAGATCGCACCGATCCTCGAGGAGATCGCCGGCGAGCAGTCCGAGCACCTCACCGTTGCGAAGCTCAACGTCGATGACAACCCCGACCTCGCGATGCGATACAACGTGATGAGCATCCCGACGCTGCTCGTGTTCTCCGGTGGTGAGGTGTCCAAGCGCCTCGTCGGCGCGAAGAGCAAGGGCGCACTGCTCCAGGAGCTCGACGAATTCCTCACGACCACACCCTGAAGAACCTCCTCCCGCTGACCGAAGGTGAGCGTGGAGAAGCAGTTCGCGACCTCCAGCGTCGCCTCGCGGCCGCCGGCTTTCCCTCCGCGGGCGACGAGGCCGGCGTGTTCGGCGAGTCGACGCGACAGTCGATGTCGACGTTCCAGCAACAACGGGGTCTGCACGTCAGCGGGGCATGTGACGAGCCGACCTGGCTGACACTGGTCGAGGCCGGTTGGACGCTCGGCGACCGGTTGCTGAAGCTCAGCGCACCGCAGCAGCGTGGTGACGACGTCGTGGCGCTGCAGTCGGCGCTCAACCATCTCGGCTTCGACTGTGGCCGCCCCGACGGGATCATGGGTCCGGCCACGGCCCGCGCGCTCGAGGACTTCCAGCGCAATTCCGGCTTGACGCCCGACGGTGTCTGCGGTGCGCACACCGTGCGGATGCTCGAGCTCGTGAGCAGGCAGAGCGGCACCGGCCCCGGCGTCGCCGTGGTGCGCGAGAACGAGTCGATGACCGTGCACACGTCACTGCGCACCCTGCGCATCGTCGTGGGACAGTTCGGCGGCCTCAGCTCGATCAGCCGATCACTCTCCAAGGCACTGCGCGACGCCGGCGCCACGGTCATGTCGACCGACGAGTACGAAGCCGCCGCCCACGCGGCCGCGGCGAACCGCTTCGGCGCCTCCGTGTACATCGGTTTCGAGGCTCGCTCGGACACTCGTTCGATCGTGTCCTACTTTGCCGTACCCACGTTCGAGTCGGTGGGTGGTCGTACGCTTGCATCGCAGACGGTCGACCAGCTCGAGCACGTCCTCGAGGTTGCTCCTGAGCTGCGCGGCATGCGCCTCGCGGTGTTGCGTGAGACCCGCATGCCCGCCGTCTTGTGCTCGCTCGGGCCGGTTCGAGAGGTCGTCGACGCCACCGATGCCATCACCGGTGCACTCGTCACCGCGATCGCTGCCTGGGCGTCGTCACCGGTGACCGATCGGCCACCCGACTCGACGACCGACTGAGCGCCGCGCACACCCCAGATGGGCATTGTCCAGGGACGATGGCTCTACGCGAGTGTTGTCCACAGGTTTGCGCACAGCTTGTGGGTTTGTCTCGACCACACGTTGAGCACGTGCTCACCGATAGTGGGTAAACGGAGGGTAAAGCGCAGGCAACCGTGACGCTTCGCGTTCATCTTCCGCCCCGACCTCACGCTCACGCGCGACCTGAGGATGACCACCCTGAGGTCGGTGTCGAGGCAGGTCGAGGGTTGTCAGCTCACGGCGGGGATCACGGCGTGCATCACGGAGCGCCGGCGATGACGCGATAGATGCGCTCGAGGTCCTCGAGATCGGCGAAGTCGATGCTGACTCGACCGCGCTTGGCGGACATCTGCACGCTCACTCGCGTGTCGAGAGATCGGAAG
>Ga0316188_10000586_pt1 | contig 15963 bp, 13 predicted proteins | sample Phiworburrow1_MG_FD_204933 | JGI IMG/M metagenome (GOLD analysis project Ga0316188, IMG submission 204933) | Coastal sediment microbial communities from Maine, United States - Phippsburg worm burrow 1 | ecosystem: Environmental > Aquatic > Marine > Coastal > Sediment | place: USA: Maine...
TCCTCACCGGTCATCCGCACGACCCCGCCATCCACTTCAATTTCGGCTTCGTCGGTCGAATAGACCCTGGCGGCCATCGCCCGCACCTTGCCATGGATGTCCTTGCATGCTCGATAGACCGAGGTACCCATGAGTACGGTTGACCGGCTGGCGGATGTCTGCTGGTCGTACGGAACGGTCGCTGTATCTCCCATGATGACGTTGACGTTCTCGATGGGGATTCCCATCTCCCGGGCGACGATCTGAGCAAATACGGTTCGTGCCCCCTGGCCCATGTCCGACGTTCCGGAGAAGACAATGGCACTGCCGTCGGCCAAGAGCCTCACGGTTGAGTACGACAGCCCGGTCGTCGGTCCGGACTTGATTCCGAAGGCGATACCGCGGCCGCGCCCCTCCGGCAGCGGGGTTCCCCAGCCGATCAGCTCAGCGGCCTTGTCTGCCGTCTGGCGCCAATCTCCGTCCGCAGGTGTGTCGCCCGGCACGAACTCGAAGCCCTTCTCCGGAAGGTTGCGACGCCTGATCTCGAAACGATCGAGGCCGAGTTCGAGGGCTGCCTCGTCCAGTGTCGACTCACGGGCCCAGGTGATCTGAGGTACGCCGAAACCGCGGAACGCCGTCGTCGGCGTGGTATTCGAGAGAATGGTTCTTCCGACGATCTTCACAGCAGGGATCCGGTACGGTCCGGCGGCCAGATACGACGACTTCTCAGCGACGCGGTCAGCGATGTCGACGTATGCTCCGATGAGGTAGTCCGTCTCGATGTCCTTGAAGACCATGTCACCATCGTTGGTCAGCCCCATCCTCACCCGAACCCGGGTCGACGGACGCCGCACTGCCTGAAACGTCTCCTCGAGCGACATGATCAGCCGCACCGGCCTGCCGGTCTTCAGCGCCATGTAGCAGACCAGAGGCTCGAGTTTCGGATGCTGTTTGCCCCCGAATCCGCCACCAGGATCGGGAGCGAACACCCGCATCTTGGAGAGCGGAATGTCGAGCAGTTTCGCCAGCGTCTTCTGCAGCTGGAACGGGTGCTGGATCGTGCTCCACACGTTCAGCCCATCGTCCACCGGTTCCACGATGAACGCGTGCGGTTCGATGGCGAAGTGGGTGACCATCGGGAACTCGTACTCCCGTTCGATCACATAGTCCGCGTCACCTTCCACCGCGGCAACATCGCCCCAGCCGAAGTTGATCTCGGTCTTGATGTTGGTGTGAGCGAACGGCTCGCCGGGTCGGAGCAGCGGATCTTGGACGAGCGGCGCGTCGGGATCCAACGCGGCGTCGATGGTATGGACCTCGGGCAACACCTCATACTCCACCTCCACGCGGGTCGCGGCTTCCTCGGCGGCCTCCTTCGTATCGGCGGCCACGGCAGCGACCGGCTCGCCGTGGTAGTTGACTATTCCGGCGGCGAGGACCGGACGGTCCCGATACTGGGGCCCAAATCGCGGCATCGGCTTGGGGAGGTCGTCCGGGGTCATGATCAGACGGACACCGGGGACCTGCTCGGCCTTGGTGGTGTCGATCGAGATGATTCGGGCCCGAGACTCGTCGATCTTGACGAGCTTGACGTGCAACTCATTACTGAAGTGGATGTCGGCGACGTACTGCTGGGCGCCGGTGACTCGGTCCCGGCCGCCGACCCGATTCGGTGAGGAGCCGATGATCACGGTGGAACTCATTGCCGCCCCGCTTCCGCGGCCACCATGACCGCCTCGGTGATCTGCAGGTATCCGGCACATCGGCAGAGATTCCCGCCGAGTGCCTCGTGTACATCGTCAATCGTGGGATTCGCATTGCGTTGGAGAAGCGCATGAGCCGACATCAACTGGCCCGGTATGCAGAAGCCACACTGGGGAGCGCTGACGTCGAGGAACGCCTGCTGCAGGGCGTTCAGATGCCCGTCCGCGGCCAACCCCTCGACGGTGGTCACGTCCCGTCCGTCGATCTCGACGGCCAGCATGAGACACGAGTTCATCGGTATGCCGTCGACGACGACCGTACAGGCTCCGCACTCGCCGACCACGCAGCATTCCTTGGAGCCGGTGAGTCCGAGTTGGTCGCGCAACACGTCGAGCAACGTGTGATTCGCGGCAACCTCGAACGCGCGATCGCGACCGTTGACCGTTGCCTCGATCTGAATCGTCTCGCTCATGACACTCCCTGTAGTTCTTGCAGGCGCTCGACGGCCCTGACGACGGCGCGGGCACCGAGCACCCGCAGCATCGCCCGGCGATAGTCCGGGCTGGCACGCATCGACCGCACCGATGGACTCGCATCGGCAAAGATCTCCTCGAACACCGCTGCTTTGGATTCCCTGGAAGCGGCCGGGTTTGCGAGCACGCCGGTCTGGTCCGTCTTGAGCCAGGCGCGCGGTCCGACGCTCCCATAGGCAACGCGCGTGACACCGGCATCGTCGACCGTCGCGCACAAGGTGACCGATGCCAAGTCCGTGCCCTTCCGGCGGGTCATGCGCTCATATGCGCTTCCAAGCCGTCGGGACGGCACCGTCAACTCGAGTGCGACGGCGATCTCGCCGTCCTGAAGGTCCGTCCGCCCCGGGCCGATGATGAAATCGTCGATGGCGACCCGTCGTGTTCCCTCTGGCCCGGCCACCACGACGATCGCGTCGTACGCGAGCAGGGGCGGAGCCGTATCGGCGGCCGGCGATCCGTTGCAGATGTTGCCGAGCAGCGTTGCCCGGTTCCTGATCTGAACCGACCCGACGACGACCGCAGCTTCCACCAACGCCGGGAAATGGGTGTTGATGCCCTCATCACCAACCACCTCGCTCATTGTGGCCGTCGCGCTCAGCGTGACCGTATCTCCGTCCCAGACGAGCGACGGGTAGAACTCCACGATCCTCTTCAGGTCGACGACGACCTTGGGCTGACGGGAGCGGTCCCGCATGGCGATCACCAGGTCGGTGCCGCCGGCGAGAATCTCAACCTCGGAACCGCTCGTGGCGAGCACCTGAAGCGCTTCGTCGAGCGACTCAGGACGTTCGTAGGAGAACTCCTTCATGTCGTCACACTTTCTTGTTCGTCAGATGACCTTATCAACCTCGTCCATGAGCGCCTGGGGATTGGCGGCCCGAATCATGTAGAACGGGCGGGGACCGCAGAAGCTCTCGGTGAAATCGGCCCGCGCCTTGCGCAGCACCTCCGTGTCGGTCAGCGGCATCGTGTGGCCCGGAGCCAGCAACTCATTCGTGAGGAAGTAGTTCTGGAGCGAGTGGAAGTTCTGGAACTGCGCCTCGAACTGACCCAGTTCGGCCGTCGTTGGATCGAAGTTGCCGTCGATGGCAGGGACGATGACAACATCGACATTGCTCGGCTCGTCGTAGTCCTCCCACGTCGGCATCTCGTCGCCGAAGAAGATCTGGGCTCCGCGTTCGGGCGCAGCCTTGTCGGCTCGCTCGGTTCCCTTTGCGCGGCTCTTGATGAACACCGTCTTGGAACCCATGGTCACGGTTCCGCTCTCGTCGATGACCGTGGTCTCGGTCGAGACGAGCTTGCCACCACGTCGGCAAGCCTCGATCTGGCACATGCTCTTGCCGTGGTTGGACTCGCCGCCGAGGAAGAGCACGGTCTTACCCTTGTAGCGGACAGCCGACGAGTGGAAGGGGTGCAACCCTTCGGCCTCCATGCGGAGCGCGAGCACCGTCACGATCGCCTTCTGGATCGGCCCCTCGGCCCAATCACCGCTGAAGCGCATCGTTCTGCCGTCCCACGTCACCGATTTGTCGTCCGCATCGCGATCCCAAACGAGGTCCGGTTCGCCAAGAATGGATTCGGTCGCAAGTTGAACGTCCGCGAGCCGGTAGTTCATGAAGTCCATGTTCTGGAGCACATGCTCGGGAACCTCGGAACCGATGACGTCGATCCTGATCCTCGCGGTGCTTGCCACCATCTCCTCGGTGAGCGTTGCCATTGTGGTTTCTCCTCAATCTGTTGTTGGTTCTTCGTATGGTCAGCCGGTGCCCCTGTGCCGCCCGTCGATCGCGGCGAAACCTTCGGCCGTCCGGGCTTTGGCCAGGTGCCGATCACCGGCAGGGCGCTCATCAAATCTCTGTTCCGCGGTGCCTCATCGCAGGTGGGGTTCTCGTGCGGGGCAGTCATCGCCACGGCTCCCCGCGATCTCTCAACGTTCTTCCTAGCCCTCAGCAACTCCCTCGCCTACCCGGTCGAGGCCTTCGAGGAGGACGGCAGCCTCAGCAGCATGCTTGCGGCTCAACTCCGCCGCAAGCTCGGGATCCTGATCACGGATGGCGGCAAGGAGCGGCTCGTGCCTCGCCGACAGCCAGTGGAGGTCCATGCCGGGCGCCGAAGCCGTAACGTAGGTCCGGGCGAACGGTTCGAGCATCGACCACTGGCGCTGCAACGTTCGATTATGGGACGCCGCGATGATCCTGGCGTGGAACCGGGTGTTGTTCAACGCTTGATCGTGGGCGTCTCCACGGTCGGCCGCTTCTTCCATCGCCGTATACAGCTCCTCGAGGTCGGCGAGACACTGCTCGGTGCGGCGCTCCGCGGCCAGTCGGCCACCAAGAGCTTCGAGTTCGGCGCGCACTTCGATGGCTTCGGTGAGCTCCTCCATGGTTGGTTTGCGAACCCTTGCACCCTTGTGAGGTTTCATCTCGACGAACCCGAGGATCGCGAGATCGCGGAGCGCTTCCCTGACGGGAGCCTGGCTCACCCCCAGGTCGCGGGCCACCCGGGTCTCGACGATGCGAGACCCGGGCGCCAGCTCTCCTTCGAGAATCCACGTGAGAATGCGGTCCTTGACCCCCTCGGAGAGAATCTCTCTCGTCACATGGGTAGGTTCCTTCTCTTGTAGATTCGTCATGTTTGCTGTCAGGCTCTCGAGTAGCCCTCTCCTCTCCCTAGAGGATCTCGACGACGCCGTTGGTGCCATCGACCCGCAGGCGATCGCCGGTCTTGATCTCGCGGGTGGCAACACCAGTGCCGGTGACACCGGGAATGCCGAACTCACGAGCCATGACGGCCGGGTGCGCGACCATACCGCCGGCGTCACACACAATGCCGCCGATGATGGCGAACAGCGTGGTCCATGCCGGGTTGGTCATCTGGCAGACGAGAATGTCGCCCGGCTGCACCTCGTCGAACTCTGCCGGTGAGGAAACGACCTTGGCGATGCCCTGGATGACGCCAGGAGAAACACCCAGACCCTCGATCCTGCCTTTGGTTTCCGTATCGAAGTGCAGCTTCTCAGGGAAACCCCACAGGTTCAAGTATGGGAACTGGAGTTGCGACTCGGTGGCCGTCCCGATGAAGTCCGGCGGACGGATCTTCTCTTGCTCGGCACGAGTCGCACGCCGTTCGGCGACGATCGCCCTCGCATCGAGCAGACTCGGGTCGCCCATCAAGTAGCGAAGCTCGTTGTACTTGAGATAGATGACGTCATCCGGCTCATCGAGGAGACCCATCTCGACCAGCTTCCGGCCGATGCAGATCAGTACCACACGAGTGTGCTGGTGCGTGCCCTGATCGATGTAGAAGTGGTGGTCCGGGGTGAGCGGAGCCATCAGGAGATTGATCTCGTTGGCTGCCTTCAGCGCCTCAAGTTCGTCTCCTTCTTCGATCCCCTCGATCAGTTCCTCGGCTGCAGCCTTGATGTCTACCTCGAGATGGGCAACGATCGGACGGTGGTCGTAGTCGGAGTCCAGATAGCCCTTGAGCATGTCGAGCACCGGTTCCGGTGTCTCAAACCGTGACGGGTAGATGAACTCGTGGCTCCACACCGCGTGCCAGCCGAACTCGCGCTGATAGGCCTTCAGACCCCCAGCGATGAACTCGCGGCCCCTCTCGGTCGATTCGAGAGCTGCAAGGATGTCGGCGCCCTTCTCGTTGGAGAATGCCGCGGCGAGGTCGTCGTCTGCCTTGATCTCGTCCTTCAGGCCGACGAGAACCGCGATCGCGTCCCAGTTGCGGTCGTCGGACGAGTTCTGCAGGCGTCCAAGGATCTGCTCGTGCGTCTGCGTGATCTTGTCCTCGCCGCCGAGGGCTGCGCCAAGAGCGCCGCGGAGTGCCAGTGTCGATGACAACTGCGAGAAGTTGAGCATCCAGTGGATCTTCCAGTGACGATCGACGATGTCGATGGCGTCCTCGAGGATCACGGCCCAATCCATGAGTGAGATGTTCTCGTAGTCGTCGATCTTCTCTTCGAGATAGGCCAGATTGGCGGCCATCTCGGGGACGAGGCGATTCCTCCACCAATCTGGGAAGTTCGCACCGTATGTCGGCAGGACGGCGCCAAGATAGGCGCCGATCTTGGAAGCGTACTCGGGGTCGTCCTTCGGAACACGCGGGAAGTAGACGTTGCCGAACTCCGTTGCCGGTACGGCCATGTCCGGGTCGCAAGGGACCGCAGCGGTGTAGAGGTACCCGTTGACGACCTTCTTGATCCAGTCCGACGCGAACGGCGTGCCGAACCTGCGGAACATGTGATCGCAGGTGTTCACCCAGTTGGCGATGTCGTCATACATCGGCGACACGGGGCGGGGGCAGTGCAGATCGTCGTAGACCCAGAACAGCTTCTTCTCTTGCTCCGACTCCCATTCGACGGGGAAGCTCTCGTCTCCGAAGAACTCCGCAACGACCTTGCTGGTATCTACCATCTGGAACATCTCCTTCCTCAATCGACCTACGCCGGGATCGCACCTCGGCACGACCTCAGTCCGGCGCCCTGCGTCTTCTCAGAAATAGCCGACTCGTGTCTTCGTGCTCCTCTCCCTACGTCAGTCGAATCCGACCCAAGTGTGACGCCCGGCGGGAGCGTCGCATCGGGGGTCCATCATCTTCGGCACGGTGGACTCCGCGCAGCGTGAATGCAGCGATACTCACACCCCCGAAACCACAAGAGATCCAGTCGTAGCAACGAGAATCCCCCGAACGGTGGTCGGGGCGGATGGTGTTCTCGAGGCGAGAGCCGTCACCCGGGCAATGTCATCCTTCGACATCTTCACGCATCATCCTCGATAATCGATTACTTGCAGTCTACGGACACGGGCAAGGGTCCGTCAACTCGGGAATCAACGAGAATCGGCGTGGTGGGCGGCCGGGAATCCCATCCAAGGGGCGTCGCGGCGGGGTCGTGCCACCGGCTCCAGATGCCGGCAGGATCTGCGCGCCACTCACTCAGCTGCGAGCTGGAAGCTGGTAGCTCAGAACGCTCGACTGAGCTTCAGCCGACCGTACTCCCGCCGTTCTCCAACTCCGCAAGCCCCTGCAGAACCTTCTCCGGGGTGATCGGAAGATCCCTGATGCGGACCCCGATCGCGTCGAACAAAGCGTTGGCAATCGCCGGCGGGGTTGCGGCCGCCGCCGGTTCGCCGACTCCCTTGGCCCCGTACGGGGCTTCGTTGTGTACCGATTCCACGATGATGGGGACGATCTCGGGGGAGTCCTGGATCGTCGCGACTTTGTAGTCGGCAAGACTTCCGTTCTCGATCCGACCATCGCAGTACGAGAAGCTCTCAAAGAGTGCGTTGGAGAGACCCATGACGGCACCACCTTCGATCTGCTGTTCGACCGTCATCGGGTTGATCGCTTTCCCAACATCTGCAGCGGCGGCGATCTTCAGCACGCGGATCACTCCCGTCTCGATGTCGACCTCGATCTCGGCGGCCTGGGTGCACAGCATCCAGAAGATGCTGCTCATCCACTCCTCCCCCGGATCGGCCTTGAGGAGCGGCGAGCCCTGGCTCGAGAAACGAGAACCGGCGGTGATCGAGTACCCCTCTCCCGAGTACTTCGCCAACAGATCCTTCAGCGTGATCCGCAATTCTCCGTCCAGGTCGTAGATGGCCCCGTTGCGCAACTCGAGAGCATCCTGGTCGACGCTCAAGGTGTCGCCGGCAAGACCGAGAACCTCATCGCGAATCTCTGTTCCGGCCATGAGGATCGCATTCCCCATGTGATAGGTCGTACGGCTCGACGCGACCGGTCCGTTGTATGGGCTCAGCGCGGTATCGGTGGCCGGGACCGAAACATCGTCGAGAGGGACACCGATGGCGTCGGCAGCCATCTGAGCGAGGACGGTGTCCTGCCCTGATCCGATTTCTGGAGCGGCGCAGATGACGGCCACACGGCCATCGTGAGCAAGGTTGATCAGACAATTCGAGCTCGAAGGGGTCATCGTGGGTTTGATCATCGTGGCGATTCCCTTGCCCCGGCGGAGGTGAGGAGCAGGCTCACGTTCGACTGCTCCCCAACCGATCTCGACGGCCGTTCGTTCGATCGTCTCTCGCAGGCCGACACTGTGCATGATCTGGCCGTTCAGATAGGCATCGCCCTCCTCGTATCCGTTCTGCAAACGGAACGCCACCGGATCGAGTCCCAACTCGACGGCAATCTCGTCCATCTGCGTCTCGCATGCCCAGGTCACCTGAGTCGTCCCATAGCCGCGGTAGGACCCCGTAATCGACTTGTTGGTGTAGACCTGTCTGGAGAGGATCTTGAGATCGGGGATCCGGTACGGGCCGATGATCGTCTGGGAACCGCGGATCGCGACACCGACGGTGTACGCGGTGTAGGCGCCGCTGTCCCACAGAACCTCGGCGCTCCGGGCCCTCATGTAGCCGTCGCGACTCACGCCCGTCTTCAGCTTCATGATTGCCGGCACCCGCAACTGGGATGCGACGAGATCTTCTTCGCGCGTGAACTCGACGCGAACGGGACGGCCTTCACTGTGACGTGCCAAGGCCACGGCCACCGCTTCGGCAACCGGCACGCCCTTGCCCCCGAACGACCCGCCCACTTGGGCAACAATCAGGCGGACCCGGCTGCTGTCAACCCCTAGGCCACTCGCCAGTTCATTGCGCAGCAAGAACGGTCGGTCCGTTGATACCCAGAGGGTGTATCCCCCGGAACCGGAGTCGTATTGAGCGATCGCTGAGTGCACTTCGAGTGCAACGTGGCTGATCGCGTGAGCAGAATACTCCCCCTCGATCACGAAATCAGCAGCGGCGAAGCCTGCCTCGACGTCGCCTCGTTCGTAGCGGTAGATCGTGTTGATGTTGGTGTGCGGGACGATGTCGCTCGGCCCACGATCGTAGGTGTGGAGGTCGGGGTGAACGAGCGGCGCATCCTGGGTCAGTGCGTCCCGCATGTCCACAACGGCCGGTAGCTCTTCGTAGTCGACGCGAATGAGGTCCAGCGCCTCCTGTGCCTCAGCCTCGGTGGTGGCGGCGACCGCAACCACGGGTTCACCCACGTAGCGCACGCGATCGATCGCCAGAAACGGCTGGTCCTTGATGGCAGCTCCGAACAGCAGCGGGAAATCTCGACCGGTGACCACGGCCCTCACCCCGGGTGCTGCCGAGGCAGCGGACGCGTCGATCGACACAATACGGGCGTGCGGGTACGGGCTTCGCAGAACGGCGCCGTGCAACATGCCAGGGAGAACCACATCAACGCCGTAAATCGCGCTGCCGCTGACCTTCTCGACCGAGTCCACCCGAGGAGCCCGAGTGCCTACGTATGTCGTCATGTGCCTACTCCCTTGATCTCGGCCACCGCCTCGAGGATCTTGGGATAGGCCCCGCACCTGCAGAGGATGCCGCCGAGCGCCTTCTTCACGTCCTCAACATCCGGCTGATCGTCCTTCCGGAACAGGGCCGTGGCCGCCAGCACCATGGCAGGGGTGCAGAAGCCACACTGAAATGCTCCGGTCTTGACGAACGCGAGTTGGACGTCGCTGAGTTCACCATCCGAGGCTAGACCCTCGATGGTCTCGATGTGAACGCCGTCTGCATCCGCTGCCAGCACCAGACACGACGTGATCGCCTCGCCGTCTGCGAGCACCACACAGGTCCCGCATTCACCGACACCGCATCCCTCCTTCGTTCCGGTCAGCAGCATGTTCTCGCGGAGCACCTCCAGAAGCGTGAGCCTGGCATCGACAACGATCTGGGTTCGCTTGCCGTTGACGGTGAGATCGAGGCTGACCATCAGACCGCCACCTCAACACCGGCAGATCGGACGGCACCCCGGAGTGCTCGCAGCGTCAACACGCGCGCCAGCGTCGTGCGGTACGACGCACTCGCCCGCATGTCGCTGATCGGCTTCGTCTCCCCGGCCGCCGATGTGGCGACAGCAGCTAGCACTGCCTCGGTTGGCATCTCATCTCGAAGCATCGCTTCGGTGGCGAACGCCCGAAACGGCGTCGGTCCCAGCGAGGCCAGGGCGATTCGACAGTCGAGGATCTCACCGCCGTCGCCGATGACAACACTTGCCGACACGCCGGCGAGCGCGATATCGGTCCCGCTGCCTCGTTTGCCGAGCTTCACGTGCGCCGAGCCGAAACCGGGCGGTGGTTGCGGCAAGGTGAAGAAGGTGATGATATCGGACGGTGCCAGAGACGTGGCGCCGGGCCCGACGTACAGGTCTTCGACGAGTTCGTCTCTGTCTCCATCAACGCCTACGACGGCGGCACGGGCCTCGTGAACGATGAGGGCCGGTCCGAGGTCCGATGCCGGCGATGCGCGCCCGACGTTGCCGCCGATGGTGGCCAGAGCCCGGACGGGGGGTGATGCCAGAATCGAGGCCGCCTGTGCAAGCGCCGGGTGACGCTGCTGAACGAGAAGGGACGCCTCGACGGCGGTCACCTTTGTGAGCGCACCAATCCGGGTCCCGCCCGCATCATCCTCAACACCGCTGAGACCGGGAATTCGCTTGAGATTGACGACCGTGGATGGTCTCATGCGCCCCGTCTTCATGTCCACGACCAGGTCGGTCCCTCCCGCGAGGACCCGTGCCCCACCACCAGCCTTGGCGAGGATCTGAACCGCCTCATCGAGGGAGGTCGGTTCGTCGTAATCGAATTCACGGAGTCGCTTCAAACTCCGCCCCTCCTGTCGATCAGTGTCATTTCTGCTGCAGCAACTCGAGCGTCACGCCGTCGGGAGTCTCTACGAAGGCGATGGTGAACCCGCCTGCCCCCGGCCGTGGCCCGTCGACCATCAGTCCCTGCGCTCGAAACCGAGCCAGGTCCGCATCGAGGTCTGCGGTGAGGATGCCGATGTGCTCCAATCCCAGATAGGGGATGGCCGGGGGATCATCGATCGCCTCATCCTCCCCGGGACCGGGTGTAGTGAAATTGAGTCGGACCCCATCGAACTCGACCGGCGTGAACAGCATCGTCCCGAACTGGATCTCGGGAAGCCGCGTTCCGCCGAACATGTCGAGCCACCACTCGGCGCTCGCTTCCGGGTCTCTCGACTTGATGTGAATGTGATGGAGGGCGTGTGCCATGTTGCTCCTTCGGTCTCGTCATCCCCTGCGTACTCTCGTGACGTGATGACGGTGGTTGCACTACCACCGTCATGCCGCTCTCCAACCCTTCGAACTCGGTCACCGACCATCGGTTGTCAGCCGCAACGTTAGCCAGACCGGTCGGGCCTCTCGCAAGCGGATCCCCAGAAGCGGGTACAGCGATCTCGCTCCTGCGGTGGCTGCGCTGGAGTAGTGCGAACCCATTCCTCGCTGGTTTGACGGGGCCCCAACAGAAAACATATAATCGATTATCTATGAACGATAGTTCTGCGGCAACCGCCGCGACGCATCACCATGCGATGGTGGCATTGGGTTGCGAGCCCCCGTCGAGACACTTTGTCGAAGGTGTGTCGGTCCCTAGGCTGTCATCGTCCCTTGGGGCGACGACACCAAGTGGACCGGGAGAGACCGAGGTCTGATGGACATCTTCTCTGACTCAATCGTCATCGGCCTGACGGAGCAGGCGCCCCTCATTCTCGCCGCCATGGGCTTCGCTCTTCTCTACCGCCTGACGGGTCTCATCAACGTGGCGTACTCCGAGACGATCACCCTCGGCGCGTACATGGGGATGTGGCTCAACACGACGTTCGATCTCGACTTCTACACCATCCTGATCCCGACCGGGATCGCCGCCGGGCTGATCAGCGTCGCCACGTACTTCGCCGTCTTCCGGCCGGCCAAGCTGCGCCACGTCGGAGGCCTGGAGATGATCATCATCTCGTTCGGACTGTCCGTCTTCCTCCGTCACGGCCTGCAGTTCATCTTCGGCTATCCGGTCCGGTTCTTCGACGTGCCGTCCCCGGACACCATCTTCGTGCTGGGCGTCGGCGTGTCGTCGTTCCGCCTCGTTGCCGTCGCCAGCGTCTTCATTCTCGCACTCGGACTCTATTGGTTCATCCAGAAGACCAGCTATGGACTCCAGATCCGGGCTCTGGCCAGCGACGAAGACCTGGCGCAGGTCAGCGGAATCCGACCGCTGGCCGTCACCGTTCTGATCTGGTTCCTCGCCGGTGTCGCCGGTGGCCTCGCCGGCGCTTTCTACGGCGTCGGTTCCTCTGTCGCACCATTGCTCGGATGGCGACAGTTCCTCTTCGTCTTGCTGGTCGTCTTGGTGGGAGGGGCCAAGAATATTGGAGGCGTCATCATCGCTGGAGCGGTGACTGCCATCTCGCTGACCTTCATGACCCTTCAATTTGGTCAGGCGCTGTACGGCCAGCTCGTGCTCATCGTTGTGTTCGTGATCATCTTGAAGGTCCGCGGCACGCGGACGGCTGAAGCGGGGAAGGTGTAGCGACATGAACCTGAACTGGCTCGACGCATTCCTCGTATACGGACTTTTCTCGGTCATGATGGTGATCGGACTCGCGCTGCTGCTTCACCTCCAGCTCGGGCTCGCCCGCATCGCCAACTTCGGCATCGTGGGGTTCTGGGGCCTCGGGATGTATTCGTTCGGTGTGCTGTTCGTCAAAGTCGACTGGCCGTTCGGGGAGATCTGGGCGTTCCTGATCTCCGCGGCTTTCGCGACCCTCGTGGCCGGCCTCGCCGGCCTCGCTGTGGGATGGGTAATCGCCGACCTCGACATCGACGGTGTGCTGGTCGGCACGCTCGGCTTCGCCACGTGCGTGGTGCTCGTCGCGACGGTCGAACAAGACCTGACCGGCGGGGCTCTCGGTATGGGTGGACTCGGGTTCCCTTATGACATCGGTAGCGTCAAGGCGAACGAGACGCTGTGGCTCGTCATCTTGACCGTCGTGGTGGGCTTGATCCTCTTCTACGTGTCTCGCATCCACAAGGCACCGTACGGCCGGTTGCTCATCTCGCTCGGAGACAACGAGCCGCTGGCACGCAGCCTCGGCAAGCAGTCGTTCAGGCGGAAGCTGTTGTTGTTCGCCGGTAGCTCGGCGGTCATGGGTCTGCTCGGCGCAATGTTCGGCGTGATGGAGCGCTTCCTCGACATCGGCAACCTCGGAATCGAGATCACCCTGGCAGCCATGGTGGGATTGGTGCTCGGCGGCACCACCCGGGCTTGGGGAGGCGTCGTCGGGGTTGCCCTCACCGTGGCCGTCTTCGACATTCTCCTTCAGTCCTACCTACCGCTCCCCCAATCGTGGTACGGCCAAGCGATTCCGAACCTTCGGGAGATGACGTTCGGTGCCGCGCTCATTCTGGTCCTCATGTTCCGACCCTACGGTGTGCTCGGCCGGATGCGAAGAGATAGGCTGATGCGGAGGATGCATGGCAGCTGATACCAACGACACCGCATCGGCCGCGGAGCCCGCGGTTCACAGCACGGGTTCGCGTCCCACCATCCGAGTCCAGGGCGCGACAAAGAGCTTCGGTGGACGGGTGGTCGTGGACGTCGATGACTTGACGTTGGGGACCTACGCGATTGAGGGCTTGATCGGGCCGAACGGAGCCGGCAAGACCACGCTCATGCGGATGATCATGCACGCTATCTCCCTCGACACGGGCACCGTCACGCTCACCTCCAACGACAACGGCGGATCGGTGATTCTCTCCAACCTCCCCACCAGCCGCATGGCCGAACGCGGGGTGGTCAAGACCAACCAGGTGATCACCGACTTCGAGCAACTGACGATCCTGGACTCGATGATGCTCCCGGTCGCGCAGCGGTCCGACGAGTGGGCCTTCAAGATCCGCAACGAGAAGAGTCTCTATGCGGAACACGTTGACGAGATTCTGTGGTATCTCGATCAGTTCGACTTCGAGGATCCGTACGGGTTCGCGAACTCGGCTGGTGAGAAGAAGCTCCTTGACATCATCCGATGCCTTCTGCTGAAGCCGAGCGTTCTGCTCCTCGATGAGCCAACCGCGGGTCTCCCCGATGAGGTCCGTGATCACGTCATGGAGCTTGTCAAGCAGAAGGCCACCGACGAGAACATGGCCGTGGTGATCGTCGAGCACGATCTCCACGTGATCTGGACCATGTGTGAGTATGTCCACTTCATGGCCGAGGGGAGCGTTGTGCTGCAGGGCGAGCCCGCATACATCCGCGACCATGAGACCGTGGTCGAGCAATACTTGGGAAGCGGCCATGTTTGAAGCCAAGGGAATCCGAAGCGGCTACACCGGCGTGACGGTGATCAAGGGCCTCGATCTCAACGTGGAGCACGAGATCTTCGCGGTGCTCGGTGCCAACGGGGCAGGAAAGACGACCCTGCTCGCGACCTTGGCCCGGCTCATCCCGCTGATAGCCGGGCAGATGACGTTCGATGGAGAAGACATCACGAAGGCCAACCCGTGGCGTACGGCCGCGCTCGGTCTCGGCTACGTGCCCCAGGAGAAGGGTGTCTTCGCTGATCTGACGGTGTTGGAGAATCTCCAGATCGGCGCCATGATCGGAGAACGGTCTCGCGGAGAACGGATCGACGAGATCATCGAACTCTTCCCCGATATCGGCAAGCGTCAAGCCCAGCTGGCAGGGACCTTGAGCGGGGGCGAATCTCGTATGCTCGCTTGTGGACGAGCTCTGATGCAGGACCCCAAGATGCTCCTACTGGACGAACCAACCGCCGGGCTCTCGCCGCTCTATGTCGATACGTTCTTCGAGAAGATCAGCGAGATCCACGAGACGAAGGACGTCAGCATCATCCTGGCGGAACAGAACGCCACGAAGGCGCTCGAGATTGCCGATCGTGTCATGGTCCTGAGTCTCGGCGAGGCATCGGAGGTGCTCAATGCCGGCGATTGGACCACCGAGAAGCTCAAGGAAGGGTACCGAATCTGATCGCCGTACGGCGATCCGTATGGAGGAAGAGAAAGGATGGGACGAATGCGAATACGCTCAAAGGGGTTCGCTCGCGGATTGATTCTGCTGTTCGTGCTCTCGTTGATCGCCGCTGCGTGCAGTAGTGATAGCACAGACGAGGCAACCGAAACAACAGCGGCAACCGAAACAACGGCGGCAACCGAAACAACGGCGGCAACCGAAACAACGGCGGCAATGTCCAGCGAACCCGTCATCGTGTGTGAGCTCGCTTACTTCACCGGGGAGTTCGCGGCCTACGGACCGTCGCTCACGGCTGATGTCGAGTTCCCGATCAGTCAGATCATCAATCTCGATCCACCGCTCGGGCGCGAGTGGCAGCTCATCTCTGAAGACATCGGTACGCCCGGTGAGGCTCAGGCAGCTCGTATCTGTCTCGAGCAGCACAACGCCGAGATCCTGGTCAGCCAGGCGCACGGCTATCGCCAGTATCGCGACTTCATGCTGGAGTACATTGCCGAGAACGACAAGCCGCTCGGTCCGACGGTGCACGGCGGAACCATCCCCGGGAACATCGGTGGTGTCGGCTCAGAGCCGATCTTCCGCGCTCAGGGTCTCGATGAGGCACTCGGAATGACCGGCGCCCTGACCGCGGCGACCTTTGGTGCGACCACCGCGGTCATCTTCGCAACCCAGGTCGAAGGCTTCCAGCTCGCAGCAGACGCTGCGGAGAAGACCGCCGCCGCACTCGGGATCGAAGTTCTTGACCGCATCGACGTTCCCGCCGAGCAGCCGTCATACGCGGCTGAGGCCCAGCGGATCGCCGACCTGGCGCCGGACACCGTGATCGTGCAGGCCGGCTCGGTTGAGTCCGGAACGCTCATCAAGCAGGCCGCCGAAGCTGGCCTGTCACTCGACTGGATCGGTGAGACTGGCTGG
>Ga0316188_10000587_pt1 | contig 15954 bp, 12 predicted proteins | sample Phiworburrow1_MG_FD_204933 | JGI IMG/M metagenome (GOLD analysis project Ga0316188, IMG submission 204933) | Coastal sediment microbial communities from Maine, United States - Phippsburg worm burrow 1 | ecosystem: Environmental > Aquatic > Marine > Coastal > Sediment | place: USA: Maine...
ATGGCGACCGAGTGCCCATAGACAGCCGCCCGGCACGACCGGTGCGCGCGCTGTCCTTCGACTTCTGGCTCGCCGCCGCGCTGGCCGCAGCCGCGCTGCTCGCCGTGGGCGCCGTATTGGCGTTCAGGCACCGCGAGCCGGTGGTGCGCTTCTTCTTCATGGGGACTTTGGGCTTTGCCGGCACGCAGGCCACGGCCGCCGTCATCTTCGGGCGCGAATTGCTGTTCGATGCCCGGTGGGGCGAACTCGCGGTAGCCATCAACCTGGGCTCGCGCCTGCTTTCGTACTGGTCCCTGGTCATGATGCTGTGGGTCTACCCGCGCCGCTTTCGCTCGGCGCTGGCCGGTATCCCGATCGCCGTGCCTTTCATGCTGGCTTGGCTGGGTGAGGTGCTGCAGTGGTGGCCAAGGCCCAACCTGGCGACGCCCCTGATGGCAACGCTCACTACGCTGGTGGCGGCGCCCTTGCTCGGCGCTTGGCAATTGCGGGCAACCCGGCAGCATCCGCTGCACCATATCGCCGCGAAGGTTATGGTTCTGTCCTTTGCGCTACCGACGCTTGTGCTGACACTGACCTACCAGCTGCCCAGGCTGTTCGGTCGCGCACCGCTGATCCAGTCCATCCCGGCGCTCAGCGCGATCAACCTGTTGATGTTCGTGGGCTTTGCCCTGGGTATTGCGCGCTACCGACTGTTCCAGCTCGGCCGCTGGTGGTTCGTGGCGATGGCGTGGGCGCTGGGCGGAGCGCTCGTCATCGGACTCGACCTGCTCTTCCTTTGGCTCCAGGCCAGCACGCAACTGGCGCTGGGCCTGGCGCTCGCCATTGCGGGTTGGGCCTACTTCCCGCTGCGCCAGTGGATCTGGCGGCGCTTCGGTCGCTGGCCCGGTCCCTTCTTCGAACGCCATCTGTCGCGACTGGTGGATCATCTGTTTCAGAGCGCCTCGACCTTCGAATTGTCGCAGCGCTGGCGCAAGCTGCTGGAGGAAGTCTTCCAACCGCTGATCACAACCATGTTGTCTGCGCCCAGTGCGACCGCGCGCCTCGTCGACGAGGGGATGTCGCTGGCTGTACCGGGACTGCGCCAGGGTGAAACCATCGTTCTTGAGCATGCCGCCAGGGGCACGCGCCTGTTCGACCCTGCGGACGTCGAACTCGCCTGCGAACTGCTGGCGCTGAGCCATCGCGCGGCCGATGCCCGACAGGCGCTCGACCAGCGCCAGGCCGAACGCGAACAGATGGTGCAGGACCTGCACGACGGGCTGGGCGGACTTGCGTCGAACATCGCGCTGCTGGCCGGCATGGCAAAGCGTGAGGCGCCTACGCCTGAACTCGGGCGGACTCTCGGCACGATCGAGATGCTGGCCGTCGAGTCGCTTGCGGAGATTCGAGGCTTCATGAACAGCCTCGATGCGCAGGACGCCGATTGGCACGCCCTGGCGGCCGACATGCGCTCTGACGGAGGGCGTCGCGTCGAGCCTCATGGGCTCGCTTTCGAGATGAGCATTTCGATCGATCCCGCCAGCCCGCCACCCGAGCCACTGTTGCGTCTGAATCTGCCCCGGCTTTTCCACGAGGCCGTCAACAACGTCGTCAAGCATGCCGAGGCCCGTCGTGTAGAAATCAGGCTCGATGTCGGACCTGCTGAGCTGGCGTTGACCGTGTCGGACGACGGCCGCGGAATGCCCGACGCCGGCGGGCCCGGCGCGGTGGACGCCCGAAAGGGCGGACGCTCGCGCGGCATGGGCATCATGCAGCGCCGTGCGCACCAGCTAGGTGGCCGGCTGGACGTGGCGTGTGGAACCGGAACCACGCTGAGGCTGACCGTGCCGCTGCCCCTGCAATCGCCCTCCCCGGGGATTCCGGCCATGCCCGGTCACCGCTAAGCTGGAACGATGGTGTTCTCAACCCCCGCGCCTGGCATGCAGAGCAAGCCGGCACTGCGACTGATGATTGTCGAGGACGACGCGCTGCTGCGCGAAAACCTGCGCGTCCTGCTTGCGGGAGAGCCGGGCGTAGCGGTGGTGGCGTGTTGCGAATCGGGTGAGGCCGCGCTGCAGATGCTGGTGGCTACCCGCCCGGAGGTCTTGCTGTCGGACCTGGGGTTGCCAGGCATGAGCGGAATTGACCTGATCCGGCAGGCCAAGGCGCAGATGCCGCAACTCGACATCCTGGTGCTCACGATCAGCGAGGACCGCGACGCGGTGTTTGCCGCACTGAAGGCCGGTGCCTGCGGCTACATCGTCAAGGGCGCGACGCCGCGGGAACTGATTGAGGCCATAGTCGCGATCAGCAGCGGCGGTGCGCCGATGAGCCCCAAGATCGCGCGCATGGTCACCCGCTCATTCCAGGATGCCGCGTCTGAAGACTGCGACGTGCTCACGCCGAAGGAGCATAGTGTGCTGGTCGGCGTGCGCGATGGACTGTCCTACAAGGCCATCGCTTCGCAGCTGAACATCAGCGCCCACACGGTCCACAGCCACGTCAAGCACATCTACGAGAAGCTGCAGGCCGTCGACAGGCGCGACGCGCTCAACAAAGCGCGCCGCCGGGGTGCCCTGTGAACGGTTTGAGCGGGCACCCACCGCCCGCTGCCACTCAGGAATGCTGACAGCCCCATGTGCCGGACCCTGCATCCGTGTCGGTCCAGGTCCCACTGCCTGTGGTGCCGGCGGTGGTGCCATCACTGCTGAAGCTGCCCTGGAAGCTCGCGCCGGTCGAGGTGGTTCCAGCGCTGAGGTTGGCCGCGCCCGTCGAACTGATCGTACCGGCGACGTCGAAGGAGCCCCCTCCGCCTGCCGGAACGCCGGAACCGGCAATCACACCGTCGCCGATATGGATCGAGACGTTACCCAGCAGGGCATCGACACCGCCGACCATGCCGCGGTAGGTACAGGCATAGGCCCCAGCGTACAGGCCAACCAGCGTCTGGTCGAGATGCGCGCTGGCCGCGGCGGCGCTGGTCAAGCCTCTACCGGGTACCGCGGCCGTCAGTACGGCAGCGGCATCCGTATCGAAACTCGGCGATGCGAAGTCCAGTGTACGTGCGGCCAGGGCAGCATTGACTTCTGCGGCGATGCTGATGCCGTTGTCAGGCTGCATGTCATCGTCGATCGACATCAGGAAGCGCACGATGTTCGTGACCGTGGTGTTCGGCACACCGGGCACGGCGCCGGGCACCAGCGATGCCGGCGTCAGCAGCGATGCGCCAAGCGCCGAACCGAGAACGACGCCGCCCGCTGAGAAGCTGCAGCTCTGACCCGGCACGTAGTCGAACTGCCCGAGCGAGTCCGTCACGCCGGCAACGTCAGCCACGCCCGACAACCCGCTGCAGCGATAGCCCAAATTGGACACCGCGGCATCGACAAAGCGCCCGGTAGAGGTCGCGGTGGGTTGCGCGGGCGGCGATGGGTCGTCCGAGCCGTCGCCGCAGCCGGCCTGAAGCGCCATCGCGACGGTGATCATCACGGCGCCGGGTGTGACGCGGTAGCGCGCGATTCGCCGACGAAAGCAAGGTACGGGACTGGCCATTGCGAACTCCATTCGTTGAAGACGCGGACGAATGTAGAAGCACCCACCGACAGCGGCTATCACCTGCAACGGGCAATGTTGGGGGATGGGCGGCGCGCAGCATGCGAGCCGTCCACCAAATGATGAGCAGGCTTCCATACCGCTCGTGCAGGACCGGCGGCCTTGGCTGGAGGCCCCGTGCCGGCCGACCATCCCCCCGGTTGGGCGCTGCCGCCCAAACTAAATAACGGATCCTTGCGCTCGCCCGAGCGCATCGCGACGTGCCAATTCGCGCCACTCACTCCTTGTCAAGCAAAGGTGACCGGGGTTCATGCAGGCTGTCCCCAAGTGGCGCCCGGTTTGGCGGAATGACCGTCAGCGACGGGTCGGAACTTGAAGATCAAGGTTCAGTTCTCAGACACGGCTCGTGGCCTACGTCGTTGAACTGAGGCGGGTGGCAGCAGCGGAACGCGTGCACCCTTGGCGTCGAGCGTCGACAGGCGATCACGAAGCTGGCCCACCGCAAAGTCGATGAAGGCGCGGGTCTTCATCGGAAGTCGCCCCTGGCCGGGGTAGATCAGGCTGGCCGGAACCGCGGGTGACTCCTTTTCGATCAGCACCCGAACGAGACGGCCGTCGTGCAGGGCCTCGGCCACCTGGTAGGACAGCACCCGTGTGAGGCCCAGCCCGAGGATCGCGGCGTCTATGGCCGCGTCGGCCGTGGAGACTGTCATGCGCGAGCGCACGCGTGCTGGCCGCTTCTGACGGTCGGCACCGACAAAGGTCCATGCGGTCGAGGCCTCCAGACCGTCGAACGTGATGCAACGGTGCTCCGCGAAGTCGTCCACGCATTGCGGTGTGCCGAACCGCTCCAGGTAGGCCGGGCTCGCACAGACCACGCGGCGGATCGTTCCCACCTGTGTCGCGACGAGGCTGCTGTCCGGCAAAACGCCAATGCGCAGGGCCGCGTCGATATGCTCCTCGATCAGGTTGACATTGCGGTCGCCCAGGCGGAGCTGGATGTCGACCTCGGGGTGCAGTTCCAGGAACGCCGCCGCCACCGGCACCACGTGCAGGCGGCCGAACACGATGGGCGCGGCCACCACGAGCTGGCCCTTGACTTTGGCGTAGGCGCCCGAGGCGGCGCGCTCGGCCTCGTCGATCTGGTCCAGGATCTGACGGCACGCTTCCAGGTAGTCGCGCCCCGCGTCCGTCAGCACCAGCTTGCGGGTCGAGCGTGTGAGGAGGCGCGTCCTGAGGTGCGCCTCCAGGTCCGCCAACTTACGGCTCACGGTGGCGAGCGGCACGTTCAGGCGCCGCCCTGCCGCCGACAGACTGCCCCCATCAACGATGGCGGCAAACACGGACATTGCTTCGAGCCGATCCATTGTTCCGAATATCGAGAGGAAGCTTCGCGGATAGGCAGTCTAGTTGTCTGCTGCAGGAATATCTACAGTCACTTCACCGGAATACACCGGCCCTGCCCACCCCTGGAGTCCAGACCATGCCCCGCCTTGCCACCCCTGCCTCTATCGACGCTGCTCCCGCATCGGCCCGTCCGCAACTCGAAGCCGTCAAGAAGCAGCTCGGCAGCGTGCCGAACCTATTCCGCCTGGTCGCCAACAGCCCGGCTGCGCTGGAGGGTTACCTAGGCATGTCCGGCGCCCTGGTCAAGGGCAGCCTGCCCGCGCAGACCCGCGAGCGCATCGCGCTGGCCGTCGCCCAGCTCAACGACTGCGGCTATTGCCTGTCGGCCCACAGCTACCTGGGCAAGAACCTGGCGAAGCTGAGCGAGGCCGAGGTCGCCGCCAATCGCCACGGCGGCTCGCTCGACCCGAAGTCCGACGCAGCCGTTCGCTTCGCGGCCAAGGTGGTGCGCGAACGTGGGCATGTGTCCGATGCCGATGTGCTTGCCGTGCGCATGGCCGGTTACGACGACGCGCAGATCGTCGAGATCGTCCAGCACGTCGCGCTGAACACGTGGACCAACTATGTCAACTCGGTGGCGCAGACCGAGATCGATTTTCCGCTCGCGCAGCCCCTCGCCGCCTAGGCTGCAGCGTCAGTCCCACCAGGTCATGCCGGCTGACGGCGTGACCTCGTGGCCCTCGTCCCATCCGGGAGACCCCGCCATGTCCCACCCACCCCTGCCACGTTCTACTCTCGATGCAGCAGTCCAGAACGTCCGCCCGGTCGAGTTCGATACGTACGCCAGCGACGTGGCGTTCACCGATACGGTGAAGTCGATCCAGGCTCGAAAGGGCTCGCGCTCGGCCTATGCGCGCATGGAAGCCGGCGGCTCCTGGGAGCAGGCCATCACTCCCGACCTGAAGACACAGATCGAGGCGCAGACCAGCGTGTTCCTGGCGACCGCCAACAACAGCGGCCAGCCCTACATCCAACATCGCGGCGGGCCGGCTGGATTCCTGAAGGTGCTGGACGACCAAACCATCGGCTTTGCGGACTTCGCCGGCAATCGACAATACATCACGCAGGGCAACCTGGCGGAGAATCCGAAGGCGCAGCTCTTCCTGATCGACTATGCCAAGCAGCGCCGCATCAAGGTGTGGGGCACGGCGCGCGTGGTGGAGGGCGACGAGTCGCTGATGCGCCGCCTGATGCCGGCGGGCTATCGCGCACGGCCAGAGCAAGTGGTGCTTTTCACCGTCACGGCGTGGGACGTGAATTGCCCGCAGCACATCCCGCAGCGCTGCGAGGTCGCTGATGTCGCGCAAGCCATCGAGTCACGCGACCGGAGAATCGCCGCGCTGGAGGCCGAGCTCGCGCGCCTCGGCGGCAAAGCGCTGACCGCAGGCGGATAACTGGTCTCGACTGCCTCGGCAGACGCAGGGGTTGCGGCATCACGGCCGGCCCACCACATTCGCGGCATGGACCCTGCTTCCAGCTGATGACGCCGCTTCGCTGATAACGGCTGCCTGGCAGCCTCAGCGATCGAGAGTGGATCGCGAACGGCGCCTTCGCGGAGGCACAACATCCTTGCCGCCATCCGGCAACACCGGCCATCGAGAAGTTCATCCACCGGGCGATGACCTGTTCGACAGGCAGGCGCACGTGCGCCGCATAGATCCTTTTTCCGGCCGTAGACTTCATCCGGTTGGGTGTCTGAAACCGAGGCTTGATGATCTCGCGTCGTGAGTTGTTGCTGGCAGGGTCTGCGATGGGGCTCGCACCGGCGTTGGCGCAGGCGCGCGGACTTGTCACGGACGCCACGTACCTGTCAGTCGTCAACGCGGCGCTCGAGCAATCGAAACGGCTGGGCGCGAGCTACGCCGACGTGCGCATTCATCGGCGTCGCGAAGAGACGGTGAAGACGCGCGACGACCACGTCAATACGGTCGTCGATATCGAGCGCTTCGGTGTCGGCCTGCGCGTGCTGGTCGACGGCGCGTGGGGCTTCGCGTCGACGCCCGACGTCGGCGTGCGTGAGATGAAGAAGCTCGCCGACATCGCAACCTCGCTGGCGAAGGCCAACGCCGCCGTGGGCCGCAGACGGGTCGAGCTCGCGCCGAACCCCGCCCACGTCGACGTGTGGCAGACCGCGCTCGAGAAGGACCCGTTCAAGATCCCGGTCGCGGACAAGGCCGAGCTGCTGCTCGGCGTCAGCGAGCGACTGCGCAAGGTGAAGGGCGTGAGCTTTACTCGCGGATGGATCAGCACGCACCTGGAGTGGAAGTTGTTCGCGTCAACCGACGGGGCCCTCATCGAACAGAGTCAGACCCGCATCGACCCCGGCTACGAAGCCACCGCGGTGCACGCCACGAGCGGCGACTTTCAATCGCGCGCCTGGGACGGCGCGGGCCTACAGATCGGGTGGGAATACCTCGAGAAGAGCGGCTTCCTCGAGGCGGCCACGCGAGTCGGCGAGGAATCGGTCGAAAAGCTCAACGCGCCGGCGGTGAAGCCGGGCATGCGCGATCTGATCCTCGATCCGACCAACCTGTGGCTGACCATTCACGAGTCGGTCGGGCACCCGACCGAGCTCGATCGTGCACTGGGCTACGAGGCGAATTACGCTGGGACGTCATTCGCGACGCCCGACACCCTCGGCACCCTGTACGCCTCGCCGATCGTCACCCTGTTTGCCGACAAGACCACGCCGGGCGCTCTGGCGACGGTCGGCTACGACGACGACGGCGTGCGTACCCAGAAGTGGAACCTCGTCGACAAGGGCAGGTTCGTCGCTTACCAGACGACGCGCGAGCAGGCCGGGTGGATCGGGGAGAAGGCCTCGCGCGGCTGCAGCTACGCGATGGATCACGGCTCGGTGCCCTTCCAACGCATGCCCAACGTCTCGCTGCAGGCTGGCGACCAGGACCTGTCGACCGCGGATCTGATCAAGGCCACCGAAGACGGCATCTACATTCGCGGCGCGGGGAGCTGGTCGATCGATCACCAGCGCTACAACTTCCAGTTCACCGGGCAGACCTTTCAAGAGGTGAAGAACGGCAAGATCGTCGGCCCGCTGAAGGACGTCGGCTACCAGTCGAACAGCCCGACGTTCTGGAAGAGTTGCGATCTCCTGGGCGGCCCGTCGACCTGGCAGCTCGGCTCGGCGTTCAACGATGGCAAGGGAGAGCCGGAACAGTCGAACGGCGTCAGCCACGGCTGCCCGTCGGCGCGCTTCCGTGGCGTGTCGATCCTTAACACCAAAGATCAGAAGCTCTGACCATGGCCACCGAGGCGCCAGTGCAGGTGGGCAAGCGGGTGTTGGCACTCGTGGCGAAACACGAACCCAAGGCGGAGGTGCTGGTGGGCGCTGCGTACGACCATCGCACGCACACCCGCTTCGCTCGCAACGAGATCACCACGTCGGGTGACGGTGACGATTGGACCTTGAGCATCACGGTGCAGCTCGGGCTGCGCTCGGCCACCGCCACCACCAACCAGCTCGACCCGGAGTCGCTCGACAAGCTGGTGCAGCGCGTCATCGCGAACGCGAAGCTATCGCCCGAGCTCCCCGAGACCATGCCGGTGCTGGGCGCAGTGAAGGTGACATCCAACGCTTTGCATGATCCGGGGCTGGCGAGTCTCGGCGCAAGGGCACGCGCGCAGGGGATCGCGGCGGCACTCGAACCCTCGCGCTCAGCCGATCTGCTCACTGCTGGGTACGTCGAAGTGCACGACGGGCTGATCGCCCGCATTTCAAGCGCGGGCCTCGAGGTCAGCGCCCCGTACACCGACGCCTCGTTCTCGGTGACCGCGCGCACGAAGGACGGTACGGGATCCGGCTGGAATGCGCTGGGCACGCGCAAACGCGCAGAGCTCGACTTCGCAAAGGTTGGGCGAATCGCCGCTCAGAAGGCCCTGGCATCCGCCAAGCCCAAGACGATCGAGCCCGGGCGCTACACCGTGGTGCTCGAGTCTGCCGCCACCGCCGATCTGCTGTGGCATCTGGTGACCGCACTCGATCGCCGGAACGTCGACGAGGGCCGCTCGGCATTCGTGGACAAGATCGGCTCGCGCGTCATCAATGAACGCTTCACGCTCACCAGTGACCCGCGCCGCACGCCGATGTTGCCCTTCGATGCAGAGGGTTCACCGCTCGCGCCGCGCACCTGGATCGACGCGGGCGTGCTCAAGGAGCTGACGGTCGGCCGATACTGGGCGAAGAAGCAGGGCATTGAGTCGACCGGGGCATACGACGGCTATGAGCTCGCCGCCGGCGAAACGGCGCCCGACGCGTTGCTGAAGGGCATCAAGCGCGGCGTGCTTATTACGCGCCTTTGGTACGCGAACTTCATCGACGAGAAGACCCTGAGTATTACCGCGCTCACCCGCGATGGCACGTTCTTGATCGAAGACGGGGTGGTGACGCAGCCCATCAGGAACTTTCGCATCAATCAATCGGTGCTTGCCGCGTTCGACTCGGCCGATGCAGTTGGCAATGTGAGCGAAGCGACGTGGTCAGCGCTGTGGCGCGTGCCCTCGATTCGAACGCATGACTTCCTGCTTGCCAGCGCCAGCGACGCGATCTGAGCCCACCGAACCTAAGCCCGGCCGCAGCAAGTTCGCAGAGCGAGGAGCTTTGAGGTCTTTGTCGTCCCAGACGATGTGGTCTTCAGTCTGAAACTGCCAGCCAACAGGGTTCAGATTGGCCCGCTGACCAGGGGCTATCGCCGCGCCGACTCCCAGCGATGCCTCTCCGTCGCACGGCAGCCCGGCGAACCAAGGCGGCCGATGGGTGGGCAATTCGTGTCATCCGGTCGAGCGCGATAATCCCCGCTTCAGTGGGGGCGGTGAGGTGCATCTTCGGCCGTATCGGGGTCGACGGGAGGCTCGGCGGCCACGCGGTAGTCCTCGCTGGCCCAGGCGCCCAGGTCGGCGCTTCGGCAGCGTGGGCTGCAAAACGGCCGCGCCGGGTTCGCGCTCGAATACAAGGCCTGTTGACCGCAGCCGGGGCAGCGCACCCAACGCGCCTTGACGGGCTGGCCGTCCATCAGGAACACAGCGTGAGTTCGAATTCGGTGTCGTTGGCGCTGGGCTTCAGCCGCCCGTCGGCATCGGGCTGCAGGATCCGCACCATCGCCATCAGCCGGTGCCCGCTGATCTCTGGCACCAGTTGCGTGTCGCCGTCAATGCGCACGCGCATCAGGTGGTAACTGCGTCCAGGCGGCAGGCTTTGCTGGAACTGCCCGCCGAGTGCCACCACGCGCTGAGGCGTGCCGCTGTCGCGCAGCAGACCCAGCAGCACATGCAGGGCCTCGGCCAGCGGCATCAGGCTGGAAGTCCAGCGGCTCAGGTCGGCACGCCGCTGTTCGGCGGGGTGCTGTTGCCAAGCATAATAGGCCGGCAGGTCGAATTCACAGGTGCCGCCGGGGATGTTGATGCGGCTGCGGATGCTCATCAGCCAGTCGTTGGCGGTCAGCGACTGCCCGGCCTTGCCAGCAAGCTGGTTGAGGCCGGTGAAGGCGTGCTCGATGCGCCCGATCACTTCGTCCAGCACGCTCTCCGAGATCTGCGGGTTGCCGCGGTAGCCCTGCAACTGACTGCGGTGACGCTCCAGTTCCTTCAGCAGGTCGGACTTCAGGTCGGCGCGCGAGGCCACGTCCATGATCTCGAAAACGGTGGCGAGCGCGAAGTGGTGATCGACCGGCGCATCGCGGCCCATCAACAGCCCCAGGCGGTCGAACAGATGTTCGAGCCGCAGCATCGTGCGGATGCTCTCGTTGAAGGGGTACTCGTACAAGACCAAGGGCGGGCTTTGCGTTGTCATCGCTGCGGGAGGCCGACCAAGCTGCGTGCAACCTGGAAACCCAATTGTTTCACACGCCCGGCGCCCTAGACCGCAGCGTCTCGAACCAGTGCCGCCACAGGGCCTGCACCTCGCTGCGCAGTGCCTGCAGCGACAACCCGTCGTTGTGGATCACGGCATCGGCGACGGCGCGACGTGCGGCGCGCGGCGACTGCTGCGCGATGACCTTGCGCACCTGATCTTCGCTCCAGCCCGAGCGTTTCACCACTCGCTGAACCTGCGTGGTCTCGTCACAGTCAACGACCAGCACGCGCGTGACCCGTCGCCGCCAGTGGCTGGAGTTCACCAGCAAGGGCACGTCGAAGACCACCGGTAATGTCCCGGCCGCGGCGGCCTGTCTCGTGGCTTCGTCGCCGATCATCGGGTGCAGGATGGCTTCGAGCCGGCGTTTGGCCGAGGCATCGGCAAACACGAGTTCGCGCATGCGCTGGCGGTGCATCGATCCGTCGTCAGCGACGATGTCGGCGCCGAAGGCTTCGGCCAGTGCCGGCAATGCCGCCCCACCCGGTGCAGTCAGTGCATGGGCGATCGCGTCGGTGTCTACCAGCACGGCGCCGCAGTCCTGCAACGCGGCGGCCACCGTGCTCTTGCCGCTGCCGATGCCGCCGGTCAGGCCGATACGCACGCCGCTCAAAGCATCGGCAGCCACAGGCGGGTCAGGTTCTGGCCGAAGAACATCGCGACCAGGCCACCACCGACCAGATAGGGGCCGAAAGGAATCGGTACCTCGCGCCTGTGGCCGCCAAAGGCGATCATCGCGATGCCCACCACGGCCCCCACCGCCGACGCCAGCAGCACGATCGAAGGTAACTGCTGCCAGCCGAGCAAGGCGCCCAGGCCGGCCAGCAGCTTGAAGTCACCTTCACCCATCCCCTGCACACCGCGCAATTTCTTGTAGCTGAAGGCCAGCAGCCACAGCGACGCGTAGCCTGCGAGGGCCCCCCAGGCCGCAGCCTCGAGTGTGATGCCGGTCCAGCCCAGGCCGGCGCCAAGAAGCCCCAGGCCGATCAACGGCAGCGTCAGGTCATCGGGCAGATAGGTGGTGTCCAAATCGATCAGCGCCATCGCCACCATCAGTGCGACGGCAGTGCACCACAACAGCGTTGTGGGATCGGCGCCGAACTTCCAGCCGCAGGCTGCGAACAACAGCGCGGTAGCCAATTCCACCAGTGGATATCGTTTCGCGATGGCCGCGCCACAGGCCGCACAGCGTCCCTTCAGACGCAGCCAGCCAATCAGCGGCAGGTTCTCGTGCCAGCGCAGGACATGGCCGCAATGCGGGCATCGCGACGCCGGCTTGGCAAGACTCAGCGGCGACAGCGCGCCGACCGTGTCTGCAACAAGCTTCGCGGCTTGCGCGAACGCCGCCGGCGGGCCCTTGGCGCCACTGACGCGTTGCCAAGCGGCAGCATCTCCGAGTTGGTGTTCGGCCATGTCGAGCCACCACTCGCGTTCGAGCATCACCGGCAGCCTGTGAGCCACGACGTTGAGGAAGCTGCCGACGCAAAGCCCAAGCAAGGCCAGGGCCCAGGGCGACAGCCACAGCTCCTGCGCCATGCCGGCGCTCAGACCACCGCACCCAACTTGAAGATCGGCAGGTACATCGACACCACGATGCCACCGATCAACACGCCCAGGATGACGATGATGAAGGGCTCCATAAGGCTGGACAGACCCTTGACCATCTCGTCGACCTCGTCCTCGTAGAACTCGGCGCATTTGGCCAGCATGTGGTCGAGCGCGCCGGACTCCTCGCCGATCGCCGCCATCTGCAGCACCATGGTCGGGAACACGCCGGTGGTGGTCATCGATGTCGTCAACGCTGAGCCCGTAGAAACATCCTTCTGGATCTGCTCGGTGGCCAGCCGATAGACCGCATTGCCGGAGGCGCCGCCCACCGAATCGAGCGCCTCGACCAGCGGCACGCCGGCAGCGAACATCGTGGACAGCGTGCGTGTCCAGCGCGCCACCACCGACTTGTTGATCAGGTCGCCGAACACTGGGATCTTCAGCAGCAGGCGGTCCATGAAGATCTGCATCTTCTCGGATCGCTTCCAGCTTTCGAGGAAGAAGTACATGCCGCCGCCGACGAAGCCGAAGATCGCCCACCAGTATTCGACGAAGAACTCCGACATCGCGATCACGAACAGCGTGGGCGCTGGCAGGTCGGCGCCGAAGGAGCGGAACACCTCCTTGAACGACGGGATCACGAAGATCATGATCACCGTCAGCACGACGAAGGCGACCACGATCACCGCCACCGGGTACATCAGGGCCGACTTGATCTTGCTCTTGATCGCCAGGGTCTTTTCCTGGTAGATCGCCAGGCGGTCGAGAAGCGCTTCCAGGATGCCACCAGCCTCGCCGGCCTCGACCAGGTTGCAGTACAGCGCGTCGAACTGCATCGGGTGCTTGCGGAAGGCCGACGACAGGCTGGTGCCGGTCTCGACGTCGCCGCGGATCTCGTTCAACAGCCGAGTGAGCTTGGGGTTCGGGCTGCCGCGCGCAACGATGTCGAAGGCCTGCAACAGCGGCACGCCGGCCTTCATCATCGTCGCCAGCTGGCGCGTGAAGATGGCGATGTCCTTTTGCTTGATGGCACGGCCACCGCTGGTGCGGCGCTTCTTAACCTTGGTGATGAGGATGCCCTGGCGGCGCAGACTGGCGTTGACCACGGCCTCGCCGCCGGCGCGGATCTCGCCGCGTACCAGCTTGCCGTTCTTGTCCTTGCCTTCCCACTCGAAGATCGAGTCCTTGGTGCTTCTGGCGGCTACTGCAGTGGCCATCGTGTCTCCGGCGCGCGAAGGTTGAGTATTGGGTTTCGTGGCGGTGGCGGCCGCGTCATTCGTTGGTCACCGAGATGACCTCTTCCAGCGTGGTGGCGCCCGCGCGAACCTTGATCAGGCCCGATTGCCGCAGGTCGCGCACGCCCTCCTTCTGGGCTTGGCTGGCGATGTCCATCGAGGTGCCCTCGGCCAGGATGATGCGTTGAATCGCCTCGGTGATGGGCATCACCTGGTAAATGCCCACCCGCCCCTTGTAACCGTTGTTGCAGGCCGAGCAACCGACGGCCCGATAGGGCCGCCAACTGCCGTCGAGATCGGTCTCGGCGAAGCCGGCGCGCAACAACGCCTCGCGAGGATAGTCGGCCTGGGTCTTGCAGTTCTCGCACAGCCGGCGCGCAAGCCGCTGCGCCGTGATCAGCAGCACGCTCGCGGCGATGTTGAACGGCGCCACGCCCATGTTCAGCAGCCGGGTCAGGGTCGTCGGCGCGTCGTTGGTGTGCAGCGTGGACATCACCAGGTGGCCAGTCTGGGCTGCCTTGATGGCGATGTCGGCGGTCTCCAGGTCGCGGATTTCACCGACCATGATGATGTCCGGATCCTGGCGCAGGAACGATTTCAGCGCCGCGGCAAAGGTCAGCCCGGCCTTGTCGTTGACGTTGACCTGGTTGACACCGGGCAGGTTGATTTCGGCCGGGTCCTCGACCGTGCAGATGTTCACACCCGGCTGGTTCAGGATGTTCAGGCAGGTGTACAGCGACACCGTCTTTCCACTGCCGGTGGGGCCGGTGACCAGCACCATCCCATAGGGGCGTTGAATCACAGTCAGCAGCCGCTCGCGCTCGACCTTCTCGTAGCCCAGCGCCTCGATGCCCAGCTTGGCGCTGGACGGATCCAGGATCCGGATGACGATCTTTTCGCCGAACAGCGTGGGCAGCGTGCTGATGCGGAAGTCGATCGCCTTGTTGCCGAATTTCAGCTTCAACCGACCATCCTGCGGGACGCGCTTCTCGGCAATGTCCATGCGCGAGATGACCTTGATGCGCGAGGCCAACTTGTCCTTGATGGCAATCGGCGGCTGGGTGATCTCGCGCAACTCGCCGTCGATGCGAAAGCGCACGCGGTAGTTGTATTCGAATGGCTCGAAGTGCAGGTCCGAGGCGCGCATGTTGATCGCGTCGATCAACATCTTCTGCAGGAAGCGCACGACCGGCGCGTCTTCCACCTCCTGCGACACCTCCGCGCTTTCGGCCGCGGCGCTGTCCTCGTCGGTGACATCGAAGTCGAAGTCGCCGCTGGAAAGCTGCTCCATCGCCTCGTTGACGTTGGCGCCCTGCGTCTCCAGCACCCGCATCAGCTTGTCATATTCGACGATCACCCACTCGGGCGTCAGCTGGGTGGCGAACTTGATGCGCTCGACGGCCTCCTGGTCCGTCGGGTCGGCAGCGCCGATGAACAGGCGGCTGCCGCGCTTGCCCAGCACCATCAGCTGGTACTGCAATGCGAGCTTGGGATCGACGATGCCACGCGGCAGCCGCGTCAGATCGACAGCGTTCAGGTCGAGCAGCGGCAGTGCCAGCGCTGTCGATAGGGTGTGCGCAAGGTCGGCCGGCTGCACCGCACCGGCGGCAATCACCGCCGAGACAAAGCCGGTGCGCCGCTCCTTAGCGCCACGGGCCAGGTCCTCGGCCGTCTTGGCGTTGAGCTTGCCCGCATGCACGAGCACCCGTGCGACCCCCGAAAGGGCCGACTGCGGCGACTCGACAAGCGTGTCAACGGGCATCGGGTGGAATTCTCTGCGTTACAAGCCGACGGATGATCGCTGATCACCCATGCCGTGTAAATCGAAGAGGCGTCCAGCCGTGCAATCGTTCATGCCATGGGCAGCGCACTGTGGCATCGAAACAAGCATTGCGGGCATTGGAAGCTGGTCGGGGTGAGAGGATTCGAACCTCCGGCCTCTACGTCCCGAACGTAGCGCTCTACCAGGCTAAGCTACACCCCGATGTGGGCCGGCCCGTGGCCTACCCGTTCAATCGAACGCTCAGAACGAGCGGCTCACCGACCGAACACATAATTCTAGCAGAGCGTCCCGTGACGGAGATGCCGGCAGCAAGCGCAGGCAGTCGCGGGCCTGGTCGGCCTCGAGTTGTGCCACTGCGCGCGTGGCGTCCAGCGCACCGGTGCGTCGCACGACCTCGACGATGCGCGGCAACCCCTGCACTTCGCCATGCTCGATCGCGTGGCGGATCAGCTCACGCTCCTCGGTCGTGCCGCGTTCCATCGCGATCAACAGCGGCAGCGTCGGTTTGCCTTCGCGCAGGTCGTCACCGACGTTCTTGCCCAGCGCGTGCGGGTCGCCCTCGTAGTCGAGCAGGTCGTCGATCAACT
>Ga0316188_10000588_pt1 | contig 15913 bp, 12 predicted proteins | sample Phiworburrow1_MG_FD_204933 | JGI IMG/M metagenome (GOLD analysis project Ga0316188, IMG submission 204933) | Coastal sediment microbial communities from Maine, United States - Phippsburg worm burrow 1 | ecosystem: Environmental > Aquatic > Marine > Coastal > Sediment | place: USA: Maine...
TTCCTCGCGGCCACCGCCACCAAGGTCGCGGTCTACGTGCTGCTGCGCTTCTGCTTCACGGTCTTCGGCCAGGCGCAGGTGTTCAGCAAGCTGCCGATGTCCGAGATGATGCTGCTGCTGGCGCTGTCGGGCATGTTCGTCGCCTCCACGGTGGCCATCTTCCAGACCGACCTCAAGCGACTGTTCGCGTACTCGAGCGTGGCGCAGATCGGCTACATCATCCTGGGCTTGTCGTTCGGCTCGGTCACCGGCCTGACGGCCACCGTCGTGCACCTGTTCAACCATGCCGTCACCAAGGGAGCCATCTTCATGTTGCTGGGCATGGCGGCCTACACCATGGGCGGCGTCAGCCTGGCGCGCGTGCAGGGCATGGGCCGGCACATGCCGCTGACGGCGTTCGGCCTGGTGGTGTGCGGGCTGTCGCTGATCGGCGTGCCAGGGACGGCAGGGTTCGTCAGCAAGTGGTACCTGGTCCTCGCCGCCCTCGAGAAGGGGCAGTGGTGGCTGGTGATGCTGATCCTGCTGTCGTCGCTGCTGGCGGTCGTGTACGTCTGGCGCTTCGTCGAAGCGGCCTACTTCCGCGAGCCGCGCAAGGACCTCGTCACCGCCCCGGCGCTGCCGTGGTCGATGCGCGTGCCGGCGATGTTGCTGGTCGCGGCCACCGTCTACTTCGGGCTGGACACCTCGTTCACCGTCGAATCGGCCGCCCGTGCCGCTGAACTGCTGATCGGAGGGCGGCCCTGATGCTCTCGCCGGAGCAGGCCATCGTGGCGGCGCTGGGGGTGCCGGCGCTGGGCGCGGTGGGCATCGCGCTGACCGGGCGCGTGCCCAACCTGCGCGAAGGCGTGACGCTGGTGACGGCTGCGGCGCTGCTGGCCTGCGTGCTGTCGCTGCTGCCGGGCGTGCTGGCCGGCGGCCGGCCCACGGTGACGCTGTTCACCATGCTGCCCGGGCTGCACCTGAGCTTCCAGGTCGAGCCGCTGGGCATGCTGTTCGCGCTCGTCGCGTCGGGCCTGTGGATTGTCAACTCGCTCTATTCGATCGGCTACATGCGGGGCAACCAGGAGGCGAACCAGACGCGCTTCTTCATCTGCTTCGCGCTCGCGCTCGCGGCCACGATGGGCATCGCCTTCGCGGGCAACCTGTTCACGCTGTTCGTCTTCTACGAGCTGCTGACACTGGTGACCTACCCGCTGGTCACGCATGCCGGCACCGACAAGGCGCGCGACGGCGGCCGCGTCTACATCGGCCTGCTGATGGGCACCTCGGTCGTCTTCCTGCTGCCGGCACTGATCTTCATCTGGCACCTCACGGGCACGACCGACTTCACCGCCGGCGGCATCCTCGCGGGCCACCTGGGGCACGGCGGGATGGCGGGCCTGCTGGCCCTGTGCATGTTCGGCATCGGCAAGGCGGCGCTGATGCCGTTCCACCGCTGGCTGCCGGCGGCGATGGTGGCGCCGACGCCGGTGTCGGCCCTGCTGCACGCGGTGGCGGTGGTCAAGGCCGGCGTCTTCAGCGTCGTCAAGGTCATCGTCTACATCTTCGGCGTCGACAACCTGGCGCGATCCGGCATCGACGGGGCGGCCGACTGGCTCGTCGTGGTCGCCGGGTTCACGATCATTGCCGCCTCCGTCGTAGCCCTGCGCTCGGACAACCTGAAGCGCCGCCTGGCCTACTCGACCGTCAGCCAGCTGTCCTACATCGTGCTCGCCACCGCCATCCTGGCCCCTTTGTCAGTGATCGGCGCAGTCCTCCACATCGCAGCCCACGCGTTCAGCAAGATCACCCTGTTCTTCGGCGCCGGCGCCATCTACACCGCGGCACACAAGACCGAGGTCAGCCAACTCGATGGCATCGGCCGGCGCATGCCCTGGACGATGGCGGCGTTCTCGGTGGGCGCGCTGTCGCTTATCGGCGTGCCGCCGACAGCCGGCTTTGTCAGCAAGTGGTTCATGATGAACGGCGCCTTTGCGTCGCAGCATTACCTGGCCGCGACGGTCATCCTGTTGAGCACGCTGCTCAATGCCGCCTACTTCCTGCCCATCCTGCACCGCGCCTACTTCCGGGCGCCGAGCGACACCGACCACGCCGCGCACGGCGAGGCGCCCCTGGCCTGTGTTGTTGCCCTCGTCGCGACCGCGACACTCACCGTGGCGCTGTTCTTCTTTCCGGACGTATTTCTCGCACTCGCCCGCGGCGTGCGCTGAGTGGGTGACCAGAGGAGGGCCGCACGCATGAAGTCATCGAACGAAGGGGACTATTGGCTCGACCGGCCAGGCAGTGTCGACAAGGTCTACTGGTCGGTCTGGATCGGCTGCGCCGCACTGCTGTTGGTCGAGCCGTTGATCCACATGCATGCAGAAGTGTCGATCGCGCAGTGGTTCGGGTTCAACGGCCTGTTCGGGTTCGTTTCCTGCGTGGCGCTGGTGATCGCCGCCAAGTGGCTGCGGCGCTTCCTCATGCGGCCCGAGGACTACTATGACCGCTGAGTTCTCGCCTGGCCTGACCTTGATCCTCGGCAGTGCCTTGCTGCCGCTGCTGCCGGTGCGCCTGCGCGGCGCCTACACGGTCGCGCTGCCGCTGCTTGGAATGCTGCAGCTGGCGATGCTGCACACCGGCGAGACCGGCCAGCTCGACTTCCTCGGCATGGAACTGGTGCTGCTGCGGGTCGACCGCTGGAGCATGCTGTTCGGATGGATCTTCATGATCGCGGCGGCGCTGTCGGCCGTCTTTGCGCTGCATGTGCGCAGCGCCTTGCAGCAGGCGGCCGCGCTGGCCTATGCGGGTTCGGCCATCGGTGCCGTGTTCGCCGGCGACATGATCACGCTGTTCGTGTACTGGGAGCTCACCGCGGTGACCTCGGTCGCGTTGGTATGGGCACGCGGCACGCAGGCGTCGTACCGGGCCGGGATGCGCTACTTCCTGATGCAGCTGCTCTCGGGCATGCTGCTGTTCTTCGGCGCGATTGCCTTCTACCAGCAGACGGGGTCGGTGCGTTTCGATCATGTCGGGCTGCATGGCCTCGCCGGTTGGCTGATCTTCCTGGCCTTCGGCATCAAGTGCGCGTTCCCATTGCTCCACAACTGGCTGCAGGACTCCTATCCGGAGGCCACCGAGACCGGAACCGTCTTCCTTTCCGCCTTTACGACCAAGCTGGCCGTCTACGCGCTGGCGCGCGGCTTTGCCGGCACCGAGATCCTGATTCCCATCGGCGCCGTGATGACTGCGTTCCCGATCTTCTTCGCCGTCATCGAGAACGACCTGCGGCGCGTCCTCGCCTACAGCCTGAACAACCAGCTCGGGTTCATGGTGCTGGGCATCGGCATCGGGACCGAGTTGTCGCTGAACGGGACCGCAGCGCACGCCTTCACCCATATCCTGTACAAGGCGCTGCTGTTCATGTCGATGGGCGCGGTGCTGTACCGCACCGGCACGGTCAAGGGCTCGGAACTCGGCGGCCTGTACAAGTCCATGCCCTACACGACGGCGTTCTGCATCATCGGGGCGGCATCGATTTCGGGCTTCCCCTTGTTCAGCGGCTTTGTCAGCAAGTCGATGATCCTGTCCGCCGCCGGCGCCGGCGGCTACATCGTCGCTTGGAGCGTGCTGCTGTTCGCGTCGGCCGGTGTCTTTCACCACTCCGGTATCAAGATCCCCTACTTTGCGTTCTTCGGTCACGACTCCGGCAAGCGCTGCGAGGAGGCACCGCGCCACATGCTCGTGGCCATGGGCATTGCGGCGGCCCTGTGCGTCGGCATTGGCGTCTACCCGGCGCCTCTCTATGCCATCCTGCCCTTCCCGGTCGTCTACGAGCCCTATTCCGGCTCGCACGTCCTGGCGCAACTGCAATTGCTCGGGTTCTCGGCACTGGCCTTTGCCGTCCTGATGCGGACCGGCATCTACCCTCCTGAGATGCGCTCGGTCAACCTGGACACCGACTGGGTCTGGCGTCGTGCGCTGCCCGCCGTGGGCGAGGCGGGAGCGAATTTCGTTGGCGCGGCCCAGGGTTTGCTCGGGCGACGGGCCGCCCGCATCGGTTCGACGCTGCTCGCCTGGGTGGTGCGCCACCACGGGGCGGATGGCTGGCTGGCGCAGCCCTGGCAGACGCGCGGCATGTCGCTGTGGGTGCTGGTGCTGCTGCTGGGCTACCTGGTGCTGTACTACATCTGATCCGCCGCAGGCTGCGGATGCAGCGGCGCGGCCCTCGCGGCAGGAAGCGAAGCATGGAGCCCCGGGGGCCCAAAGACTGGGCGGCCGCCGGGCTGTACCGCCATGCGGTGCCGAACGACGGTGCACTCGATACTGCCGCTTCGGAACCCATGCGGGCGCTGAGGCCTGGCCCGTCGCTCGGGTTGAGCCGCATGAAACCCGAGGCGCGAGTGCTGGATACGTTCGCCGCAAGCACCCGGTTCGAGGGCGCTCGCTACACTTCCGGCGCTTCGCTGCCCCCCAAGCGCCTGACCATGCCCGCCGCCCACCACCCAGACGACCCCGGCGTGAAACGCTGCCGCACAGCCCTGCGGAAGCCAGCCCGCGCCGTGCGGCCTGCCCGCGGTCGGCAACGGCCCTGACGCGACGCCATGAACGACGACGCCCTGCTGCCCTGGCTGGCGCTGCTGCCCTTCGCCGCGGCGTTGACGCTGGCCGCCGTGCGCAACGACCGGCGCCGCCTGGCAGCCTGGCTGGCGGGCGCCGCCGCCTTGCTGGGCTGCGTGCTGCTCGCCTGGCTGGCGCCGGCCGTCTTCGACGGCCAAGTGCTGCGCTGGTCGGTCGACTGGCTGCCCGCGCTCGGGCTTCGACTGGGCTTTCGCATCGACGGCCTGGCATGGACCTTTGCGCTGCTGGTGCTGGGCATCGGCGCACTGGTGGTGCTGTACGCCGCCTACTACCTCGACGCCAAGGACCCGCCGGCGCGGTTCTTTCTGTTCCTGATGATCTTCATGGGCGCCATGCTGGGCGTGGTGCTGTCCGACAACCTGGTGCTGCTCGTGGTGTACTGGGAGCTGACCAGCCTGAGCAGCTTCATGCTGATCGGCTTCTGGCATGCCGACGCCACCAAGGGCGACGACGCACGCGAAGGCGCGCGCATGGCGCTGACGGTCACCGGGGCCGGCGGGCTGTGCCTGCTGGCCGGCGTGCTCTTGCTCGGTCACATCGTCGGCAGTACCGACCTCGACGCCGTGCTGGCCGCGGGCGATCGCATCCGTGCCCACCCGCTGTACGAGGTGTCGCTGGTGCTGGTGCTGCTGGGTGCCTTCACCAAGAGCGCCCAGTTCCCGTTCCACTTCTGGCTGCCGCATGCGATGGCCGCGCCGACGCCGGTGTCGGCCTACCTGCATTCGGCCACGATGGTCAAGGCCGGCGTCTTCCTGCTCGCGCGGCTGTACCCGGCACTGGGCCATTCGGAGCCGTGGTTCTGGATCGTCTCGCTCACCGGCCTGGCCACGCTGCTGCTCGGCGCCTGGACGGCGCTCTACAAGCACGATCTCAAGGGCCTGCTGGCCTACTCGACCATCAGCCACCTCGGGCTGATCACGTTGCTGTTCGGGCTGGACGAACCGCTGGCGGTGGTGGCCGGCGTGTTCCACATCCTCAACCATGCGGTGTTCAAGGCGTCGCTGTTCATGGCCGCCGGCATCATCGACCATGAGACCGGGACGCGCGACATGCGCCGGCTCAACGGCCTGTGGAAGTACATGCCCTGGACCGGCGCGCTGGCGATGGTGGCTGCCGGGTCGATGGCCGGTGTGCCGCTGCTGAACGGATTCCTGAGCAAGGAGATGTTCTTCGGCGAGGCGCTGGCCAAGCAGAGTCACGCCGCGATGGAGTGGCTGCTGCCGCTGGGCGCAGCCCTGGCCGGCGCCTTCAGCGTGGCCTACAGCCTGCGCTTCATCCACGACGTCTTCTTCAATGGCGAGCCGGTCGGCCTGGCGCGCAAGCCGCACGAGCCGCCACGCTTCATGCGCGTGCCGGTGGAGGTGCTGGTGGTGCTCTGCCTGGCCGTGGGGCTGGCGCCCGGCGTCGTCATCGCGCCGCTGCTGGCGGTGGCGGCCAAGGCTGCCCTGCTGGGGCCGAACGCGGGCAGCCTGCCGGACTACACCCTGGCGCTGTGGCACGGCTTCAACCTGCCCTTGCTGATGAGCACGGTCGCGCTGGCCGGCGGCGCGGCGCTGTACTTCGGCCTCCAGCGCCGGGTCAACCTGCACCGGCTGGAGCATGTGCCGGCGACGCCACGCCGGGGCGGCCGCGACCTGTTCGGTGTGGCGCAGAAGCGCGGTGTCGCCCAGGCGGTGCGCACCACCGGCGGCCTGCAGAGCGGGCGGCTGCAGCGCTACCTGCTGCTGCTGGTCGTCGTCGCCGTCGCCGCCGGCGCCCTGCCGTTCCTGCTGGGCGGCACGCAGGCCGGGCCGTCGCAGGAGGCGCCGGACGCCGGCTTCGCGTTCATCGCCGTCTGGGCCATCGGCATGGCCGCCATCCTGGCCACCGTGCGCTGGCACCGGCACCGCCTGCTCGCGCTGCTGCCGCTGGGTGCGGTCGGGCTGGTGGTGAGCCTGGCCTTTGTCGCCTTCTCGGCGCCGGACCTGGCACTCACGCAACTGCTGGTCGAGGTGGCCACCATCGTGCTGATGATGCTGGCCCTGCACTGGCTGCCCGAGCAGTCCCCACCGCACGACGGCGACACGCCGTGGCGGCGTGGCCGCGACGCCGTGGTGGCGCTGGCCGCCGGCGCCGGCCTGGCGGCCCTGGTGTGGATGGTGCTCGGGCGGCCCGGCGATTCGATCTCGCCGTACTTCCTGCAGACCACGGTACCGCTGGCCGGCGGCACGAACGCGGTCAACACCATCATCGTCGACTACCGCGGCTTCGACACCCTGGGCGAGATCGCCGTCATGGGCATCGCCGCGCTGGTGATCCACGCCATGCTGGCAGGCTGGCAGCCCGACGACACGCGAGCGCTGCCGCCGTCGCCGGGCGACAGCCACCCATTGATGCTGCGACTCGTCAGCCGCGCCCTGCTGCCGCTGGCCGTGCTGGTGTCGGTGTACCTGTTCCTGCGTGGCCACAACCTGCCGGGCGGCGGATTCATCGGCGGACTGGTGCTGGCCCTGGCGCTGCTGCTGCAGTTCGTCGCCAACGGACAGGCCTACGTCGGCCAGCGGCTGCGCACCGACTTCCAGCCCTGGATCGGCTGGGGCCTGCTGATCGCCGGAGGCGCGGGCATCGCAAGCTGGTTCCTCGGTTCGCCGTTCCTGACCAGCAGCTACGACTACCCGCTGTGGCCCCTGATCGGCGAAGTGCCGCTGGCCAGCGCCTCGGTCTTCGACCTCGGCGTCTTCCTGTGCGTCACCGGCGCGACGATGGTGGCGCTGTTGTCGGTGGCGCGCTTGTCGGCCGCCGCCAGCGCGGCCACCAGCGCAGCGGAAGCACGCGCCGCGGGGGGCCCGCGATGACAGCCGCGCTGGTGTCGATCGGGCTGGGCACGCTGTGCGCCGCCGGCATCTACCTGATGCTGCGGCCGCGGACCTTCAGCGTCGTGCTCGGACTCACGCTGCTGTCCTACGCGGCCAACCTGTTCATCTTCTTCATGGGGCGCATCCGCATCGGCGCGCTGCCGATCGTGGATGCGCAGCGTGCGCCGACGCTGGCGCACTACGCCGACCCGCTGCCGCAGGCCCTGGTGCTGACCGCCATCGTCATCAGCTTCGCGATGACCGCCCTGCTGCTGGTGATCGCGCTGCGTGCGCGCGCCGAGACCGGGTCGGACCACGTGGACGGCGTCGAAGCCGGGCCGGAGGCGCGCCAGTGACCTGGCCCCACCTGATCACGTTGCCCGTCGTGCTGCCCCTGATGGCCGGTGCGCTGCTCGTGCTGGTCGAAGGGCGTCATGCCGCGCTGGCCAAGGCGCTCGGCATGGCCAGCACGCTGGCGGTCCTGGCGACCGCCATGATGCTGACCTGGCAGGCCGACACGGGCGCCGTGCAGGCCTATCTGCTGGGCAACTGGGCCGCGCCGTACGGCATCTCGCTGGCCCTGGACCGCCTGAGCGCGCTGATGCTGCTGCTGACCGGCGTCGTCGGCGTGGCCGCGCTGCTGTATGCCAGCGGCGGCGATGCGCAGCGCGGCGCGCACTTTCAGAGCCTGTTCCAGTTCCAGCTGATGGGCTTGAACGGCGCCTTCCTCACCGCCGACCTGTTCAACCTGTTCGTCTTCTTCGAGGTGCTGCTGATCGCCTCGTACGGGCTGCTTCTGCACGGCGCCGGCGCGGCGCGGCTGCGCGCTGCCACGCATTACGTCAGCTTCAACCTGGCCGGCTCGGCGCTGTTCCTGGTCGCGGTCAGCCTGCTGTACGGGCTGGCCGGCACGCTGAACATGGCCGACCTGGCGCAGCGCGTGCCGGCATTGGGCCCCGACCGGCTGCTGCTGGTGCAGAGTGCCGCCTTGATGCTGATCGTCGTGTTCGGCATCAAGGCCGCGCTGCTGCCGCTGTATTTCTGGCTGCCTGCCACCTACGGTGCGGCGAGCGCCCCGGTGGCGGCCCTGTTCGCCATCATGACCAAGGTCGGCGTGTACGCCACCTTGCGCATGTGCACGCTGGTCTTTGGCGCCGACGGCGGGGCCACGGCCCATGTCACCTCGCCGTGGCTGGAGAGCCTGGCGCTGGCCACGCTGCTGCTGGGCAGCGTGGGCGCGCTGGCGGCGCGGCAACTGCGCGCGATGCTCGGCAACGTCGTCGTGGCCTCCGCCGGCACGCTGCTGCTGGCGGTGGCGCTGGGCCGGCCTGGCACGGTGGCCGCGGGCCTGTTCTATCTGGTCAACAGCACGCTGGTGGCGGCAGCGCTGTTCCTGCTGGCCGATCGGGTGCGCCACGCGCGCGGGTCGGCAGACGACCAGTTGTCGCCCGCGGCGATGGGTGCCGCGCGCACCACGCTGGGCGTGCTGTTCGTGCTGTTTGCGGTGTCTGCCGCGGGCATGCCGCCCCTGGCCGGCTTCATGGGCAAGGTGCTGCTGCTGCAGGCCGCCGGCCAGGGACCATGGGCCGGCGGCATCGTCGCCACCATCCTGGCGGCCAGCCTGCTGACGCTGGTGGCGTTTGCGCGCTCCGGGTCGACTCTGTTCTGGAAACCGGGCGCGGCGTCGGACGGCCCCGTCATCGCGCCACCGGCGCTGGCCGATGCGCCGATGCCCACGCACTGGGCCCACGGCGCCAGCCTGGCCTGGCTCGCCGTACTGATCGTCTCCTGTGCGGTGCTGGCGGCGCCTTTGTCACGCTACGCTGCCGCCGCCGCGCAGCAGCTGTTCGACCCCGCCGCCTACCGCCAGGCCGTCTTCGGCGCCCAGCCGGCACCGCCGGCCTTCGACGTGCGGCGCGAGATGCGCGAGCGCAAGGCGGCCAAGCCGTGAACGCGTTGCGCCGCAGGATCCTGCCGTCGCCGCTGCTGTCGCTGGTGCTGGCGCTGGCCTGGCCGGTGCTGAACCAGTCGTGGTCGCTCGGGCACTGCCTGCTCGGCGGGCTCCTGGCGTTGGTGGTGCCCTGGTTCACCGACCCGCTGCGCGAGTCGCGCCCGACCTTGCGCCGCCCGGCCGTGGCGCTGCGGCTGATGCTGGTGGTACTGAAGGACATCGTCAGCTCGAACATCGCGGTGGCGCGGCTGATCCTGGGCCCGGAGACGGCCATCCGCCCGGCCTTCGTCTGGCTGCCACTGACCGTCGCCGAGCCGCATGCCATCGTCACGCTGTCGCTGATCGTCACCATGACGCCAGGCACGCTGTCGGCCGACCTCAGCCCCGACGGCCGGCACCTGCTGATCCACGCCCTCAACGTGGACGACCCGGCCGCGCTGATCGCGGACATCAAGGCGCGCTACGAGGCGCCGTTGCTGGAGATCCTGCGATGAGCCTGCTTGCCACCGTGCTGCCTTGGGCCGCCGGCGGCTTCGCACTGGCGCTGCTGCTCAACGGCTGGCGCCTGCTGCGCGGCCCCGGCCTGCCCGATCGCATCCTGGCGCTGGACACGCTGTACGTGAACACCCTGGCCCTGCTGGTGCTGCTGGGCATCCAGTGGAACACCCCGCTGTACTTCGAGGCCGCCATGCTGATCGCGATGCTCGGTTTTGTCGGCACGGTCGTCCTGTCCAAGCATCTGCTGCGCGGCGACATCGTGGAGTGACCATGAACCCCTTGCTCGACACCTTGCCGGCCTGGCTCGACGCGCTGCTGGCCGCGCTGGTGCTGATCGGCACCGCCTTCGCGCTCATCGGCTCGTGGGGCCTGGCGCGCCTGTCCGACTTCTACAAGCGGCTGCACGGCCCGACCAAGGCCACCACGCTGGGCGTGGGCTGCGTGCTGATCGCGTCGGCCTTGTGGTTCACGCTGGCGCAGGGCCGGCCGAGCCTGCACGAGCTGTTGATCACCCTGTTCCTGTTCATGACCGCGCCGCTGTCGGCGCACCTGCTGGTCAAGGCCGCGCTGCGGCTGGACCCGTCGAAGCGGCCACCACCACCACCCGATGCGCCGTCGCCACCGAAGGTGATTCAGTAGACTCGGCGTCTGGCCCGTCCTGTCGGGCCGCGACCCTGCGCCCGCCGACGACCCCGGGCGCGCCGCTCCGAGGGATCTCCATGACCATCATCCGCCACGACGACCTCGTCGAGACCGTTGCCGCCGCGCTGCAGTACATCAGCTACTACCACCCGGCCGACTACATCGCCCACCTGGCGCGCGCCTACGAGCGGGAGCAGAGCCCGGCCGCGAAGGACGCGATCGCACAGATCCTGACCAACTCGCGCATGAGCGCCGAGGGCCACCGCCCGATGTGCCAGGACACCGGCATCGTCAACGTGTTCCTGAACATCGGCATGGGCGTGCGCTTCGAGGGCTTCGCCGGCACGGTGGAGGACGCCGTCAACGAAGGCGTGCGGCGCGCCTACCTGAACCCGGACAACCTGCTGCGCGCCTCGGTGCTGGAAGACCCGCTCTTCACGCGCAGGAACACCAAGGACAACACGCCGGCGGTGATCCACACGCGGCTGGTGGCCGGCGACAAGCTGGACGTCTCGGTGGCGGCCAAGGGCGGCGGCAGCGAGAACAAGAGCAAATTCATCATGCTCAACCCGAGCGACAGCCTGGTCGACTGGGTGCTGAAGACGGTGCCGACCATGGGCGCCGGCTGGTGCCCCCCAGGCATGCTGGGCATCGGTGTCGGCGGCACCGCCGAAAAGGCCGTGCTGATGGCCAAGGAAGCGCTGATGGACGACATCGACATGTACGAGCTGCTGCAGCGCGGCCCGTCCGGCCCGCTGGAGGAACTGCGCATCGAGCTGTACGAGAAGGTCAACGCGCTGGGCATCGGCGCCCAGGGACTGGGCGGCCTGACCACGGTGCTGGACGTCAAGATCAAGACCTGGCCCACGCACGCCGCCAGCAAGCCGGTCGGCATGATCCCCAACTGCGCCGCCACGCGCCATGCGCACGTGGTGATGGACGGCAGCGGCCCGGCCTATCTGACGCCACCCAGCCTGGACCTGTGGCCCGACGTGCACTGGGCGCCCGACTACAACAAGAGCACCAAGGTCGACCTGAACACATTGACCAAGGCGCAGGTGGCGGCCTGGAAGCCTGGCCAGACCCTGCTGCTGAGCGGCAAGATGCTGACCGGGCGCGACGCCGCCCACAAGCGCATCCAGGACATGCTGGCCAAGGGCGAGAAGCTGCCGGTGGACTTCACCAACCGCGTCATCTACTACGTCGGCCCGGTGGACCCTGTGCGCGACGAGGTCGTCGGCCCCGCCGGCCCGACCACCGCCACGCGCATGGACAAGTTCACCGAGATGATGCTGGCCCAGACCGGACTGATCGCGATGATCGGCAAGGCCGAGCGCGGCCCGGTTGCGATCGAGGCGATCAAGAAGCACGGCAGTGCCTACCTGATGGCGGTGGGCGGCGCCGCCTACCTGGTGGCCAAGGCGATCAAGGGCGCCAAGGTGGTCGGCTTCCCCGACATCGGCATGGAAGCGATCTACGAATTCGACGTGCAGGACATGCCGGTCACGGTGGCGGTGGACGCCCAGGGCACCAGCGTGCACCAGACCGGCCCGCGCGAGTGGCAGGCCCGCATCGGCAAGATTCCCGTCGTGCCGGCCTGAACGCTCGCCACAAGGCGCGCCCGTCGTTCGGCAAGACACCGGGCCGGGCAACGAACTCGGGTCGACCCTTGAGTCACTCGCGCCTCTGTCGCCGTGCCGACAGCGACAGCCCGCCCGTGCGACCCGCGCGTCGGTGCACGGGCAACCCGAACCCTCCGGTCATATCGGACAGGTGCAACGCACCGAATGCTAGCGGCGCCATTCGCGCGCCGAAGTAGGGGTCGGCCCCAATGCCGGGCAAAGGACTGATGTAGATCAAAGACTGCGCCTGTTGACCACAAGGCCCCAGCTTGACTAAATATCATCGTCGGCACGGATACCAACAAGCAACAAGCTGAGGAGAGCATCGATGACGCATCCTGCTGGGGTAAGGAAAACTCGGATCGGCCCGCATTGGATCGGGCTGGTGGGAGCCGCGCTGTTGGCCCTGACCGTCGCGGGTTGCGGCGGAGACGACGGCAAGGACGGCGCCCCGGGCGCTCCGGGCGCGGACGGCAAGGACGCCGACCCGGCCGCCATCGCGGCCCTGGAACAGAAGGTCAAGGAACTGACGCAGGCGGCGAACCCCGAGACCTGCGCGACCTGCCACACGGGTGAGTTGCCAGTCGCACGCACCGGCCCGAACCACCAGCAGATCTACGAGCAGTTCTACCAGGACGGCGTCGTCAAGATCTCGGAAGTGGCGTTCACGACGGTCGGGGGCAATTCGACCAAGCTGACCTTCAAGATGACCAAGCAGGGCGCGCCCTTCGATTGCGCCACGACCCGAACGGACTTCGCCATCGGAAGTTACTGGGCGGAGTACGACACCGTCACGAAAACCTTCCCCATCAACAACGGCGGGCCTACGCCATACACGAGTTTGATTGGCACGAAGGCCTGGGACGCCGCAAGCAACCTTTGCACGATCACCCAGACCGGGTTCGACCCGGCCGTGGTGGCGAAGATGGGGATGAACGGCATCGTCCAGATCTATGGCGTCGACGAGATCCTCAAGCGCGACGACGCCAAGCACATGTCGCAGGGCAAGTACCCGTTCGCCAGTGTCTTGAAGATTGGCGCGGTCGACTACGAGTCCGCCGCCAACGTCTCGGGCTGCGAGAACTGCCACACCAAGCCGTACCTCAAGCATGCCTACATCTATGGCGAGGTGTTAGACCAGAACGGCGTGAAGACGGAGTTCTATACCTGCAAGGGCTGCCACTACGACACGCGCCAGGGCGGCCACGTCGACTGGCAGATCCTGAAGGACGATCCCGCGCGCTACGCGGAAATCGTCGCGGGCAGCCCGATCACCGACGCGGAAAAGGCCAAGTACGCCTACAAGGCCAAGCTGATGAACGACGTGCATATGTCGCACGCGATGGAGTTCGCCTATCCGCAGTCGATGACCAACTGCGTCACCTGCCACGCGGGCAAGCTCGACCGGGCTCTGGCCGATGAGAAGTTCCAGGCCGAAACCTGCAAGAGCTGCCACTCGGTGGACGGGCTGAAGGCCAAGATGACGGCCGGCACGTTCCCGCACGGCTCCATCCTCGAAAACCTGGATACGACCAACTGCAGCGAGTCCTGCCACAAGGCGGGAGGCTTTGCCAGCGACAAGACGTTTGCGAAGATCCACCGCGGTGGCTACGACCCGAAGATCTACACCAGCACGGGCGTGCGGTACTCGAAGGCCTTCACCGTCAAGATCACCAGCACGACCGTCGCCGACAACAAGCTGACGATCAAGTTCAGCGCGGCGGAGTCCCCGGACATCCCTGGGATGTCGGTCAACGACATCGTGCCCACCGTGCTGGTCGGTCTGTACGGCTACGACACGAAGGACTTCCTGGTCGCGGCGCATGGCCGTGACGACGACGGCAACCGCTTGCTGGAATACGAAGTCGGCACGGACCATCCGCGCTTCAAGACCGTTTCGGCCGCCAACGGCAGTTGGGTGGTGACAGCCGACTTGTCGATGTGGGCCGCCCAGATCGCAGACAAGTCGATCAAGCGGGTCGAGGTTGCGGTCATGCCCAAGCTCGCGAACCCGGCAATCATCGACACGACGGGTAGGGAGCCAGCACCGCTGATCGTCGGCCTCAACGCGCCGTCCATGACCTTCGATCTGGCAACGAACGCGTTCGACAACACCTTCTACGAAGACATCGTGGATGTCACCAAGGGGTGCAATGCGTGCCACGACCAGTTGGCGACCACCTTCCACTCCGGAGACCGCGGCGGCAACATCAAGGTCTGCCGGACCTGCCACGTGGTGTCCAGCGGCGCGTCGCACCTTGAGTTGCAATCGCGGTCGATCGACTCCTACGTGCACGCCATCCACTCGTTCCAGGTCTTCGACCCGGGTGACATCAACTTTGGCGACCCGGTGGAATCGGTGGAGTACCAGCACCACATCGGCAGCTCGTTCCCGCGGTTCGGCATCATGAACTGCGAGTCCTGCCACAAGGACGGCAAGTACAACGTGCCGAACCAGTCCAGGTCACTGCCGGGCGTCCTGTCGGGCACCGACGCGGTCGAAGGCAGGAACATCGGCGAGATCCCGCCGTACGTGACCGGCCCGGCCGTCAGGGCTTGCGGTGGCTGCCACCGGGCCCAGAAGATCAATGCCGACGACAATGGTGCACTGGGCGTCCTGAATGCGCACTTCAAGACCTTCGGTTACCTGATCGAGGACGAAGAAGGGCTGTGGGAATCGGTGGTCGCGAAGATCATGGCGATCTTCAAGTAGCGGCGGACGCGAGTCGGGTGCAGATCCGGCTCGCGCGATCCCGGATCGGGCGCCGAGGCGTCCCTTCCTCCGACCAGGCGAGCCCGACGGGCTCGCCTTCATTTTTGCGGGTCGCGTGCGGGAGACCCCTTCGCTGGCGCGAGGCGGTGCCATTGGACGGACCGGTTGGCCAGGCGCCATGGCGCCGTCAGGCATGGCACCCCACGCGGGTCGAGGTGGCAACAAGCGCAGGGACACCATCGAGCACCAGCGCTGCCGGCCATGCGCGCGCCGGGCCCGCATCGGCGAGACACGGCCGCGCCAGCCGACGCCATCGCTCCGCCTGCCACCGCCCCGGGGCCGAGGCCCACGCGCGATGGGAAGAGGCAGCAGTTCGGACGGGTCGCGCCCCCACAGGCACCGGTGGACGAATGCATGGAATAGATGACTCAGGTCAGCCGCGCCGAGAGCGCCTCGATGCCGGCGCCTCGCGAAGCGCAACGCGCTGCCACCTGAACAAGCGCGGCCACCAGCAGCGCCCGCCAAAGAAGACTTGACCGCGTTGCGGCGGCTCGCATGGATAGGGGCATGGCTGGGCCTGCACGGGAAGAACACAACGCATCTACGACAGCGATCGCAACTCCCCTTGATAAAGTGGGGCCGTGCTTGTAGATTGAGCCACCTCAAGGCGCCCCCAATTCGAAACGCAACACGGGGTTTTGCCAATGGCGGGGCCCGCTCCCTAAGGCAAACTACGCCAAGGTGGCGTTGGCGATGGCGAGCGTCTGTGCAGTTTGGCTAGGAAACATCGATGACCATGAAGAAGACTTTTGGAATCCGTGCGGCGCTGGTGTCGGTCGCGCTGGCATTCTCCGGTGGCGCAGCCTTCGCGATCGACGCGGATGCGGCCCAGGCGCTGGCCAAGAAGAGCGGCTGCTTCAAGTGCCACGCGGTGGACAAGGACAAGAAGGGGCCGTCGTTCGCCAAGACCTCGGCCAAGCTGAAAGGCAAGGCTGACGCCCTCGACGAAGTGATCAAGGTCATCACGACAAGC
>Ga0316188_10000589_pt1 | contig 15911 bp, 10 predicted proteins | sample Phiworburrow1_MG_FD_204933 | JGI IMG/M metagenome (GOLD analysis project Ga0316188, IMG submission 204933) | Coastal sediment microbial communities from Maine, United States - Phippsburg worm burrow 1 | ecosystem: Environmental > Aquatic > Marine > Coastal > Sediment | place: USA: Maine...
GTCGACGAGGCGCACGAACGCAGCCTGAACATCGATTTCCTGCTCGGCTACCTGAAGCAGCTCGTCGCCGGGCCGCGCAGGAAAGACCTGAAGCTCGTGATCACGTCGGCGACGATCGACGCGGAGCGCTTCGCCAACCACTTCGGGCACGGCGGGCGGCCGGCGCCGGTGATCGAGGTCTCGGGCAGGCTCTATCCGGTCGAGGTGCGTTATCGCAGTTTCGACGAGCAGCAGCGCGACGACGAGGACGAGACCGATCTGCCCTCGCGGATCGAGGAGGCGATCGACGAGTTGTGGCGCGAGGCGCCGGGCGACGTGCTGGTCTTCCTTCCGGGCGAGCGCGAGATCCGCGACGTCGCCGAGCACCTGCGGCGCGCGCACGCCCGCGCGATGAACGCGCGGGGGTCGGCGAGCTTCGGGCGCGGTCCGCTGGAAGTGCTCGCACTGTTCTCGCGTCTTTCTGCCGCCGAGCAGCAGCGGGTCTTCACGCCGTCCTCGGGTCGCCGCATCGTGCTCGCGACCAACGTCGCGGAGACCTCGCTGACGGTCCCGGGGATCCGGTACGTGGTCGACACGGGCACCGCCCGCGTCAAGCGCTACCGGTACCGCAGCAAGGTCGAGCAGCTGCAGATCGAGCCGGTGTCGCAGGCGGCCGCGAGCCAGCGCTCCGGGCGCTGCGGCCGAGTGATGGACGGCATCTGCATCCGGCTGTATTCCGAGGAGGACTTTGCCGGGCGCCCGCGCTTCACCGACCCGGAGGTGCTGCGTTCGTCGCTGGCGGGTGTGATCCTGCAGATGAAGGCGCTCAGGCTCGCCGACATCGAGCAGTTCCCGTTCCTCGATCCGCCGCCGCGCAAGGCGGTGGCCGACGGCTACGCGCTGCTGCACGAACTCGGCGCCATCGACGAACGCCACGATCTGACCGAGATCGGCCGCCAGTTGGCCAGGCTGCCCGTCGACCCGCACGTCGGGCGCATGCTGCTGGCGGCTCGCGACGGCGGCTGCCTGCGCGAAATGCTGGTGATCGCGGCGGCCTTGTCGGTCCAGGACCCGCGCGAGCGGCCGATGGAGGCGCAACAGGCGGCCGACCAGCAGCACCGGCGCTTCGCCGACGAGAAGTCGGATTTCGCCGGTTTCATCAAGCTCTGGGACTACTGGCAGCAGGCGCAGCGCGAGAAGGAGTCGAATCGCCGACTGCAGCAGCGCCTCGAGCGCGAGTTCCTGTCGACGCGCAGGCTGCGAGAGTGGGCCGACGTGCACGGCCAGCTCGCCGACGCGGTCGCCCAGATGCACTGGAAGCCCAACACGGCGCCGGCGTCCTACGAGACGCTTCACCAGGCGCTTCTCACCGGCATGCTGGGCAACCTGGGCTTCAACGCGGTCGACGAACCGCACTACCAGGGCACGCACCAGACCAGATTCTTCATCCACCCGGGTTCCGCGCTCGTGAAGAAGGCGCCGCGCTGGCTGATGGCGGCGGAGCTGGTCGACACCGGGCGCCTGTACGCGCGGACAGTGGCGCGGATCGACCCGGCCTGGATCGAACGCGCGGCCGGCCACCTGATCCGCACCTCGCACAGCGAGCCGCACTGGGAGAAGAAAGCGGGCCAGGTCGTCGCCTTCGAACGCGGCGTGCTCTACGGGCTCACCGTGTACGCGCAGCGCCGCGTGAACTACGGCCCGCGCGACCCGAAGCTCGCCCGCGAACTGCTGATCCGGGAGGCGCTGGTCGCCGGGCAATGGGAAAGTCAGCTGCCGTTCATGGTGCACAACCGGCGGCTGATCGCCGAGATCCGCCGCCTCGAGCACAAGATCCGGCGCCCGGACCTGCTGGTCGACGAACAATGGCTGTACGACTGGTACGACGCACGGGTGCCCGCCGAAGTGAGTTCGGGGGCGGCACTCGAGGCCTGGTACCGGAAGGCCAGCGCCGCGGACCCCGAACTGCTCAAGCTCGCCCGCGACGAGCTGATGCGAAAGGACGCCGACGGCGCCGGCAGCGACGCCTTCCCCAGACGCATCGCGATGCACGGGATCCAGTTCGACCTCGCCTACCGCTTCGATCCCGGTGCCGCGGACGACGGTGTCACGATGACGGTTCCGCTGTTCGCGCTGAACCAGGTCGACGCCGCGCGCTGCGAGTGGCTGGTTGCCGGCATGCTCAAGGACAAGGTGGCCGCGCTGATCAAGTCGCTGCCGCAGAAGCTGCGAAGGCACGTGGTGCCGGTGCCCGAGTACGTCGACGGATTCGTCGAGCGCTGGTCGCCGCGGCTGGCGCCGGGCCAGCCGGCGGCGCGCGCGCTGGTCGAGTCGCTTCTGGAGGACTTGCGCGAGACGGCACAGCTGCGCGCGAACGCGACCGACTTCAAGCTGGAATCGGTGCCGGCGCACCTGATGATGAACTTCCGGCTGGTGGACGAGCACGGCGGCGTGCTCGCGATGTCGCGCAGCCTCGCCGAGCTGCGGGCCGCGCACGGCGCGCGCGCGCAGAACAGTTTCCAGCAGGCGCTGGCGGGCATTGCCGCGACGCTGCCCGGGGCGCGGCGGGGCGACGAGCGCACGGCGCGCGAAGCGCCGGCCGGCGTGTCAGGCACCGGGAGCCCCGAAACCGCCGACACGGGCCATCCGTCGACGGCGAGCGCCGGAGAGCGCTTCACCGACTGGTCGTTCGGATCACTTCCCGAACTCATGGAGCTGCGCAAGGGGCGCGACACGCTGATCGGATATCCGGCGGTGGTCGACGTCGGCGACGCGGTGGAGCTGCAGGTGTTCGACGATCCCGGCACCGCGCAGGCACGGATGCGCGAAGGGCTGCGCAGGCTGTTCGTTCTCGCACTCAGGGAGCCGCTGCGTTTCTTCGAGCGCAACCTGCCCGAGGCCCAGCGCCTGGGGCTGCTGTACGCGCCATTCGGCGGCAGCGATGATCTGCGCAGCGATCTCGTCGACGCGCTGGTGGACCGTGCCTGCCTCGGGCCTCCCTGGCCGGTGGACGCTGCGAGTTTCGGGGCACGGGCGGCCGAGGCGCGGCCGCGCCTGAACCTGATCGGGCAGGAGATCGCACGCACCGCGCTGGCGATCCTGAGCGAGCATCAGGGCGTGACGCGAAAGCTCGCTCAGGCCAGGCTGTTCACACAGGCGGTTGCCGACATCGAGCAGCAGCTCGAGGCGCTGCTGCCCAGGCGCTTCGTCAGCGCGACCCCTGCCGCGCAGCTCGGCCACCTGCCGCGCTACCTGAAGGCGATCGCGATGCGGCTCGACAAGCTGCGCGCCGACAGTGCCCGCGACGCGCAGAAGCTGGCTGAACTGGCACCGCTGCAGGCGAACTACCGCAGGCTGCTGGCACAGCGCAAGGGCGAGCCGGACGCGAGGCTGGAAGAGTTTCGCTGGCTGCTGGAGGAGCTTCGGGTATCGTTGTTCGCGCAGGAACTGCGCACGCCGATGCCGGTGTCGGTGAAGCGGCTGCACAAGGCCTGGGCGGCCATCGCGGCCTGAGTCCGGTCGCCCGGGTCGAGCGCAGCGGGCTCGACGAGCGACGATTCACCGCAAGGGGAGGAAACAGATGCGCGTATTCGTTGCGACGCTCGGAACCGAGACCAATACGTTCGCCCCGCTGCCCACCGGGCTCGCCAATTTTCAGGGCGCGGACTACGACCCTGAAGGAGTGCCTAACCATCGTCTCAACCCGTTCGCGATGCCGATGCGGGTCGCGCGCGAGCGGGCCGTCAGCCACGGCTGGACGGTGGTCGAGGGCAAGGTCGCATTCGCGATGCCAGCCGGCGTGACCACCCGCCACGCCTACGAATTCCTGCGCGACCAGCTGCTGGCCGACCTGCGCGCGGCGATGCCGGTGGACATGGTGCTGCTCGGGCTGCATGGTGCGATGGTCGCGGACGGCTACGACGATGCCGAAGGCGATCTGCTGCAGCGGGTGCGCGAACTGGTCGGTCCGGAGACGGTGGTCGGCGCGGAGCTGGATCCGCACTGCCACCTGACCGAGGTCAAGACGGCCAACGCCGACGTCCTCGTGCTCTTCAAGGAGTATCCGCACACCGACATGTACGAGCGGGCGCTGGACCTGGTCGCCCTGTGCGAGGCGACGGCGCAGCGGCGGATCCGGCCGGTGATGTCGGTGTTCGACTGCGCGATGATCTCGATGTTCCACACCAGCCGCGAGCCGATGCGCAGCTACGTCGACCGGATCAAGGCGCTCGAAGGCCACGATGGGGTGCTGTCCGTGTCGATCGCGCACGGATTCCCCTGGGGCGACGTCGCGGGTCTCGGCACGCGGGTCATGGTGGTCACCGACGATCGCGCCGCCGACGGCGTCGCCCTGGCGCAGCGGCTCGGACGCGAACTGATCGGGCTGCGCGACCGGCTCAAGCCGCAGTATCCGGGCGTCGACGAAGCGATCGACGAAGCCCTGGCGAGCGCAGGCGCTCCCGTCGTTCTCGCCGATTCGGCCGACAATCCCGGCGGCGGCGCGGCCGGCGATTCGACCTTCGTGCTGCGCCGGCTGATCGAGCGCGGCGTCGCGGATGCGGTGATCGGGCCCTTCTGGGATCCGGTCGCGGTGTCGATATGTTTCGACGCCGGCGAAGGTGCCCGGCTGCCGCTGCGCATCGGCGGCAAGATCGGCCCGACCTCCGGCGCGCCGATCGACGCCGAGGTCGAGGTGCAGCGCCTTGCGAGGCGGGCGAGTCAGGCCGGGCTGAGCGGCACGAGGGCGCCGTTGGGCGATGTCGCCGTGGTGCGCATCGGTGGCGTGCGCGTGGTCCTGAATACCGAGCGCACCCAGGCCTTCGGTACGGACCTGTTCACCCAGTTCGGCGTCGATCTCGCCACGACCAAACTGGTCATCGTGAAGTCGTCGCAGCACTTCTACGCGCAGTTCGGCCCGATCGCCGCAAAAGTGATCTATGTGGAGACCCCGGGGTCGGTCACGCAGCGGCTGACCGATCTTCCGTATCGCAAGGCCAGGCGCGACCTCTGGCCGCTTCGCCAGGGGTGAGCGAGCGCGGCGTCAGCCCGCTTTGAGCCCCAGCGCCCAGATCACCACGGACACGGTGACCAGCGCCAGGAAGGTGCCGGCCAGGATCGCTGCGCTGATTTCGCGGGTGTCGACGCCATAGCGCTGCGCGATGATGAACGAGTTGCTCGCCGAGGGAAGGCTGGCCACCAGAACGCCGATCGCCGCGGAAGCCGGATCGGCGCGCACGACGACGAAGAGCAGCAGCGCAGCTAGCGCCGGATGCGCGACCAGCTTGATCGACAGCAGCGCGCGGACGGTGCGTGACAGCTCGATGCGGCGGTCGCCGAGCGAGGCGCCGATGGCGAACAGCGCGCAAGGCCCTGCCGCGCTGGAGAGGATGCGGATGAAGTTGTCCATCACCTCGGGCATCGGCGGGGCGGCCAGGGTCCAGGCGAGTCCGAATGCGATCGACAGCACCAGCGGGCTCTTGACCAGTCCGCCGAGCGCGGTCATCAGCATCGGTCCGGCGGGCGCCGCGTCGGTTGCGTGAGCGTGTCGCCGCTCGAGTTCCAGCAGCGCGATCGACAGTGTGATGACGATGAAGATATCGCAGATGATCGCCAGGACCACCGTCGGCGCGTACTGTCGGCCGAGTTCGAGCACCAGCGGCACGCCCAGATAACCGATGTTGCCGTGCGCGCCGGTCAGTCCGAGTGCCACCGCCTCGGACCGCGCGCGGGCCGCAGCGCCGGCGCCGCGCGGCACCTTGGCGGGCAGCGCCGCCGCGCGCGTGAACAAGAATATCGCCAGTCCCGCCAGCACATAGCCCAGAGCGAACCGCCCGTCGGTGAAGCTGTCCAGCGACTGGGTCGCCACCACGCGAAACAGCATCGCCGGCAGCGCGAAGAAGAACACGAAGGCGTTGATGCCGTCCACCGCCCGCTCGGGCAGCAGGCGCCAGCGCTGACCGAAGAAGCCGCAGAAGACCAGCGCGAAGACTGGGAAGGTGACTTCGAGTACGCGAAGCATCGGTTCGAGGGGGTGGCGATCGTCCGCAAGCAGGCGATGCCTGGAAGGCGGGCAGGATTTTCGACGGCCGTCGGCTCGTTCGATCGGCCAGTCTAATAGAATTCAACCGTTTGCCCGATTGTGCGTTGTGGACCCAGGACGTCGGCGCCCGTTGCGCGCCCGAATTGCGAGCATTATTGGAATCTCAGCCGATGAATACCCACTCCCCGGTCCGCCGACCGTCGACCAGTGCAGCGCGCGCCATCGCGACGCTGTTGACCGCCGTCGGCGCGTTTGCCGCTGTCGCCGCGTTTGCAGCGGTTGGCGCGGCTGGCGCGTCGGCGCAGGTTGCGGTCGTTCTCAACTCGCGCGACGCGTCGGTATCGCTGATCGACCAGAAGACCTTCGCGGAGTTGGGCCGGATCGACGTCGGCAAGGAGCCCCATCACCTTTATCCGGCGCCCGACGGAAAGTCGCTGATCGTGGCCAATGCGCTGAGCAACGACCTGATCTTTCTGGATCCCGTCGACGGCAAGGTGCAGCGGCGCATCAGAGACGTGGACGATCCCTACCAGATCGGCTTCTCGCCCGACCAGCGGTGGTTCGTCGCGGTGGGCCTGCGGCTCGATCGCGTCGACATCTACCGCTACGACGGCAAGGACCTTTCGCTGGCGCGCCGGATCCCGCTGGCAAAGGCACCGAGCCATGTCTGGTTCTCGGCCGACAGTGCTTACGCCTTCGTCACCCTGCAGGAGAGCGACGAGATCGCAGCGATCGATCTCTCGCGTCAGCAGGTGGCATGGAAGATGAAGGTCGGCAGGCAGCCGGCGGGCATCATCATGACCCCCGACGACCGGCTGCTGCTGGTGGGCATCATGGGCGAGGACTATGTCGAAGCGATCGACTGGCGCAACCGGACGACCGTCGCGCGCATTCGGACCGGGAAGGGCGCGCACAATTTCAGGGGGCTCGGCGACAAGCGGCACCTGTTCGTGTCGAATCGCGTCGAGAACACCGTCTCCAAGCTCGACATGACGACGCTGAAAGTGGTGGACACCTTCGCAGTGCCCGGCGGGCCGGACTGCATGGAGGTGACCGCCGACGGGCGCCAGTTGTGGGTGACGTCGCGCTTCATCAAGCAGGTCTCGGTGATCGACCTGGAGCAGCGCAAGCTGGTGCGCGCGATCCCGGTGGGCCGGTCCCCGCATGGAATCTATTTCCACAACCGCGCGCCGGTCCTTTGACGTGGCTCGCGGCGCTGCCCGGCGGGCCGAAGGTTTCGCGCGTCACCGGATGATTTCCGGGCGGGCGTGGGCCGCTGCGTTGTCTGCGGCGCTCGTGCTGCCGCCGGCAGTCGCGGCGGACTCCGCAGCCCCGGCGTGTCGAGGCACCGTGTACCTGACGCTGGACACCGGCAACATGGACGAGGCCGAGCGAATCGCCGGCATTCTCAGGCGCCAGGACGTGCGCGCGACCTTCTTCCTGGCCAACGAGAAGACGCGACGGGGCGACTACGCGCTCGACGACTCCTGGGCCGGCTACTGGCGCGCGCGCGCGGCCGAAGGGCACGCGTTCGGCAGCCACACCTTCGACCATGTGTACTTCCGCGGCGAGGCGAAGGGCGCGGACGGCCGCCTGCTGGCGCTGGCGCGACCGCAGTTCGGCCGCGACGCCGGACGCACGCTGCGCTGGGACGCGAAAGCCGTGTGTCGCGAGATCGACCGGGTCGGAGAGCGCTTTCACCAGGTGACCGGCGGTGACCTCGATCCGCTCTGGCGGGCCCCGGGCGGCCGGGCCCCGACCAGTGTGATCGAGAACGCCCGCGACTGCGGCTACGCGCACGTGTACTGGGCCGATGCGGGGTTCCTGGGCGACGAACTGCCTTCGGACAAGTATCCGAACGCGAAGCTGCTCGAGCGGGCGCTGCGCGACGTCCGCGACGGCGACATCCTGATGGCGCACCTGGGGATCTGGTCCCGCAAGGATCCCTACGCGCCGACGCTCGAACCGCTGATCGCCGGCTTGAAGGCCCGCGGACTGTGCTTCTCGACCATCCGCGAGCATCCGCGCTATCGCGGCCTTGCGCGGCATCGCGGTGCGTCGCCTGCGGTTGCGCTACCCGGTCAGACGGCTGCCAGATGATCTGGGCGCCGTTTGCCTGGCTTGGCGACGCGCTCGCGGCCGCGCAGGGCTGGCTGTTCGAGCATGGCGTGCAGCCGTTCGTGTTCGCCTTCGGCCTGATGCGTCTGGAAGAGCAGGCCTTCGACGCGACAGAATGGCTGCTGATCGGCGTGGTCGAGGTCGCGCTGCTCGCCGTGCTGATGTCGCCGCTCGAGCGCCGATGGCCGGTCGAGCCCGTGGTGGACCGGGCCGCGGTGCGCGTCGATGTGCTCTACACGCTGCTGCACCGGCTGGGCGGTTTCGCGTTGCTCGCGTTCGCGCTGCTGACGCCGTTGTTCGACCAGCTGGAGTCGCTGCTTCGGCTGTACGGCTTCTCTCACCTGGACATCGACCGGATCTGGCCCGGCATCACCGACCTGCCGCTGGCGAGCTTCCTGGTCTATCTGGTGGCGCTCGACCTGCTCGACTACTGGATCCACCGGGCACAGCACCGATTCGCCTGGTGGTGGGCCCTGCACGCGGTGCATCACAGCCAGCGTCAGATGACCTTCTGGTCCGACAACCGGAACCACCTGATCGACGACCTGCTGCGCGATGCGCTGATCGCGGCTGTCGCACTGCTGATCGGCGTGGCGCCAGAGCAGTTCGTGCTGCTGACCGTCGCGTCGCGCGCGTTGCAGAGCGTGCAGCACGCGAACCTGCGCTGGCGATGGGGCGGCATCGCGGAGCGGCTGGTCGTCAGCCCGAGCTTCCACCGGCGGCATCACGCGATCGGCTACGGCCATGAAGGTCCGGCGCGCGGGTGCAACTTCGCGGTGCTGTTCCCGGTCTGGGACATCGTATTCCGGACCGCCGACTGGCGTCCCGGATTCGTGTCCACCGGCATTCGCGACCAGCTCGAGGGGCGCGACTACGGGCGTGGCTTCTGGGCGCAGCAGTGGCTGGCGCTCGGGCGCGTCTGGCGCGTGCTGCGGCGCGCGGGGTAATCGGACGATGGACCGCACAGTCACGGCTTTTCTTCGCGCGATCGCGAGCCTGTCTCATCCGAGGATGCTCGCGCTGCTGCTCGTGCCGTTCGTCGTTGCGATCGTGTTCTGGGGGCTCGTTGCGCTGATCGTCTGGGACCCGCTGATCGATGGGCTGCGGGCGCTGTTCTTCGAGGGCGGAGTGGCCGACTGGCTCTACGCGCAGGCCGAGCGCGTCGGCCTCGAGGGCCTGCGGGGCATCGTCACCGCGGCGATGGCGCTGATGCTGGTCGTTCCGCTGATGTTCGTCACCGCGCTGCTGATCATCGCGCTGTTCGCGATGCCGGCGGTCAATCGGCATCTCGGCGCCGGGCCGTACCGTGACGTCAGGCGCCGCGGGTCCTGGTCGATTGCCGCGAGCGTGTGGAACGCCACGCTGGCCACCGTCGTTTTCCTGGTGGGCTATCTGGTGACGCTGCCGCTGTGGCTGATCCCACCGCTGGGCTTCGTCGTGCCATGGCTGTGGTGGGGATGGCTGACCGCCCGGCTGATGCGTTTCGACAGCCTGGTGGAGTTCACGGAACGCGAGGAGCGACGCGCTGCGATCACGCGCCACCGCCGGTCGTACTTCCTGCTCGGCATGATGGTCACCGCGCTGAACTACATTCCGCCGCTGTTCCTGGTGACGCCGGTGCTGTCGGCGCTGGCCTTCGCGCACTACTCGCTCGCGCTGCTGCGCGACGAGCGCGCGACGGTCTCGCTGACGAGCGGCTAAACTGCGGGCTTTTCGGCTTGCGGGTGGCGCAATGGACTTCGGTCTGATCATCATTGGTGACGAGATCCTGTCGGGCAAGCGAGCCGACAAGCATTTCGGCAAGATCGTCGAACTGCTCGGTGCGCGCGGACTGCAGCTCGCGTGGGCGAGTTACCTCGGAGACGACCGCACGCGGCTGGTGCACAAGCTGCGCGAGACCTTCGCGTCGGGCGACGCGGTGTTCTGCTGCGGGGGTATCGGCGCGACCCCCGACGACCATACCCGGCAGTCCGCCGCCCAGGCGCTGGGCGTACCGCTCGAACTGCACCCGCAGGCCGGCGCGCTGATCGCTCAGCGGTGCGCCGAGATGGCGCGAGAAGGGCACGGCAGCGCGGACATGAGTACGCCGGAGAACCGGCAGAGGCTCAAGATGGGCGAGTTTCCGGTCGGCTCCGAGATCGTGCCGAACCCGGTCAACCGGATCGCCGGCTTCTCGATCCGCAACCACAGCTTCGTTCCGGGTTTCCCCGCGATGGCGTGGCCGATGATCGAGTGGGTGCTCGACCATCGTTACGCGCATCTGCACCATCAGGAGCCGCGCGGCGAGCGGGCGCTGCTGCTCTTCGAGGTGCCGGAGTCCGCCGCGACGCCGCTGATGGAAGCGGTCGAGGCGGAATTCCCCGGGATGAAGGTGTTCAGCCTCCCGTCGATGGGCGAGGACGGCCAGCGTCGGCACATCGAACTCGGTGTCAAGGGACCGCTGTCGATGCTCGACGAGGCGTGGGCGAGGCTCGAGTCCGGCGCGCGCGGGCTCGGCGGCACCGTTCAGCCGATCGGCGATCCGCCGTCCTGATCCGGAGCCTGCGCCACACGGTTCGGCCAGTTCGAACGATCGCCTTGTTGCGGTCGCTTCGCGCCGGCATACTGCGGCGACTGTGCTGCAGGGCGTGCCGGGGCTGTCCTGCGTGGCGGCGCCGATCCACAGTGAGACGGGCGACGTGATCGCGGCGATCAGCCTGTCGGTGCCGACGTACCGGTTCATGGGCGAAGGGGACGGCGACGTCCGGGTGATTACCGGCACCGCGCGGCGGATTTCGCGCAGGCTCGGCTACACGAACGAAAAGACGATGGAGGCAGCATGAACCTTCCAGTAGACGCGGGTCTGCGAGCGGTGACCCTGGACGACAAGTACGACGCGACCGACGGCAAGGTGTACATCACCGGAACCCAGGCGCTGGTGCGCCTGCCGATCATGCAGCGCCAGCGTGACCTGGCCGCGGGCCTGAACACTGCCGGCTACATCAGCGGCTACCGTGGCTCCCCGGTGGGCGGCTACGACCAGGCGCTGTGGAAGGCACGCCGCCAGCTCCAGGAGCACCACATCCGCTTCCAGCCCGGGCTGAACGAAGATCTCGCGGCCACCGCGATCTGGGGAACGCAGCAGCTGAACTGCTTTCCGGGCGCGAAGTACGACGGGGTGTTCTCGATCTGGTACGGCAAGGGCCCCGGAGTGGACCGCAGCGGCGACGCGCTGCGCCACGGCAACCAGGCGGGCTCGTCGGCACACGGCGGCGTGCTCGCGGTGGCCGGCGACGACCACGGCGCGAAGTCCTCGACGATGGCCGCGCAGACCGACTTCATCTTCAGCGCGGTGTCGATGCCGGTGCTGGCACCGGCGACCGTGCAGGACTACGTCGACCTCGGTCTGCACGGCTTCGCGCTGTCGAGGTTCTCCGGGCTCTGGGTCGGCCTGAAGGCGGTCACCGACACGATCGAGACGGCCGGGATCGTCGACGTGTCGCCCGCGCGGGTGCGACCGGTGCTGCCCGACGGCGTCGACATGCCGCCCGGTGGGCTGAACCTGCGCTGGCCCGAGGAGACCTTCCTGCAGCTCGAGGAGCGGCTGACCCGGTACAAGATGCCTGCGGCGCTGGCGTACGCGCGCGCCAATCGGCTCGACGCCAACGTGTTCGGGCGCGACGACCTGGGCGCGGGCGGCGAACCGGCGCGGCTGGGCATCGTGAGCACCGGAAAGAGCTGGCTCGACGTGATGCAGGCGCTGTCCGAGCTCGGCATCGACGACGCGACGGCGCGCCGCATCGGCCTGAAGGTGATGAAGGTCGCGATGCCGTGGCCGCTGGAGCCGCACGGCGTGAGGGCGTTTTGCGACGGCGTCGAGGAAGTGCTCGTCATCGAGGAGAAGCGCTCGCTGATCGAGGCCCAGCTCAAGGAGCAGCTCTACGCGGTGGCGGAACGCCCCCGCGTGCTGGGCAAGACCGACACTGCCGGCGCACCGCTGGTGCCGGAAGCCGGCGAGATCTCTCCGGCGATGTGCGCCCGCATCATTGCCGCGCGTCTGCGGGCGCTCGCGGCCGCCCCGGACGCGCAGGCGCAGGCTCGGCGCGGCGAAATCGGCGCGGACGTGCTCGCGCGCGTCGACGCGCGGCTCGCGCTGCTGGACGCCAAGCAGAAGGTCGGAAAGACCTTCGAGACCATCGAGCGCATCCCGTACTTCTGTGCCGGGTGCCCGCACAACAGTTCCACGAAGGTGCCCGAGGGTTCGCGCGCGCTCGCCGGTATCGGATGCCACTACATGGCGCAGTGGATGGACCGCAGCACGGCGACTTTCACGCAGATGGGTGCGGAGGGCATGACCTGGGTCGGCCAGGCGCCGTTCAGCGACACGAAGCATGTCTTCCAGAATCTGGGCGACGGCACCTACAACCACTCGGGGTCGCTGGCGATCCGGCACGCGGTCGCCACGCGCACGCCGATGACCTACAAGATTCTGTTCAACGACGCGGTGGCGATGACGGGCGGCCAGCAGCACGACGGCACGCTCACGCCCGCCCAGATCCAGCGGCAGGTGCGCGCCGAGGGCGTCGAGAAGATCGTTGTCGTCACCGACGAGCCCGACAAGTACCCGTCGGGGTATTTCGACGCCGACGTGCCCGTGCGGCATCGCCGCGAGCTCGACGCGGTGCAGCGCGAACTGCGCGATTACCCTGGCGTGTCGGTGCTGATCTACGACCAGACCTGCGCGGCCGAGAAGCGCCGCCGCCGCAAGCGCGGCGCCTTCCCGGATCCGGACCGGCGCGCCTTCATCAACGAGGCGGTCTGCGAGGGCTGCGGCGACTGCGGCGTGCAGTCGAACTGCGTCGCGATCGAGCCGGTCGAGACCGAGTTCGGTCGCAAGCGTGCGATCAACCAGTCGGCGTGCAACAAGGACTTCTCCTGCGTCAACGGCTTCTGCCCGAGCTTCGTGACCGTCGAGGGCGCCAAGCCGCGTCGCGGCGTCGCCTCCGGCGTCGCGACAGACGCCGTCGACATCGGGTTGCCGAGCGTCGCTCTGCCGCCGATCGAGGGCGCCTATTCGCTGCTCGTCACCGGCATCGGCGGGACCGGCGTCGTGACGATCGGACAGGTGCTCGGGATGGCGGCGCACCTCGAGGGCAAGGGCGTCACCGTGCTGGACATGGCCGGCCTCGCCCAGAAGAACGGTGCGGTGATGAGCTTCGTGCGATTCGGCCTGTCCCCCGAGGATCTGCACGCGCCGCGCATCGGGACGGCGGGCGCCGACGCGATCCTCGGTTGCGACATCGTGGTCACCGCGGGACGCGACGCCTTGTCGCGCGCGGCAAAGGGGCGCACGCGGGTGGTCGCGAACGTGGCGACCACGCCGACGGCCGACTTCACCCGCAACGCGGACTGGAAGTTCCCGCTGGGGGGCATGGAAGGCGCGATCTGCGACGCGGTCGGCGACGAGCAGGCGTCGTTCGTCGAAGCGACCCGGCTTGCCACCGGACTGCTGGGTGACGCCATCGCCACCAACATGTTCATGCTCGGCTACGCGTACCAGAAGGGCTTGATTCCGGTGTCCGCAGTGGCGATCGATCGCGCGATCGAACTCAACGAGGTCGCGGTCGAACAGAACCGCAGCGCCTTCCTCTGGGGCAGGCGGGCGGCGGTCGATCCGCGGCGCGTCGACGAGGTCGCCGCGCCGCCCAAGATGGTGCCGGTCTCGCGCAAGCTCTCGGAGTCCCTCGACGAACTGATCGCGCGCCGCGTGGATTTCCTGACCGCGTACCAGGACGAGGCCTACGCGAAGCGCTACCTGGCGCTGGTCGATCGCGTGCGTTCCGCCGAAACCCCGTTGGGCCCGGCCCTGCCGCTCACCGAGGCGGTCGCGCGCTATTTCTTCAAGCTGATGACCTACAAGGACGAGTACGAGGTCGCGCGTCTGTACAGCAGCGGCCAGTTTGCGCAACGGCTGGGCGAGGCGTTCGACGGCGACCTGCGGCTGCGCTTCCACCTCGCGCCGCCGTTGTTCGCGCGGCGCAACGCGCGGGGAGAACTGGTCAAGAGCGAGTACGGACCGTGGGTAATGACCGCCTTCCGGTGGCTCGCCCGGCTGCGCCGCTTGCGCGGAACGGCGCTCGATCCGTTCGGTCGCACCGAGGAACGTCGAGCCGAGCGGCAATTGGTGACGGAGTACGAGTCGACGATCGCCGGGATCTCGGCAAGACTCAGCGCAGACAACCGCCCTCTGGCGGTCGAGATCGCTTCCGTCCCCGAACAGATCCGCGGGTTCGGGCACGTCAAGGTGCGGCACATGGCGCTCGCGCGCGAAGCGCGCGCTCAATTGCTGGGAAGGTTCGGCGACGCAAAGGAGTCAGCTCGCCAGGCGATGGCCGCCTGACCGCCGAACGGGGAGATCCCCGGCCCGTCGCCGGGCCGCGCGCTCGCCGGCAGGCCGCGGCGGCCGACGCGTTGCGGTCAAATCTGACGCGTTGCGTCAGATGGCATCGCGGATTTCGTCACATCTGCGGATCGCGTCGCCCGCCGGGCTGCTGAACAACGCCTGGGCAACTGCACAAATAAAAGGCCCGGTTCTTTCGAACCGGGCCAAGAGCACCACGAGGAGGAGGGAGGAGGCAGTGGTGCTCAGAGGAGACAACCTTCCAGAAACCCGTTCAAGCCGCTTTCTTGCCCGCCGCGCGACCGTTGTTCTTGGTCGCCGCCGCAATGTTGGCCTCGGCAATCTCGACAACCTGCTTGGTGGCCTTGTTGACCTGGTCATACGCGGTATTCGCTGCCGATACCGCCGACTTGACGAAAGTCACCATGCCTTCCGAGCCCGCCGGCGCGTTCTTCGCCATTGCTTCCATCGCCGCGGTCAGTTGCTTGTTGCTGTCGGCAAACTGCTTTTCAAAGAGCTTAGCAATGTCCGTGCCAGTTTGCGACGCGATTTCGTAGATATGCGTGGAGTAGGCCACGGCCTTTTCCGCCGCCGGCTGCACGCCGACCATCGCCATCTCGCCGAACGCCTTCGGGTCCTTGGCGGCGAAGAGCGCCTTGAGCTGTTCGCTCGACTCGTTCACCGATGCCTTGACGGCCTGGATGTTCAGCTCGGCGATCTTTTCGAAGCCCTCGACGGACTTCATCGTGACGGCCTGGAGCATTTCCAGCGTGAACTTCTGCAATTGGACCAGCTGCTCGGGGGAATTGACCATGGTGACCTCGCGGTTTGACGGGTGAAATAAAGGGGGATCGGGGCGTGAATGCTGCGACGCACAATTGAAATTGTATGGGTAAATTGGTGAAAGTCAAGCCTCATTTGTGCAGTGCACGATAATTTGCGCTCGGGTGGCTCGAACAGTCTGCAAGTGCTTGTTTGCAAACGAATGACACGGGTTATCGCGGCGTGAACCGGGCAAAGGTGGCCCGATGCTAGACTCGCCGCCGGTCGCGGACCCGCCCGCGACGTCGGGACGACTCCGTCACGCCGGGACAGGACGAACGTGCAAGCCTTCTACAGCGACCATTTCGCGCTGCCGTTGCCGCCGGGGCATCGATTCCCGATGCACAAGTACCGGTTGCTGCGCGAGCGTGTCGCCGCCGAACTGCCGTTCGTGCGCCTGTGCGAACCGGACGCGGCGCCCGACGGGGTGCTGGCCCTGGCGCACGTTCCGGACTACATCGAGCGCTTATCGCGCGGGCGGTTGAGCGCGGCCGAGGTCCGCGCGATCGGCTTCCCGTGGTCCGAACAGATGGTCGAGCGCTCACGCCGGTCGACGGGCGCAACGATCGGCGC
>Ga0316188_10000590_pt1 | contig 15890 bp, 13 predicted proteins | sample Phiworburrow1_MG_FD_204933 | JGI IMG/M metagenome (GOLD analysis project Ga0316188, IMG submission 204933) | Coastal sediment microbial communities from Maine, United States - Phippsburg worm burrow 1 | ecosystem: Environmental > Aquatic > Marine > Coastal > Sediment | place: USA: Maine...
CCTGCGAGAAAGGGGATAAGACCATGGGGGGCATACACTTCCTGCCACAGCTCGAGTCCTCCGCCATAGTAGATCCAGCCATGCAACTCCTGTGCAGTCATGGCAAAAGGTATGCCCGAGAAGAACTGGGCCGCCGCTGCCTTGCCTTTCCAGTAATAGGTGGCGCTGTGCCCCATTTCTGCGGTGCGTTGCTGCACGGCATCAAAGACTTCGAATGCCGGTACCAGTTCGTTACCACCGTATACCTTGATTTTCAGGCGGCCGTTGCTGAGTTCATTGATGGACTCGGCCAGGCGGTTCGCCCCGGTACCCAGGCCGGGAAAGTCACGCGGCCATGATGTCACCATCCGCCATTCGAAGTTCTCTTTTGTGGTTTGATCTCCGCAGGTTTGCGATCCGGCCTGTTTTCCACACGCGCTCAACAAACCGGTTGCTCCTGCCAGGCTCGCGGCAGCTACGAATTTTCTTCGATCCATGGATCAAATTCTCCCAGTAAGGATTAGATGTTATAGTGAAACACAGAAGTCTATATGAGATTGAAATTTCATGAAATCGGACGATACCACGGAGATCAGGCAATTACTTTTTGAGTTGCGTGAGGAGCACCGTGACCTCGATATGGCAATCGATCGTATGGCCTTGAATCCTCTGCAGGATCAATTGCATCTGCGGCGTTTGAAAAAGCGCAAACTGAAGCTGAAGGACTGGATTACGCGGCTGGAATCCAAATTGATACCGGATATGGACGCCTAGCTGTGAATTCCAGCAACGTTGCATTCACCAATGCGTGGTTACCCTCCAGAAACAAATAGTGCTTACGAGGTCACTTAGGTGGGAGACACGGCGGGCTGTTGAGCGCACCGTCTGAATCGAAGCCTTCAAAACCTGAACAACGTTGTGGAAAATTAAACATAGCCCAAACTTTTCACCTTTCGGCTCTATATTTCGACGATCGGTCAGACCTGCCAGGCTCTTGGGCAGTTTATCGCGTTATTCCGATGCGTCTGCCACTTCTGCAACGGGTGTATGGTGGTCGATTTCCAGCCGGATGCCTTCGCCCAGGATAAACTTTGCGTCTCGGCTGATCTGTTCCAGGCGCTCATCAAATACCAGCTTGTTGTCCTCGTTGGGCGACAGGTAACCGGTTTTGCGCATCTCCGCGATAAACGCCCTGAACAGGGCCTTGTCATAAAATTCCGGTGCATTGAATTCGTGCAGCATGGATATCCGCTGGGCAGTCTGTATACACAGGTTCTCAAGTTCCGCCCTGCTCAGTTCGCCCGATCCATATCTCGCTAATACCGAGATGGTTATCAGGTAACGGTGGATTGTCTGTAACAGGCTGTGCGCCAGGACATGGAGCTGTAAAACCGACTCGGGATTGTCATTGACACGTGACAGTGTTTCGCCGTCATCCTTTCGGGTCAACAGACCATTTTGGACAAGTTGTTCAATGGAGTCATCCAGGGCCTTGGTGATCTGGCGCTGACCCCAGGGTATGAACAATTCAGCCTGTAAAAATGGCTGGATAATGATTGCGAATTTGTGCAGGTACTTGAGCTTGAAACTGCGGTGTTCGAGGAAGCAACAGGCAACCAGCGACGGCAGGGCCATGAGGTGAGCGATATTGTTACGGAAGAAAGTCAGGCTCACGGCACGATCAGGGCGCAGTGAAATGATGTCACCAAGAACATGTTCCTGACGCTGCAGGATTTTCATTTCGAACCCGTAGGCGATTATATCCCTGGCGCTTTTTTGAGTTATCGTCACGCGTTCGGGTGACGGTTTTTGGCTTAACAGGGTTTTGTACAGATCGATCTGCCTCGCCAGTTGATTCTCGCCCATTGCATGCCGGGGGGTGCCCAGCATGGCCGTTGCCAGCAGGTTAACCGGATTGACATCGGCGCTGGCATTGATATTCATCATGATTTTCTGGCCAAGGTCTTCAATAACACCATTTAGCCAGTCGGGTCGCTTGGCTTCCCTGCGGATGGTTTCCTGCCATTGCGGGTCTTGCTGATTGAGCAGGTCATCGAGGAATATGGGTTCACAGAGACTGACATGTGCCTCGCCGTAATTGTACCGGGCAATACCAAAAATTTTTCCGAGGTCAGAGAACCTTTCAGAACGCTTGGCCTTCCCAGACAGTTCGGTGGTATAGCTGTCACCTTCCACCAGCCGCTCATAACCGATGTAAACCGGTTGAAACATGATCGGTCTGACCGGTGCATTCAAATAGCTCCTGACTGACATGGCCAGCATCCCGGCTTTCGGTGGCAGCAGGCGGCCGGTGCGGCTGCGGGTCCCCTCGACAAAATACTCAATCGAGACACCCTGGGTCTGGATCATGCTGAGGTACTCGTAGAAAACGGTGGCATAGAGTTTCTGGGAACGGAAAGACCTGCGCAGAAAAAAAGCGCCACAACGCCGCATCAGGGGGCCAACAAGGGGCAGGTTCAGGTTGAGGCCTGCGGCAATATGCGGTGGAATAAAGCCGTGTTCATGCACCAGGTAAGAGACCAGCACGTAATCGAGGTGGCTGCGGTGACAGGGCACATAGATGACCTCATGACCCAGTGACTGGTGTTGCAGGTCATCAAAATAATTGACCTTGATACCGTTGTAGATGCGGTTCCAGAGCCAGGATACGATTATCTCGGCAATGACAATGGCCGAGTAGGAGTAATTGGCGGCGATTTCACGTGCGTATTTTATCGCCTGGCGATGGGCCTGGTCATAGGTGTTGCCGGTTCGGCGCGCCTCTTCTTTCGTAGCAGCACGAACAGTGGGTGAGTTGACGACCTGGTCCACCATGGTGCGACGGTGCGAGAGATCCGGACCGATGGCGGCGGTGCGTACACGTTTGAAATGCACCCTGAGGATACGCGATACCTTTCTCAAGGCGACCGATGCTTCCATGCCTTCGGCTGCGAGCTCTTTCAGGGAGATCGGGCGGCTGAACTGGATAAATGTTTTACGGCCGTTGACCAGCGTGCTGAAAAGGCGGCGAAGCCGTCCGCCAATTTCCCAGTTCTCCGTAAATATGACACGTGTTAAACCACTGTCCTTGGTCGGTCTCTGGCCGACCAGTATGGTGACAGGAACCAGTTGAATATCCATTTCCGGATCGGCCCAGTTCTTTTCGACCACCAGCCGTAACATCTTTGAATGTCGCCGTGGGTCCGGGCTGCGGAACATGAGCCCCTTGAGCCGTTTCAATACGGCATAGGAGCGGATTGGGGTTTCCGGTAATCCGGTTATCGGTAACAGGGGGCGGGCCAGCTTTTGCTGTTCGCAATACTTGTCGAGCATCAATATGGATGACAAGGCATACGAATCCATGACATAGCAGACCGGCCGGTCACCGCTGCTGCCGATATTGCCATCGGGGTCCGCCTTGATGCGGGGCTTGACCCACAGGCTCAGGATGTTTCGCAGGATCAGGTACCAGCGGAGTTTAAGTTCGGCGGTAAAATTTAGCTTGGTGTCTTGCTTGGCCATGAATAGATCAGAGGTTCCTAAATTTTACTTGTCGGGCAGCTATTCTAGCGTGGATTTGTGAACGCGCATAAAAAATCCGGGCAAGACACGAGGTCTGCCCGGAAAATCCGGCAGAGCCGGAGAGGATCGTTTAATCGAATGTAATTAAGAAAATATTATTCTATTAATTAGTTAGGGGTATATCGTAATGTTTAACATTAACAAATGTCAACACCCATCGTCGGGATTGGAGTAGCCTTATTCGGACCAATCACGGGCAAAGTAAAGGTTTCAGCTGCGATCAGCGCTCCAGCAGAGCACGCGAAATGTCTGCGTGGATCGATTCTGCGGCTGAGGCGGGGTCGCTGGCCGCACGAATGGGCCTGCCGACCACCAGGTAGTCCGCCCCATCGCGGATGGCCTGGTAGGGCGTCATGACGCGTTGCTGGTCATCGTCATTGTGTATGGGCCGGATACCGGGACAGACCGTGATCAGCCTTGGGTCGGTGTGTTCGCGCAGGGCGCTGACTTCCAGACCGGACGAAACCACGCCGTCACAGCCAAGAGCCAGTGCGCGTCTTGCACGTGACAAAACCAGCGTCCGCGCATCGCACTGAAAACCGAGGTCATCAAGGTCACCCTGGTCAAGGCTGGTCAGGGCGGTTACGGCGAGTATCTGCATGCGCCCCTTGGCATCCACCGCTGCTTTGAGCATGCTGTCGTTTCCGTGTACGGTACAGAAATCCACTTCATGCAGGGCCAGCTGCCGGACTGCAGCAGCGACGGTCGCCGGGATATCAAATAATTTCAGATCTGCGAATACCTTTTTGCCCTTGCCTTTGAGTTCTGCCATGAGCTCAAAATAATGACCGGACAAAAACACTTCCAGGCCCAGTTTATAAAAGTCAATTGAATCACCCAGCCTGGAAATCAGTGTGCGGGCTTCTTCGAGACTTGGTACATCGAGTGCAAAAATCAATCGTTCGCGGTTTGGAATTCCGGTGTTAACTGTCGGCATGATGGGCCCCCTGGCCTTGTTGATCGTGTTGTTGAAGAAATTCAGTGATGCAGATACCCACCTGCTCTGCCTGCTCCATGTGAAAATGGTGATGACCATCATTCATCACGTGCGTGCTGCTGGCTATGGCGGAAAGGCGCTTGTGCGCCATAGCCTCACCAAAATAGCTGATAATGTCGGCTGTGGTTATCACCAGCGCAGGTGAGCGGATTGCGGCGAGCATTTCCAACGCTTGCTCATCACCGGACAACTGCGGCGAGCGCCAGTTCAGACGTGGGTCGGTACGCCATTGGTAGTAGTCACCGGTGTGCTCAAGTGAGCGCTCGCAAAGCAGGCGCGCAGCATCATCGGATATGGGCGATTTCTTTTGGCGGGCGCGCATGGCCTCTTCAACCGACTCGTAGGGTCTCAGGAAACTGCGGGCTTTGCGTACCGATAGCATCGACAGACGTAACTGCTGAGCGGCCTGGTCGGGCGGTAGTGTCAATAATCCCACGGAATCCAGTAATACCAGGCGCATCACCCGCTCGGGTAAGGCAGCCGCGAAACAACTGGCCACACCACCACCCATCGAATGGCCGATGAGGTGGCATTGATCCCAACCCAAAACATCCAGTGCCGCATCAAGGTCAAACAGGTAGTCCGTGAAGTAATAATGACTGGTTTCCGGCCGGTGAGCAGAGAAACCGTGACCGGCAAAATCGAGCGCCAGCAGATCAAAATCAGCAAGGTGCGGCGCCAATGGAACAAAGGATGCGGCATTGTCCAGCCAGCCGTGGAGACACAACACTTTCGGCGCCCCGGGGCGGGCCCAGTGCAGGCCTTCGAGGGTCCCCCACGACAGGTGAATGTTGACCGGCGCAGCTTTCATGAGCTGCTCAGGTTTGCGTAGGCCAACACCAGCCACTTGGCGCCAGCACGGTCAAAATTGACCTGTACACGGGCGTGCTCGCCGGAGCCTTCGAAACTGATGACCGTGCCATTGCCAAATTTCTTGTGGTTGACAGATTCCCCCAACCGAAATGGCCAATCCTGATTGATGTTGGAGCCGGCTTTCGGGTATTGCGGGGCCCTTGGGGAAACCCAGGGTCTCTGCACCTGCATGCGCGGCCGGATTTCTTGTATCAATCCCGATGGGATTTCATCCAGAAAGCGTGATGGCCGGCAATGGCTTTCCGAGCCGAACATCCGCCTGACCTCGGCATGGCTGAGGCAAAGCTGTTCACGGGCCCGTGTGATACCCACGTAACAAAGCCGGCGTTCCTCCTCGAGACGACCGCCGGACTCCATAACGCTGCGCTGGTGAGGGAACAGACCGTCTTCCAGACCCACGATAAATACCATCGGAAATTCCAGGCCCTTGGCCGAGTGCAGCGTCATCAGTTGCACACAGTCATCCCAGGCTTCACCCTGGGTTTCGCCGGCCTCCAGTGACGCATGGCTCAGGAATGACTGCAGGTCGGTCATGCCGGTGTCTGCGTCTTCCGGTGGTATGGTGAATGCTGATGCTGCATTGACCAGTTCGCGCAGGTTCTCGACCCGTGATTCCATCTTCTCACGGGGTTCTTTTTCATAGTGGCTGACCAGTTGGCTTTCTTCGATAAGACCTTGCACCTGGTTGCCCAATGTCCAGTTTTCCATGCGTTCACGCATATCGGATATAAGCTTCATGAAACCACCCAGTGCCGCAAGGGCTCTTGCCGGCAGGTGGTTTTGACGCAGGCACTCCTGTGCCGCCTGCCATAGGGGCAAACTGCTTTCACGCGCCTGCAGGCGCAGTATGGAGAGTGTTTTCTGCCCGATTCCACGGGCAGGGGTGTTGATTACGCGTTCGAGCGCTGCGTCATCATTCGGGTTCTGGATCAGGCGCAGGTAGGCCAGGGCATCCCTGATCTCGGCGCGCTCGAAAAAGCGCTGACCACCGTAAACACGATAGGCAATGGATGCCCTGAGCAGGTATTCCTCGAACAGCCTTGATTGCGCGGTGGTGCGGTAAACAATGGCAACCTCATCGGCACGGCGGCCTTTACCCAGCCATTGCTCAATCTGTTCAACGACAAAGCGGGCCTCATCCTGTTCATTGAAGGCCGCATAAAGCGTGATGGGTGCACCCTTGTTATCAGCGGTCCAGAGCTTCTTGCCCATCCGGTCTTCGTTATTGGCAATCAGGGCGTTGGCCGCTTCGAGAATATTCCCGGTGGAACGGTAATTCTGTTCCAGTTTAACCACTTGCACGTCGGCAAAATCACGCCGGAAATGCTGGACATTGGCAACCTGCGCACCACGCCAGCCATAAATGGACTGGTCATCGTCACCCACCACCAGTACACGGCCGCTATCCCCGGCCAGCAGGCGTATCCAGGCATACTGGATGGAGTTGGTATCCTGGAACTCATCCACCAGCAGGTGGCTCAGTCGCTTGCGGTAGTGATCCAGCAGCGATGGATGATGCAGCCACAGTTCGTGTGCGCGTAGCAGCAGGTCTGCGAAATCAACCAGCCCGGCGCGGTCACAACTGGCCTGGTAGAGTTCGTAGATTCGCACCCACTGGGCCGTTATCGGATTGCCCATGTGTTCGATGGCGTCCGGTCGCTGGCCTTCATCCTTGCGGGCGTTGATATACCATTGAGCCTGTTTTGCCGGCCACTGGGCCTCATCCATTCCCTCTTCCTTGATCAGTCGGCGCAGTATCCGGTGCTGGTCATCGGAATCAATGATCTGGAAATTTTCCGGCAGGCCGGCTTCCCGCCAGTGCAATCGCAGCAAGCGGTGGGCGATGCCGTGAAAGGTACCGATCCACATGGAACGTGCGGATACCTGCAGCAGGTCCTGCGCGCGTTCACGCATTTCGCCGGCCGCCTTGTTGGTGAATGTCACTGCCATGATGCTGAGGGGTGACACATGTTCGACCTGTATCAACCAGGCCAGGCGGTGGATCAGGACACGGGTTTTTCCACTGCCGGCACCGGCCAGCACCAGGGTATGTCTTGATTCGGTGGTGACTGCCGTTCGCTGCGCTTCGTTCAGATCGTCAAGGAGGTGGGATACATCCATGCTCAATCAGGTCCTGCCGGCAATTTCTGCCTGTTCCCTTGCAATGGCGCGGTAACCGATGTCACGTCGCAAAAAGGCGCCATCCCAATGGATTTCATCGCAACCCGCGTAGGCTGCTGCCGCTGCGTCCTGCACGCTGCCGGCCATCGCGCAAACACACAACACCCTTCCGCCGGTGGTGACGACCTGGCCATCAAGTAAACCGGTACCGGCATGAAAAACCCGGGCACCTTTCTGTTCCGCATGATTCAGACCCGAAATCACATGGCCTTTCGAGTAACTGTCCGGATAACCGCCTGCTGCCATGACCACGCCCAGCGCGGGCCGTGGATCCCACTTTACTTCCACCTGGTGCAGTTTTCCGTGAACGGCAGCAAGGCAGAGTTCAGCGAGATCGGATTGTAAACGCATCATGATGGGCTGGGTCTCGGGATCGCCAAAACGGACATTGAATTCGAGCACCCGGGTCTCACCCGTGGGCGAAACCATCAGGCCGGCGTACAAAAAGCCGGTAAACGGCATGCCTTGCGCGGCCATTCCACGGATGGTCGGACGAATAACGGTTTCCATGGCGGCTTTATGCAGTTCATCAGTGACAACGGGTGCCGGTGAGTAGGCACCCATACCGCCGGTATTGGGGCCAAGATCGCCTTCATCACGCGCCTTGTGATCCTGGCTGGTGGCCAGCGGCAGGATGTGCTCGCCGTCGGCCATGACGATGAAGCTGGCCTCCTCGCCGGTGAGAAACTCCTCGACGACCACGCGGTGTCCGGCTTCACCAAACGCATTACCGGCCAACATGTCCTTGACGGCCGTTTCTGCTTCTTCCACCGTGTGTGCGATGATGACGCCCTTGCCTGCCGCGAGACCGTCTGCCTTGACGACGATCGGTGCGCCAAGCCGGTGTATAAAAGCGATCGCCTCATCGATATCGGTGAAATTTCCATAAGCCGCGGTCGGAATACCGTGACGGGCCATGAAATCCTTGGCAAAGGCTTTTGAACCTTCGAGTTGGGCGGCTGCAGCGCTGGGGCCGAAACAGGCCAGCCCGGCTGCTGTAAAGCGGTCGACGATGCCCGCCACGAGTGGCGCCTCGGGGCCGACGATGGTCAGGCCGATGTGCCGGTCGCGTGCAAAAGCGATCAGGGCGCCGATGTCATCGCTGGCCAAGGGTACATTTTCCACCTTGTGCTCAAGGCTGGTACCGGCGTTGCCGGGTGCCACATAGACAGCTTCCACTTGTTTTGATTGTGCAACGCGCCATGCCAAAGCATGCTCGCGTCCACCACTTCCGATAATAAGTACTTTCATTGAATGGTCCAAAACCTGAATTATCCTGTTAAGCCCGGCTGGTTCCTAGTGCCTGAAATGGCGCACACCGGTAAACACCATGGCCAGTCCGTGTTCGTTGGCGGCATCGATCACTTCATTATCACGCATTGAACCACCCGGCTGGATAACGGCCTTGATGCCGGCTTCAGCCGCGGTATCGATACCATCCCTGAATGGGAAGAATGCATCGGACGCCATCACCGCACTGCCGAGTTCGAGCCCGGCATCTGCGGCTTTCCAGCGCGCAATGCGGGCCGAATCGACGCGGCTCATCTGGCCCGCACCGACACCGAGCGTGCGGCCACCGGCGGCGTAGACGATGGCGTTGGATTTGGCCATGCGCGCAACTTTCCAGGCAAACAACATATCCAGCCATTCCTGTTCCGTAGGCTGCCGGTCACTGACACAGGTGCAATCCGATCGGGTGACACGGTCAGCGTCCTTTTGTTGCACCAGCAGGCCCCCTGATACCCGTTGGTAATGCATGCCCGCAGCAGTTTGTTGCTGACGGCTGCCACGCAGCACACGCACATTCGGCTTGCTGGCGAAGCGCTGGAGGGCGCCTTCGCTGAAACCGGGTGCGATGACAACTTCGACAAACTGCTTGTCCGTGATGGCCTCGGCAACGTCTGTCCGGACGGGTTGATTGAAGGCAATAATACCGCCAAAACTGGAAACCGGATCGGTGGCAAATGCGTTCTGATAAGCCTCGATGTTGCTGTTTCCGAGCGCAACACCACAGGGGTTGGCATGTTTGACGATGACACAGGCGGCTTGCCGGCCGAACTGGCTGACGCATTCCAGTGCCGCATCGGCGTCGTTGATGTTGTTATAGGAAAGTTCTTTACCCTGGAGCTGTTCGGCGGCGGCTATACCACCCGGTTCGACACCGGACTCAACATAAAAAGCGGCCGACTGGTGCGGGTTTTCACCATAGCGGAGTTCCTGCCTGCTCTGAAACTGTGGTGTGATGAACTCCGGCAGGGTACGGGTCAAGCCACCGTCAACGTCCCGGCGGCTGAGAAAGGCTGCGACCAGGCCATCGTAGCGGGCCGTATGGGCAAAGGCCTTGGTGGCCAGGGTAAATCGTTTACCGGCTGATACCACGCCATTGGCACGCAATTCGCCCGCGATCTCCGCATAGTCACCCGGGTCGACCACGACTGATACGCGGGTGTGGTTCTTCGCCGCCGCGCGAACCATGGCCGGACCGCCGATATCGATGTTTTCAACGGCGTTTTCAAGACTGCAATTTTCGTCAGCGGTGACCGATTCAAACGGATACAGGTTGACGATCACGAGATCGATGGGCGGTATGTCCTGTTCCTGCATGACGGCCTCATCCTGGGAGCGGCCCAAAATACCACCATGAATGCGGGGGTGCAGGGTTTTGACCCTGCCATCCATGATTTCGGAGAACCCGGTAAATTCACTCACACCGGTAACGGCAAGACCTGCCTGGTCCAGCAGTTTCTGCGTGCCGCCTGTGCTGAGTAAACTGAAATCAAGATCCAGTAATTGCCGGGCAAAATCCAGCAGACCGGATTTGTCTGAAACGCTGATCAGCGCGTATTTTTTTGTTGAAGGCATGCTTGGCTCTGTGTATTGGAAAAAGGTTAATCCGGCCGAACTTCCGGTTTAATCCGGGCTCGGCCCCGTTCATCGCCCCGGACGGATAATTTTGTTCGATGGCGCCGTGATTGAATAGCGTTGCATCTTGGTGCGCAGGGTATTGCGGGTAAAGCCAAGCATACACGCTGCCCGTGACTGGTTGCCACCGGTGTGCTTTAAAACTTCTTCGATCAGGGGTGGTTCAATTTCTGCCAATAACATCTGGTACAGGTTTTCAGGGGCGGTATTACCCATGTCCTTGAGGTATTTGTTAATGGTGATTTGTACATGGTGTTTCAGGGGCATGGCATTTGCTGAATCTGCGTTCATGATGTCTTCGGGCAGCCGGTATTTATTGGATGTATGTTGATCCTGAACACTAACATATTTGCATGGCGAAACTCTAAATTATTCTGAATTGACTCGCTAAAGAAAGCGGATCTCAAAACCGACCGCCTGGTCACCGGGGTCACCCAGTTCAAGCAAAACCGGCAAATATACGTCCGCCGCCAGACCTGCCCGGGTATCGGCCCCCGCACGCAAATACTCCTCTGGCCGGAGTTGGCGGCGTGCGACCGGCTGGTTGCCAGCATCCATCAGCGTAATCTCAAGCTCCGGAAACACCTGGCTTCGCTCCGCGAGGTTTACAAAGGTGAGACTTAAAACCAGGATGCCGGAACGGGTGGGGTGGGTATGCATGTCACGGCTGACAAGCTGAATTTGCAGCGGATCTTTCAATAGGCCCTGTTTTTCGACCTGCAAAAAGCCAGCCTGCTTCAACCAGGTGTTGATGCGGGGGTTGTCCAGCAGTGGTTGACGGAATGTCCAGACAATATTGGTAAGGGTCAAAAGAACCAGCAGTGTGGTTGCCACGGTCCAGGCCAGCCGCCTGGGGTCGATTCCCGGATGATCAGCTTCGTCGTCTTCAGAGGGTGCAGGCTCGGCATCGGTGCCGGTTGTGTCGGCCGACCCGAGCACTGGCAGGGTTGTGTCCGGCCCGTCTGCAGGCCGATGGGCCTCGCCGGAAGGCCATTCATCAAACAGAAAGCTCAAAGCACTGAAGGCTCTGCTGCAATGACCACACTGTACCAGGCCCCTGGCATGTGAAATCTCCGCTGCGCTGAGCGGATGGACTGTTTTGCATTGTGGGCAGCGTGTAAACATCAGGCTTGAACCACGAATTGACAGACCGCGGAGGCTTAACCCGGGTCCGTCGGTTCCTGCTCGGTTTCCTCGGCATCGGAAGTCAGAAAACGGTAACGTTCGAGCTCTGCTCCGTAGCGGGCACGCACACGTTCCTCCCTTTTTTCAAGGGACGAACGTCTTACCCCATCCTGGGCCTGCACGTTGTAGAGTCTATCAATTTCCTTTTGCAGTTCCGGGGTGACCTTCTGACCGCTGCGTTGCTGGTTGGCGGCCTTGCTTATCTGCATCCTGATGGCTGCGTTGGTGTCGCTGTAAGACTTGGCTACCGTTTTCATATCATAGCCCAGTTGGGCGATTTCCAGTTCCATCGCTTTGACAATTTCCTCTTCGGAGGAATAGCGGAAAACCAGCAACTTGTCGGACTGTATCTGCCGTTGCTCTTCGGAAATCAGGGGTGCTCTTTCTTTCTGGATTTTCTTTTCTGTGATGACTTCCAGCGGAACGGTGGTGTCCTCCACGTGCTCAATAACCATGCCGGCATTATTGAGGATGTCGTAGGGCTGGTCGGCATATTCAGCCGGCACCGATGCGCCATAATGGATTTTGCCTTCCTTGTCTTTCCAGCGATAACTGTCGGCAAGCGCGGACGTGGCTGACAGGCTCAATATTGCGGCAATAAGTATTACCGCAATCCCGGTGGGGGAAACTGGCTTTGTTTTAGTTCTGGACTCCATAGGCATTACGATACCGCCGAATGGCTTCAATGTCGATATTTGCAACAGACCGGACCTCAAGGTACTCGATTAGGTCATCAAGACCCGCGATGGCCACAACGGGTATTGCAAACTCGCTTTCGACCTCCTGCGCTGCTGACGTCTCACCCTGGCCACGTTCCTGGCGATCCAGGGCAATGGCCACTCCGCACGGGGTCGCACCCGCCTGCCTGATCCATTCGATGGATTCGCGCACCGATGTTCCGGCAGATATGACATCGTCGGTGATGAGTACATTGCCCTCGAGCCGTGCGCCGACCAGCGTGCCGCCCTCGCCATGGTCCTTGGCTTCCTTGCGGTTGTAGGCAAACGGTATGTTTTGCTGATGACTGGCATTGAGCATGATGGCGATACCGGCGGCGAGCGGGATGCCCTTGTAGGCCGGCCCGAACAGCATGTCGAAGGCCAGCCCGGAGTCGATGATGGCCTGGGCATAACACTCTGAAAGCAAACGCAGGCTATGACCATCATCGAAGCCGCCGGCGTTGAAGAAATATGGGCTGATACGACCGGATTTAAGCGTGAAGTTGCCAAACTTGAGGTTGCCCTGGGCCATGGCCAGCTCGAAAAATTGTTGTTTATAGTTCTGCATCCGGCAAGTATCTCGCGGCTGCACGCAGGCTTCAATAAGTTACTGCAATCTGCATGGGTCATGACAAGATGTCCAAGGGCGGTTATGCTGCTTGCCGGTACCTGGAAAAGAAGAAATACACCGCATGCGAATTATCAGTGTTAACACCAACGGCATCCGTTCAGCGGCCCGCAAGGGTTTTTTTGAATGGATGCAAAAACGGGATCCGGATGTCGTATGCATCCAGGAGACCAAGGCCCAGGAACATCAGCTGGACGATCCGGTTTTTTCACCGGCCGGCTATCGGCGTTATTTCCATGACGCACAAAAAAAGGGTTACAGCGGTGTGGCCATCTACACACGCCACGAGCCCGATGAAGTGCACTGTGGCATTGGTTGGGATGTCATGGATGATGAAGGCCGGTGGATACGGGCCGATTTTGGAAATTTGAGTATTATCTCGCTGTACCTGCAATCCGGATCTTCAAAAGATGAACGTCAGCAGATCAAGTACCAGGCCATGGATTATCTGCAACCGTTGCTCAAGGCGATGGCACAAGAGGGCCGTGAATACATCGTCTGTGGTGACTGGAACATCGCGCACAAAAAAATTGATATTAAAAACTGGCGGGGTAATCAGAAAAACTCCGGCTTCCTGCCCGAAGAGCGTGCCTGGATGGATGAACTGTTTGGCCACGTGGGTATGGTCGATGCCTTTCGCCAGGTAGAAACCGGCGCGGAACAGTATACCTGGTGGTCCAACCGTGGCCAGGCCTGGGCCAACAACACCGGCTGGCGTATTGACTACCATGTCGCCACGCCCGTTGTCGCCAACAAGGCCTATGCGGTTGAGATCTACAAGAAGGAACGCTTTTCCGACCACGCACCGCTGACCATCGACTACGACTACGATATTGCGGGCAGGTAGCGGGGCTTTGAAACCGGCAAAAAGGCGTTGGCAGGAAATCCTGCTGAATCGCAAGATGCTGATTTGCATCTTTCTCGGCTTCGCATCGGGCATGCCGCTTTATGTCCTGTTTCAACTGGTCCCGGCATGGTTGCGCAGCCACGAAGTGGACCTTGCGACCATCGGCCTGTTTGCGATGGTTTCGCTGCCCTATACCTGGAAGTTTGCCTGGTCACCCTTGATGGACCGCTACAAGCTGCCGTTCCTCGGCAGGCGGAGGGGATGGGCTTTGTTAACCCAGGTCGGCCTGCTTTTTTCAATCTCAGCGCTCGGGCGTTTCGACCCCTCGGTATCGCTGCAGGCAATCGTTGTAACGGTTTTTGTCATCTCCGTGTTCAGTGCCAGCCAGGATATCGTGATCGATGCCTACCGGCGTGAACTGCTGGCCGATGATGAACTGGGTACCGGCACCTCGTTGTTTGTCAACGCCTACCGGCTGTCGTCGCTGGTGCCGGGTTCGCTGGCGTTGATCCTGTCCGATCACCTGCCCTGGTCGATGGTGTACTGGGTGACAGCCGCATTTATGGGTGTCGGTATTGCGACCACCCTGCTGATCCGGGAAGTCAGCGATGATGCATTGGCCCCCGCCAGCTTGAGGCAGGCGGTGATCGACCCGTTTGTCGAGTTTTTCTCGCGTGGCGGGATCAGTGCCGGTCTTGCGATACTTGGTTTCATGTTCATGTACAAACTCGGCGACAGCATGGCGACGGCACTGGCCACCCCGTTTTATCTCGATATGGGCTTCAGTCGCACCGAGATCGGCTCGATCGCCAAGGTCGCTGCGCTTTGGGCGGTGATCGCCGGTGGCATCATTGGCGGTATCGCCATGTTGAGACTGAGTATCAACCGGGCCTTGTGGATCTTTGGCTTTATACAGATGATAACCATCCTGGGTTATGTCTGGCTGAGTACGGAAGGTCATAACCCGGTCGGTCTATTCGTGGTGGTCAGCGGCGAGTACCTCGGTGTCGGTCTCGGCTCCATCGCCCTGACCGCGTACATGGCGCGTGAAACCAGCAAGGCTTTCACGGCCACGCAGTTTGCCCTGTTCAGTAGTTTTATCGCGATACCGAGAACCTTTGCCAATGCATCGACTGGTTTCATCATCGAGTCGATCGGTTATACGCAGTTTTTTATCGTGTGTACGCTGGTTGCGATTCCGGGCTTGCTCCTGTTGCTCAAGGTCGCACCGTGGAATGAGCGCCGGGCGTGATTTAAAGGGGCCGGTTTGAATATTTTTTATTCAAACCGGCCCCTTTATCTGCATTGCGCTTGTATCAGATTAAGCCGTGACAATTTTGGCATCGGATTCGGAGGGTATCGATTCAGGCGGTTCCTCTTCGGACCTCTCGAAAATCGGCAGGAAATGCACCGCGAGGAAGAAAATGATGGTGCCGGCCGTGATAAAGCCCAGCGACAAGGCGATTTCCATCCAGGTCGGGTAATAGTGGAGGTGGTCGGTGACCGACATTCCGATCCAGGAGACATTTACCCGGTTGAGCACGATACCCGCCATGACGAGCAAAGAGGCCGCGAGCAGTCCTCTCGGCATGTGCCGGAATCTCCTGAATGCAAGCAATACGGCAGGTAACAGGACGCCTCCCCCCATTTCCAGCAGGAACATGCGGCTCTGCAAATTTTGCTCCAGGATCAAATCCCAGTGTCCGCGAACGGCGAGGTCTGCAAGTTTGATTATCAGGTAAATGAACAGGATGATGGACGCAGCCCTGCCAAGGCTGGTCATGATATAGGACTCGAGGCCGCGTTTAAGTATCTTGGCAGAGAAATGAGATTCGACGACCACCACGCACATACCCCCGGCAACGGCAGATATCAGGAAGAAAACCGGTAACAGCGGTGAATACCACAGCGGATATAGTTTTCCCGGCACGATCAGGTAAAGCGAACCCAGCGATGACTGGTGCATGGTGGAGAGGA
>Ga0316188_10000591_pt1 | contig 15889 bp, 12 predicted proteins | sample Phiworburrow1_MG_FD_204933 | JGI IMG/M metagenome (GOLD analysis project Ga0316188, IMG submission 204933) | Coastal sediment microbial communities from Maine, United States - Phippsburg worm burrow 1 | ecosystem: Environmental > Aquatic > Marine > Coastal > Sediment | place: USA: Maine...
ACTGCCCACGTGTCGAAGTATTACGACAAGGCGCGCATCTGACCGGCTCGCCGGCGCGAGCCGTCCACACGCGTCCTCACCACTGCAACCGGGAGACTCAGCGATGAAGCTGGTCAAGAAGCAAGACGTCGAAACCGCCGAATCCACGCCCGCGGCCAGCGGACTGCTCGGCCGCACGATCGACCGGCGCACTTTCCTGCGCCGCACCGGCATGGCGGCCGGCGGCGCAGCCGTCGCCACCACCGTGTCGATGCGCATGATGCGACGCGCGGACGCGACTGCGGCCGAGGCCGGCGACGGCGACGTCGTGACCCGGCGTTCAGTCTGCACGCACTGCTCGGTCGGCTGCGGCATCATCGCAGAGGTGCAGGACGGCGTCTGGACCGGCCAGGAGCCCGATTTCGACTCGCCCATCAACCTCGGCGGTCATTGCGCCAAGGGCGCCGCAGTGCGCGAACACGGCCATGGCGACAAGCGCCTCAAGTACCCGATGAAGCTCGTGGGCGGCAAGTGGCAACGGTTGTCGTGGGACCAGGCCATCGACGAGATCGGCGACAAGGTGCTGGCGATTCGCGAGCAGCACAGCCCGGACTCCGTCTACTGGCTCGGCTCGGCGAAGTTCTCGAACGAGCAGTCGTACCTGTTCCGCAAGTTCGCCGCGCTGTGGGGCAGCAACAACGTCGATCACCAGGCCCGCATCTGCCACTCGACGACGGTGGCGGGCGTGGCGAACACCTGGGGTTACGGCGCGATGACCAACTCCTACAACGACATTCACCTGTCCAAGTCGATGTTCTTCATCGGCAGCAATGCCGCCGAGGCGCACCCGGTCGCGATGCAGCACATCCTGCGCGGCAAGGAGAACGGCGGCAAGCTGATCGTCGTCGACCCGCGCTTCACGCGCACTGCGGCGCATGCCGACCAGTACATCCGGCTCCGCTCCGGCACCGACGTGCCGCTGATCTGGGGCATGCTCTGGCACATCTTCGGGAACGGCTGGGAGGACAAGGAGTACATCAGCCAGCGCGTCTTCGGCATGGACGAGGTTCGGGCGGAAGTCGCGAAGTGGACGCCCGACGTCGTCCAGAACGTGACCGGCGTGCCGCCGGAAGAGGTCAAGCGCGCGGCCCAGACCATGGCGGAAAACCGGCCGGGAACCATCGTCTGGTGCATGGGCGGCACCCAGCACACGATCGGCAACAACAACACCCGCGCCTACTGCATCCTGCAGCTCGCACTCGGCAACATCGGCATTGCCGGCGGTGGCGCCAACATCTTCCGCGGCCACGACAACGTGCAGGGCGCCACCGATTTCGGCGTGCTGGCGGATTCGCTGCCGGGCTATTACGGGCTGGCCGAGGGCGCCTGGAAGCACTGGTGCAAGGTGTGGGACCTTGACTTCGATTGGCTCAAGTCGCGCTTCGACCAGGCGAGCTACGAGGAAGGCAAGGACGTTACACCCTCCATGTTCCTGCGCGGCATCACGGTGTCGCGCTGGATCGACGGCGTGCTGGAACCCGCCGAGAACATGGCGCAGAAAGCCCCAATCAAGGCCATGTTCATGTGGGGCCACGCGCCCAACAGCCAGACGCGCGGTCCCGAGATGAAGAAGGCCATGGAGGCGCTCGACATCCTGGTCGTGGTGGATCCGTACCCGACGCACTCGGCGGTCCTGCCGGACCGGCAGGACGGCATCTACCTGCTGCCGGCGGCCACGCAGTTCGAGACCTATGGCTCCGTCACGGCCTCGAACCGCTCCATGCAGTGGCGCGAGAAGATCATCGAGCCCCTGTTCGAGTCACTGCCCGACCACGTCATCATGCACAAGTTCGCGAAGAAGCTCGGCTTCGCGGAGCAGTTGACCAAGCACATCAAGGTCAACGGCGAGGAGCCGCTGATCGAGGACATCCTGCGCGAGATCAACCGCGGCATGTGGACGATCGGCTACACGGGGCAGAGCCCGGAACGCCTCAAGCTTCACCTGGAGCACAAGCACACGTTCAACACGACGACGCTGAAGGCCGAGGGCGGCCCCTGCGACGGCGAATACTACGGACTGCCGTGGCCCTGCTGGGGCACGCCGGAGATGAAGCACCCCGGGTCGCCCAACCTTTACGACACCAGCAAGAGCGTCGCCGAAGGCGGCATGCCGTTCCGCGCCAACTTCGGCGTCGAGTACCAGGGCAAGACGCTGCTCTCGGAGGGCTCCTGGAGCAAGGGCTCCGAGATCCAGGACGGCTACCCGGAATTCACGGCCGACCTCCTCAAGCAACTCGGATGGTGGGACGACCTGACTGCCGACGAAAAGACGGCCGCCGAGGGCAAGAACTGGAAGACCGACCTGTCCGGCGGCATCCAGCGCGTTGCGATCAAGCACGGCTGCGCGCCGTACGGCAACGGCAAGGCCCGCTGCATCGTATGGAATTTCCCGGACCCGGTGCCGATCCATCGCGAACCGCTGTACACCTCGCGCCACGACCTGGTGGAGAAGTTCCCGACCTATGAGGACCGCAAGCGCTTCTGGCGCCTGCCCACCCGTTACATGTCCATCCAGGCGAAGGACTACTCCGGCGACTACCCGCTGATCCACACCAGCGGCCGCCTGGTGGAATACGAGGGCGGTGGCGAGGAAACGCGCTCGAACAAGTGGCTCGCAGAACTGCAGCAGAACATGTTCGCCGAGATCAACCCCGCCGACGCAAACGACCGTGGCATCAAGGACGGCCAGTGGATCTGGCTCGCGGGCCCGGAGGGCGGCCGCATCAAGATCATGGCGATGGTCACACCACGCGTCGGCAAGGGCGTGGTGTTCACGCCCTATCACTTCGGCGGCCGGTTCCAGGGCAAGGACCTGTTGGCGAAGTACCCGGAAGGCACGGCTCCCTGGGTACGTGGCGAAGCTGCCAACACCGTCTTCACGTACGGCTATGACTCGGTGACCGCGATGCAGGAAACCAAGGCCTCGCTCTGCCAGATCACGCCAGCCTAGGAGAGACTCGATCATGGCTCGAATGAAATTCCTGTGCGATTCCGAGCGCTGCATCGAATGCAACGGCTGCGTGACCGCCTGCAAGAACGAGAACGACGTCCCGTGGGGCGTAAACCGCCGCCGGGTAGTCACCCTCGACGACGGCGTGCCCGGGGAACGCTCGATCTCGGTGGCCTGCATGCACTGCACGGATGCGCCGTGCGCGGCCGTCTGCCCAGTCGACTGCTTCACCACCACCGCAGACGGCATCGTGCTGCACGACAAGGACCTCTGCATCGGCTGCGGCTACTGCTTCTATGCGTGTCCTTTCGGCGCACCGCAGTACCCGCAGAAAGAGGCGTTCGGCGTGCGCGGCAAGATGGACAAGTGCACGTTCTGCGCCGGCGGGCCGGGTGACGGCACCGCCGAGGAGCAGGCCGCGAAATACGGACGCAACCGTGTCGCCGAGGGCAAGCTGCCGATGTGCGCGGAGATGTGCTCGACCAAGGCGCTGCTCGCGGGCGACGGCGACGTCGTTTCAGACATCTACCGCGAGCGCGTCATGAAGCGCGACGGCCGGCCGCAGAGCTGGGGCTGGTTGGCCGCGTACCAGGACGAAGTGTGAGGCGGCAGTTCGATCGGCTCCTTATGGAGAATCGTGCAATGAAAACCTGGCAACTGGTGCGGGTCCTCGGCTCGCTGGCCGTGATGGCGTTGCTCACGACGGGGTGCGGTCGCGGTACGGGCGTAACCATCTACGAACCCGGCGTCTACAAGGGTGCGGCGTATTCGCTGCAGTCCACGCCGGAGCTGCAGTCACGGCTGCAGGAGCGCTGCCGCCTGGGCCAGTCGGATCGCTGACACGCCGGGCAGCAGGATCGGGAGAAGACGAATGAACCAGTCTCGAAGCGGGATGAATCACCGGCCAGGGCGCATCCGGTTGATGCTGTGGAGCATCGTGCTGATCGCCGCCGGCGCAATGCTGCTGCCATTGACCGCGTACGTGTGGACCGCTGCGGTGCACGCGGAAGAATCCAGCGAACAAGCCAGCGCCCGCGACGTGAACCCGCGTTCCGGATACTGGAGGGAAGTCCGCGACTCCCACCCCGGCTACACGGCCGTCACGGGCCCGGAAGCCAACATCCTGATACAGAGCCGCGGCGAGACCTGGCGCGAGCTGCGCAACGGCCCGGTGAAGATCATCGGTGCCGTCGTGGTACTGGCCGTGATCCTCGCCCTGCTCGCCTATCACCTGATCCACGGCGGTTTCAGACTGGAGCACCGCACGGGTCGCAAGGTCCTGCGCTGGGCCGTCTCCGACCGCGTGCTGCACTGGTACACAGCGATCCTGTTCATCATCCTCGCGATCACGGGCCTGAGCCTGCTGTGGGGTCGCGCGGTGCTGATACCGGTATTCGGCAAGGAGGGGTTCGCGGCATGGGCCGGCGTGGCCAAGTGGATGCACGATTACCTGGCGCTGGCGTTTACCGCCGGGCTGGTCGTCATGTTGCTCAAGTGGTTCCACCACAACATTCCGGCCGCCTACGATCTCGAGTGGATCAAGAAGGTGGGCGGCTACCTGGGCGGCGGCCATCCGCCGGCGGGCTTCGCAAACGCTGGCGAAAAGGCTTATTACTGGACACTCGTTTTCGCTGGTACCGCGCTGGTCGTATCCGGCTTCTACATGCTGTTCCCCAACCTCGGCTTCGATCGTGCCGCGATGCAGAATGCAAACATCGTCCACGGCGTGAGCGCGCTGGTCCTCACGGCTTTTGTCTGCCTGCACGTGTACCTCGGCACGCTCGGCAGCGAGGGCGCATTCGAGGGCATGATCACCGGCGAGGTGGACGAGGGGTGGGCGGCGCAGCACCACGGCGTGTGGCTGGAGGAAATCCAGCATGGCAGCGGCGCAGCCCGGCACGAAGCACCAGCGGGGCGGTCGGCCGAAGCTCCAACCTGAGGACCACGCGACCGTGTAATCTCCGCCGGGCACGTGGCGTATTCCGCTGGATCAAGACTCATGCGTTGCCTGATCGGCATCGACGACACAGACAACCTGGAGAGCCGGGGCACCGGCTTCCGCGCCCGCCAGCTCGGTGTACGTCTGGCGGAGGCTGCGCTCGGCAAGGTCCGCGGCATCACGCGGCACCAGCTCTTCGTGCACCCGTCCATACCTTATACGTCCCACAACAGCTCCGCGTGCCTGGACGTGGATGTCGACGAGGCCCGCATCGAAGACGTGGGCGAGTTCTGTCGCCGCTACCTGGCCCAGGAAAGCGCGGAAGGATCCGACGCGGGCCTGTGCCTGGCTGCCTTTGACGCCATCGCGGACGAAATGGTCGCGTTCGGGCGCAGCGCGAAAGACACGATCCGTACGCAGGACGAAGCCCGCGCCCTCGCTGCTCGCCACGGAACCCGCCTGGAGGGGGTTACCGGGGACCAGATGGGTGTCATCGGCGCGCTGGCAGCCATCGGCCTGCGACGCGGCGGCCACGACGGGAGGTTCATCTGGCTGGACGGCGTCCGCGAGCTCACCGGCACGATGACGGCAGGTGCACTGCTCGCCACTACTGGCATAGACTCCGTTGAGTCCAGAAACGGGTGCCCACTGCCAATGGACGCCGAGGTGCTGGTCGATCCATGGCCGCGCCCGGTGCTGCTGCACGGCAAGGCGGTGCTGCTGACGGAACCAGATGGAGATAGGCATGAGTCTGGCGGCTGGAGAATCCTCTGCAAGGAAGATATTCGGCGTTATTGACCTCGTCGGGCCGCTGACCCTGGGTCGGGCGCTGTTCCTGGCATCACTCGGTGTAGTGATCGTCGCGCTGGAACGAAGCTTCAACTGGTCGCTGCAGCTGCCTGGCCACCACGGCCTCGAGGCAATGGCGCTGCTGGTGCTGGCGCGCCTCAGCTGCACCAATCGCTGGTCTGCGACGCTGGTGGGCGCAAGCGCGGCGGTAGCCGCGCCACTCCTTGGCGCCACGCACGGTGTACTGATGCCGCTCTTCTACATCCTTCCAGGGCTGGTTCTGGACCTGGGATACCGTCTCTCGCCACGTTTCGGCCGCTGGGCGCTGTTCCTGCCCCTGGTCGCGGCGCTGGCCTACGCGGCCAAGCCGGCCCTGCGTGTCCTGGCGAACGAGCTGTTCGGGATGCAGTTCGGATCCCTGCGCGCCGGACCGGTCTACCCGATGGTCACGCACCTGCTGTTCGGGTTCCTCGGCGCTCTCGCTGCGGTACTCCTGTGGCGGGCGACCGAGCGCCGCCTTCGCAACTGACGACCGACGCCGCTCAGAGCCGGAACTCGGCCCCAAGCACGTAGGCTCGTCCCGGCTGCGGGAAGCCGAAGGAATCCTGGTAGTTCTCGTCGAGCGCGTTCAGGATGCGCGCGTAGGCGCGCAACCGTTGCTGCATCAGCTCCATCGAGGCGTCGAGGTTCAGCACGCCGTAGTCCCCGACTTTCTGGGTCGTCGTTGGCGCGGTGCGCGACAGCGAATAGCTGTCGGCAAAATAGAGGAAGTTGCCACCGAGGTGAATTGCCGGCGTGACGCTGTAGTCGACGCGCAGCGAAAATTTCTGCTCAGGCCGGTTCTGCAGGGTCTTCGTGTCGGCGCCACTCGAGCGATTCTCCGAATCCATGTAGGTGTAGCTCGCCGCCAATTCCAGGCGATCGACGGGGTGATAGCCTGCCGTGAGTTCGACGCCCTTGAAGCGGTAGGCCTGGAAGTTCTGCGTCATCCCGCTCGGATCGCGCTCGATGAAATCATTGGCGTCGATCCTGAACAACACGCCCTCCATCGCCAGTCCGGTCGAGCCGAACTCGTGCCGCACGGCGAGATCGTACGTGTAGGTGGTTTCGGCGGAGAGGTCCCGGTTGCCCCGGTCTACTGCATAGAGATCGCGCAACGTCGGGTAGCGCAGCTTTCTGGAGGTGCTGCCCCGCAGGGTTGTCTGCTCGCCGATGCGATAGTCGGCGCCGAAAAGGTATGAGAACCCGTTGTCACTCTGGCCGACGGCCCGCGACTGCTCGCTGTAGCCAAGTCCCGCGACCAACCCCAGCGCGTCCGTCACCGGGACTTCGCCCTCGAGGTCCAGCGAGTAGAGGTCGACGGATTCATCCTGATCGACCGGATTGACGACGGTAATCGTCCCGCCGCCGCCGCCTCCACCGCCGCCGCCGCCGCCTCCTCCTCCACCGCCGCCACCACCGCCACCGCCACCGCCACCGCCAGCGGTGGTCGTGACGGTGAATCCGGTCGCGTCCCAGTTCTCCTGACGCGCGCTCAGCGACAGGGACAGGAGGACTGCGTTCTCAAGTCTCATGGACGCCAGCACGCCGCCACCAAATACGTGGGTCGTGGCGTCCTCCCGAAAGGAGCCGCTCTTGGCCTGGCTGTCATAGGCGTTGTCGTCATAGCCGTTGGTCAGTTCGGAATCATGGTTGAAATACAGCGTCGGCTTGATGGAGTACGGCTCTCCCTTGCCAAACTCCACGGCTGCCTGCGCCGAGTACGCGTCCAGGTTGACGCGCTCGTACCTCGCCCGGTTGGCGTAAATCGACTCGTTGCTGTTGATGACCGTGGGTGGCTTGCCGTACTCACCGTTGCGGTAGGAAAAGCTGACCCCGACGTCCGGCCCACCTTCGTTGTACACGAGGTTCGCCTGCACCGAGTTCTCTTTCCGGTCGCTGTTCACTCGTTCGTTGCCGGGCTGCAGCGCCGTCGGCTGGAAGTCGCTGGACAGTTCGAAATGGTCGCGATCGAAGGACGACCCCCACAGCGACAGTCCGACACCGCCGACTCGCCCGCTCACGGAGCCACGCACTTCATGTGCCTCCGAGAATTCGTATTCCCCGGCGAGGTCCGCATGCACCTGGTCTCCGGCGGCCTTGGTGATGATCTCGATCACGCCGGCGTTGCCGCCGGGACCGTAGAGGACCGAACTTCCGCCCCGGGTCACCTTGATTTCGGCGATGTTCTCGGCGGGAATTGCCGCCGGGTCGAACTGGCCGTCGTAGCCGGAGTTGAGGGGCACACCGTCCTGCAGGAGGATGATGTTTCGCGTGCGCAGCCCGCGCATGTCGATGCGGGGAACACCGTCGGCCCCGTAGCGCACGTACACACCGGGCACCAGCGTGATGGCCTGGTCGAGCGTGCGTGCACCGCGCCGCGCGATGTCCTCCGCGGTGACCGTGTCGATGGTCGCGACGTCGTCCGCAATTCGGGGGCGCTCCCCGACCACGACGATCGTTTCGCCGAGGCGGTAGGCATCGGTTGTTTCCTGTGCGGACAGATTGTCCAGACCGGCCAGGCAGCAACAGAACAGCGCCACCAACCACCGCCCTGACTGAGTGCTTCTGTCATTAATGGTCATCTGTGTCAGTTATGCTTCAATTTTTATTGATGAATCAGGGTACCCGATCCTGTTTCCTGAGGTAAATACGACTTTCGCTACCGGTTCCTGGCGAAGCAGGCTCCCGCTGCACCCCGGGGATCGTTCGCTTCTGCGGCGTCCGTGTGGTGCATCGAACCACGCGGCACAGTGCCCATGGGACAGCCCGGCGCTATATCCCTCCCTGCTTCTTTGGACGCAGTTCGGCTCTGTTAGCATTCGCACCGTCTTCGATGCGGGAGAGGATCATGCGCAGAGCGATTCCCGTCTGGTGCCTGGCGTTGCTGGTCAGCGCAGCCTCCGTTGCAGGGTCCGCCGCCCCCGCAGCCGCACCTGCGCCGGACGCGAAGGAATACGCGGCCGTGCCCCGGCTGCAGTTCAACCAGCACGCAGCCCAGCAGGCCGAGCCGCTGTTCTGGGTTCGTGACGCGAATGCCAATGGCGCACTCGAACCCGATGAACTCGCTGTCACCTGGGGACCAACCGATGCCAGCCTGCGCCGCTACGTGCAGAACGGCCGCTTCACGCCAGAGTTCGCGGCGGCGTATGCACGGATCGCCCGGCCCGCGTCTTTCGACGGGCTGAGCGATGCGGAGCGGGCCCGGCGCCAGGCCGTCGTGGCGGAACTCGAGCAGGGCCGTCCGACGCTGGTGCTCACCAGGCTCACCGAACCCCGCGACGTGCAACTCGTCGGGCATCTGGAGAAAGCCGCGCGCATCATCGAGCGTCTCTACGCGCAGCAGAACGGCGTGTTCGGGCTCGCTGGCAGCATCCCTGCGGACGACACCGCCTCGCGGGCGCTCTTCTTCCGCAACCAGGGTCCGTTCTGCAAGGCGCCGAAGACCGAAAACGACCCGGCCTGCCTCGCGCTGGCTGCGCGACCGCAGCGCATCTCGGGACTTTATCCGGCATCGATCCAGACCGACGGCAACTTCTGCAACGTGCTCGAGCAGCGCGCGGACGCGGATGTGCTGTTCAACCAGTTCGCGGTCGTGCGCCACAAGGCGGGCGGACGCGCAGCGGGTAACCCTGCGACCGACGAACTCGTGGCGGTCCCATACCACGTGGCATTCGCGGACGACATGAAGGCCGTCAGCGCCGAATTGCGTGCCGCGGCCACGGTGCTGGCGGGTGATCCTGCGGAGACCGCGTTCAGGGCGTATCTCGAGGCCGCGGCCCAGGCGTTTCTCGACGACAGCTGGTTCAAGGCCGACGTCGCCTGGAAGGCGATGACCGCGACCAACTCGAAGTGGTACCTGCGCGTCGCTCCCGACGAGGTCTACGCCGAACCCTGTTCGCGCAAGGCGAACTTTCACGTGACGTTTGCGCGCATCAACCAGGAGTCGCTCGAATGGCAGCGGCGACTCGAGCCGGTCAAGGACGACATGGAAGCGGCGATGGCCGCGCTCGCCGGTCCGCCGTACCAGGCGCGCAAGGTCGGATTCACGTTGCCGGATTTCATCGACATCGTGCTGAACGCGGGCGACAGCCGGAACGCGCTCGGCGCCACCATCGGACAGTCCCTGCCCAACTGGGGGCCGGTTGCGGAATCCGGCGGGCGCACGGTGGCAATGACCAACCTGTACACCGACCCGGACAGCGAGGTCGCGCTCGTCGAGCAGGCCCGCTCGCTGCTCTGCAGGACCACGGCCGACCGCGTGGATCCGGCGGTGCGCTTCATGACGCTCTCCACGGTACTGCACGAGGCTGCGCACAATCTCGGGCCCGCGCACGAGTACCGCGTGAACGGCATGACCGACGGCCAGGCGTTCGGCGGCGCGCTCGCTTCGACACTGGAGGAACTCAAGGCGCAGACGGCGGCGCTGTATTTCTCCGATTGGCTCGCGGGGCGCGGAGTGCTGAGCAAGGAAGACGCGCAAAGCGTGCACGTGCGCGACGTCCTGTGGTCGTTCGGTCACATCGCGCAGGGCATGCTCGACGCCCGCGGCAAGCCCAAGCCGTACTCGCAGCTTGCGGCGATCCAGATGGGCTACCTCAACCAGCGCGGCGTGCTCGAGTGGGAGGCCACCGAGAAGGCCGCCAACGGCACGGACACGGGTTGCTTCGAGGTCGATCTCGCGAAGTGGCCGGCAGCCGTCAATGATCTTTCCCGCCTGGTGCTCGGCATCAAGTCGCGCGGTGACCGCACGCTGGCCGAAAAGACCCGTGACGAATGGGTGACCGATGGCACGGCGTGGGCGGGACTGCGCGGCGTGATCCAGGAACGCTGGCTCCGCGGGCCCAAGGCTTCATTCGTGTACGCGATCCAGTCCGCCGGGAGTTGAAACGAGTCACGCAGGATCGCGACTTTCGTCCGCTGAGGGCGGGGCGGATCGCCTCCCTCACGAGGTACCGTGAGCGGCTGCCTCCGTGGTCTCCGACGCATGCCCCAGCAGCTCGCCGCTGGAACTCGTGCCCGGAGGCGTCCCGACAAAGGGCGTCTTCTGCTCCTCCGGAATGGGCGCGCGCCGGCCCATGCGGAACAGCGCGTAGACGGCTAGCACGACGTGCAGGACTGCCAGCAGCGGCAGGAACGCATCGTTGCCGATCGCCTGCATGATTGCCGCGACGAGGATCGGCGCAATGAAGGCGCCGGCGCCGTTGACGAGGATCAGCGTGCTGCTCGCGCCAAGCCTCTCTTCTGCCGGCACGTGGTCGTTGACGTGAGCCGAACTAAGCGAATACAGGGTCAGGCTCATGCCGCCATACGCGGCCACCATGGCGAAGAAACCTAAGCGTGAAATATCTGCCAGCCACCAGGCGCCCGTCGCGCCAAGGGCCGCCAGCAGGCAGACGGCGATGACGACCGTGCGCCGGTCCATGCGGTCGGAAATGCGACCGACCGGCAGTTGGGTCAGGCAGCCCGCGAGAATGGCCGCGGCCATGAACAACGAGACTTCAAGAGTGGTGAAGCCCTTGCCGTCAGCGTAGAGGGCGCCGAGCGAGAACAAGCAGCCCGAGACGGCCCCGGCAACCGCCACGCCGACCACTCCGAGCGGCGAACGGCGGAACAGGTCACGCAGGCGCACCCGCACCGGCACGCTGAACTCCGGCGCCGAACTCGTCGTCAGCGCCATCGGCACCATCGCGACCGAGATCAGCATCGATACCAGGATGAACAGCACGGTGCTGCGCGGATCGGCCAGGTTGAGCAGCAACTGTCCGAGGCCGAGGCCCGCGTAGCAGACGAGCATGTAGAGCGACAGCAGCAGGCCGCGATGCTCGTTGTCCACCCGGTCGTTCAGCCAGCTCTCGGCCACCACGTAGATGCCGGCAAAGCAGAAGCCGGAAGCGATGCGAAGCAGTGTCCAGGGCAACGGCGCGACGAATACGCCCTGCAGCAGGATCAGCACCGAAGCGAGCGAGGTAAGCGCGGCAAAGACACGGACGTGACCAACCGAGCTGACCAGGGCGGGGGTCATCAGCGACCCGCCCATGTAACCCAGGTAGTAGCCCGCCAGCATGACGCCCGCAAGCAGGGTCGGAAACCCCTCGAGGCTTGCGCGCAGGCCGACCAGCGTGCCCTGCAGGCCGGCGCCCAGCATCAGCAACGCCATGCCGAGCAACAGCGTCCAGGTCGCGGCCAGTGCAGTGCGCATGTGGGGGTATCCGGCGTGAGCGGCGGCGACTATACCAAGGTCGCGGGCCCGGCACTCCTAGCCCGTCGGCTTTTGTCGATACAGCCGATCGAACATCCGCTCGAGCCTCGGATTGACGCCGCGCGCCTGGTCCACCACTTCCTTCGCCCAGTCGAAATACTTCTGACGCCGACCCAGCGACCATCCGGCCGGCGGGCTGGCGAGGATGTCGCGCAGATTGCAGATCTTGTCGGCGAGCTTCACCTGTCGCGCCCGCTCGCTGGCACGCCCGGCTTTCGCCACTTGCAGCCGCTTGCGCGATTGATCCGCCAGGAACTTGACGTCGGTCACTTCGATCACGACGTCCGCCACGGACGTACCGAAGACGCCGCGCAACTCGTCATACGTCGTCTCGGTGTCTTCGATGGTGTCGTGCAGCAGCGCAGCGGCGATGACGATCGGGTCGTGCACGCCCCCATCCGTGTGCAGCACCTCGGCGAGATTGATCGGGTGATTGATGTAAGGGGTCGCCTTCACGTCCTTGCGCCGCTGGTCCCTGTGCTTGTGGGCCGCGAACTGTGCCGCCCTCAACACCAGCCCGAGTCCGTCCGTCGTCTTGGGCACGCGCGTCTCCCTTTTTGCCCGGGACTGCTGCAGGGCAACCCACCACCTGAGCCCGCCGGCGCCGGCCGTCCCAGGTAACGAGGGACGGCGGTATTGCCCGCCGTCCCCGCGAACCATCAGAACGTCGTTGTCCTGAAGATCGCACCGTTGTACAGGCTCGGGACGCCGCCCGGCCAGAAGTTCGAGGCGTTCGATACGAACGTCACCCAATTCGGCCCGGTCCAGGCATCGTGATTGCCGCGCGGCGCAAAGCTGGCGCCGTTGCCCTGCAACCCGCTTTCACCCACCGACAGCAGCTCGGTCGTCGCGACGCAGGTGGTCGAATCGTGGCAAACATGACGCATGAACACGTCCTCGAAGCCATTGGTGTCATCCGGCACCACGCCGTCGGCCGCCGTCACAAACAGCACCTCCTCGCCGTCCCAGCGCATGTGGCCCGGCTGCGTCGACGGCCTGCCGACGATCTGCTGTCCCGTGCCGGTCAGCGAGATCCGCTGCGTCGACGGTGTGCAACCCGGACGGCCACGGCACGTATCCCGCATGAACACGTCCGCGAGGTTGTTGGTATCGCCCGTCACCAGGTTCGTCGCGCTCGATACAAACACCACGAAGCGACCGTGATAGTCGTAGCCCGACATGCCCTCCATGGGCAGGCCGACCAGCGGCTCCGAGTTCGCGCCATCGGACTGGAGACCGTCGTTGGCAAGCGAGATGCGCTCAGTCGAAGGCGTGCAGGCGGACTCCGCCCCGATGCACGTGTCCCGCATGAACACGTCCACGACGCTGTTCGAATCACCGCTAACCAGGTTGGTCGCTGCGGAGGTGAACGCCACGTAGCGGCCGGTGAACGCCGGCGAGCCACTGACGCCGTTGGCATCCAGGCCACCTGGCGCAACCGAGACGCGCCGCGTGCCCGGAGTGCAACCACTGACCGAACTGGGGCACACGTCACGGAGGAAAACGTCCGCCACTCCATTGCCGTCACCGGTAACGATGTTCGGATCAGCGCTGACGAAGACCACGTGACCGCCATCAACACCGATCGCGGGAGCGCTGGCCGGCAGGTTCGACTGCGAGCCGTCATCGCGCAGAGAGACCCGAACCGTTGCGGCCGTGCAACCTGCGATCGACCCGACCCTGTCGTCGAGGCACGTGTCCCGCAGGAATACGTCGTCTACGCCATTGGTGTCGCCTGCGACCAGATTGCTCGCCGCAGACACGAACGCGACGTAACGCCCGTCGAAACTGACCGCCAGCGATCCGCCTGGGCTGGCCGCAGTCGAGCCGCTGTCACCGTTGGCCTGCGACCCGTCCGGCGCCACGGAAATGCGGGTCGTCTTCGGCGTGCAGCCGTCCAGCAGGTCGCCTGTCCAGTAGTCCATGCAGGTGTCGCGCACGAAAACGTCCCAGGTTCCGTTCGTGTCGTTCGGCACCAGGTTCGACGCTTTCGACGCGAAGATGGCGTGGCGACCGAGGAACGACAGGCCGCCATTGATACTCGGCCCATTGGGCGGGGATCCGTCCGGCGCCACCGTGACCGGTACCGGCCCACTCGCTACGGGTGGAGTGGCAACGACGAAGATCAGCGCATTGCTGGTCCCTCCGTTCGGCGCCGGGTTGGTCACGGTGACTCGCACACTGGCCGGCACGGCGACGTCGACTGCCGCAATGGCGGCCGTCAACTGCGTCGCGCTGACGAAGGTCGTGGCGCGGTTCGCGCCGTTCCATTGCACGCTCGCGCCCTGCACGAATCCGGTGCCTTTCACGACCAGGTCGAATGCCGGATTGCCGGCGAAGATGCCAGGTGGCTCAAGGCTCGTGATGGCCGGCACCGGCGCGACCGGTTCGATGGTGAATGCGATCGCCGCCGACGTCCCGCCGCCCGGGGTCGGACTGACGACCGTGACCTGCGCCGTGCCCGCGCTGGCGATGTCGCCCGCGGCAATGGCGGCCGTCAACTGCGTTGCGCTGACGAACGTGGTCGTACGCGTGGCACCGTTCCAATGCACCGCGGAGCCAGACACGAAACCCGTGCCATTGGCCGTGAGCGTGAACCCCGCGCCACCGGCCACTGCGGCGGCCGGTGACACGGAGGTCAGGACGGGCACGGGATTCTTCGACTTCTTGTCGTCGCCGCCACAACCGGCGACGCCGAGGACGGAAACCAGGAATACCACGAAGAACAGTTTGATCCACCGTTGCAGTGGACATGCGCGTGTCGTTCCCGACATAGGCCCTCCTTGGCGGGGCTCGCGCGACCAAAGACGTCGGCGCGGCCCACGTCTTGCACTTAACAGGCTCCGCCGATCGGGGCCCGATCTCCATCAGAGGAAATCGCTAGCGGCCGCCGTGGCTTGACGCCAGGCTGAACTTACTTGGCAGAATGAGCGGAGCGCTTGGCTTCGATGACCTTGCGGGCTTCATTCATCGCGCCGTCCACTGCATCCTTGATGCACTTTTCCGGGCTCGAGCCCTCGGCGGGAATTGCAAGCTTGATCTGCTCACAAGACGCCTTGGCCGTGTCTTTGATGCGATTTTCGAGTTGCAGCGCCCCGAATTCCGACGTCAGGTCGAGGTCGGCGTAGCTGACGCGACTCTGGATCGTGACCTCCCGGATAGGGACGCCATATTGGGACTGCCCAACTTTGGTCGAGCGCGCAGCCTCGACCGTGACAACCTCCATGGGTTGCGCGAGGGCCGACCCGCTTACGATTGCCAGGACTCCTGCCAGAGGAATGAAGTTTTTCGTGCGCATTGCGGGAACTCCTTGTCGTGGTGCTTCCTGACTGCTCGATCCACCAAGATGTTAGATCGCTGGTGGTCGGCGCAACAGCCGTACTCTGTGCAGCCCAACAGAATTGCTGCTGATTTTTCCTGACTTGACCTGCGAATGGCGCACACCGCCAGACATGCCTGCGGCCGCCAGCGACACGGGTGAGGGCACTGATTGCGCGCTGCCGTCACAAGAGTGTATGAAGCTGGCAACAAGACGACCCTCCTGCGATACAGGGCCGGGCGACAACCATGGCAGCAAAGGACAAGCTGGCGGCCTTGTTGCGGGCCGCAGACATCGAGATCGATGGCAGCGATCCGTGGGATCTGCGCGTACTCGACGAGCGGTTCTACGCTCGCGTACTCGCGCATGGAACCCTGGGCGCCGGCGAGTCCTACATGGATGGCTGGTGGGAGGTCGCGCGCCTCGATGAGTTCTTCGCGCGCGTCCACCAGGCCAGGCTCGACCGCGAGCTCAGGACCGCCGGGGTCCTGGCGCAGGTCGCACTCAGCAGGATTCGCAACCTGCAGGGGCGCAACCTCTCAACACGCGTCG
>Ga0316188_10000592_pt1 | contig 15878 bp, 16 predicted proteins | sample Phiworburrow1_MG_FD_204933 | JGI IMG/M metagenome (GOLD analysis project Ga0316188, IMG submission 204933) | Coastal sediment microbial communities from Maine, United States - Phippsburg worm burrow 1 | ecosystem: Environmental > Aquatic > Marine > Coastal > Sediment | place: USA: Maine...
GTTGGCCAAACAACGCCAGCCTGATCAGTTCTTTTCCCGGATCCACGCAGCTGCCTGTAAAGCGTAATACGTCAGTATGCCGTCAGCACCGGCCCGCTTGATACCGGTGAGCGCTTCCATCACGACCGATTTTTCATCCAGCCAGCCATTCATGGAAGCCGCTTTCAGCATCGCATATTCGCCGGATACCTGGTAAACGTAGGTTGGCACGCCGAAGGTCTCCTTGACCCGCCGGACCACATCCAGGTAAGGCATACCCGGTTTGACCATGACCATATCCGCACCCTCTTCCAGGTCCAGCGCCACTTCCGTGATCGCCTCGTCGGTATTGGCCGGATCCATCTGGTAGGTGTACTTGTTGCCCCCGCCGAGTGCGCCGGCTGAACCCACTGCATCCCTGAATGGACCGTAGAAGGAAGACGCATACTTGGCAGAATATGCCAGGATACGGGTATTGATATAGCCCGCTTCTTCGAGGGCTTCGCGGATTTCTCCGATTCGGCCATCCATCATATCGGATGGCGCAACGATATCGGCACCGGCCTGCGCATGGGAAACCGCTTGTTTGACCAAGGCGACCACGGTTTCATCGTTCACGATGTAGCCCTGCTCATTCATGAGGCCGTCCTGCCCGTGAATGGTAAATGGATCAAGAGCCACATCCGTCATAACACCCAGTTCCGGATAAGCCTTTTTCAAGGCCCGCACCGCGCGTTGCGCAAGCCCCCCGGGGTTCCAGGCTTCACATGCGTCCTCGGTTTTCGCTTCCGGTGCTGTCACCGGGAACAACGCGATGGCGGGTACGCCCAGGCGCACACATTCGCCGGCTTTCAAAAGCAGACGGTCTATGCTCATACGTTCAACGCCCGGCATGGAAGCGACCTTCTCGGTACGATCTTCGCCTTCAATGACAAATACCGGCCAGATAAAGTCATCCGGGGTTAAAACGGTTTCGCGCATTAAACGGCGGGAGAAATCATCTGCGCGCATCCGGCGCATACGGGTATACGGAAAACTCATGTTGATCGTCCTGTGCAATGACTGAAAATTGGGCTAATTTTAACTCTCTTTGTCTTCATACTCATACCAGTCGCTCAGTTTATCCACCAGTTCTTCGAGTCCGGTTTTATTACTTGAAGAAAATACCTGGACGCTGGCGATGGCCGGCAAATCGCGTTTCACCTTGAGCAGTGTGGATTGTGCCGGCCCGCGTTTGAGCTTGTCCGCCTTGGTCAGCAGGATGTGGCAGGGGGTACCCGCCGCCTCGCACCATTTGAGCATCTGCTGATCAAACTCCCGCATCGGGTGACGGATATCCATGACCAGTACAACACCGCGCAAACACTTGCGTGTCTGGAAATAGCGTGCCATGACGTTTCGCCAGTGCTCTTTAAGCTGTAGCGGCACCTTGGCGAAACCATAGCCCGGCAAATCGGCTATGCGCCGGTTTTCATCCAGCTCGAAGATGACAATCTGCTGGGTACGGCCCGGTGTCTTGGATGTGCGGGCTAATGATTTTTGATCTGTTAATGTATTGATTGCACTTGATTTACCCGCATTTGACCGCCCCGCAATTGCAACTTCGATACCCTCATCGGCTGGCAGTTGCTTCAACTCATGCGCGTTGAGCACGTAGGTGGCGATTCGGAAAGGATTCTTCTTTTTCATTGCTGGTTTCTCAAATTTTTACATCTTATCGCTGGAACGATCGGAACTAAAACGGGATAATAAGCGCCCATTTCGATCATTGTACGCAAACATTCCTGGAGAGTACGAAATGAAGCAATTATTTCAATTCGCTGTTGGCCTGTCATTGCTGGTCTCCTTACCTGTGATGGCAATAGGTGACGCGGATGCAGGGCAAGCCAAAGCAGCGGTATGCGCGGCCTGTCATGGTGTAGATGGAAACAGTGTCGTTCCGAACTGGCCTAAATTAGCCGGGCAGCACGCCCTTTACCTGGAGCGTCAGCTGGGGCTGATCAAGGGCGGTAGCCGGCTGGTTCCAGAGATGGCCGGAATCGTTATAAGCCTTTCCGATCAGGACATGGCTGATATCGCCGCTTATTTTTCCAGCCAGACCGCCGGCGCAGGTTTGACCGATGAATCACTGCGGGCCGCCGGTGAACTGCTTTACCGGAGTGGCAACCCTCAAACCGGTGTACCGGCCTGCATGTCATGCCATGGTCCTGCCGGCGAAGGTAACCCGCTTTCCGGTTATCCCCACCTTGCAGGCCAACATGCCGCCTATTCAGAAAAAATGCTAACCGGCTTCCGGGCGGGCACGACCTGGGGTGCTGATGATGCCAGCAGCAAAATCATGACCGATGTGACCAATAGACTGAGCGACGCTGAAATCCAGGCCGTTGCCAGTTATATCCAGGGTCTGCACAGCACAGAGGAATAGGCGCGAAACCAGGGGGCGGAACAAAAAACGCCGGAAGGGGTCTGTATGCCGACAAGCAATAATATTCGGAGAGGTTAATAATGTTTCAAAAAATAATGATTGGGTTAAGCTTGCTGCTGGGCAGTCAATTCGCCATGGCACAGCTCGAGCCTTACCAGGAGGGTGTACATTACTTCAAGATAGACCAGGTACCCGCCGCAACCAACGCTGGCACAGTCGAAGTTACTGAACTCTTCAGTTACGCCTGTTCCCACTGCAATACCTTTGAGCCTTACCTCGAAAGCTGGAACGAAAGCAAGGCTGACAACGTCGTATTCAACCGTATCGGCGTTGCTTTTGGTCGCAAGGCATGGGAAATGATGGCTCGCGGTTATATCACCGCGGAGATGATGGGTATTGCCGACAAAAGCCACGCAGCGATGATGAATGCGATCTGGAAAGAGGGAAAGCAATTCCGCAACCTGGACGAACTGGCAGATTTTTACTCGGGTTTTGGCGTCGAGAGATCGGCCTTCCTGGCAAATTACCAATCATTTGCCGCAGACAGCCAACTGCGTAAAAGCCAGCGGGATGTACAGCTTTTCGGTATCGCCGGCACGCCGAGCCTGGTTGTCAATCGCAAGTACAGGGTGCAAAGCAGTAAGGACGTTAAAGATTTCAATGCCATGCTCGACATAGTGGACTTCCTGGTAAGCAAGGAAACCGCCGCCATGAAGGAAACCGAATAGCACCCGCGCAATAATACGGACAGGTGATCTCGTTCCCGCCCAGGCGGGAACTTTTTTACAGGTGACTGTTTGGCATTCAAGCAGCTGCTTTCCGGCAGAGATTTCGCAACGAATAAGCCACACTGCCAGTCGAAACACATCTTGGCAGTTGACTCGTCCACGCATAAGAGTATTCTGTTGTTTCCATACCACATCAGCATAAAAATTTTATGTCCCAAACCCAAATTCTGGTCGTTGATGACGAGCCTGATATCCGGCAACTCGTACAGGAAATTCTCGAGGACGAGGGCTACTACGTGCAGGTCGCAAAAGATGGTGAGAGTGCACGCCTGGTCTATGCGCAGCAAAAGCCCGACCTCGTCCTGCTGGATATCTGGATGCCGGATATCGATGGCATTTCACTTCTGAAGGAGTGGTCATCGGCTGGAAACCTTGAATCGCAGGTGGTGATCATGTCCGGACACGGTACGCTCGAAACCGCAGTGGAAGCCACCCGCCTCGGGGCCTTCGATTTTGTCCAGAAGCCATTATCACTGGCCAAGCTACTGGCTACCGTGCGCAAGGCCCTGGATTCAAGACCGCACCCCAGGTCTTCAGAGTTGTCCGGACTTGTTACGCCACCCATAGAACCGCTGGGTAACAGCCCGGTCATGCAACTGTTGCGCAACAGCGCTAAGCAGGCTGCAAACAATGCATCACCGGTCATGATTACCGGTGAGGCCGGCAGTGGCCGGGAAACGCTGGCGCGGTACATACATCACCTTTCATCCTCCAGCGGCGATATGGTTGTCCTGGACCACAGCCAGGCAGGCGGTGAAAATGCCTGCAGCTATCTGTTTGGTTCCGTTTTGAACGGCCACCTCACCGAAGGTCTGCTGGACAAGGCAGCCGGCGGAGCACTGTTCATACCGAAGTTACAAAGGTTGCCGGCCAACACGCTTGAATTACTCAACAACGCAGTCGAATCAAACGGATTCACGCCCGAGGGCAGCACAGCCTTTAAGCCCCTGGGGTGCCGCATCATTTGCAGTGCCGCAGACAACCTGGAACAACTGGTCAAGGAAAAACGCCTGCCAAGTACACTGTATTTCCACTTGAATGTGCTGCCTTTGAAAGTACCCGCCCTGCGTGAAAGACCCGAGGATATTCCCGAACTTATCAGGTACTTTTCCGATTGGTTTCCGAACCATGAAAACCTGCCCTACCGTTCATTTTCGGTTTCCGTCCAGAACCGGATGCGCAACCACAGCTGGCCTGGCAACGTGCACGAATTGCGTAACCTCATCCAGCGCTTGCTGGTGCTTGGCCCGGAAGGTGAAGTTACGATGCAGGAAGTGGAAAAAGCATTGAGCCAGAATGCGGCCAGCATGGATGCTTCAAATATAAGCCACGGGGGCCTGTATCACGACGGGTTGTATGATCTGCCGCTGCGCGAGGCCCGCGAACAATTTGAACGTGATTACCTGATCTACCAGTTAAAAAAGGCCGGCGGCAGTGTCGGCAAGCTGTCTGAATCGGTTGGAATGGAAAGAACCCACCTGTATCGCAAACTCAGGTCACTCGGAATTGACCCCAAATTGGTAAGTAACTCGTGAAAATTGTAATTCTCGGTGCCGGACAGGTCGGCTCAACGGTAGCCAGCGCGCTTGTCCACGAAGATAATGACATCACCATCGTCGATAAGGACGAACGCCGGCTCAAGGAACTCCAGGATCAGCTGGATATACGCAGTGTGCTGGGCCACGCTTCCCATCCCAAGGTGATGGAGCGGGCCGGTATTGATGATGCGGACCTGGTCATCGCACTGACCAGTTCCGATGAAGTCAACATGGTCGCCTGCCAGATCGCCTATACGCTATACAACGTACCCACCCGCATCGCACGTGTACGCGCGGCCGCCTACACCGACCGGCCTGAACTTTTTCACCGTGAACATTCACCCGTCGACGTCCTGATCAGCCCTGAATTGCTGCTGACACAGTATATCGCCAGCCTGATCGAGTACCCTGGAACCCTGCAGGTCATGGATTTCGCAGATGGCAAGGCCCAACTCGTGGCCACCATCGCAGAAGCCGGCGGCCTGCTGGTAAGACAGAAACTTTACACGCTGGCACAGCATCTGCCGGGGCAGTCGGACGCACGCTTGGCGGCTATCTATCGCCACGGAAAATTGATCCTACCTGAAGGCAGTACCATCATCGAGGAAAACGATATCGTCTTTTTCCTTGCCGCAACACGTGATATACCCACGGTCATGAAAGAGCTCAGGCCAATGGGCAACCCGGCCCGGCGGGTGATACTTGCCGGTGGCGGAAATATCGGTAAAAACCTGGCGCAGCAGCTGGAACGTGACCACCACGTCAAGGTGATTGAACGTGACCCGGTCAGGGCGGAAGCGATTGCTGAAGAGTTATCCAAGACCATCGTGCTGGTAGGGGACTGCACCGACGCGGGCCTGTTACGGGAAGAGGCGATAGAAAACACCGATGTTTTCTGTGTACTGACCAATGATGACGAGGCCAATATCCTGTCTGCATTACAAGCCAAGCGTATGGGTGCAAAGAAAGTGATTGCCATCATCAACCGTCCTTCTTACGTGGATTTGATGGAGTCCGGCACAATCGATATCGCTGTTTCTCCGCAGCAAATTACGATCGGCTCCCTGCTGGCCCATATTCGCAGGGGCAGTATCGTCCGCGTACATTCGCTCAGGCGTGGCGCCACCGAGGCCATCGAAGCGATCGCACTCGGTGACCGGCGTAGTTCCAAGGTGGTTGGCCGTTCCCTTGAAGAACTACCCCTGCCGGAGGGAACCACCATCATCGGTATCGTCCGGCACGAGAACGTCATTATTGCCCACCACGATACCGTCATCGAGGAGCATGATCATGTCCTGCTGTTTGTACCTGACAAAAAACAGATCCATGCGGTGGAACGGCTATTCCAGGTGAGTGCCGCCTTCGTATGATAAACCGGCGAACGGCAACCGTTCAGCGAATCCTGGGCTTTTTGATTGCCGGCGCCAGCCTGATGATGTTACCGCCTGTGCTGGTTTCACTGTGGTATAAAGATGGCACGGCCGGGCTGTTTCTGACCAGCGCCCTGATCCTGTTTGTCATCGGAATGGCCATTTTTCTGCCGGTGCGGACGATCCACGAGGAATTGCGACTGCGCGACGGGTTCCTGGTCGTCGTGGCCTGTTGGCTTTCGCTTGTGCTGGTAGGCGCGCTACCGTTTTTACTGCTGACACAGCCTGAAATCAACTATGTGGATGCCGTGTTCGAATCCATGTCAGGACTGACCACCACCGGCGCAACGATCCTGACGAACATTGACGAGCTACCGCGCGGTATCCTGTATTACCGTCAGCAGCTTCAATGGCTGGGAGGCCTTGGTATCGTGGTGCTGGCTGTCGCTATCCTGCCCATGCTGCGCATCGGTGGCATGCAACTTTACCGGGCTGAAACCCCGGGCCCGTTGAAAGACAGCAAACTGACTCCGCGCATAACCGAGACCGCCAAGGCCCTGTGGATGATTTACCTCGGCATCACCCTATTATGTGCGCTGGCCTATTGGCTTGGGGGCATGTCACTTTTCGATGCAGTCGGTCATGCTTTCAGCACGGTTGCGATCGGCGGAATGTCAACCCATGACGCCGGTTTTAGCTGGTTCAATAGCCCGACACTGGAGCTGATCGCGATTTTTTTCATGGTGGTCGCCGGTATCAATTTCGCCGTCCATTTCACTGCTTGGAAGCGCGCCAGTTCACAACCCTATTTTCTTGACCCGGAACTCAAGGTCTACGCGTCGCTGCTGCTCGGGTTCACGATACTGATCACCACCGCGCTGTACCTGAGCGGGACTTATGAACTGTTCTCCGATTCTGCGCGTTACGCAACTTTCCAGGTCGTTTCGATAATGACCACCACCGGTTACAGCACCGCTAATTTCTCGGCCTGGCCGGGGTTTATTCCCATCATGCTGATCTGTATCGCGTTCATCGGCGGATGTGCCGGCAGCACCTGTGGCGGAATGAAAGTGATCCGCATCATGCTTTTGTACCGGCAGGCCGTTCGCGAAATTCGCCGGCTTATTCATCCGCATGCCATTATTCCGGTTAAAATCGGCGGCAGATTGACATCCGCGACGGTCATGGACGCCGTATGGGGTTTCTTTTTTCTTTATGTCGCAAGCTTCGTCCTGATAACCATTGCACTCAATGGGGTCGGGGTAGATCCGGTGACGGCTTATGCCGCAGCTGCAGCCTGTATTACCAACCTCGGACCAGGACTGGGTGAGGTGAGCGCAAACTACGCCGATCTTAATTCTACCGCCAAGGTCATATTGAGTTTTGCCATGTTGATGGGCCGGCTTGAGATTTTCACACTGCTCGTGCTGTTTTCACCGGAATTCTGGCGCAATTGATTTTTGTTGCTTAAAAACGGTGTTCGACGCTGCCGGAGTGCGTTGCGCACCCCGGCAGATCAGTCTTTAAATTCGGAACGCTACTTTACCATTCGTTTCCGAAGTCAATTTCATCGTCGTCATCAAAATCGGAATATGATTCCTTGAGGTTTCTTCTCCGTTCAGTTTTACGCCGGGAACTGAACCGATCGGATGGATCTTCCCAATCGGTGCTATAAAAATCCTTTGACAGATGCTTCATGTTGCCAAGGTTATCATCGAATTCATCTTCATAATCGTCGTCAAAGTCGTCATCAAAATCATCGTCAAAGTCATCGGTTGAATCCGAGTCAAACTTCATTTTCTTTGATGCATGTTTGCTTCCCATTCCCACTTCTCCTATTCGAGGCAAAGCCTCTTTATTTGAATTAAAAAACCTTTTTATCTTCATGTCAAGATTATATAAAGGAAATGAAAAACATCAATCTTTCGTAACGCAAGGCTTGAATACACTATCTTCGTAGTGCCTTGGGCAAACAATATTCTCATTTGTTTTTTTTAATGAAGCGCGAATACCTTCATTTGCAGAAATTTAATGCCACACTTAATCGGGGTATAATCGTCGTCATGACACGAGACGTAATTGACGAACTTCAGCACGATTGGAGCCTGCAGAGACCTGACCTCAACATCGAACCGATAGGGATTGTTCTTCGTATCCAGGCACTGGCAAAGATACTTGGAGATCAAACAGCCGAGCGGTTGCAGGAATTTGGTTTGCAGTGGTGGCAATACGACGTGCTGTCAGCACTGAGGCGCCAGGGTAGACCCTATATCTTGGCTGCCACCGAATTGGCCAATTCCACCAGGCTGACATCGGGCGCGATGACAAATCGCATTGACCGTCTCGAGCATGAAAAACTTGTCCGTAGAATCAAGGATGAAAATGACGGCAGGCGGGTGCTGGTCCAACTGACCAGGAAGGGAATCAAACGCATTGAAAGTGCAACCGAAGCCAGGTTCGAAACCGCGATGGACGCACTTGAAAGCCTCAGCAGCAAGCAAAGGGAATCTCTCAACAGCCTGTTGCGGCTGGTGCTTTCGGCGCAGGCAGATTAATGATGGGTGGCGGGGCCGCTGGGGTGGGTAGTTACTTCCAGGACGCGCTCAAGTACGTCCATGTATCGCTCTTCCTCGACTCCCTGTCTCGTAAGGTCCTGGAAGCAACTACCCACCCCAGCGTCCGGCAGACGCCGTGCATAGCTGACAGAAACCATTGACCTGTGTTTTGGCACAGCGCAGAGGGTGTGCAGTACCTTTCTTCAGGACCTTGAGCGAGAAGGTGAGACCGGGAACCGGTCGAGAGGCTGGCCTGGGCCACAGGACGTCGCGATAGAGGCCCCAGGGAGGGGTTCACGCCGTGTCCTGAAGAAAGGTACTGCATGGCCTCGGCGCCCACACAGGCAACGACTCAAGACTTTTTTCTGTATTCTGGCTCCCACCGGCAGCTGATACTCAGCCCCTCTCAGGCTTCCCGTTAAACCCCGAGGCCAGTTGCAATTTCCGCAACATCGAGCGTTTCTTGCGGCGGTGACCCTGCATACGTTGCAGGATGTTATCCAGCATTTTCACCGCCTCGATAACGTGGCCGCCCTTGTTCAGCATTACCGCTTCCGCTTCCTGCGACACGGCGGCATCCGTGACTTCGGCTCTTGAAGCATGGCCGCGCTTGGTCAGGCCTTCGAGAACCTGGGTCGCCCAGATCACCGGAACATGCGCCGATTCGCATACCCAAAGTATCTCTTCCTGAACCTCCGACATGCGTTCAAAACCGCATTCCACCGCCAAATCACCGCGGGCGATCATGACGCCACAGGCCGGGAACTTCAGTGCTTCGAGCAGGATGGCCGGAAGATTGGCAAAGCCTCTCTTCGTTTCGATTTTCAACACCGCACCGATATCATCGCGGCCCAGTTTGTGCAGATGCTGGTGCAGTGCACGTACATCATCGGGACAATTGGTAAAGGACAGGCCAATCATGTCGGCGTGGCGCGCTGCGAACTCGAGATCCTGAAGATCCTTGGTGCTGAGCGCAGCCAGTCGCAAATCGGTATCCGGCAGGTTAACGCCCCTGTTACCCTCCAGTTTTTCCACCGGATTCCGGGTGTGTGTAATACGGATTTGCAGTTGTTCCGCGCTACGTTTTTCAACGATACCTCCAATCCGGCCATCATCAAAATAGATCGGTTCGCCCAGGCAGATATCGCGATAGACTTCCGGGATCGCCAGTGAGACCTTGCCCGGGTTCAGTAATTCACCATTGGCGTCATGAAATGCGGGGTTCCCCGGTTCAACTTTGGCCGACATGAACAATATATCGCCCTTGCGGATGAGGCAGACACTGTCCTCGGGCGGCATACCTGCTATTTTTGTTTCCGCGCCCGGGTTGCCCAGCCGGTCCTTTATTTGCAGGAGGGTGCCATTGGCAACGTAAGCCGTCTTTTTGGAATCAGCCCAGAATCCGTCTTCACGTTTTTCCCTGATACGCCAGCTTCGCCTGGAACCTCGCATATCCCTGAAGACGATTCGATCACCCATGTTCAAGGTGGCCAGCCAGTCTGGATCCAGCGCAAATTTGGCGTCGGCCGCAGGCATCTCGGAAAACACCGTCTTACGCGGCGTCAACCAGATACGCGCCGGGCGTATGATATTTCCGTTCGATGCGCGGATCGGCCGGACTTTCAGCACGGCCGGGTTTGTTTCCATTGGACCGAGCCGCAATTTCGGGCCGCCCAGGTCCATCAGGATACGACAGGACAGACCGGTGGACTGTTCAGCATTACGCAGGGTTTCGATCATGCGGGACCAAATTTCCGGGTAATCATGCGCGCAATTGATACGCATGCAATTCATCCCGGCGATCAGTAAGTTGTGAACCAGCAGGTAATCATCGGCAGCCTCAACCGGCATCGTGACAATAATATGGGCCCGCCGGTTCCGGGGAGGGTCACCAAACAGCCGGATGGTGTTTTTTTCAAGATAGTCCGCCGTTTTATGAAAGGGCAAACCCAGTTCCGCTGGGTCAGCGACGGCCTTGTTCCGTCCGCTCAGCAGATAAAGGTTGTGCAGCACTGCATCAATGGTCGCCAGGACATGTGGCTCCATCCGGCCTAGCGAGGACAGACCCAGCTGGGTCAATTGATCCTGAAGTGGCCGGATGTCCTCTCGTCTCAGGGCAAGGTAGTGCAGGAGGTTTTGCGCACTGGCCAGTCGCTCAGCCGGTAATTCAGGCATCGCCTTGACACCCTGCGCCGCCTGCTCTTCAATCAAACGGCGCAACGACTCCATCTGACCAATCAACTCGTCAATGGGCCTGCATGTTGTTGACTCGCGCGGGGCTGATTTCATACGCTAATACTCCAGATATCACTTTAATCCTGGGGGGAGTAAAAGTCACTTGATCCAAATCAAGCCTGATATGAATTGACGGAGACAGCCGCCGCGCAATCCTGCGGTGGATTCAGCCTTTATAAAATGACTTCTCGCCTTCGGGCCTGTTCCTGAAGCGCTTGTAAGCCCACAGGTACTGCGTCGTATCCACTTCAATACACTGCTCAATGCGCCGGTTGACCTCGGTCAGTGCTTCGCGCATATCTTCACTGTAAATGGATGCATCGGTCTTGAACAAATGAACGCGGTAGCGGCCACCCCTGCGTCGTTCACAGACGGCAAAAACAACCGGGGCGCCCGTGCGTTGGGCCATGCGTGGAAGCAAGACACCGGTCAGGGCCTCGATACCAAAAAACGGCGCAAACTGCCCCCCGCCACCGGTCGGCTCCTGGTCGGGCAATAGAGCGACGAAACAGCCATCCTTGAGTAGTTGGTACATGCGCCTCAGACCCTTGCCGTTGGCGGCGACCATTTCCGCACCCGCGCGTGCGCGCTTTTCCAGCAACAGCGCATCGAGGTCAGGGTGCTTGCTGGGTTTATACAAAACGGCGGCCTTGCCCTTGCTATGCAGATAGAGGTTTAACATCTCCCAGGAGCCGTAATGGGGCACGGCCACGATCAATCCCTTGCCGGCTTTGATTAACTCTTCGACGTGCTCCATACCCCGCACTTCGTCAAACAAACCGTACATCCGCTCCAGCGGCCAGTGCCATAACATACCGGCCTCAAACACACCCCTGACATAATGCGTCATGCTGTCCCGGCCAATCTTTTTTCGCTGCTTCGCGTCCATCCCGGGATACACGGCTTTCAGGTTCAGACGGGTGACGCGCCGTAAACGCGGCACCGAGTACCAGACCACCGCAGCCAGCGGCGGGGCAAGAAATTCTGCGGCGCGTGGTGTTATCCAGCTTAACAAGCGCATGACGGCGCGAATGGCGAGTAATTTCATCATTAGTTGCTCATATACGGACTTGATGCAATGCTAACATTAGCGAGTCGGATCATTGGGACAGGGTTGTGGAATGATTGCATTATTGCAAAGAGTATCGGAAGCCAGCGTGGTTGTTAAAGAAAATTCTGCGGGGACCCGCCAGACCGGTGCCATCGGTGCCGGCATCCTCGCCCTCGTGGCGATTGAAAGAGGCGATACCGAGGCCCAGGCGGACCGGTTATTGCAGCGCATTGTCAGCTACCGGATATTTGAAGACGAAAGCGGCCGCATGAACCTGAACCTTCTGCAGACAGGTGGTCAGCTGCTGCTGGTTTCCCAGTTTACCCTGGCTGCGGATACCAATAGTGGCAACCGCCCCAGTTTCACTCCGGCGGCGGAACCGGCAGAGGGCAGAAGGCTGTTTGATTACCTGCTTGAATGCGCCAGGCGTGAACTTGGAGAAGTACCCAGTGGCAGCTTCGGTGCCCACATGCAGGTGAGCCTGGTCAATGACGGACCGGTGACCTTTAACCTGCGTATACCACCGGCCATTTGAGCGCCACCTGCAACCGGTGTATTACCTTTTCTCTTCAAATTCATTGAGTTTTCGGGTCAGGGTATTTCGGCCAAGACCCAGTAAACGGGCCGCTTCCACGCGTTTACCACCGGTATGTTCAAGCGCGCAATCAAGTATGACTTTTTCAAACTGACCACGGGCCGTCGACATCAGGTCCGCCTGGCCGTCAAACAAGGCCTTGCGGGTCCAGGTCCGCAGCGCACCTGACCAGGATTCGCCAGCCTCACCCACAACGTCTTTATCTCTCAAGCCGGAAGGCAAGTCGACCGGTAAAACCTGCTCACCCGGCGCCATCACGCACAGTTGCTGACACAGGTTCTGCAACTGCCGGACATTGCCGGGCCAGGCTTTTTGTTGCAGCAGCTGGATGGTTTCAGGCATCAGGTGTTTTTCCTCAAGACCCATTTCCGCTGCTGCCTGGCGCAGGAAGTGTCTCGCCAGCAGGGCAATGTCTTCACCGCGTTCCCGCAGCGGCGGCAGCTCGATCGTAATGACATTCAGACGATGATAGAGATCCTCACGAAAGCTGCCCTCGGCAATTTTTTTCTGTAAATCCTGGTGGGTCGCGGTCAGCACGCGCACGTCCGCGCGCAGCAGGTCACGGCCGCCGACTCGGTAATAATCACCTTCGGCCAGCACCCGCAGAAGACGGGTTTGTAACGGCAGGGGCATATCACCGATCTCATCCAGGAACAGGGTGCCGCCGGCCGCTTCCTCAAAACGTCCCGAGCGCCGCGTATGGGCGCCAGTGAACGAGCCTTTCTCATGGCCAAAAAGTTCAGATTCCAGCAGTTCGGTCGGAATCGCAGCGGTATTGATGGCAACAAAAGCCCCCTTGGATCGCGGGCTGTGCTGATGCAAAGCACGGGCGACCACTTCCTTGCCAGTACCCGTCTCCCCGGTCAGCAACACGCTGATACTCGAACGCGATAACCTGCCAATTGTGCGGAACACCTCCTGCATCGCTGTTGATTCGCCTATCAGCTGGTTTGCCGCCCCATGCGGCGACGTCACAGGAACAGCGCTGGGTACGGCGGAAGCACGCGCGACCACGGCGATCACCTTGTCGAGGTCAAAGGGTTTTGAGAGGTAATCGAATACACCCGACTGGAAGGCGGTAACTGCCTGGTCCAGGTCAGAGAAAGCCGTCATGGCAATCACCGGAACTTCGATCTGGCGTTCTTCCAGGGCCGTCAAAACAGTCAGGCCATCGGCGTCCGGCAAGCGAATATCCGTGATAATGACCGCTGGTTGGGTGCTATCGAGTGCGGCGGTGACTGCGGCCACACTGCCAAAGCTCTCCGTTGCATAGCCTGCACGACCCAGCGCACGCGCCAATACGAAACGAATGGCTTCGTCGTCATCAACAACCCAGACCAGCACCGGCTCAATCATGGCTACGCTGCAATGGCAGCCTGAGTGTGAAACGGCTACCGGGCTCCAACGGCGCGTAAGTCAACAACCCCTTGTGCGCTGCCGCAATCTGTTGCGCCAGCGCAAGACCGAGGCCGGTGCCGTCACGCCGACCGGTGACCAGTGGCAGAAATAACATACCGCGCAGGGATTCAGGCACACCACAACCATTATCCTTGATATCCAGCCGCAAAGAACGGCCCATCCCGGGTTGCAACAGGGTCATGTCGTAGTCAACGCGACTGCGGATTTCGATCTCCGTTGCCCCCGCCTGGAAGGCGTTGCGCAACAGGTTCAGAAACACCTGGCGCAGCGCCGATGAATCCGCTGATATGTTCGGAATACTGGGATCATAGTTCTGGATGATTTTTACACTCTCGGCAGACTCCAGACGGATTAACTCGGTGGTTTCCTGCAGGACAAAATGGATGTCTAGCGGCTGGCAGTCGAGCTCCGATTGCCCGAAACGCGCCAGTAATTCATCGATCCGATCCACCTCCCGCATGATCAGCTCCGCCAGGGAACCCAGTTCGCGGTCGGCCAGTTCGGCGGCCATCATTTGCGCTGCACCGCGGATTCCGCCCAGTGGATTGCGAATCTCATGACCCAGGTTGCGCCTGATCAGATCCATCATTCCGGTCTGAACTTCACGCTGTTGCAATTTGTTCTGTTGTTGTTGCCATTTGAGATCGTATAACTCCAGCAGCATTCCCTGCCCCGCAACAGGCTGGATGGTGCAATCGAAAAAACCACCCGCCAGCTTGCACTCGCTCAGGTGACGGCCACGCTGTTCCCTGCCGGCGGCTGAAATAGCCTCTGACAACTCATCCGGAACGCCGTCAATATCCCTGAACAACCAGCCGTGAACACGATCCCTGCCGGTTGCAAGACAATGCTCGGCTGCGGTGTTCATGCCCCGGACACAGCCCAGTTCATCAAGTTCAACTACCGCTGTGGAGAGCGAGTCAAGCATGGCATGGCCGGAAGCATGTTAACCACCACCATTGGGGGTGTTGATGGCGCGGTTATAAAGACCGGGCTGTCTGACGAAAAAGGTGACGGTCCCGGCTTTTGCAACGACGCGGTTTCTTGAATCTGTTAGATCCGCACGCACGGTATGTTCCCCCCGCTCCAGGCCGGTGAGCGCAATCATCGGCTGGGTGGTGCTCGAGTACCTTTTACCATCCAGGTACAGCGTCACCTGCATTCCCTCGCGCAATGCGGTTCCGGTCGTCCAGGCAACCGGGATAGGCCCATCCGGTCTCCAGACTGACTCCTCCTGTTGTGGGGCGACAATTGCAAAATCGCTGTAACTCCTGCGCAAACTCGCAAGTGATGGCTCTTTTTCGTCTTCGACAGCAGCATCGTCTCCTGTTGGCGCAGGCGCTTTTTCATAGACCGGGGCTTCAATCACGCTGATCGGAGCCAATTCGATGGGTGGAGAACCATCCATCGGCACCTGGTCGGTATAGGTCACATTGCCATCCTTATCGACGACTTTGTACACCTGCGCCGATAGCGGGAAAGCCGTTATCACCAGGGACAACGCAAAAAGCACCATGAGAAATGTTGGGTGAACTACCGTTTTCATCGTCAGACTCCTTGTTGATTTCAGCCATGCACACCCCGCATCTGCGGGGTGTGCCGGTTTCCTTGGAACTGCCGACCGACAGCCCCCGTTTATATAGAATAATACATATCAAACTCAACCGGATGGGTGGACATGCGGAAACGCGTGACCTCCTCCATCTTGAGCTCAATATAAGCATCGATCAGGTCATCATCAAAGACACCGCCGGCCTTCAGAAAATCCCTGTCGGTATCCAGTGCCTGCAGTGCCTGGTCCAGGCTGGAACAGACAGTCGGAATATTTTTGACTTCCTCACGCGGCAGGTCATAAAGATCCTTGTCCATGGCCGGACCCGGATCGATCTTGTTGGCGATACCATCGAGACCCGCCATCATAAA
>Ga0316188_10000593_pt1 | contig 15849 bp, 12 predicted proteins | sample Phiworburrow1_MG_FD_204933 | JGI IMG/M metagenome (GOLD analysis project Ga0316188, IMG submission 204933) | Coastal sediment microbial communities from Maine, United States - Phippsburg worm burrow 1 | ecosystem: Environmental > Aquatic > Marine > Coastal > Sediment | place: USA: Maine...
ACAGCTTGAATAGAAATGAAAATAGTACTTATTAATATCTCAGGCCGACTCTCTTCTGACGGCTCCCGCCTTATTTCTGCGTTGCTGAAACGCGCTGGACACCATGTGACATGTGTATTTTTATCTCGGACAGAACCGCTTGACTATAAACCCGATGAGCTTGAGCCGTTAAGTGAAATACTAAAAGAATGCGAACTCGTTATGGTCGCCGTCCACAGCAGCTATGCAATTAGGGCGATACAGGTGACCGAGTTCGTTCACCGGAAATTTCCTGGGATAAAAGTAATTTGGGGTGGCCCTCACTGCATTTCTGTGCCTGAACTTGGCCTTCGCTACGCCGATGGCATTTGTTTTTCGGAGGGCGACCAGGTCGTTGTTGATTTTGTTAACAAGATAGAGGCGGGTGAAAATTATTTAAATACGCCCAATATGGCTTTTAAGGTGAACGGGTTAAACAAGGTGAACAAGGCCTTAGCACCGTTCGCCGACCTCGACAGCCTTCCTTACTATGACTACAATTTAGACGATCAATTCCTGCTGGACCAAAGTCTTTTTCAAATGACAAAGGCACTGCTAAAGGAACGTCTCGCAGGTTACCCTTATCCAGTACCCACTCTATTTTTCCTGACATCTCGGGGTTGCCCTCATAATTGCTCTTATTGTAATAACTCCCGTTATATTAATTTATTCGGCCGTAATACAATGCGATTTTACAGTATCGACCGCATCGTCGAGGAACTCGAATATACACTGGCTCGTCTTAATTTTATTGAAGTCGTTGTTTTTGGTGATGATGACTTTTTCATGCGCTCCAAAAAACAGCTGGAGCATTTAGCCGATATATATAAAAAGAGAATAGGACTCCCCTTTGGAATTGCTGTGAGCGCAAATACCTATCGCAAAGAAAAGGTCGAAATCCTTTTGGACTCCGGGTTGAAAGTCATTCAGCTGGGCGTACAGTCAGGAAGCCAGCGGACGCTTGATGAAGTGTATAATCGCAAGATTAAGATAGCAAAGACCAAAGATGTTGTTCAGCAGATGGCGTCATACCATAAGACACATGGTCTTGATGTTCTTCTCGATTTTATTATTGATAATCCTTACGAAACCCGAGATGATATTATTCAAACGTATAAATTCATTCTTGATTTGCCGTTGCATGTTAGGATCAATATATTTTTTCTGGCTTTCTTTCCAGGCACTCCAATTTATAATAAAGCTCTAATGGATGGTATCATTATGCCTTTTAATGAAAAAGAATTTAGATTCTATACAAGAAGCCACGTAAAATACCAAAGAAACTATGAGACATTTCTAATTTTGTTGGCAAGATTTCTCAGGCGCCACAGGCGGCTGTGGCGACATTTTACAAAATATCCTCTGCGTGTCCTGGGAGGATATCCCGTAAGATGTATTGCATCCATCTTCCCCGAGTCATTCTATTTTATGATGAGCAAACGTGTTCAATAAACATTTAAGCAAATGGAACAAGAAACAAGCTGCATAAATTCCAGGGTTATTCTGGATTATATCAAGGAACATAATAATGGTGATCTTTCCGATTTATTGAAGAACCTTGACCCTAGAATCGATCTCCTCCCTGATCCAGAAGGCTTTTTGGAAGACCCAAATAACTGGATCTCCTGCACCGTGGTTTCCAAATTATTTAAACGGGCAAAATTGATTTTTAATGACGAATGGGTTCCTTACAAAATCGCTCAATATGCTGTTGAGAAGACCGATCTGGGTTTCAAGAGCTTAATTGTAAAAGTTTTCGGATCGCATAATAGAGCGCTTAAAAATGCTCAAAGGATAAATACCAAATGGAACAAAAGCAAGGAAGTGGAACTGGTAAAAATAAATAGAAACGATGCCATCATTAGGTTGCACTGGAATCCCCGGATGGATGTATCTAAAGATATATGTTTGTACAATCAAGGTGCTTACACGTTTATACCGACGACATGGGGAGGAAAGCCCCTTTCCCTTAAGGAAGAGAAATGTTACTTTGAAGGCTCCCCATACTGTGAATACCATTTAAAATGGATTACAAAGAACAGATTCCAGGAGATTTTTTCACGGTTTTTCGCTCCAAAATCCGTTTTAATGAAAACAATAAAGGAAATTGAGAATGACAAGAAGATTATTGAGCAAAAATACGGAGAAGTCTATCAACTGAATGTAGAACTGAATCAAAAAATCAAGCAAATAGTGGCCATACAGGAGACCGGAAAGGCGATTCTCTCTGTACTCGATCTGAAACAACTTTTGACTGTTATAATGAACATTCTTTCAAATGTCTGCAAGATCCACCGTGCCATAATCATGCTCGTCAATGAAAACGAAAGGCAGCTTGAATATATCTACGGTACAGATTATAGTGATAAGGTCCCGAAGGAGGTTAAGAATTACACCGTTTCTTTGGATCGTTTGAGTAACATCCTGGCAAGGGTAACCAATACGGGTCGGTCGGAGTATGTGCCTGAGGTAAATAGTTCGAGCCTTAGAAAAGAAAATATTATGTTGACCCATGTCAAACCGACTTCGGTATATGTTGTCCCCCTTATTACCCGTTCCAAGGTAATCGGGGTCATTGCCACGGATGCCATCGATGGGAGAGGCGTCCCCCAGGAAACTCGGGAAACACTGGAGGTCTTCGCACCGCATATCGCCATAGCCATAGAGAACGCAAGACTTTACAGCAGACTCCAAGAACAGATGGCGGAGCTGAAAAAATCTCAAGCGCTTTTGAGTCGCTCCGAAAAATTCTCTTTTTTGGGCAACCTGGCGGCAAGACTGGCCCATGAAATAAAGAATCCCATGACCGCCATCGGAACGTTCATCCAGATGATGCCGCAAAAATACGATGATCAAGAATTCCGGGAAAACTTCCACATGATTGCACTGGAAGAAACCGGTCGGATCAACAACCTCATTACGGAACTCTTGGATCTTGTCAAGAAAAGGGAATCGCACTTCGAGTTTAATAGCCTTCATGACCTCATCGAGAAAATGATTCTCCTGGTTTCACCCCAGAGCAATGCCAAAAGAATTGACGTTTCTCGTCGATTCGATCCCAACATCGGACAGGTGTGGATGGATAGTGAAAAGATAAAAGAGGTGATTCTGAATCTGCTCTCCAATGCGGTTGATTTTACCCCCGAAGGCGGAAAGATCGAGTTTACCACAAAAAACTGTATCAAAAAGGGATGCCCGGACACCATTTGCATCGAAATCAAAGATAACGGCCTCGGGATTCCTCAATCCATGATTGACAATGTATTCGATCCGTATTTTACCACAAAACACAAGAGCAGTATTCATAATGGTACCGGTCTGGGTCTGTTTATCGCCCATCAGAATATGCAGGATCATGATGGAATCATAGAGGTAAAAAGCAAGGTCAATAAAGGAACCGTATTTACCCTGACGTTGCCCGTCGACAATTCCAATCAATCATTACCCTCCATTGACGCAAGGACGGAATCGTGCGAATAGACAAGGTCATAATACATCGGGTAACGCTCCCTTTTTTATCTGATTTTTCTCATTCTTTAAGAAAAAGATCCTATGTCAATAATATCATTGTCGAGGTCGTGGCCGAAAAGGATGGAATTAGAGGATACGGTGAAGGTGCCCCCAGATCTTACGTAACTGGGGAATCCCAGGAAAGTGCCGCCAAAAGCATATACGGTTTCACACAAAGAGATAATTTTCCAACCGAATTAAAAGACATTTCCAAGATATGGGATTTCGTCGACAGCCTTTCCGGCCAAAAGGTTCACAATGCTGCAATTTGTGCCCTTGAAACAGCGCTTCTGGATGCTTTCGGCAAAAGCGAAAACAAAAATATAACCGAATATTTTCCCAAAGATTTTTATACGGACAATGTTTATTATGGCGGCGCAATTCCGCTCGCCGGCAAACAAAGAATCATGGAATTATGTCGATTGATTAAGAAAATGAAAATAAATAAGTTGCGGATGAAACTGGGAAAAAATTTCGAACAGAATAAAGAAATGCTCGATACAGTTCACGCAGTGTTTGGAGGAAACCATGATCTTAGGGTGGACATTAATTGTGCCTGGGACAGTAAACTTGCCTTTGAGCACCTACCATTGATTAAAAACTACAAAATCAAGGTTGTCGAACAGCCGATGATGCCGAACGAACCGGATCTTGCGAATTTTGCCGCTCTTATGCAAACCGAAGGTGTGATCCTGATGGCCGACGAATCGGCATGCTCTTTGGGCGATATGGAAAAGATCGCTAAAGAGGGCTATTACAAGATGATCAACGTAAGATTGTCCAAATGCGGCGGATTCAGAAATTCACTCAAGATAATTGACTACCTGCGGACCAACGGCATTCTTTTCCAAATCGGATGTCAACTGGGAGAATCCGGCATTCTTTCTGCTGCAGGCAGGGCGCTGTGTCTTCTCTGTGGGGATGCCGTATACTATGATGGTTCCTATGATGAATTCATGTTAAAGGAAAATACGACATTCGAAAATGTATCTTTTGGGCCGGGCGGTAAGGCGGGTCCTTTGAAAAATCCGGGATTGGGCGTTAAAGTGAGTCCTCAACACTTAAAAAATATATGCAATGATTCCGAAACAATTTCACTATCGAACCTCAAATCTTTTTGAAGGAATACATGCACTCAGACCAAATTTATACTGATTGGAAAAAGAAACATCGACAAATACTTGAAAGCTTTAATGATAAAAATATTATTCTGTTGTTTTCAGGTGGAAAGGACTCGTCCGCCGCTATGGATCTTATCTCTAAGGCAAAAGAAGAATTCGGATTCGATTTTACGGCGCATACCGGAGCCTTTCCGGTTCACAGATATACTGAACAAGAGAGAAAAAAAATAGAATCTTATTGGATTAAACGGGGTACACGTATTATTTGGCATGATTTGAGAAAGACGGATGACAAACTTGATAATTCAAAGAATCCATGTCTGTTATGTCAAGACTTTAGAAAAAATCTACTCAAGAGCATCCTGACCCGCTCGGTAGAGGACTGGAACAATCTTGTCCTCATCGTTAGTTACTCTCTTTGGGACATCGTCAGCTATTCCTTAGAGCATTTGCTCAACAACATTTCTTCTAATCCTGATCAGGGAATAGGGATTGAAAAAAATAAAAGATTTAAGGAAACAGCTCAGCGTTTTTACCCGCTTTTAACGATGAAGGAGGGGTATCAGGTTTTTAGACCTTTGATTAAATACAACAATGATGACATCCTGAAAGCGATTACCCGGGAAAGCATCCCAACACTTTCGATACCTTGCAAATTCAAAGACTTCAGACCAAAAAGGATATTAGAAAAATACTACGAAAAGATGGGTTTGCGTTTTGATTATAATCAATTGATTGATTTTGCCGTAAAAGCACTTAACCTTCCAAGCATTTCTTCTTTCACCTCCATTGAGAAAGAAGATTATCTTCTTAATGTTTTTTAATCATCGGCATCGATTCGGATTTCTTACGATTTTTCCATATATCGTGTAAGAACATTTGCGAAAAGCCGGGTCCCCACATCCAGAACCTTTTCGTCAATATCGAAATATGGGGAATGTAGACCGTACTGAAAGCCTTTGCGCGGATCGTGACATCCAAGACCGACCAATACACCCCCCCACTTCTGACAAAAGTAGGCAAAATCCTCAGCACCCATTTTGGGGAGCCCGGTGTGGACATTATCCGTCCCCAGCACATCCCCGGCGCAAGCCAAAGTGTGTTTCACGAGCTTTGGATCATTTACCAGAACAGGATATCCCTGTATCACTTCAAGGGTTGCTGAAATATTGAACGACCGAGCCACACCTTGCAAGACATCTTGGAGGCGTTTTATTATTTGTTCGCGAATGTCGAGTTTAAGGGTTCGGAGGGTTCCTTCCAATACGGCGTTCTCGGGGATAATGTTTGATGCTGTTCCGGCATGGAAACGGCCGATACTCAGCACAGCCCTTTCATGGGGCGGGAGTTCCCGGCTGATCAGCGACTGAATTTGTGCAACCAGATGCGCACCGGCAACAATAGGATCTTTACAATGATGCGGATAGGCACCGTGCCCGCCCTTGCCTTTCAAACGGATAATAAGAGCATCTGCAGCCGCATTGCTGACTTCAGGGGCAATTCCGATATGCCCCACAGGAAATTCAGGGTACATGTGTCCGGCAAAAGCGGCTTCAACCGGTTCCGAATCAAAAATACCGCTTTCAAGCATCGCCATGGCGCCTGCCCCACCTTCTTCTGCAGGTTGAAATATAAATATGATTTCACCGGAGCCGTTCTGACGCCATCCGTTTTCAATCAGCCAGCGAATGATGCCCAGTGCAATGGTCATATGCCCGTCATGTCCGCAGGCATGCATGAACCCTTCATTCCGGGATTTGTAAGAAACCGCATTTCCTTGTTCAAGCGGCAGCGCATCCATATCCGCTCGATAAGCGATGACAGGGCCTTTATGCTTTGCACGGAGCTTTGCCACCACACCGGTTCCTCCCACACCCGATTGAAACGGCACCTTAAGCCCTTCTAACACTTCACAAATTTTGGCCGCCGTCTTTTCCTCTTTGTAAGCCGTTTCCGGAAACCGATGAAACCAGCGACGCAACTCAACAAGCCAATTGAAAAAACCGTCCGGCAATTTTTGAGACATTTTATTCCTCCCAATAAGAACCTGTTAGCGGCCGATAAAGAGGCCGATTGCAAGCAAGACAGGGGTTAATATGGTCAAGATAACATTTCGGCCCATATATGGAATCAATGCAGGGATATCATCGGCATATCTGGAAATTCCTCGAACAATGTTAACGCTGAGGACAATCGTGACAAGGGCCACAAGGCTTTCAGGAGGCAAGATCCTGGTCAACCACCCTAAAACGATGGACATATAAGCGCCTGCAAGGAATAAAGCGTAAACCTTCACGCTCGCCTTTCGCCCGATTACAATGGGCAGATGATTTCTACCGACACCTTTATCGGCCTCAACATCCGGGAACTGATTTAGAAGAAGCAGATCACTCACAAGGAAAAACGGAACCAGGGATGCGATAAAGGCGGTCCAAGAGTAAGATCCTGAAAGTACAAAATCGGTTCCCATTACCATGAAAGGTCCAAAGCCCAGCCCGGGAGCAATCAAGCAGATCAAAGGACTTCTTGTCAGCCATCGGGTATAGACGACAATGTCAATAATACCGATAATCCCCAGGGGTAAAAGCCACAGTCCTTTTATAAACAAAAAGTAAATACCGATAAAAAGTGTCGTCGCCAGTGTAGCAAATGCGGTAATCAGTGCATAATGCGCTTTTTCAGGGTTTTTGGGAAGCGTACCGCTTCCGCCACTGAACGGCGTAGGCCGAGTATTGAAATCGAGTCCGCTATTAAAGTCATAATATTCGTTGAAGGCATTTACGCTGATATGTGACGAAAGAGCGCCGATAAAAGCGAGTGCCAAATAAAGCAGATTTAATTCGATTCCCGACCAGAATGCAGTGGCTGCCCCTACAGCAACACATACCGGCGGCAATATTAGAAAGGGTATCCGCATGGGACCCAATATGGCCATGGTTTGTTTACCCATTCATAACGTCTCCGTCTTTCTTTGAGATACAAGCCAATATCAAAATTCTAAGATCCGAATTTTGAACTTTAAGCATAAATTTCAAAACAAAGAAACTATAACGTTTGCCGCCTCTTAGAAAAAAATTTATTGTGGATGGCATTGACAGCGCAGTGTAAATCTTTGTTGCGAACCAGAAAATATAGCGCCACCGGAGAAGGGCCGAATGAAATCATCTCAACATTGACATCGCATTCGGCCACAGCTTGCAACAAATTCAAGAATCCGCCCGATGTTCTTCCTCCCCTTTAAACAGCCGCCGCCGATTTTAATGACCTTCATGATGTTTCTCCTGTGGTTTATTGAACTGCGACTTAACGTATACTTGCAAAAAGTTCAAGAATGAGTTGAATAATAAATGACATCTTTTGCCGGCCATATGGTATAGATCTGAATATACGAATGGGATGTTTTGAAACAGCTTATAATAATTATGGGTGAAATGCCCATGGATGAATAAAAATGATGAATTCTTTCGGAAACACCACCGCCTTTATTGAACGAATAACCAACGCACTTCATCAAAAAAATCGGCAGGACCCCATTTTTTCAGAAGGGATTAAAGACTCGGCAATATCGTCTGCCGTGCTGTTTTTGCTGGGTCTTTATGACGAAGAAAAACGATCTGCTCCAAAACCCTGTTTGATTTTGAACAAACGGTCCCTTAAGGTAAAACAGCCGGGCGACCTTTGCTGTCCGGGTGGAAGCATATCTTCTCCGCTTGATTCCATTCTTGCAAAGCTTTTATACGTACCGGGATCTCCTTTGACACGGTGGTCGCATTGGCCACGGTGGCACAAACACCATTCATACGAGGCCCAGAGTCTGGCATTACTGTTTGCCACCTGTTTAAGAGAAAGTGTTGAAGAAATGCGCTTAAACCCTCTGGGAGTGAGGTTTTTGGGACCTCTTCCGTCACAACAGCTTGTGATGTTTCGGAAGGTGATCTACCCTATGGTTTGCTGGATCGGCCATCAAAAGCGATTTTTCCCGAACTGGGAGGTGGAAAGGGTCGTTCACATTCCCTTACGGAATCTTTTGAACCCGTCTCATTATGCACGGTATCGATTACATATCGGTAGGTCGAATAAAAACGGCAGCCATCCGAATATGAAAGACTATCCCTGTTTTGTCCATAAGTATCCAGATGGCCATGAAGTGCTTTGGGGCGCAACCTTTCGCATAACAATGGTTTTTCTCGAAATCGTCTTTGGATTCAAACCACCGGCCATTGAATCGCTCCCGGTTGTCTACGGATCTCTATCTGAAAATTATCTTACCGGAAACGGATAACGCCGAATTGAGTTGCAGATCAAGAAATATCCTTCAATTTAGATTACCCTCACTGCCCGGCCACATCCTGTCCGCAATGTTTGCAGATTTTTGCTCTTTTCTTTATTATTTCCGCGCAAAAAGGACATTCGCGGGTAAAATATCGTCCATGAATCTTCTGCACGGATTCGTCGACTTTTTTCTGAATAATTTCATTGCCGAACCTTACATTCTTGATCGGTTCTATGGCTTCCAGTTCCCCGATGTCACCCACCATTTCCGCCGCTTTTAAACGGACGCGTTGGGGCTCGGTTGCATCAAGAAGCATCCTGACCACCGTGACGCAGTCCTTGGACAAATAGGCATCCGTAAGAATAGAAAATCCGCGTTTAATTTTTTCTTTCAATATTTCTTCCTCGACCAGAACCTGTTCGTCGATTATTTGCCCCGTGCCCCCCATGGGGCTGAATACAGGGATGCATTCAAACTGCTGTGTTCCTGGATAGTTCATGCACCGGTATGAAGCATTATGCGCATAATTTTCTTCCAGGTTTTTCCATCCATTGACATACAGCGGACACTCATCATTAAAGCATACAAACAGGTAAGGGGTTCCCCATCCGAGACCGTCGCTGAAGCTAAACGGCGGGACCTCCCATATATTCATTTCCACGCCGCAGTGAGGGCACAGCGTCTTGTCCTGGGAAAGGACCTTTTCTAAAACTTGTTCTTTGGTTTCAAAAGCCATCAATTGTCCTCCAAATTTTTACAAATGATCAACAGAATACGTTGTTATTTTTACGAATCTTTCAATATTGCTTTAAAAAATTTTGTACTGAGTTTAACAATAAGCACTGGAGATGCTTTTGCAACACATAAAAGGAAAATCCATCATAGAAGATTTCGGGATATCGGTTCATAAGAAGGGATGTCCGGTCTCTTTTCAGGACGTCCCTTTTCATCCCAATCTCTATGATGATAGTATTCCTTCAGCATCACCTCAAGCTCCGTTTCGGTAATGACGTGCCCTGTTTTAAGGATATCTTGGTGAAAACGTTTTGGAAGCGAATCATCTTCGGGTTTAAGCCCTTCCCGTATGTTAAAGCAACGAATCAGCGTAGATATTTCAGAAGCTTTTTTCTGCAATTGGGCTTTGTTCTGCTTCAAGCCGGTGGTCATTTGGATGATCTGTCCCAACCGTTCCCAGGGATACATATCTCTGTAAAATCGGCATAGAATAAAGGTGTCCATCAGCGTCAGGCGATCTTCAAAATCCACCAGAAGCTCGGCTTTTCCCTTGATGATTTCAGGATCGATCATCCCTTTCAACTCAGGATTATGAAACGTCGCCCTTAAATGACATGCGCCGCGGTCTGCAACGGCAAAAGCAAGCCCGCTGCCTTTGAGTACTCTGGGATCATAACCCGGCGGCTCAAGGCCCTTAACGTGAACAGCAATGTCTTCAAGGTTCCAGGCTTTTGCTGCATATCCAATCCCTCGGGCCAGGATGTCTCCGATGCCCTGCCTTGCTGCAATTTGTTCGAGCAGAGCAGCTATACCATCGACATCTCCATAATCGATATGAAAATCTATTTTCTTCCGTCTGGCAGCCTCAATGGCAAATCCACACAGATTCCCCGCGGATATTGTATCCATACCGAGACGGTCACAAATATCGTTCAAATAAGCGATCTCCTCGATGCTGTCGATCATGCAAAGACCCCCAAAAGCAAATATCGTCTCGTATTCGGGCCCTTCAATCTTGAGGCCGGCATGGCGCCCGCTTAACACAGTGGTCATCCGACCACATGCGATAAAGCATTTTGAGCAGGCACGCGGCTGAACACGGCACTGGTTGTGCAAGGCTTCTGAACCGATATTTTCCCATTTATCAAAAAAACTTTCAGACCAATATTTTGTGGGAAACGCCATGGCCTGATTGATGGTTTTCATCATCATGGGGGTACCCATGGTCCTGTAAGCCTGAACAACAGGGTTGTTTTTCGATTCTTCAGCAACTGCTTTTGAAAACTGCCGCACATGTTCCTTATGGAAAAGGGAACGCTTTCTATCTCCCTTGAATACGATGGCCTTGAGATTCTTTGATCCCATGACGGTACCGACCCCGGTCCTTCCGGCCGATCGCCAGTAATCGTTTTCGATAACAGCAAATCGGACAAGGTTCTCTCCTGCCGGACCGATGACAACGGCACCGGATTTTGCTGTTCCTCCGCCGACACTGCCGAATTGTTGATTCACGGTATCTTCGGTCTGATACGTATCCATCCCCCAAATACCTGAAGCATCATTGAATTCGACACTATCAGGTTGTATGACAACAACCGTCGGGCGCTGACTTTTTCCGACAATTACAATGGCGTCAAACCCTGTTGAATCGACGGCTTCCGGTACTTTTCCGCCGGCATAAGATTCAGAAAAAAAACCGGTCTGGGGGGATTTGGCAAAGACGCCATACCGGCTTGATCCCCATATCCGGCTGTTGGTGATGGGCCCGGTTGCAAAAATCAGGCAATTATCCGGTGACAGAGGATCGACACCCGGAGGATTTATGGAATAAAGAAGATATGAAGCCAGACCCTTCCCCCCAAGATATTTCAAAAGAATCTCTTCATTTAGGGTCACCACATCGAATTGATTGTCCGTTAGATTGATTTTCAAAAACCTTCCGTAAAAACCATCCATAAATGTTCCTCCAGTTAAAGGAAAGATCTTGGCTGTTAGATTCTGTATCGATCATTCGGGACGGAATTATTGCATAACACTCGACGGTTGTAAAGCCTTGCAGTTCTAACCCGTAGAGATCCGTTAATATTGACACAACACGGTTTTTTCTCTATGATTCTATCTTAAAAGCAGAACAGAAAAGCTGATTTCAAACCCAGAAGCCAAACATTTTCAGAGAGAAGTTAAACTAAATTCCGAAGGAAAACCAATGATCTGTGACCGATGTTCAGAGACACTGAAGTCCGGGGAAGAGCGCGAGCACTTTGGCCAGTATTTATGTGAGGACTGTTATATGGATGCGCTGTCACCGGCCCGAACGTGCGATCCATGGGCCGTTCACAGTGCCCAGTCTTTGGCAAAATCCAGAGGAGGAACCCTCCATCTCAATGAAATTCAGAAGAAAATATTGACGATATTAAAAGAGACCGGAGGGGCTGAACCGGCGACCATAACCGATAAACTTGAAATAAAGCCTGCAGATTTTCAAAGAGAGGCTGCAGCACTCCGACATATGGAGAAGATTCGGGGGGAATTGAGGAACGGCAAGAAATTTTTAATTCTCTGGTGACCCACCCGGATGCCCCATCAATTAAAATTGAGAATGCTTTTTCCCCCTGTATGATGTTCTTCATTGGTTTATTCGGGCTATGTCCATCGCCCGGGAATAACGGTCCCGCAATATTTGCATCGATTTTCGTTCAGGTCATAAGTTTGGATGAAATATCCGATCCGTTCAATGAGCAGTTTCTTACAATTGTGGCAATACGTGTTGCTTCCCTCGGGATAGGCGACGTTGCCCACATAGACGTAATGGATTCCTTCAGCCATAGCCAACTTGCGAAACCGAATGAGGGTTGAAATCGGAGTGGCCGGCAAGCGGTCGAGTTTGTATTGGGGAAAGAACCTTAAAAAGTGCAGCGGATAATCGGGCCCGAGGGTCGTGAGAATCCATTGGCACATCTGTTTGACCATCTCGGCATCATCGGCGTACCCAGGCACCACCAAATTCGTCATCTCAAAATGGATCTTTTGTTCATGCAGTGTTTTGAAAGTATTTAATACTGGCTGCAGACGGCCGCCGTTCAATTTCCGGTAGACGGCGTCGCTGAATGTCTTGAGATTGATATTGGCGGCGTCCAGAACGCTGCACAGTTCCACCAGAGGTTTTGAATTGATATAACCGTTGGAAATCCATAAATTAGCGATTTTCTCATCTCTGGCCAGACGAGCGGTATCGATCATATATTCAAAAAAAGTGACGGCTTCGGAATATGTATAGGCAATGGACGCACATCCGGTACGCTGTGCCCCTTGAATCACATCAGCCGGAAAAAGTTCGTAATGGCGAACTTCATGGGGTTTGGCTTGGGAGATTTCCCAGTTCTGGCAATTCAAACAGCGGAAATTGCAGCCGGTGGTGGCGATGGAAAAGGCTTTTGATCGCGGTTTGAAATGAAACAGCGGTTTTTTTTCAATGGGGTCCACATTCACGCTACAAGGATTGCCGTATGTCAGGCTGTAAAGGACGCCGTCCATATTGACCTTGGAACGGCAGACGCTTCGGTCACCCGGTGATAGAAGACATCTGTTGGGACAGATACCGCACATGACCAGTTTGTTGTCCAGCTTCGTGTAAAGAAATCCTTCATGGGACCACTTCCACAATTTTTGGGGTGCATCTCCTTTAAAAACATGCCCCCGAATATCGGCCGGGCCCGCTGCCACACCTGTTTTTACTGAAAAGGGCCAGAAGGCATCGGCGCTCAGGACGCTACCAAAAAGTCCGGCACTGCAATAAAGAAAATGGCGTCGGTTAATTTTCTTCATAACTCGCAAAAATAACGATTAAACTGCAAAGTTTTAGCCCGATCAATCCGGCTGCAGCCCAGATAATCCCACAATAGGGGATCAATACAACATTCGTGACCAGGGTTCCACAGGCGGCCCCGATCAAATCGGCGGAGAAGGCCCGCGTCGCCGCCGGGGCGTCTCCGCCGCGCAACCAGAGGGCCACCGGGAATTGAAACCCACAGACCAAGGAAATCACAAAACCGAAGACAAGAAAAAAAGTCGCCGGCAAATCATAGCCGATCTGCTTCAAAACAATGATCAGTGTGCCTATCAGGACAATGATCAGTCCATCGGCAAACGCCAGGGTCTTTTTGCTCCTGCAACGCATTCTCTCGCCGAACCAGGCGCCCGGCAAAAGACCGGCCAGGAAAACAGTGACGATCAGACCGATCTGAAAATAAATATAACCGAAAAAAATTTGGAAGGCAAATATTACAAGGACCTCACTTCCCATAACCGTCCAGCCCGTGGAAAAGAGAACGAACTCTTCGGCACTGATGCGAATAAGATAGATCAGACACAATACGCTCAAAATTGCCATGAACCCTTTGGGTGAAGCGGAAAACTTGGCAAACCACTGCTGAAATATCAGACGCATCAACTGGGGGGAATAGTCCGTATTTTTTGGCGTCTTTCGATCCATGAGCTGGTTCAGGCGATCAATTCTTTCACGGGTCAGGTTGCCATAATAATACCCTCTGATGTAGCGGGACCGAATATTTTTTTGATCCAACAGGAGCGGAATATCGATATTAAAAGGTTGAGCGCTGCACAGAAAAAATATTTTCTGTCCAGGGAGTAAAAGGACACGATCGAAATAGTCGCTAACGGTGTTATAAAGTGAAGAGAGTTTCTGTCGCTGGGGTTCAGCCAGATAATTGTCAAACCCTTTCATGGAAAAACTCAACACACCTTCCGGTGTCAGATGACGTTTCGCCAGCGCAAAAAATCTGTCTGTAAAAAATCGGTTGATTTGAAACGTGTCCGGCTCACCCAGGCTGACGATGATCGCATCGTAGATTTTATTCGAATCCGAAAGATAGGCCCGGCCGTCTTGATGAATAACCGTCAGGCCGGGAATCCTTTTTATCAGGCCGAACCTGAATTGAACATCTGCCACCCGTGGATCGAGTTCCACATAATCCACCGATTCCGGCCGGTACTTTTCGAGTTCGGCCAACATACCGCCTTCGGCAGAAATCAAAAGGATATTCCGTACGCGGGCCAATTGCGCCAAAGGATAATGGATGGATTCTTCAGCCATGCTCAGATTCTGATTGCCATACAAGGGGTTGCCGTTCACAAAGAGCGTCAGCTGCTCCCGGTCTTGGTGTACCTCAATCCGGCCGTAACGAGACTCGCTGTAATAAACCAATTTGCCTTCAGACGGCGTCAGAGATGAAGGTTCCAGTAAAAAGCCGGCAACCAGTATGGCAAACGTCAGCCCGGTCCCCAAAAAAACAGCAGGATGATATCGAGCAGAAGGGGTAAAAAGGAGATAGGTTGCCGCCAGCAACGGCAGATTTGCCAAAAATACGGCCTTTAATGGGGTAACCAGAAATACAAGGACAAAGGAAAATAGGGCGCCGCCCGACACATCTCCCAGATTGTCAATAATATAAATACGTGTTCCGGGATAATCCGGATTCTCCGTCCGGATGGCAAAAAGGCTGTAAGGGAGGACAAAACCGAGCACAAGGCAATAGGGTGCAATGGTCAAGAAAGTATAGGCCAGAGTGGGATAGAATCCCACCGAACTGCCGTGAATGAAAAGAACATCCCGAAGACCGCGAACGGCTATAATTTGCACGGCGGAGAGCCCTGCCAAAACCAGCGACAGGACTCCTATCCGGTCAACAGTAGCCACCCAGAAACGCTGGGTGATCCAGCGGGCCAACAGGGTGCCGATGCCACCCAGAATCAGCCAGTTGAAGAGAATCAGGGCAATGACGAATTCGTTCCCTTGAAATTGGGCTAAGAATTCACGAATGATCAATAGCTGGGTCACCACGGAAGAAATACCCGTGGCGATGACCACCCGTGTTATGGAACGTTCATTTCGCCTCTTCAAAATATTGAACCTGATAGATCAAAATTTCAGGATGGTTTTTTTCCCAGGTATCGGCGGACAGACCGGCTTTCATGCAAAGATGGGAAAGAAACTCTTCAGGTCGGGGCAATTGCTCCCAGACCTGTGGCAAAAAAGTGGCACTGGCCGATCCCTTTCGAAGAATAACGCCATCCACATTAACACGCAGCTTGGCAAGCAAATCTTTGCTGTCACGGTATTCCAGGGGATACGGCTCGGAAAGGATGCTGACCTCGATGTCCACCCGGTCGAGT
>Ga0316188_10000594_pt1 | contig 15825 bp, 15 predicted proteins | sample Phiworburrow1_MG_FD_204933 | JGI IMG/M metagenome (GOLD analysis project Ga0316188, IMG submission 204933) | Coastal sediment microbial communities from Maine, United States - Phippsburg worm burrow 1 | ecosystem: Environmental > Aquatic > Marine > Coastal > Sediment | place: USA: Maine...
CGACGGCATGGCGCGCACCAGGTCGCCCAAAAATTGATCAGGCGATGTTTGCCAGCCCACTCCGCGAATTCGCGGTCTTTACCCTCCAGGTCGGGCAGGGTGAATGCCGGATGCGTCGCAGCCTCGAGTGAGGTCGGCTGCGGTGCCACCTGTTCCAGTGCTACCTCGGTTGGAATGCGCACGGCATACAGCAGTGCGCCGGCCATCAGGGCGACAAGGGCGGCTGAAAAGATTAAAAACATGCGGGACACGGGTCTACTCCGTCTTGTCAGCCGCGGATTCTAACTGAGCAGGGACGTCCACGCTCAGGACTTTGGCTTGCGGCATGTAACAGATGCCCTCTTCCTTGCAGCCCTGGTATGACAGCTCAATGTTGATTGAGGGAATGTTCTGGATGAGTGATCGAATCTCTGCGCTGCCATGCGCCTCGTCGAAAAAGACCTCCTGCTCACCGAACCACTCGTCGACAACGACTTCACTGCGGCTCCATTCCTCGATGAACTCCTGATCCTCAAGGTCAACTGCTTCAGAGAGCGAGCGCACGCTGATCTTGTCTTTGTACAGGTAGTAGCCCGGCAGGACCTGGATTCGAAAGAGGAGTGCGCCGTGTTCGATGTGGGCGTCCGGCACGAACACCTCGTCGGCAGGAAGGGGCTCGTTGCTACTTTGCGGTGAGAAGACCGTCGACGCGGTCGGGCTCTCCAGGGGCAATGAGGGCTTGGGTGATTCGGCCTCGGCACAGCCGGCAGAAAGGGCCAGGAGTGCCGCCAATGCGGCCAGGGGTGTTAAGCGCTTGGTCATAAGGATTCTTGGATTCCGGCCCGGGATTAAAGTTTCGTGCCGAATTGTGCTTGAAAAACCTAAAGGGATCCCTATTATTAGCACTCCCTGCGGTCGAGTGCTAAACGCATTCGGCCCGAAAGCCGAAAAAATACGGTTTTAAATCAATAGTTTATAGGAGATATACACCATGAAGATGCGTCCGCTTCATGATCGGGTCATCGTTAAGCGCATGGAAGAAGAGCGCACGTCACCCGGCGGAATCGTTATTCCTGACGCCGCGGCTGAAAAGCCCATCAAGGGCGAAATTATCGCCGCCGGCAACGGCAAAATCCTCGAGAACGGCGAAGTCCGCGCTCTCGACGTCAAGGTGGGTGACAAGGTCCTGTTCGGCAAGTACGCCGGCACGGAAGTCAAAGTTGAAGGCGAAGAACTGCTCGTGATGAAGGAAGACGACATCATGGCAGTCATCGAAGGATAAAGAGGAAATATAGAAATGGCTGCTAAAGAAGTACGTTTTAGCGATGACGCTCGCCAGAAAATGTTCGCTGGTGTCAACGTTCTCGCCAATGCGGTTAAGGTGACCCTGGGTCCCAAAGGCCGTAACGTTGTGCTCGACAAGAGCTTTGGTGCACCAACCGTCACGAAAGACGGTGTTTCGGTTGCCAAAGAAATCGAACTCGAAGACAAATTCGAAAACATGGGTGCTCAGATGGTCAAGGAAGTTGCTTCCCAGACATCTGACATCGCCGGTGACGGTACGACGACTGCAACGGTTCTTGCCCAGGCAATCCTGCGCGAAGGCCTTAAGTCTGTTGCTGCCGGTATGAACCCGATGGACCTCAAGCGCGGTATCGACAAGGCCTCTGCTGCCATCGTTGCCGAGTTGCAGAAACTGTCCAAACCCTGCGAAGACCAAAAGGCCATCGCCCAGGTTGGCAGCATCTCCGCCAACTCGGACATGGAGATCGGCGAGATCATCTCCGATGCCATGCAGAAGGTCGGCAAGGAAGGCGTTATTACGGTTGAGGAAGGATCAGGTCTCGCCAACGAACTGGATGTTGTAGAAGGCATGCAGTTCGATCGCGGCTACCTGTCGCCTTACTTCATTAATGATGCAAACAGCCAGCAGGTCGAGCACGATAGCCCGCTGATCCTGTTGTACGACAAGAAGATCTCGAACATCCGCGATCTGCTGCCCGTACTCGAGGGCGTTGCCAAGGCTGGTCGTCCGCTGCTGATCATTGCAGAAGACGTCGAAGGCGAAGCACTTGCCACGCTGGTTGTTAACAACATCCGCGGCATCGTTAAGGTTGCTGCCGTCAAGGCTCCGGGCTTCGGCGATCGCCGTAAAGCCATGCTTCAGGACATCGCGATCCTGACAGGTGGCCAGGTTATTTCGGAAGAAGTCGGTTTGTCGCTTGAGAAGGCTACGATCGAAGATCTCGGCGAAGCCAAGAAGATCCAGATCACCAAAGAAGCTACGACAATCATCGACGGTGCTGGCAAAGGCGCAGAGATCAAGGGTCGTGTAGACCAGATCAATGCAGAGATCGCAGAGTCTTCGTCGGATTACGACAAAGAGAAGCTGCAGGAACGTGTTGCCAAGCTGTCTGGCGGTGTTGCCGTCATCAAGGTTGGTGCGGCGACCGAAGTCGAGATGAAAGAAAAGAAAGCACGCGTTGAAGACGCACTGCATTCCACGCGCGCCGCCGTTGAAGAAGGCGTTGTTCCTGGTGGTGGTGTTGCTCTGATCCGTGCCGTTTCCAGTATTGCCAAGCTCAAAGGGGATAACGATGACCAGAATGTTGGCATCAGCATCCTGAAGCGCGCGGTTGAAGAGCCGCTGCGCCAGATCGTCCGCAACGCGGGTGGTGACGCAAGCGTCGTTCTGAACGCTGTTGCCGAAGGCAAGGGTAACTTCGGCTACAACGCTGCCACAGGCGAATACGGCGACATGATCGAAGCCGGCATCCTGGATCCGACCAAGGTCACGCGTTACGCACTGCAGAACGCTGCCAGCGTGTCGGGCCTGCTGCTCACAACCGAAGCAATGGTTGCTGACGCACCGCAGGACAATGCCGGACCGTCGATGCCTGATATGGGCGGTATGGGTGGCATGGGCGGCATGATGTAAGCCCCGCACCTGAAGCAAGACAAGAAAGCCCGGCCTGCGCCGGGCTTTTTTTTGCGCGCGACTCGCTACAATGCTCCGTCAAAGGAGGATGTCATGCAGGTTTTTGTTATTGCTGTAACTGCGGCGCTCGTCGTGTCGTTCATATGCTCGATATTTGAGTCGGTGCTGCTCTCGCTTAGCCATGCCCAGGTCGAAGTCCTGGCGCAAAAGGGGAAGCCATCCGGAAGGATTTTGAAGGCGTTCAAAGAGCGCATCGACATCCCCATCTCGGCCATCCTGATAACGAATACCGCGGCGCATACGATCGGCACAGCGGTTGCCGGAGCGAGCTATGCGAGTGTTTTCAACCAGGAAAGTCTGTGGATATTCACGATCGTTTTCACTCTGGTCGTGTTGTTGTTTACGGAAATCGTGCCGAAAACGCTCGGCGTTGCGCACGCGCGCAGGCTTGCCAAGCCTGTCGCCTACGGCATAAGTGGGCTTGCATTCTTGTTGCGCCCGCTCGTTATTGCGAGCGAGGCGCTGTCGCGCTCGTTGCGCGGCGACAAGGTTGGCTCCATAACCTCGCTCGAAGAGATTCGTTTTCTCGCGACGATTGGTCACAGTGAAGGCGTTGTCGGAAAGCACACCGCGGAGATGATCGTCGGTGTATCGGAACTTCGCAAGTTAGCCGCCAGCAATGTGATCGTACCGCGGCAGGAAGTCGTGTATTTGTCACATGACGATTCACCGACACAGGTTCTGAAGACCATCAGCGAGTCCGGGTTCAGTCGCTTTCCGTACTCAACGACCGGCGATCTCGACGACGTTGTGGGTGTCGTCTTCGCGAAGGAAGTGTTGTCACAACTCGTCGACTCGAAGCCTGCCCAAATCAAGTGGCAAACACTTGTACATGACGCGATTGTGGTGCCGGAAACGGTAGCGCTGGATTCGCTACTCCGGACGTTCAGGGAGCGGCGTCGGCATATGGCATTGATCGTGGACGAATACGGCGATTTCCAGGGGATCGTCACGCTGGAAGACGTTGTCGAGGAAATAGTTGGCGACATCTTCGATGAATCTGACTTGCCAAGAGAGGACCTCTGGCAGCGACCCGACGGAACAATCAGGGCTTTCGGCACAGCAGAGCTACATCGTATCTGCCGTTTGCTCGAAGTGGATATTCCGGACGACATCGGGGTTGCCACGCTGGGCGGCCTGGTATCCGAGTCGTTGGGCCGCATGCCGCGGCAAGGGGACACGATCGAGTGGCAGGGGAATCGCCTGACAGTCTTGTCAGCCGGTCGGCGGGGCGTCGATCTCGTCTCTGTGGTGCCGCTTGAAGTTGCAAGCCCTGATCAATAAGCGCCACGACCTCGCTGATCCGGGGCTTGTCAAAAGTGACGAGACCTGGAAAACCTGTCAATGCGAGGAACCCCGAATTGTTACCTTTCGCAGGGGGCGTATAAGTGATGTGCTGGCAGAGGATCGCCAGTGTTGTACGGGAAGGAGGTGAGTCTATGTCAATCCTGCGCAAACTCGAGCCCCGCAAAAGGGCTGTTGACGTAAGACGGACTATGCCTCTCACCCACAGCATGGAGGAGTTCCTTGAGGACTTCCCACCACGCCGCTGGATGGAGACGTTTGAGCCCCTTGGATGGAAGTGGCCGGTAGGTATCGACTATGAGCGGGCATTCCGCTTGGATATCGTCGACCGCGACAAAGAGCTCTTGGTCCGTGCAGAACTGCCCGGCGTTGAGAAAGATGACGTCGAAGTGACGATCTCGGGCGATCGCCTGATGATTGAAGCTGAGAGGGAGTTCGAGGAAGAAGACGAGAAAGAAGACTTCTATCGGCACGAACTCGGCTACGGCAAACTTATGAGAACGGTTGCCTTGCCAGTTGAAGTGGATACTGAAAACATCCACGCCGAGCTAAAGGAAGGAATCCTGACCGTCACACTTCCGAAGATCCGGGTGGCGGAACGACACACAGTGAAAGTTGCCTGACGAAGTAGCTGTGTTGTGATGACCGGGACGGCTGCGGCCGCCCCGGTTTTTACTTTATGGGGACAGTCACCTTTCCCCAGGATTGGCGCCCTGCCTGCGGTGACGCAAAAAGGTGACTGTCCCCCTGTAGCCGAGAAGGACCGTCAGGATTACGGCGTAGATCAACGGCTCGGTGATGTCTTTCTTTACCTGCCACCAGTAGTGCCAGACGCCGAGGATGCCGATCACGTAGACCAGGTTGTGCAGCTGCTGCCAGCGTCGTCCCAGGCGGCGTCGCATTGCATTCGTCGAGGTCACAGCCAGCGCCAGCAACATCAACAAAGCGGCAAAGCCGATGGTGATAAACGGGCGCTTCACCAGGTCTTCAAGAATCGCCGACATCAACAGTCCCTGGTCAAGAATCAACCAGGTCAGGAAGTGCATGAGCACATAGAAGAAAGTGAACAGGCCGAGCATGCGTCGGAATCGTGCGAGCCAGTTCCAGCCGGTAATACGCCGCAATGGGGTCACCGCTAGCGTGATCAGGATGAATCGCAGCGACCAGTTACCGAAACGATCCAGGATTTCCTCGATCGGGTTAGCGCCCAGGCGCCCCGTGATTTCGAACGCATCGCCGACAACAAGCGCGAACGGCAACAGGCAAGCAGCAAAAATGAGCGGCTTCCAAACGAGCCGAATCTGTCTGAGTGTGTCCAAGTGACGTCTAGAAGTTACGCTTAAGGTTCAGGCCTTTGTAAAGATCCGCGACCTGTTCGCCGTATCCATTGAACATCAGGGTGGGTTGCTTGCTGGCGAACACGCTGGCACCGATCCTTCGTTCCCGTGCCTGGCTCCAGCGTGGATGGTCGACCTCCGGGTTCACGTTGGCATAGAAACCGTATTCGCTCGGCTGCGACATGTTCCAGCTGGTTTTGGGGCGCCGTTCGGTAAAACGAATCGTGACGATGCTCTTGATCCCCTTGAAGCCGTACTTCCACGGCACAACCAGCCGGATCGGTGCGCCATTCTGGTTGGGCATTACTTCGCCGTAAAGGCCCACGGCAAGAATGGGCAATGGGTTGGTTGCTTCTTCAATAGTCAGTGCTTCGCGATAAGGCCATTCGAGAACACGTCGGCGAACGCCCGGCATGCGCTCGGGATCGTTGAGCGTTTCGAACGCAACGTACTTTGCTCTGGATGTGGGTTGAAGGTGCTTGACGACATCAGCGAGCGAGATCCCAACCCACGGTATGACCATTGACCAGGCCTCTACACAACGCATGCGATAGATGCGCTCTTCAAGGTCGAACGGTTTCATGAAGTCGTCGAAGTCGAACGTACCGGTTTTCTCTGCTTCACCTTCGACCGCAATCGTCCAGGGGCGCGGCTTGAAATCCCGTGCATACACGACCGGGTCATTCTTGCCGGTACCGAATTCGTAGAAATTGTTGTAGGTCGTTATGTCCTCATAACTGTTTGGCGCCTCATCCGTACTGAACGGGCTCTCGATGACGCCGTTCAGCTTTGCGCGCCGCGCCTCCGGAACAACCGCTCCAAATGCACCAGGGGCGAGCAGGGCGCCACCAGCTATCGCGCCGGCCCGAATAAACTCGCGCCGATTCAGATAATTTTGCTGGCTTGTAATCTCGGAAGGTCGAATATCGGACGGTTTCTTTATAAGCACGTTGGTTCTCTTCAGAATGGCCTCTTGAGTAAGACCTGATAAAGGCCAAGAATATTGCACATGAGCGTAATTCGCATCCTGCCCTGGTACTACGCGGCAACCGCGGTATTCCTCCTGCTCGATTATTTCGCGGGGGTTAACGTGCGCGTGGCGTTTCTGGAATCGCTGCCGGGCGCCCGGGCTGCCTACTATGCCATCTGCTTTGCCTGCCTCGTGCTGATGATCTGGCGGCCGTCCTGGACAATAGTGATCGCCACATTTGAATCGCTGGTGACGATCGTCGCACTGATCCTCAGCATGGGCATCCGTGTTATGGTCCCAACAGACGCGATCTTCGACGAAAATGCGTCCTTCATCACATATCAGGAAATAATCAACTTCATGATCTCCGGCAGTATGGCCTACTTGTCATGGACGACGGGTTTGAAGGCCCTGCAGCGTCGGTAAAATTACCGAAATATCATTAAACGTTTATAGAAAAGCATTGAAAGTCCAAAAAACGGCCAACTTTAGCAGATCGGATTTCTATCCGAATACTGGCCGAAGGAATTACTTGAAGGGTCCTAAATCGCGAATTTCGTGAAACAAGACGACCATTTTGACGATATTCAGCGTATTTCGCTGAAAACTCGAAATTTGAGCACGGTTCAGCGCCGGTTCACACCTGGCGCGCTACGGTTGATATCAGGTATTCGGGCCTTATTAAAGGGCGTATGCCAGGAGGATCGAGCACATGAGCGAAACACTTTCCAACATCGTCCGCAGTAGCGACCGCGTAGCAATTTCGGCTGCCTTGCATGTCGAGGTGATTGCGGATTTCGTGTGCCCGTTCTGTTTCATTGGCAAGCGGCACCTCGATGAGGCGCTCAAGGCCGTGCAGGGTCCCTGCGACGTTAGCTGGAATCCGTTCCAGGTGAACCCGGAAATCCCTCCCGAGGGCCAGCCGTTCGATATCTACCTGACGAAGCGCTTTGGCAGCCCCGCCAATGTTGAGCCAGTTCTCGAACACCTGACCGAAGAGGGCAAGGCGTCCGGTATTCAGTTCCGTTTCGACAGGATCCAGCATGTGCCCAACACGCTGCCGGTTCATCAGCTGATGCAGCATGCCGCGACGGCCGGTGCCGATCAATCTGCGATCGCGGATCAATTGATGTCCGCATTCTTTGAGCACGGCATGAATATTGGTGAGCGCGGTATTCTGATCGATATCGCAAACGCCCATGGGATTTCGGCGAAGGAGACGATCGAGGCCATTGGCAGTGACCGGCTTCGGCAGATCGTCGCGACGCGCGAGGCGCAGGTTCGGAGTTCGGGTATTGCCGGCGCACCAGGATTTCTGATCAACCAGAGACTGCTGGTTGTCGGCGCTCAGCCCATCGACAACATGATCAATGCGTTTGATCGTGCGATGTTTGGTGAGGGCTCGGATGCGCTGGCATCACCCGCGCTGCACTAGCCAGTCGATCAACAGTTCATTCACGTCATCGGGTCTCTCTTGCTGCGTCCAGTGACCGCATTCGAGCATGTGAATCGTCAGATCATTCACCAGGGGCTTCATTCCCTCAATTTGCTGCGGGCTGATCAGTACGTCGTGCGTTGCACCGAGGAATAGCGTCGGAATATCGATCTGCTGGTCGACGCCCTCGAGTTGTTCCCAGTTGCGCGTCCAGTTGCGGTACCAGTTTATTGGGCCGGTAAAGCCGGATTGCCCGAATCCTGCTGCGTAGTAGTCGAGTTCCTCGTCGCTCAACAAGGCATCGCCACTGGCATGCTCCGCGCGCGTTTGCCGTAACAGGCTGACAACCTGGTGCTGCGGCGGCAGCTTCTCAAACTGTTCCCGCGTGAGCTGGTTCTTGCGCATCATGCGGTTGATGAAGTGGCGTGGGTCGCTGCCAAACACGCGGTCCGCTTCATCAGAATCCTGGAAATTGACGATATAGAAATCACCCCCAAAGCGCGCTCGCATGATCTCGATCGGATCAGCTGGTGGGCGCGGGAAATGCGGAATGTTTAAGGTAACGAGCTTGTCGATGCGCCCGGGTGCCAGCATCGCCATTTGCCACAACACGAGCGCGCCCCAGTCATGTCCTACAAATGTAGCGCTGTCCAGTTCAAGCGCGTCCAGCAAGCCGTCGACATCCCCTATGAGCTGCGACACGCCGTAGTCGGCTACATCAGCAGGCGCGGTGGTTCTGCCGTAGCCACGCTGGTCGGGCGCAATGGCACGAAAACCGGCGCCCGCAAGGGCAGGCATCTGGCGCCGCCAGGAATAGGCGAGTTCCGGAAAGCCATGCAGGAGCACGACCGGCTCGCCTTCACCCTGCTCGTAGACGGCCATGTCCAGGCCGTTGGTCCGGATGTATCTGGGCGCGGGAAACATGCGTCTATTTGACAGCAATCACCTCGAAACTACAAAGTGGTCGAATGAAAAAGACACTAGCCGGACATATTCAAGTACTGCTCACGCTGATTCTGCTGGCAGGATGCACAGCGCAGACAGAACCGGAGCATTTCGACGTCATCATCCGCGGCGGTGATGTCTACGACGGACTGGGCGGCGTACCTCAAAAAACCGACGTGGCGATAAATGGCGATCGCATTGCGAATATCGGCGACCTGTCTGCCGCGACTGCGGAACAGGAAATCGATGCGAGCGGTCTGGCCGTATCGCCTGGTTTTATCAACATGCTCTCGTGGGCGACGGAGTCATTGATCGAAGATGGCCGTGGCATGAGCGACATCAAACAAGGCGTAACGCTGGAAGTGATGGGTGAGGGCTGGTCGATGGGCCCGGTCAACGACGAACTGCGGGCGCTGGCGAAGTCGCAGCAGGAAGACATCAAGTATGACATCCCGTGGTCAACTCTCGGCGAGTACCTCGAGTTTCTCGAGAACAAAGGTATATCGCCGAACGTCGCGTCCTATGTTGGCGCCGCTACGTTACGCATGATGGAAGTTGGATTCGACAACACCAGGGCAACAGACGAACAGCTGGCGCGTATGCAGGACCATGTACGTTTCGCGATGCGTGAGGGTGCGATCGGCGTCGGCTCTTCTCTTATCTATGCGCCCGGTAATTTCGCGGATACGGATGAACTGGTCGCACTGGTGAGTGCTGCCGCCGAGTATGACGGCCGCTACATCTCTCATATTCGGTCGGAAGGTGACCGGCTCGAAGAGAGTGTGGAAGAACTGATTCACATTTCGCGAGTGACCGGAGCACCGGCAGAAATCTACCACCTGAAAGCGAGCGGACAAGCAAACTGGCACAAGCTCGCGAACGTGTTCGCCCGGATCGAGAGCGCGCGTGAAGAAGGCCTCGCCATCACGGCGGATATGTATACGTACACCGCGGGTGCTACGGGGCTGGATGCGTCAATGCCGCTTTGGGTGCAGGAGGGCGGTGAAGAGGCCTGGTTCGCAAGACTCGAGAATCCAGAGATTCGGGCGCGCGTCAAAGCGGAAATGTTGTCCGCAGACACTGACTGGGAAAACCTCGGTTTGCATGCCGGTCCCGACGGGATTCTGTTCATCGGCTTTCGCAATCCGGAGCTGCGACCTTTGATCGGCAAGACCCTGCAGGAAGTCGCCGATATGCGGGGTGTAGAGCCAGTCGATGCGGCCATCGACCTCGTAATCGAAGACAGGAGTCGTGTGTCGACGGTCTACTTCCTGATGTCGGAGGAAAACGTGGCCAGGAAAGTCGCCCAGCCGTGGGTGAGTTTTGGCTCTGACGCCGAGGCCTCGGCGCCAGAAGGCGTATTCCTGAACTCCAGCACCCATCCGCGGGCGTATGGAACCTTTGCCCGGGTGCTTGGCAAATACTCACGAGACGAGGGCGTTATCACGCTACAGGATGCCATTCGAAAAATGACATCGCTGCCCGCCGCCAATATCGGGATCCGCGAGCGTGGTCAATTGAACGCTGGTTATTTCGCTGACATCGTTGTGTTCGACCCCAACGCTGTCCAGGATCACGCGACATTTGCGAAACCGCTGCAATACTCAACCGGCGTGGAGCACGTATTCGTCAATGGCGAACAGGTATTGAAGGACGGCGAACACACGGGCGCAACACCTGGCCGGGTCGTTCGTGGGCCCGGATGGACCGGTTGGAAAGACGGCGGGTAGCGAGCAGTGTCCCGTGAACGCCTGCTCAAGCTCCGAGCCGATCTCCAGGCCGCCGCAGAGTCTGGCGACGAATCTGCCGCTATCGTTGAACTCGACCAGTCAAAGGTGGGCAGGCTGTCGCGCATGGACGCAATGCAGGCGCAGGCGATGGCGCAAGCATCCATCGGGCGGCGCGAGCAAATGTTGCGCCGCATCGAGGCTGCCCTGATTCGGATAGACAACGGCGACTACGGGGTCTGCCGGGAATGCGACGAGCCGATCAACCCGAAGCGACTGGAATTTGATCCCACCGTGACGCAATGCATCGACTGCGCGAGCAAGGCAGAGCAATAAAAGGGCGGGGCGCCACGCAGTGTGCCCGTCCTGCCCCTATGTCATTGTTTCGCGCCGCTTGAGATTGTGCCGTCGCGGGTGCTGCGCTCGAGGTTGCGCGACAGCTCTGCGGTTTCCTCGGCAATCTGGTCCCACTCCTGCTTCGATCGGCAGGTCTTGTTGGGCAGGCGCGAGCCGGTATTGACGTCGCTCCGGCAGATGATTCTCTGTTCCGCGTGCAAAGTACCAGAGGGGGTTGAACTCGCACAGGCGCCCACAACAAGCAAGATAAGTGCGAGCGCGAAGCCGCGTGACAATGGAACCAGGGATTGCATGCCTTTTCTCCAGGAAAGGGTTAATAACAATCCCTTAGCTTACACCAGCAACCGCAATATCTCGCCACTAGAGTTTCACGCCGAGAGCCGACAGCAGGCCGCGCGTCCAGCGTTGCCGGAGTATCGGGACAAGGAATCGATACAGGCGTCCCGACGTGTACTCGTCCTTGCCCTTTTCCAGGGCCTCAAGGCCTTCCCGAACGACGACGTCGGCGTCGTACCAGATGAACTTCGGTGTACTGGTTTTCATGTTGGTCAGTTTGTCCGACGCGTGAAAGTCGGTGTGCGTGAATCCTGGGCATAAGGCCATGACGTGGACGCCCTCATTCTTGTACGACGAGGCCAGTGCTCTCGACAGGGCGATCAGGTAGGCCTTGGTCGGGCCATAGCTGTAGTCTCCGCCGACGGTCATGCGCCCTGCCACGGAGGCAACGTTCAACACCCTGCCATAACCGCGCTCGATCATCGCGGGCATGAACTCATGACACATGGCAGCGACCGACGTCATCATGAGGCGCAGGTAGGCATCCTGTCGATTCCAGTCGCGGGTCCGTATCAGGTCAGGTCCTTCGGACCCCGCATTGTTAATAAGGAAATCGATGTCGAAACCGCGCTTTCGGGTCTCCGCATGCAGTTCGGCGGGCGCCCCGTGGACCGACATATCAGCGGTCAGCACGTCGACCTCAACACCATGACTGTCGCGCAGATCGGCCGCGAGTCGTTCCATCGGTTCGGCACGCCGCGCCACGAGAATGAGGCTGATTCCCCTGGCAGCAAGCTGACGGGCGAACTCGCTGCCGAGGCCCGCCGATGCGCCAGTTATCAATGCCCTGCTCATAGTGGCTGGCACTATCGCACATGCTGGCCTGTTTTCTGAAGTAGAATTGCCGCACATCAGCGATCCGGAAAAAAACATGCGCAAAGACGGACTGAGCCCAAAAGCCTACGTACCTATCGAAGAGGGCGATACCTACGAGCCATTTGTATCGCCGTCCGAATCACCCGCCGAATTTACTTTTAAAGCGGTCGGGCTCGGCATTGTCTTCGGCATTATTTTCGGTGCCGCGAATGCTTATCTCGGGTTACGAGCCGGCCTGACGATAAGTACGTCAATTCCGGTTGCGGTTATGACGGTCGCCGTCTTCAGGGCGCTGGCCGGTGTTGGTGTCCGGGGAACGATCCTCGAGACGAATATTTCCCAGACAACAGGCTCGGCGTCGAGCTCGCTGGCCAGTGGCGTGATTTTCACGCTGCCGGCTTTGTTTATGTGGGGCATGCCGCCCGAGTTGCTGCAGATGACGCTGCTCGCCATGTCCGGCGGTCTGCTTGGCATTCTATTCATGATTCCGTTGCGTCGCTTCCTGATTGAGCGCGAACACGGCAAGTTGCCGTATCCCGAAGGTACGGCCTGTGCCGAGGTTCTCGTCGCGAACGAAATCGGTGGCGGGCGCGCGCGCTTTGTCTTCTATGGTCTTGCGGGCGGCGCGTTCTTCAAATTCCTGACGTCCTGGATCCATGTCATCCCGGGCGCGGTTCACGCCAAAATACCTTTCTTGAGAAAAGGCGAATTGGGCCTTGACCTCTCGGCAGCCCTGTTTGGTGTCGGGTACATTCTTGGACCGCGCATCGCCGCGGTGATGGTCGGCGGCGGCCTGCTGTCCTGGTTGATTATCATCCCCGCGATCGATTACTGGGGGGCAGATCTCACCGCGCCGTTCTATCCGGAGGCAGTCAACCTGATCCGCGACATGTCCCCGAGCCAGATCTGGACGCGTTACGTTCGTTATATTGGCGCAGGCGCCGTGGCGACGGCAGGCATCATCACGTTGGTACGCAGCGTTCCGGTGATGGTCAGTAGCTTCAAGATCGGCTCTGCGGAGCTGACAGAGCGCATGAGTACTGATCAGCCCCAAGCCGCCGAAGAGCGTACCTCGTCTGATCTGCCGCTGCGCTATGTGGGTATAGGTGTTATCGCAATCGCGGCCGTGCTCGTTCTCGTGCCGCAGGTGTTCGGCGCCATCGGCGGGGCCGGTATTCGTGCAGCAGCGGCCATTTGTGTCATCGTCTTTGCATTCTTTTTCGTCACCGTCGCATCGCGGATCGTTGGCCTCGTCGGTGTGACGAGCAACCCGACGAGCGGCATGACTATCGCGGCATTGCTCGGCACGGCGTCGATTTTCCTGCTATTCGGCTGGACCGATACGTTCGGCAAGGCCGCGGCACTGACGGTGGGTTGCGTGGTTGCGATCGCAGCATCGATCTCGGGTGACACATCTCAGGATCTGAAAACCGGCTACCTGTTGGGTGCAACGCCACGCAGGCAGCAGACAGCGGAGCTGATCGGAGTACTGACATCGGCAGTGTTCGTTTGCCTCACCGTGCTGGCGCTTGGTAAGGGCTTCGGCTTCGGGAGCACCGAGTTGCCGGCGCCACAGGCCACCCTGATGAAACTGGTTATCGACGGCGTGCTCGACCAGAACCTGCCATGGGCACTGGTTGCGATCGGCGCCGGTATTGCGATTGTCTGCGAACTTGCTCGCATCCCGTCGTTGCCTTTCGCCGTGGGCGTCTACCTGCCCGTTTCGACGATGACGCCCATTTTCGTGGGTGGCCTCATTCGCCTCTGGATGGAACGCAAAGCGAAAGACGAAAACCAGGCGGCAGACCGGCGGGAACGCGGCGTCCTGCTGGGCAGCGGCTTCGTCGGTGGCGAAGGGCTGCTTGGTGTTGGCATCGCGCTCGTGGCCGTTGCCAAGAGCGCTCGCCCTGACGGCATCGGTACCGAGTGGCTCGGATCAGAAGCCATCGCCATGCTGGTCGGCGCCGCCGCATTTGCCGTGTTTATCGCCTGGTTCTTCCGGCTGGTAAGGGGCAAGTAGGCTGAAAACGCACAAACAGCTTGTTTTTTAGGCATTCTCCGGCTACTTTCGCGAGCAAGACGCTGATGGGGACGAGTAAGCAGTCCGTTCAGGCCAAAGCGACCGGAGGATAGTGAGAGCTCCGGGCCGAACCCTGCCGAATATCACCCCGGAGTCGCCACCCGAAATGCATGCAGAGTAGGCCTGGCCGCTTGGTCCACGAGACGGACGTCGAGCCCGTGGGCTCATGAGGCAGCGTCAGCTGCGAAGCCGGGTGGTACCGCGAGATTCTTCGCCCTGGAAATTAGGTACCGGACACCATAATTCCGTCGAAATAGGGTGTCCGGTACCTAATTTCCGGGGCGTTTTTGCTTACAGAGGAATGAGTGTGTCATTTAAAGAAGTCCAGGGACGCTACAACGGACCAGCCCTTGAGGAAGAAGTGCTGGAGTTCTGGCGTGAGCACGACGTTTTCCAGAAGACCATCGACGCGACCAAAGACGGTCCGCAGTTCAGTTTCAATGAGGGTCCGCCGACCGCGAATGGCAAGCCGGGCATCCATCATGTGCTGGCACGCTCCTTTAAGGACATCTTCCCGCGCTACAAGACGATGCGTGGTTACCACGTGCCCCGCAAAGCCGGTTGGGACACGCACGGCCTGCCGGTAGAACACGAAGTCGAGAAGCGTCTGAGCGACGAAGGCCGAATCGATACCTACGACAAGTCGGAGATTGAAGAGAAGGTCGGTATCGCCGAGTTCACGAAGCTGTGCCGTGAGTCGGTCATGACCTATATCGGCGACTGGGAGAAGATGACCGAGCGCATGGGTTTCTGGGTCAACCTTGACGAGGCCTATTACACGCTCAACAACTCCTATATCGAGTCCGTCTGGAATCTGCTGCAAAAGATCTGGGACAAGGACCTCATCTACAAGGGCTACAAGGTTGTGCCCTACGATCCACGTATCGGCGCGACCTTGTCGTCGCACGAACTCGCGCTCGGGTACAAGGAAGTCGAGGACCCCTCGATTACGGTTCGTTTCAAAGTTGCGGGTGAGCAAGACACCTACTTCCTCGTCTGGACAACGACCCCCTGGACGTTGCCATCAAACCTGGCACTCGCGGTCGGTGATGAGATCGACTACAGCTACTGCGAGTCAGACGGTCAGACCCTGATCGTCGCCGAGGCACTGCGCGAAGCCGTCTTCCGCGATATTGAGCATGACGTCGTCAAAACCGTCAAAGGCACGGATCTCGTTGGCATGCGCTATGAGCAGTTATTCGATTACATCGACGTCGATGCCGAGAACGCCTTTACTGTGCTGTCCGCCGATTTCGTGAGCACCGAAGACGGCACGGGTATCGTACATACGGCACCCGCCTACGGCGTGGACGATCTCGCCCTGGGCCAGGCCAACGACCTGCCGGTGGTGCATGGTGTCGGCCTCGACGGTCATTTCATTGCTGACGTCGAGCCGGTCAAGGGCCTGTTTTTCAAGGACGCCGACAAGCCACTTATCCGCATCCTGAAGGATCGCGGCATGATGTTTCGCTCGGAACGCTACAAACATAACTACCCGTTTGGCTGGCGCACCGGCGATCCGATTCTCTACTACGCGAAG
>Ga0316188_10000595_pt1 | contig 15824 bp, 17 predicted proteins | sample Phiworburrow1_MG_FD_204933 | JGI IMG/M metagenome (GOLD analysis project Ga0316188, IMG submission 204933) | Coastal sediment microbial communities from Maine, United States - Phippsburg worm burrow 1 | ecosystem: Environmental > Aquatic > Marine > Coastal > Sediment | place: USA: Maine...
GCCGCTCGAAGGAGATGTTCATCAGCGGTGGCGAGAATGTCTACCCGGCCGAGATCGAATCGGTCCTGCTCGCACATCCATTGGTGACGGAGGCGGCCGTTGTCGGCGTGCCGCACGCAACCTGGGGGGAAGTCGGCAGGGCCTTCCTGGTGGTCGCAAACGGCTATGACGAAGAAGAACTGCGGGCGTTTTTGAGCGAGCGCCTGGCCCGGTACAAACTGCCGCGTTCCATCGTTGTGCTCGACGCCCTGCCGTTGACCGCCATCGGCAAGATCGACAAGAAACTGCTTATCAATCAGGAGGCCCCGGCATGACGGTTCCCACACTACCCGGTATTACCGCACGCACCATCACCACCCGCCGTTTGACCACGCGTGTGCTTTTTGCCGGACCGGAAGATGGCGAGCCGGTGCTGTTCATCCATGGCAACTTCTCCTCTGCCACCTGGTGGGAAGAGACGATGGTCAAACTGCCGGGCCGCTACCGCGCAATCGCCCCCGACCAGCGCGGCTTTGGCGGCGCCGACCCCGCCGTGAAGGTCAATGCAACAAGGGGTATGCGTGATTTTGTCGAGGACGCGATCGCATTGATGGATCACCTCGGCTACGACTGCTTCCACCTCGCCGGTAATTCGCTCGGCGGACTGGTCGCTTGGTGGATGATGGCCGATGCACCCGGCCGCCTGCTCTCGGTAACGCTGCCGGGTGCCGGTTCGCCGTACGGTTTCGGTGGCACCCGGGACGCACAGGGCACACCGACCAATGATGACTTCGCCGGGTCCGGTGGCGGCTTGCTCAACCCGGTGCTGATCCAGGGCTTGCTGGACGGTGACCGCACCGCCGACAACCCGTTCAGCCCACGCACCGTACTGCGGTTACTGGTCTGGGGTCCGCCACATATTCCGGAACGCGAAGACGACCTCCTGGAGGCCATGTTCCAGGTACATATCGGCGACAGGGATTTGCCGGGCGATAAGGAGGCATCGCCGAACTGGCCTTATGTGAAACCTGGCAAATGGGGCGCCACCAATGCCATGTCGCCGAAGTACGCCGGCGACCTGGTGGAACGAATCCTGGCCGCTGAAAACAAGGTAAAAGTGCTGTGGATTTACGGTGCCGATGATGTCGCGGTTTCCAACAGCGCTGCGTCAGACCCGGGCACCTGGGGCCCCACGGGACGACTCCCCGGCTTTCCCGGCGCAGACAGGTATCCGCCCCAACCGATGATGGAGCAGATCCGCACACTGCTCGACGCCTACGCCGGGTGCGGCGGGTATTACGAGGAAATCGCCGTCGCAGGCTCCGGCCATGTGCCCTTCATTACCCACCAGGACGAGTTCAACAGGGTGTTCCACGCGTTTCTGCGGCGGGCCGGTTAACGATGCCGTTGGGCACGCAACAAGTCACGCACCGTTCATAAGGGTGTGTTTCAAAAAGGCGTCAATTGCCTTGATGGAGGCAGGTTCATTCAGCAACGGCGCATGCCCCCGTTTGGGTATAACCGCCTGTTTCAAATCCGGCTTGAGGCGGGCCATGCGCTCGACGATGTCCGCGGAGAGGATATCGGAGAGCTCACCACGTAATACCAGGCAGGGCATCGTAACCGCCCCGAATGCCGCCCACGGGTCGACCTGTATACCGGCAATCCGGCTCAGATCACCCTTGCGGATAGCCTCACCGATATTCGGGTCGCTATCCAGTTCCGGCTGACCGTTCGCACCCTCGCGGTAATTTCTGCGGACAAAGTCTCGCCAGAACGCTTCCGGCATGTCCGGCAGCGCCGCCTCGTAGGTTTGCCTGCACTGCCTGATCGCATCCGGCCAGTTCTTCACCACGCCCTGCTGTTCGAAAGACGCCAGTATGCGTGCATAGCCGGCAGGATCGGCTTCCGGTCCGGCATCATTCAATATGACGGCCTGCACCCGCCCAGCTTGTTGCGAGGCCATGATCATGGCCATCAGGCCACCCAGTGAAGTTCCGATCAGGATTGCACTTGCGATACCCTGTTGATCCAGCAGGCTCCAGGTATCGCTGATATAGGTGGCCGGATGATAATTGCGCCAGTCAGGATCGCGGCCGGACCGGCCCCTGCCGCGTAAATCCAGGCATAAAACACGGTACCGGGTTGCCAGGTGGGTGGCAATTTCGTCAAAATCCCTGCTGTTGCGGGTCAATCCCGGAAGACAGACCACGACATCCCCGCCGGAGCCGTAACACCGGTAGTACAGGGTCAGTCCATCGTGTGTCGGATAATGATGTTCGGTGAAACCCATGGCAGTATTTTTCATCGGCCGGCAGTCTGCGGAGAATGTGAAATGCAAAGCTTGCCAAGTGATTCAAAGTATGCAACATTATGAAACGTGAATCAACTTTCAAGTAGTGACAAAACACCCAAGACCGCACGCGGCAAACGAACCCGTGACAAGTTGCTGCAGGCGGCCGAAATCGAGTTTGGTGACAAGGGTTTCCACGCCGCCGCCATCAGCGGTATCACCTACCGTGCGGGTGTTGCACTCGGTACGTTTTATACGTACTACGCAAGCAAGGAGGAGATCTTCCACGACCTCGTAACGTACATGAGCCACCGTACCCGCCGCTGGATTGCCGAGCGGGTCGCCGGCGCGCCGGATCGCATGGCAGCGGAACGCCTCGGTATCGAAGCCTATATTGAATTTGCCCGCCAGCACAAAGGTATCTACCGCATTATTACGGAGGCCGAGTTCGTCGCCAATGACGCCTATCGCCAACACTACGAGAGCTTCGCCGATGCCTACCGGGATAATTTGAAAAAGGCTGGTGAAAACGGGGATATCCGCCAGGGTGATTATGAAACGTGGACCTGGGCCATCATGGGTATCGCCGTATTTCTTGGCATGAGGTACACCGAGTGGGATGACAACGTGCCCGCAGCGAGGGTCGCCGAGATGGTCACCGACATGATCGCCAACGGGATCAGGCCACGGTAACAGCCATGGGTTTTCCGGTTTTCGATATCCTCGCCAGCCGTGCCGGGCTGGGTCCGGAACGGGTGGCCTTCGAAGATCTCGTGCGCGGGGATAAAGCCACTTACCTTGAATTGCATCAACGTACGGGACAAACAACCGCACTGCTCGCAAACTTCGGTGTGACGGGGGGCGATCGCGTCGCCCTGCTGTGCCGCAACCGCATAGAGTTTTTCGAGTTGCTGTTTGCCTGTGCCAGGCTGGGCGCTATCCTCGTTCCATTGAACTGGCGCATGCCCGGCCAGGAACTCGCACCCTTACTTGACGATTGCGGCGCACGCTGGCTTTTTCACGGAAACGAGGACGCCCCAACAGCGGGTGAGCTGGCAAACAAAAGCCGGGTGCTTTGCGACCTGGATGATCGCGGTGCCAACGGCTATTGCGCCCGTCGGGATGCGCTCCCACCACTCAAAGGCCGGGCCATCTGGCCATCGGATGAGACCTGGTACCTGCTATATACCTCTGGAACCACCGGCAAACCCAAGGCAGTGATTCAGACCTATGGTATGGCGCTGGCCAATTACATCAATATCGCCCAGGCGATGGGTTTGCGGGCGGACGATACCAGCCTGAACTACCTGCCCCTGTTCCACACCGGCGGCATCAACCTGACGACCTTGCCCGCAGTGATTATGGGCGCCCGCAGCCTGATCACCCCGGGCTTCGACCTCGAGCGCACCGTTGAATTGCTGGAAACAGGCCGGCTCGACACATTTTTCGGTGTTCCGGCCATTTATCAGGCAATCAGCCTGCATACCCGATTTAATGAGCTGGATCTTTCAAAAGTGCGCTGTTGGGGTTGCGGCGGCGCACCCATGCCCGACAAGCTATTGCAGCAATTCGCGGCACGCAGTGCAACCGTGCTCAACGGCATGGGTATGACCGAAACCGGTCCAACCATTTTCTTGATGGATGCGGCCAATGCCATGAACAAGATCGGTTCGGTGGGCAAACCCCAGTTGCTGGCTTCGGTAAGACTGGTCGGGGCAGATGGCAACGATGTCATCCAGGGGGCGACCGGTGAACTGTGGTTTGCCGGGCTCGGTATCACACCCGGTTATTACAATCGGCCGGATGCAACCGCCGATGCATTCTCCGAAGATGGCTGGTTGCGCAGCGGTGACCTCGGGCGCCAGGATGATGACGGTTATTACTACATCGTGGGCCGTCTCAAGGATATGTACATTTCAGGTGGTGAAAACGTCTACGCCGCCGAAGTCGAAGCCCAGCTTGCCGGACACCCCGGAGTGCTGGAAGCGGCCGTCATTGGCGTAGCTGACGAAAAATGGGGTGAGGTCGGTTGCGCCTATCTGCTGCAACAACCCGGCCACCCACCCCCCACAGATGCTGACCTGGTCAGTTTTTGCAAACAACGCATGGCGGCTTACAAGATCCCCAAATATTTCATACGGGTGGATGATTTTGCACGCACGGCTGCGGGCAAAGTACAAAAACACCTGCTGCCGCCGTTAACGCCGGGTGAAAAATGATCCGCAAACAACAGGCCAGCATGGTAAAAGTTTTCAGCCAGGCGGACTTTGACGATTTCGCCCTTCTCAGCGGCGATAACAACCCGATACACACCGATCCGAAATTTTGCGCCAGCAGCCGTTTCGGAAGAACCGTAGCCCACGGTCTGCTCTTGTGCAGTGTGCTGCGGGGACTGATTGAACAGCTGGTCCCCGCTGGCCGGCTGAGTGAAATGGCAGTGATGTTTCCGGCCCCCACCTACGCCGGCGAACCGATGCAATTTTCCGTTTCGGTCACGGGCAACAGCGATGACGAGATCGAACTGCAACTGGAAGTGAAACGTGAGGGTGACGGTGTCGTGACCTGCCAGGGCCTTGCCAGGGCGGCCTTATGAAAATTGGCGACAAGGTGTCTGTCACCCGGACATTCAGCGCGCAAAACCTGCTGGATTACACAAGCTTGAGTGGCCACGAAGTCTCAGGTGGCAAGATACCCGAGCCGCTGATCGGTGCCCTGTTCTCCTACCTCCTGGGTGTAAAACTACCGGGACTGGGTACCAACTACCTCAAGCAGGAAACCCGTTTTCAGGCCAGCGCCGTGATCGGCGAGATTCTGACCGCAGAGGTTGAGATCACGCGTATCCGGCCGGCTAAACAGCTCGTGGATCTCGCCACCACCTGCCGGCGTCCCGACGGCGTGATCATCGCCAGTGGCCGGGCGCTTGTTTATGTAGGTGACGTCAAAGGGAAAATCCGGTTTTGACCGCTGATCAGCTTGTTACATTCAGGCGCCGTGACAAGATCGCGATCGTGAGCCTGAACCGTCCTGAACGACACAACGCGTTGATACCCGAATTACTTTCCCGTCTTTTACAGGCGCTTGAGCAGCCTGATTGCCAAAGCGCCACGGTGGTCGTATTGCGCGCCGAAGGGCGTTCTTTTTCAACCGGCGGCGACCTCGCCGGGTTCCAGGAACACAGAAATAACATCGGAGCCTACGCGCAGGAACTGGTGGGTTTGCTCAACCGGGTTGTCCTCGCCATTTACACGCATCCCGCAGCCGTCGTGTGTGCGGTTCACGGCCAAGTAACCGGGGGCTCACTCGGCCTGCTACTGGCTGCGGATCACGTTATCATGCGCCGCGGCACCAGCATCACCCCCTATTACTCGGTTGTCGGATTCAGCCCGGATGGCGGCTGGACGGCCTTGTTGCCCGACATTATCGGCCGCCAGCAAACCATGCATTGGCTTGCCAGCAACAACAGTAACGACGCGGATACCTGCCTGGCACTGGGTCTCGTGCAGCAGGTGGTTGAGGACGATTGCGATGCGGGCGCACTGGCGTGGGCGGAACGGGTTGCGGGTCATAAGGGTGGCAGCATCACCCGTACGCGCAAATTACTGAACACCAACATCGAAGACCTGCGCCGGCGTCTCGAGGCTGAACGCACAAGCTTTGTAAGCCAGGTTCAAACCCAACAGGCCCTCGACGGCATCGATTCATTTTTACGGAGACAGGATAATGCATAAGCTTTTACTAACGACCCTTTTGTTGTCCACACCAGTGCTGTCAGCCGAGCCTGCCGTTTCACCCAAGATCGATACAAACCGGATCACCGTATCGGGTATATCCGCCGGCGGACAGATGGCCCACCAGTTACATATTACCTACTCGGACCTGTTTTCAGGCGCCGGCATCCTGGCCTCGGGGCCTTTTGGCTGTGCAGACGGCTCACTCGCTACTGCCATGGCACGCTGCATGGGCACAAGCAATGAACCAATGCCCGTGGCAGAACTGGCCGCAGGCATCCGCACAGCGGCAGAACAGGGGCTTGTCGCAAACCCGAAAAACCTGGCCGATGACCCGGTCTGGTTGTTCCACGGCACGCTGGATACGACCGTTGCAACCGGTGTGAATGACGCCACCGGGGCACTCTACGCCGAATTCATACCTGCCTCACAAATCACCTATGTGAATGATGTCGCTGCCGCCCATATCTTCCCCGCGCGCGGCCATGGCAATGCCTGCACCGCCATGCAGGCGCCGTTCGTGGGTGATTGTGATTTCGACGCGGCCGGCGAAATTCTGAAACACCTATATACCGGTTTGGAAACACCGGCTTCTGAAGCCGAAACCGAGCTGCAGACAGTGATGTTACCGGGCGCTGCCGAGGCCGGGCTCAGCGATACTGCTTACCTGTTTGTTCCACCGGCCTGCACCGAAGATGGGCAAGCCTGTGCGCTGCACCTTGTCATGCACGGCTGCGCCCAGTCTGCTGTCCAGGTCGGCACTGATTTCATACAACAAAGCGGCTACCTGTCCTGGGCCGAAGCCAACGACATCGTGATGGCCTTCCCGCAGGTCGTACCGGGAGCATTGAACCCTTATGCATGCTGGGACTGGTGGGGCTATACCGGCACCGACTACCGCTGGCGGAACGGCAAGCAGATGCTGGTGGTGACCGACTGGATCAAGCAGCTTTCATCGCTGCAGGACTGACAGGCAGGGGGAGAAGAACTTCCGTCAGGGGGACGACTGTCTCATGCAATTCCCCCTTGCTCACGCGAACGCCCTTCATTGATTGCTGGATGCTCTCTGAATTCGAGTCTTGATTCTTTACCCGTGTGGGCGCCGAGGCCCGAGCGCCACACGGATGTGCTTGAGCGCGTCCTGGAAGTAACTACCCACCCCAGCGGCCCCACCACCATGCACACGAGAAAACGTGAGACTGAGAACCGGTTGAGGGCCGGCATCTAGCATAACTTATGTAGAATGCAGTCCCTCTGACACAGATTACCTGCTCACTCCAGGTAATGCTGATGCGCCATCAACTGCCCGACCATGGGTTGAAAAATGATCAGGATCTGCGCTGCTTTGCGTGTCTCGTTGCGGTAAACGTGTGGTTGTGAAGCAAGGAACAGCAGGCTGTCCCCCTCTTCAAGGCTGTACTCCTGCTCATTGATCCTGCATATCAGGGCCCCGCTCAGGATGTAAACAAACTCCTCACCCGAGTGGGTGATTTGGCTGCTCGTACTGCTAAACCCGGGTTCGATTTTCATTAAAAATGGCTCAAGCTGCTGGTTTGGCAAACCGCTGCCGAGATTCTCCATCCTGACGCCGGCCGTTTCGGAGACTGGTCTGCGGTTTTTCTTGAAGTGAATCACCTGGCCATCCGGCTGTTGTTCAAAAAATGCCGTAATCGGCACGGCCAGCGCGGTAGCCAGGTTGTGCAGGGAAGATATCGTTGGCGAGTTATCCCCGCGTTCGATCAGGCTGATGGCATTGGTCGAAAGATTGCTTAGCTCCGCCAATGCCCGCAGTGACAAACCCCTGCTGTTTCTGAGTTTCCGGATGCGTTGCCCCACCAACAGTTTATCGCTCATGTTCAATTCCCAGGTGTTTATTGGCCATCAGTAAACATTATTCACTATTCATTCGCTTTGTACAAATATAATTGACACATACATAGTATAGTTGTACATTGATAAGGAACAAATTGCCATGCAACCAGAGGTTCACCAGCCATGAAAATCGCGATTGTTACCGATGATGAGCAAACCATCAGCCAGCATTTTGGTCGCGCTGAAAAGTATATTGTAGTCTCGCTTGAGCAAGCAAAGATTGTAGATCGTAAATCGCTTCCCAAGCTTGATTTTTGCCATACTTCCCGCCGGCGTCGCGGTGGGCATGAGCACAAACCGGATGCCAGGGGCAGCGGCTTTGGCAATCGCTCCAAAGCCTCGCATCAGCAGATGTTTGAAGGCATCAAGGATTGCGACATCCTGCTAAGCCGTGGCATGGGGCGTGGCGCTTACCTGGACCTGCAGCAATTGGGCATCAGGCCAATCGTCACCGATATTGCCGATGTAGACACGGCGATCCAGGCGGTGCTTGATGACTCGATTGTCGACCATGTCGAAAATCTGCACTAGTCCTCACGAAGGAGAATCGCATATGAGACACGCAAAATTGAGAAGCCCCATTTACCTCTTTGCCCTGTTGCTGACAGCGTTCAGCGCTCAATTAGCGGCGGCGGATACAGGCTCAATCACCGGCAACGTGTATTGTGACCTGGACAAAAATGGCGTTTGCGATTGTGAGGAAGGCGGTCTCAAGGACATCCACATCAATATCTATGTCGAACATTGCGGCGGTGTCCCCCTGCAAACAGTTGCTACCGATGAGAAGGGCAATTTCGCCTTCCGGAGCTTCGACCCCGGCACCTACTTCGTTCGGGTCGACCTGGATTATGTCTGCGGCGGACGCGTTCCGACCACCCGAAGCTGTCAACAGGTGCATTTGGTGGATGGAGAGACGGTCAATCTTCCTGCTTTTGGATATTCAGAACTCGGTCAGTAACTCATTCGCATGGCTGTTTTCTGATTTCCAAAGCCGGGGTCAGGGCAAAACCCCGCTGGATTTCTGTCCCGGCCCCTTTCGGCCACTAAGGTCTCCCAGGCAGGATACTGAACGAAAGGTGATAGATTCCGCCTTCGAGCGTACTCTCGATGGGGGTGGGTGCGCACTTGTGGAATATATGCAGCATCCGGGTATTATCATGCAGCAAGTCTGCGGTGAACGTCACGATGCCGCGGTTCCGTGCGACTTCAAGCAGCTGATTGAACATCGCCACCCCCACACCCTGGCCCTGCCAGTCGTCCCTGACAATGAACGCCACCTCGGCCGCGTTGCTGGCCTTGTCTACCGAATAGCGGCCGACGGCCACGATCATCTCGCGTTCATCCTCGTAAATGACACTGACCAGGGCCATGTTCTTCACATAATCGATATTGACAAACTTCTTCAATTTGCGGTGTGGCATGGACGCCACCTTTGTGAAGAAACGATGATAAAGGGTCTCCGCTGAACAGGCATAAAACAGGTCCCGCATCATGTCCTCGTCAGTCGGCAAAACCGGACGCATATGCACGGATTTGCCATTAGGGCTGGTAAACGTGCGCTCGAAGGAACGGCGGTTCAGATCGCCGTGACCAAAAATGGCCACCTGGTCGCTATAAACGAGTTTCCGGTTCCGCGCCTCCTCCATCAATTGTTCGCGGTGGTCGGGATGCGCGATATGAATCAAGGCCATGGCACGCTCGCGTATGGTCTTGCCGTGCAGATCGGCAATGCCATACTCGGTCACCACGTAATGTACGTCACCCCGACTGGTAACAACACCTGCGCCCGGGGTAAGCGTTGATGCGATTCGTGACACTTTTCCATCGTTGGCGGTGGACGGAAGCGCAATAATTGGCCGTCCCTGGTGAGAGCGCGAAGCACCGCGTATGAAATCGACCTGGCCACCGATGCCGCTGTAAAAATAGGTTCCCAGCGAGTCGGCACAAACCTGGCCGGTCAGATCGACCTGCAGGGCCGAGTTGATCGCAACGACCCGGTCGTTCTGTGCAATGCGAAACGGATCGTTGGTATATTCCGACGGGTGGAATTCGCACATCGGGTTGTTATCGATAAAATCGTAAAGCCGCCGGGTACCAATCGCAAAGCTGGCGACGATTTTACCTGTATGGATGTTTTTTTTCGAACCGTTGATTACGCCGCTTTCGACAAGGTCAATTACCCCGTCGGAAATCATTTCTGAATGGATGCCGAGATTCTTTTTGCCACCAAGGCTGGCCAGAACGGCATCGGGTATCGTGCCGATACCCAGCTGAAGGGTCGAACCATCCTGGATGAGTTCAGCAATATGGCGCCCGATCCTTTTCGCGATATCGTCAACCTGGCCTGCCGGTGCCTCGAGAATCTGCTCGTTACTCGGCACGAGATCATGGATGGCGCTGATATGGATAAAACAGTCACCGAGCGTGCGCGGCATATTGGGGTTGATTTCAGCGATCACGTGACCGGCGCTTTCGGCCGCCGCCTTGGTGACATCAACACTGACCCCGAAGCTGCAGTAGCCGTGCTCATCAGGCGGTGACACCTGGATCAATGCCACGTCGATCGGCATCTTGCCGTGACGAAAAAGCCTCGGAACCTCGGAAAGAAAAACCGGGGTGAAATCGGCACGTCCCTCGGCTACGGCCTCGCGGACGTTAGGACCGATAAACAGGGCATTGTGGCGAAAACCGTCAACCAGTTTGGGATCGGCATAAGGTGCAACCCCGAGGGTGAGTATGTGGGTGATCTGCGTATCAGCCAGTTCCGGCCCGCGATCTGCGAGTGCCTTGACGAGCAATTGTGGCTCCGCCGCACCTGAACCAATGAAAACCCTCTGGCCGCTCCTGACCTTGCTGACCGCTGCTTGCGGGGTGGAAATCCTGGATTTGTATTTTTCTTGCCAGTTGTACATTGGAGTGTCCTTGACGCTGTTATTTATCGGTATCGAAGCGAAAACCGTACCGCTACCTGGCGATGGGTTCCATCGCAAGATTCTTGCGTAAATGATGGTGAAAAGCCAACAAATCCGGGTCTTTTGTCAGTAGCTGGTGAAACACTGTGCTTGCTTCAAGCTCGGCGTAACTGATTGACGGCAGGCCATCATCGCGTAAGCCGTGGATCAGCTTGAGCGTACGGAAGGCATCAAACCAGGTATGCATCTGGCGTATGAACTGCTCCGGCTCGCTGCTCTGCCTGAAGGCATGCTCGAGCGCCTGGCCTGTTTTCATTGCTTCCAGACCGGCCAGCAAAGCTCGCAGTTGAAGACCCTCCCAGTCGGTTTCCTGATCCGGAAAAATACCGGCAGAGAGTTCAACCGAACCCGACTGCCAGATCGCCGGCAGGGCCTGCAGCCAAAGCCTTAGCAACTTGAATACCGAAGGATCGTAGAATCGAAACTCGCCCAATGGATCGGCCAGGGCGGTTATTTTGTTGACCGCGGCACCGGTGCCAAATGGAACCCGGTCGGAGCGGCGTGACGCGATCCTGATCACCCCGTTATCCGGCCCCTCACCCAGTTCCAGCACGGTTCCGACCTTGGCCAGCTTGTTGAGCAGGTAAAAATCTTCACCGGCCTCGCGCCTGGGAAACCCCCGCACCCTGGCATAGTGAAGCGCGCTGAGGGCGATGGTGCTGCCGATCGTGTTAAAAGCATAAGGTGATCGGGCGTATTTCATACCCGCCACGTAGTAACGCAGCGATAGCTCATACAAGCGGGTCGCCGACACCACTTGCCGGCTTTCAGCCCTGCCGGGATCATCGATGTGACTGAAGGGATAAACCAGCGCCGAGGTTTTCGAAGCAGTGTCCTGCAGGCTGTTGCTACGCGTGAAATAAGTTTCCGGCAGTTGCACGTCTGCATCGGTGCAATGTATCCAGCTGCTGTTGATACGCTTTCGGTGGATCAGGCTAAGCGCCAGGTCGGCGCCGATTTTGCGGGCGTGCCCGACACCGCCCTTGGCGGGCAACTTCCGTCCCTCACTGAAGCGGTCTACCAGCAGCAGGTCGCGCGCGGCTAGCGGATCCCGCCACAGGCTCAGACCCGGAGCGGCAGCAGAATGCCATATAGGTGTGAAGCGCTCATGCACCGCCAGGGCCAGCGCCCGGTTGTTCAACGAGACCCGTTGCGATGCGTTTTCCATCTCATTGATCACCAGGACCATCAGGCTGCGGCCGGCGCATTGGGGCGGAGACCGGAGAAACCCGGCGGTCTCATTGCAGGCAGGAATGACCACGACGTTTTCCCAGGCCGGCAGGTCGGGCAAGCCGTCTAGTGCTGCGGCCTCGGGCTCAGCATAGTAACGCAGGTATTTTTCCACTAGTGCAGCGCCAGGCGGATCGGCAGTTCACTGACGACGGCAGCCTCGGACTCGAGCAATTCTTCGAGACGCTGCCGCACCGTGACCGGATCAAAGTACTTTTCGGCAAATTGCAGGAACAGGTCTTCATGCCCCAACTCGGAACGGGTGATCGCATCGTAAAACCGCTTCAGGTCACCCTCGGGCAGGGCCGCCGCGATCATGCCAAAGCGTTCGGCACCCCGCGCTTCGACAATACTGGCGATCAGCAGCCGGTCCATCAGGTAAAACTCGCTACCCTGCCGCGCCAGGCGGCGCAGGGCGTTGACATATGGATCCTTCTCATCAGGCAGCAAAGTCAGGCCGCGCTCCTGCATAATCCTGACCACTGACCGGAAATGACTGAGTTCTTCCAGGGCAAGGTCGATCATGGCGGTCACAAGTTCGGGCTTGTCGGGGTAATGGACGACCATGGTCATGGCCATGCTGGAGGCCTTTTTCTCCGCCGCAGCGTGATCCGGCAAAAATGCATCCATGGCGCCAACGATACCCTCGGCCCAGGCGGCAGGGGTCTTGAATTTCAGCTTGAGCATGCGTGTGATTTCCATCGCGGCAGAAATGTTAATTTTACCCTGAATTTGGGTAGCGGAAGTCCTTGATGCATACTAGCGACGGTTCCGGCAGCGCCGGGATCAGCAAGTGCAGCAGTCTGTGGGACAAATTGAATGGCAATGGATAAAAAATGGACGGAAATGTGAAGTGCGCAGATATCGCTGATGCGTATATCCGGGCGCTGGACCTGCAAAGAGGCGATCCCGACCTGGCCTTTCTAAGTGAAATCACCCGGCGTCACGCGGCGCAGTTTGCATTCTCCAGTGTCGGACCGATGCTTGGCGACAACCTCCCGCTGGATATCGAATCGCTGTACCGGCGGATCGTAGAGAAGCGGCGCGGCGGCTATTGCTTCGAACAAAACGGTTTGCTGTACGCGATGCTAGAGCAACTGGGTTTCAATGTGAGCCTGTATCTCGGCCGGGTCATCTACAACCAGGACATCCACCCGGGCCTGACACACCGTATTACCCTGGTTGAAATCGAAGGCAAGCGCTACGTCGCCGATGTCGGCTTCGGACCGCTGGGGCCACAGCGCCCGGTTCGCCTTTCGGGTGAAGAGTCGCTTGAAAACTTCCGGGTATTTCGAATCGTAGAACGTCACCCCGGGGAGTTTCATATGCAGACCCTGCAACAGGAAGGCTTTTACTCGCTGTATAGATTTGAACTCGCCCGCTACGGACCGGCTGACTGCGAAGTGGGTCACTTTTATTCGCACAAGCACCCCTCGGCCACCTTCGTAAACCACCTGGTGGTTTCAAGAATCCTGGATGACGAGGTCCGCTCGCTGCGTAATCGAGAATTCCGGGTGATCACCGCATCCGGAGAGCACAGACAGGTGATTGCAGACAGCGCGCAACTGAGGGAGATCCTGGAGACCCGCTTCGGCGTCCAGGTCGATGAGAACGAAAGTCAGCGCTTGTTCGCACGAACGGCCGGTTCAACTGACAGCGGTGCAAGGACTGCGCCGCACGCATGAAAAAATCACGTGTCCCCACCACCCGCTTCGGCCGTCTCGCGAGACTGGGCCTGACAGCGGGCGAGTTGGTGATGGGTGGCGTCGCAGAATCCGTGCGGCGGCTTGGTAAAGCAAAACCCGCTGACGCCTACAATGTTTTACTGACGGCCACCAACGCCAAAAAGCTGGCTGAGCGCTTGGCGGGTATGCGTGGCGCCGCGATGAAAATGGGGCAAATCCTGTCGATGGAAAGCGCGGACTTCCTGCCGCGTGAGTTTTCCGATGCACTGGCCATCCTGCGTGACTCCGCCGATACGATGCCGCTCTCGCAGGTCAAACGGGTGCTGGGACGGGAATATGGCAAGGGCTGGCAAAGCCTGTTCATTGACTTCAACTACGAACCCATCGCGGCCGCCTCGATCGGACAGGTGCACCGCGTATTTACCGAAGACGGACGTGACCTGGCGCTCAAAATCCAGTACCCGGGTGTGGCCAAAAGCATCAACAGCGATGTCGATAACATGGCCATGCTGATGCGTCTGATCAACCTGCTGCCGGTTGAGATCGATATCTCCAGTATCGTCAAGGAGGCCAAGCGACAGCTACACCAGGAGGCGGATTACATCGTCGAGGCGCACTATCTCAGGGATTACCGGAAACTGGTCGAGGATGAACCGCGCTTCGTGGTTCCCGGCGTACACGAAGACCTGACGACAAAGCGTATCCTGGCCATGGATTATGTCGATGGCGTGCCCTTGGAATCACTTGGTAAAGAGGGTGTCGCACAGGAATTGAAAGACGGCGTAGGCGCCCTTTTGCAACGCCTGATGTTCCGCGAATTATTCGAGTTTCGGACCATGCAGTCGGATCCCAATTTTGCCAATTACCTGTACCAGCCGGAGACCGACCGGATCGTCCTGCTGGATTTCGGCTCGACGGTCAGCTTCGAGGAGAAATTCACCCACCGTTATGCCCAGATCGCCCGCGCGATGATCGACGGGAATAACCTTGAAGTACGCCGCCTCGCTGAACAGATGGGCTATATCAACCCGGGTAACAGTGATGAATATGTCGGCAAGATATTAAACCTGATCCGGCTGGCCTCGGAACCGGTCATCCAGGGTGGTATTTACGACTTTGGCAAATCGGACGTTTTTGCACGCGGCCGCGATGCCGGTCTCGAAATGATCTTCGAGGACATGAGCGAATACCGGGTGCCGCCACCGGAAACCATGTTCCTGCACCGCAAACTGGTCGGTTGTTTCATGCTGTGCTCACGGCTGGGGGCACGTGTGGATGTACAGAAACTGATCAGCCCTTTTTTACCGGCGAGCTAGGTCAACAGGCGCCACTGTGCTATCCAGCCCATTTTCCACGAACCGGAGAGATTGCTTCGTGAACCCGGCGTATCGGAAATTCGCATTCCCTTTGGTCCGGTTTTTTGGGAGACCCTCGGCACTCAGTCAAATACATCACTCAATACGTCAGCTATCTCGAGGCTTCCCTCAACGAGCAAAACCAAATCTGTTCCTGCTTGTTGCCACTCAAAGCCTTCGTGGTAAGGCAGATGTTCAATGAACGCGCCTGGCAGTCGCGTTTTTTGAATTCCCGGCGGCATGGGTTTGCCACGGGCGAGGTTCTTGCGTATGCCAGGCGGTAATGGCTTGCCGCCTGTAAGCTGATACTGGGTAGCCAGTTTGCGTGCATCGCCAAGACTGATGCCAGCACTCACCATGATTGAACGGGTATTGACATCATGATCGCGCTTACCCGCGCTTTCCTCGCTATTTGTCTTTTCGGGCTTACCCTTGTCTTTCGGTGGGTCAGCCAGCAGTGTGCCGGTAAAAAGAAACGTGACGAATACGATCGCGACAACTGGGATGACTAACCGGCTATTCAACATGATGCAAACCTCCTTGTGTCCATGAAAAATCTTCATGGTAGACCACAGATGATAGATCAAATTCAGATTGCAGGTGTTGTTCTTTCCGTAACCTTCCAGCGGTCTGCTGGGCAGGTTTAAGCACTGGCTGAAAGCATCGGATTACGCAGTTGTCAGCGCCAGTGAAGCGCATGCGCTCCCCGC
>Ga0316188_10000596_pt1 | contig 15820 bp, 11 predicted proteins | sample Phiworburrow1_MG_FD_204933 | JGI IMG/M metagenome (GOLD analysis project Ga0316188, IMG submission 204933) | Coastal sediment microbial communities from Maine, United States - Phippsburg worm burrow 1 | ecosystem: Environmental > Aquatic > Marine > Coastal > Sediment | place: USA: Maine...
CCTGGTGAAGGATTCGGTCACGCCGGGGAACGAGCACTACAACGCCAAGTCCGCGCGCGCCAAGCTGATGAGCACGAATACCGAGACGCTCGACTGGGGCGTCGGCGTGCCGGTCGGCGAGCGCGCCCACGACGACAGCGAGATGCACTGCTATTCCTGCCATACCTCCTGGACCACCAGCTGTGGCGGGTGCCACCTGCCGATCGAGGCCAACAACAAGACCGAACGTCAGCATTTCGAGGGCGGCGAAACGCGCAACTTCGCCACCTATAATCCACAGGTCGCGCGCGACCAGATGTTCCAGCTCGGCAAGCGCGGCAAGATCAAGGGCGAACGCATCGCGCCGGTACGCTCATCGTCGGCGCTGGTGCTGTCTTCGACCAATTCGAGCCGCGAGCGCATCTACATTCAGCAACCGCCGATCGCCGCCAGCGGTTACAGTTCGCAGGCCTTTGCGCCACACTTCCCGCACACCGCGCGCAAGACCGAGACCAAGACCTGCACCGACTGCCACCTGTCGACCGAAAACGACAACAACGCGATCATGTCGCAGCTGCTGCTGCTTGGCACCAACTTCGTCAACTTCGTCGGCCTGAACGCCTGGGTCGGCACCGAGGACAGCGTCGAAGCCGTGCGCGTTACCGAGTGGGAAGAGCCCCAGGCCGTCATCGGCAGTTACCTGCACCAGTATGCCTACCCGGACTGGTTCCGCGAGCACCGCGAAAATGAACTCGTGCTGCAGGAAGTGCACACGCACAGCTCCGAGCAGGCCAACTGCCTGACCCTGCGCGGCGAGTACCTGTACGTCGCCGAAGGTGAAGACGGCATGCAGGTTTACGACGTCGCCAGTATCGCCAACAAGGGCGTTTCGCAGCGCATCATCACCGCGCCGTTCAGCCCGCTGGGACACGACACCCACATCGATTCCGAGAACGCGACCTGCGTGGCGCTGCCGACCAACCAGCCAATCCATCCGGATCGTAACAAGGGTGACCTGATGCGCGTGGACAACCAGGAGCAACCGTTCCACCCGATCTATAACTACGCCGTGATCACGGATGCCGAGGAGGGCCTGATCCTGACCAATGTGAACACGCTCGCCGACGGCGAACCGCGCAACAATTTTCTCGAGCGCGCCGTCACCTGGAACGAAGAGAACCTGCTGCAGGGCGCTCGGCACATCACACTGGCCGGTTACTACGCCTATGTTGCCGCTGACATCGGTATCGTCGTGGTCAACCTCGACAAGCCGTTGCAACCCAAAGTGGCGGCGGTGATCCCGCTCAAGGGCGCGCGCTCCACCGCGCTGCAGTTCCGCTACCTGTTCGCCATCGACGCCGCCGGCATGCGCGTGATCGACGTCACCCATCCCGACAAACCGGTCGAGGTCAAGGGTAGCCTGGTCGAATTCAAGGACGCGCATCGCGTTTACGTGGCGCGCACCTACGCCTATGTCGCGGCTGGCAAGCAGGGTCTCGCCATCGTCGATGTCGAGCGTGCCGAACTGCCGCGAGTGGTCGAGTTCTTTACCGCCGAGGGTCAGCTCAACGACGCGCGCGACGTCATCGTCGCCACCACCAATGCAAGCCTGTTCGCCTACGTCGCCGATGGCGTCAACGGCCTCAAAGTATTGCAATTGACTGCGCCCGACTCGCAGCCCAAGTTCTATGGCTTCAGCCCGAGCCCGCGACCGAAACTGATCGCCCGTTCGGCAACCGATGGGCCGGCATTGTCGTTGGCCAAGGGTATCGATCGCGACCGTGCGGTCGACGAGACCGGCAACCAGATCGCGGTGTTCGGTCGTCTCGGCTCGCGTCCGTTCAATCTCGAGGAAATGCAAAAGCTGTACCTGAACGACGCCGGCAAACCGTGGTATGTTGACGACAAGGTGAAAAAATAGGTTTCGAATAATGAAAACCACAGGTCTCAAACTGAAATTCGAGTGTGTCGTGGCGCTAGCCATCGCCGGCTTGCTCTACGCCGCCGGCGCCTATGCCGCGACCCCGCTGCCGATCAACGATAGGCAGATTCACATGGGCGTCGCCTCATGCGCCAACAGCGTTTGCCACGGCGCGGTGGTTCCGCACGTCGACTCCGATATCGCCAACACCGAGTACACCGTGTGGACCCGCACCGACCCGCACGCGCAGACTTACCGCGACCTGTTCCGCGAGGATTATCTCGCGATCACGCGCAAGCTCGGTTTGCAGGCGCCGCACGAGGAACCCAAATGCCTCGCCTGCCATGCCAGCAATGTGCCGAAGCAATACCAGGGCAAGAAATTCGCCATGACCGACGGCATCGGTTGCGAAACCTGTCACGGTGGTGCGGAAAATTATATCGCCACGCACACCGACCGCGATGCGACACGCGCCAGCAACATCGCCAACGGCCTGTACCCGACCGACAACATCATCAAGCGTACGGAGTTGTGCCTGTCCTGCCACTACGGCACCAGCGACCAGTTCGTCACCCACGAGATCATGGGCGCCGGGCATCCGCGCATCAGTTTCGAACTGGACACCTTCACCGCGCTGCTGAATCCGCACGTGATCTACGACGACGATTATGCCGCGCGCAAACCGATCTACAGCCACGTCAAGATGTGGGCGCTGGGCCAGGCGGTGGCGGCGCAGTCGATGCTGAGCATGCTCGAGGACAAGCACCTGAAGGCGGCCGGCCTGTTCCCGGAACTGAGCCTGTTCGACTGCCACAGCTGCCATCACCCGATGTCGGAACAGACCTGGCAGCCGAAAGCGAGCACCGGCCTCGGGCCAGGCGCCGTGCCGCTGAACGATTCCAGCCTGCTGATGCTGCACCTGGTGCTACAGGAGATCAGGCCGCCACTGGCGGAGACCCTGCAAACCACGCTGAAGGAGCTGCACAAGGCGACCAACTCCAGCCCCTGGGTGACCAAGAAACGCGCCGGCGAACTGCGCGAAATCGTCAAATCCGCGATCAGCACCGTCGACCGCCACGAATTCTCGGCCAAACAGACCGTGGCGCTCACCAATCGCCTGCTCGCCAGCGGCATTGCCGGCGAATACCGCGACTACATCGCCGCCGAACAGTGCGTGATGGGCCTCGGCGCCCTGATCGCGTCCTGGAACGAAGCCAAACCCTTCGACGCCGCCACCACCAGCCTGGTCAGCAAATCGATGAACGGCCTGTACGACTCGGTCGCCAACGACGAGAGCTTCGTGCCGGGCGATTTCGAAGCCGCGCTCACCCGGCTGAAGAACGGCCTCGCCAGGTAAACCTGCCAATCCGGACTGATCGGAGTGCTGCTAAACCGGGCTAAAGCTAAATCTGCCCGGCACCCCCCTTTTGAACGACGCGACAGGCTGCACGGGGTCGCAGCAGCGGCTGCGTCGGTGCTATCGATAAAGCCACTGTCCGCGATCGATATAATTCGTCGCCAAAGCCGCTAATTAACCGCTGAATCCGGCCTATAATCGACGCTGTCGCCGTATGGCCTGCCGACTGGATTTCATCCATGTTTTTGAACCGTAACCTGCTGCACCAGCTTCCCGGCGAAGCCCCGGGTGTCAAGGTATTTGCGGTCCTGTCAGGTATCGAAAGCGTTTCGCGCGGTATCCTGATCTCGGTGTTTCCGGTGGCCATGTACCGTATCTTCGCGGACGTACAGCAGGTATCCCATGTCTATTTCGCCATCGGCGTGCTGTCGCTACTGGTCACGCTGGTACTGCCCTGGGTCAGCCGGCGCATGCCCCGGCGCTGGATGTACTCGCTGGCGGTAACCACCTACATTGCCTCGGCATTGCTGTGCGCGCTCGCCGACTCCGCCTGGTTCGCGCTCGGACTCGCCATGTTCACCTTCGCCAACGTGGCGGTGTTCGTCTGCCTGAATGCCTACATCATGGATTACGTCGACCGCGTCAAGCTCGGCGAGTGCCAGGCGCTGCAACTGTTTTACAGTGGCGCGGCCTGGACCATCGGACCGTTTCTCGGCATCTGGCTGATGACACTTTGGAAACCCGCGCCGTTTATCCTGTCTGCACTGGCTTCTACCCTGCTACTCATCGTTTTCTGGATCTACCGCCTGGGCGACGGCAAGGCCATCCAGCGCGCCGCGCCGACGCAGGCCAATCCCTTCGCCTACCTGTTTCGATTCCTGCACCAACCGCGCCTGGTCGCCGGCTGGGCTTTTGCGGTGCTGAAGTCCTGCGGCTGGTGGGTTTACATACTGTACCTGCCGATCTTCGCGGTCGAGAACGGCCACAGCGAGCAACTGGGCGGCGCACTGCTGTCTTTGTCGAATGCTTTTCTGTTTCTGACGCCGCTGATCATCAAGACCCTGCGCGGCCGCGTGCGCCTCGCTATCATCACCGGTTTTTGCGGCAGTGGCTGCCTGTTTTTCCTGGCTGCCGTCAACCCGGCTGGATCGGCTGTCAGCATTGCCCTGTTGGTGCTGGCATCGGTGTTCCTGATTCTGCTGGACGTCTTCGCCGGACTGCCCTTCCTGATGGCGGTGCGACCGTCGCAACGCACCGAGATGTCCGCGGTCTATTCCACCTATCGAGACGTCTCCAGCGTCCTCACACCCGGCGTCGCCAGCCTGGTGCTGATACTGGCGCCATTGCCGGCGGTCTTCGGCGTGACCGCGGCCAGCCTGTTTGGCTGCGTGCTGGTCGCCGGCAAGCTGCACCCCCGCCTCGGCAGCGCGCGTTTCCAACCGTTCGAACCGAACCCGCTGGTCGAAAACAGCAGCAGTAGCTGATCTGCCGCGGCTGCCGATACGCTGGCCCTGCGGCACCCGGATTTGATAGATTAGCCGCTTAACCGACGCATACAGGCCCGCAACCATGCCCGTAATTGACGACATTGCACAGCTTGAAGCACTCAACCGCCTGACCTGGGAGGCCATTGCCGCGCGCGCAGACCGCGTCAGCGGGCGCAGGGTAGAGATTCCACAGAGGATAGACGGCGAACGCTGTGACGCCGAATCCCGCTTCAGCGAAAACTTCCCGGTGCTGGATCACCTGCAGCAGGCGCTGGCCCTGACCGCACGGGGGCCATTGGCGCAAATCGGCGCTCAATTTGCCGAAGTAATGCGGCAGCTGCGCTGGTCGCAAAACCCGAATTATACCAAGGCCAACAGCAGCCGCTCGTTCCTCGACGGTTACGCCTACGCCGGATTTGCCGGTCCGGATGCCCCGTTGCTGTGCGCCGCACCGCGTGGCGGACTGGTGTTGCTCGGTCCCGGGGTGGAATACCCGAGCCATCAGCACGCACCCAGAGAGGTATACCTGGTGCTGACGCCCGGATCGCAGTGGTGTCTGGACGAGGGCGACTGGTTCGATGTCGATGCCGGCGACCTGATTTTCCACGACCGCTGGCAAATGCACGCGATGCGAACCGGGGATGAACCCCTGCTCGCCTTCGCCGGCTGGACCGAGGCCGGCGACCGCCGCGCCATCGGTTGGGCCGGAGCCAGTTCAACGAGCGCCTGCGACTAGTTGCTTAATACCGGGGCGGCAGCACCGATTGAGGTTGCTGCTGTGCCGCAGTCAAAGTATAGTTTCCGCTCGATCAAGCATAATAAGGCCTCGTCAGAATGGCTGATCCGGTTGCAATCTCGGTAAATAATGTCAGTAAAAAGTTCGGCCAGGGCCGGGACGCATTCTTTGCGCTCGACAATGTGTCGGTGGACATTCACGAAAACGAATTCTTCACCCTGCTCGGCCCATCGGGTTGCGGCAAGACCACCCTGCTGCGCCTGATTGCAGGCTTCGAGCACCCCACCACCGGCCACATACAGCTGAACGGCGAGGAAATTTCGCACCTGCCGCCGTTCCGGCGACCGGTTAATACCGTATTCCAGAACTACGCCCTGTTTCCGCACCTGACGGTCGCCGAAAACATCGGCTTCGGCCTCGAAATGCAGGACAAACCAGGCGAAGAGATCGAGGCCACGGTATCGGAAATGCTGCAGCTGGTGCAAATGGAGTCGATGCGTGACCGCCGCACCGACCAGATCTCCGGTGGCCAGCAGCAGCGCGTCGCGCTGGCGCGGGCGCTGGCGCCGCATCCGCGCGTACTGCTGCTCGACGAGCCGCTATCGGCACTCGACTACAAACTGCGCAAGGGCATGCAGATCGAGCTCAAGCGCCTGCAGCTGGAGACCGGCATCACCTTCATCTTCGTCACCCACGACCAGGAAGAGGCGCTCACCATGTCGGACCGCATCGCGGTCATGAACAAGGGCCGGATACTGCAGGTCGGCAGTCCCAACGACATTTATGACCGTCCGGCGCACCGTTTCGTCGCGGATTTCATCGGCGATACCAATTTCATCGAAGCCGAACTCATCGAATCCGACAGCGACGGCGCGCTGGTGAAGCTGCGCTCCGGAAAAACGCTGAAAACGGGACCCACCAGTGCGGGGCCGGACGACAAGGTCAGCATTACCGTGCGCCCCGAGCAGGCGGTCCTGATCGAAGACCTCGACGCCGCCGACCTGCAGGGCACGGTCACCAACATCATGTACTCCGGCACCGATTCGCATTTCCACATCGAATTGGCGACACAGGAGGAATTCGTCGCCAAGGTGCAAAACTCGGGACCGGCGAAACGCGACTGGAAAACCGGCCAGAAAGTCGGTATCCGCTTCCACGACAACGCCGTACAGATCGTTTCCGACTAGGCGGGCAAGCATGTCGGACGAGTCGAAATCACTGTCAGAATACGAACGCGCCGCGCGTGCGCTGGAGACCCGGCGCAACTGGCTGCTGTGCACGCCGGCGCTGATCGTACTGGTGCTGGCGGCCTCGGGTCCGCTGCTGGTGATGCTGTTCTACTCGTTCCTGCAAAGCGGCGATTACGGCGGCGTGGTCTACGAGTTTTCACTCGATGGCTGGCTCAACGTCTTCATGGTGCGCGACATCTTCGACGACGTCTGGGGCTTTGCCGATGCCCATCTGTCGGTGTTCTGGCGCTCCATCAAACTGTCGGCGATGACCACGATTACCTGCCTGGTGATCGGCTTCCCAACCGCGTATTTCATCGCCACGCGGCCGCGCGGCAGCCGCAACTTCTGGCTGTTCCTGATCACCATCCCGTTCTGGACCAACCTGCTGATTCGTACCTTCGCGATTCTCGAACTGATCCGCAACAACGGCATCATCAACAACCTGCTGCTCGACCTGCACCTGATCAGCGAACCGATCCAGATCCTGTACACCGACACCGCCATCATGATCGGCATGACCTACGTTTACCTGCCGCTGATGATCCTGCCGCTGTACGCGTCGATGGAGAAGCTCGACTTTCAACTGGTGGAAGCGGCCTACGACCTGTACGCGTCGCGGATCCGCGTGCTGCGCCGGATCATCATTCCCTTGATCAAACCCGGCATCGTCGCCGGATCGATCCTGGTGTTCATTCCCTCGCTGGGCGCTTTCGTCACACCGCGCGTGCTCGGCGGTGGCAAGAACCTGATGCTGGGTAACCTGATCCAGCTGCAGTTCGACCAGGGCCAGAACTGGCCGCTCGGCGCGGCGCTGTCGATCACGCTGCTGCTAATCGTCATGATTACCCTGCTGGTGTACGTGCGCTACGCCCAGCGCAGCGGAGCGCAAAATGGCTAGCGCGGCGCGTAAGGCAAAGCTGTTCTCCATCTACCGCCTGCCGGGATTCACCACGATCGCGGTGGCCTGCTTCCTGATGCTGTACGCGCCGATCATCATACTGGTCGGCTATTCCTTCAACTCGGGCACGTCACTGGCGCTGTGGGAAGGCTTCTCCTGGCGCTGGTATTATTCGGCCTGGGAAAATGAAACCGTGCAGGATGCAACGATACTGTCGCTGGTGATCGCGCTGCAGGCCGCACTGTATTCGACCGTGCTCGCCACCATGGCCGCGCTCGGCACCACGCGCACGCGCGCGTTCCGCGGTCAGACCGCGATATACACGATGATCAACCAGCCGTTGATGGTGCCCGAAATCGTCACCGCGGTGGCGCTGCTGATCGTATTCGCGACCATCAAGCAGGCCACCGGCTACCAGGGCATCTCCTACCTGGTGATCGCGCACACGGCCTTCTGTATCCCGTTCGCCTACCTGCCGATCCGCGCGCGCCTGGAGGACATGGACCGTTCGCTGGAAACCGCGGCGGCCGACCTGTATGCCACGCCGTGGCGTAGTTTTCGGCGCGTAACCCTGCCGCTGCTGTGGCCCGGGATCCTGGCCGGGGCCATGCTCGCCTTCGTCATCTCGCTGGATGACGTGGTTATCACCGAATTCGTAAAATCGGCTGGACAGGACACCCTGCCAACCTTCATGCTGGGGCAGATACGCCGCGTCATCACCCCGGAAATGAACGCCATCGCCACTGCCCTGCTGGCCGTGTCGGTGCTCATGGTTTCACTGATTTTCTTGATCAACCGCAAGAAAACTTGAAAGCGCTGTAAACCTGTAACATAAAAAACTGAGGATATAATTAAATGACTAAGGTAATCCAAAAATCCATCGTCGCGCTGGCGATGGTAGCCATCTCGGGCAGCGCTTATGCCGCCGGGGAGCTCAACCTGTACAACTGGGGCAACTACACCAACCCCGAACTGGTCAGCAAGTTCGAAAAGGAATACGACGTCAAGGTCACGATTACCGACTACGACTCCAATTCCGGCGCACTCGCCAAGGTCAAGGCCGGTGGCCACGGTTTCGACCTGGTCGTACCTTCGGCCAACTACGTACAGATCTGGATCAAGGAGGGCCTGCTGCTGGAAACCCGTCCCGACCAGATGTCGAATTTCAAGAACGTGTTGCCTGAATTCGCCAACCCCGACTGGGACCCGGGCCGCCACTACACCGTGCCGTGGCAATGGGGCAGCGTCGGCATGATCGTCGATACCTCGGTCTACAAGGGCGACATTAATACCTCCGCGATCTACCTCGATCCACCCGATGAGCTCAAGGGCAAGATCAACGTCGCACCGGAAATGAACGACGTCATCAGCTCCGCCATCATGTACGTCGGCGGCGAGCCCTGCACCACCGACAAAGCCGTGCTGCGCAAGGTGCGTGACAAGCTGGTGGCTGCGAAGAAGCATTGGTTGTCGATGGATTACGGTGTCATCGAGAAGTTCGCCGGCCGCGACATGGCCGCCTCGCTGTACTGGAACGGCGCCGCTTTTCGCGCTCGCGAAAAGAATTCAGACGTGCGTTACGGCTACCCGCAGGAAGGCTTCGCCCTGTGGATGGATAGCGTCGCGGTGCTGAAGGATGCCAAAAACGTCGAAAACGCCAAGTTGTTCCAGAACTTCGTCATGCGTCCCGAAAACGCCGCGCTGATTTCAGCATTCGCACGTTACGCCAACGGCATCAAGGGCTCCGACAAGTACATGCCCGAGGACATGAAGGATGCACCGGAAATCATCATTCCGGCGGAACTCGCCGGCGCCGGCAAGTTCCTGCAGGCCTGTTCACCGGAAGCAACCAAGATGTACACCGCTATCTGGACCGAATTACAGAAGTAATTTCGTCACGGTACGCGCATCGGGGGTTGTCATGGCGGTGCCATGGCAACCCTTTTTTTATCGATTGACCTGTTTGCATTGGAGCGAGCCATGAAAGACATCATGCAGGGGTTTCCGGTACCGCCGGAACGTCGGGTACCACACGGGGACTGGGACCGGGCGCCGTGGAATCGCTGGACCTTTCAGCACGTGCGCGAACTGGTGCCGACGACCGAGGTCTGGCGCGGCAACGGCCCGGTGCAGGCGCTCGAGCACAACCCGCAGAGCCTGGCCGACATCGAGTTCGATACCTCGCAGGGTCATCGAGCGACGTTGCAGCACTGGATCGACCGCAGCTTTACCGATGGCATCCTGGTGCTACATCGCGGCGCCGTCGTGTTCGAGCAGTATCACAACGGCATGCATGAGCGCACGCTGCATCTATCACAATCCATGGCCAAATCCGTGGTCGCCGCGGTCGCCGGAATTTTTATCGGCCGAGGCCTGATCGACCCGTCCGAGCAGGTGACCCACTACCTGCCGGAACTCGTCACGACCGCATGGCGGGGCGCCACACTACAGCAGGTAATGGACATGACCACCGGCGTGCGCTACGTCGAGGACTACGAGGCGCTCGATTCCGATATCGCCGTAACCGATATCGCCAGCGGCTGGAAACAGCCTCACCCCGATTTCGCGACGCCGCACAGCATCTGGGACCAGATCCTGACGCTGACCGAACATGTCCGTGAACACGGCGCAGAGTTTCAGTACCGTTCGATCGAAACCGACGTGCTCGCGCATTGCCTCGAGCGAGTCAGCGAAACCCGCCTCGCCGAGCTGGTCAGCCGCGAACTGTGGCAACCCCTGGGCTGCGAGGAAAGCGCCAACTTCACGGTCGATCGTGCCGGCTACGCGCTCGCCTGCGGCGGCCTCAACGCCACCCTGCGCGACTACGGTCGCTTCGGGCAGATGCTGTTGCAACGCGGCAAGGTGGGCGACACCCAGCTGGTGCCGGCCGACTGGGTCGACGATATCCAGAACGCCGATCACAGCCTGTTCGGTGAGCCCTATACCCGGGCGGCACCAAACGGCGCTTATCGTAACCAGTTCTGGATCGAGGATGTCGATCGTCCCGGATTCATGGCGCGCGGCGTGTTTGGCCAGATCATCTACGTCGATCCCGGCGACGACATGGTATTCGTGAAACTGTCGAGCTGGCCGGAATTCACCTCGGTACCGCGACTCGTCACCACGCTGAACGCAATCCACGCAATCGGTAACGCGCTCAACCGCTAGCCCCGTAGACCAAGGCTGGCACACATTCAGCGCGCCTGCCTTCGCGTCATCCCCTACACTACCCCGTCGCGGGGATGACGGGGTAGTAGTGTCGCGGGGATGACGGTGTAGTGTCGCGGCGATAAGGGTGCAGTACCGCGAGGGTGACGCAGCAGCAAGCACGGGTTCAGGCCTGGCCACCGGTATCGTTGTTCCAGCCGATTGTTTAAGGTAAAACCTGATCCCGTAATTTGATCGCGTTATTCGAGTACGGTCGGTTCAGCTGAATAACTGACGATCGCACACGGACTCCCGGCCGTGACGACCGAGCCAGCGCGTTATGCCGGATGTGCTCGATTGAGCGCGAGCGAGGCGCAGCGAAACGATCCACCGGTGGCGGGGACGCCGTCGAATCCAACCGCTTCGACGCTATAACCGAGCCCCGACAGGACCCGGTTGACGCGACTGCAGGCGGGGTGATCCCGCGCGACGACGGTGTCAGGGTTGATGGACAGCAGATTCGTCGCCAGGTGCTCCCGCTCCACCGCGTCGACATCGATCCATTCAAGTGTCTCCAGTACCTGCAAGGTTTCATCGTCGATGTCATGGAGGCTGTCGCGATGCATCAACAGATGCCCCAGTCCCAGTGGATTGAGGCAGCAGTCGAGGTGCAGCTGCCGATGCGGCAGCGGCAACACGCGGTAGCCGCGGGGCGCCAGCAGTTCCCGCAAAAACTCGTAACCGCGGCGATTCGAGCGCTGATTGTAACCCACCAGGATCGTGCGCTTATCCAGCAGGATGACATCGCCCCCCTCGATCAGGCAATCCGGTGGTGGGTGCACTATGTTTGCGGGATCGATGCGTTGCAGGTAGTGCTGAATGGTCTGGATTTCGTCGCTACGGCTCGCAACCGCCATGTTCGCTACAAAGAACAAATCGCCAATCACGAAGCCGATGTCGCGCGGACAGGTATAGTCGAACGAATAAGCCGCCCGCGGGTCAGCGCGCAGCACCTCGACACCGTATTTTGCAAGGACGCCGACGTAGTCGCCGTACTCCTTTAGCAGCAATTCCTCATCGGGATAGTCCAGCGCCAGCACTTCGGCCTTGCGCGCGGTATTCGGCAGCAGCGGGAATTCGGCCATTTCACGGGCGACCTGGGCCTTGTCACGCTGGTACGGCGCGCCGAGGCCGATGACGACCCGCTCGAGGGCGGCAAACTCGTTATCGACCCTTACTGGCGACAGACCTGGGCTCATGTTCGGACCTCCAAAAGCGATACCCGTGACCACGGTGTCCCGGCGCGGTGGCCGGAATGCCCGACAGGGACCGGGTTATTGCAGTGCAATGACGCCGCTGCGGTTCACTTTCACCATCGGGTAGAAAGTGCCGAGATCGATGTCGGCGTTGAGTTCGAATGCCACCTGGCCGTCGGGCTGGCCGAGTAGATCACCGAGCAGGTTGAGTCCGCTCATCAGGTCGACGACCGCGCGCAGGCGCACATCCGCTTCGCCATAGGCGGGAATGATCGGCAGTTCACTGGCGACGCCATCGATTACTTTATTGCCCTGCAGGTGGATGGTGTAGCTCAGCCCGACAATCTCCAGCGCGTCCCGGTTAGGATTGGTGACGTGCAGCACGATATCGAATTCGGGCGCAAACAGGTTCCTGATCTGCGGCGTGATCGATACCAGCGCCACGCCCGGCTCCTTGAAATCCTGCCGCAACGTGGCGCAGGCGCCGAGCAACAACGCCGCCAGGACAATCGAGATTCGTGCAACGGCCTTGCCCGCCCCCACGCTAAAGCGAGCCGCCACTCGGTTGCGCAGCGCCGACGGTGCCGGGTACGCTCGCTCTGTCGCTGGCTTCGGGGTTACGCCGTGTCCACGACAACACCGTAACCGTGGCCGCCGGCAGGAAGGTCAGCGTCACGACCGCGGCGCCGGCCAGCCCGAACAGCACGATGGCGCCGACGCCGCGATAGAGCTCGGTGCCCTCGCCCGGTATGAACACCAGCGGCGCCAGTCCGAAGATCGTCGTGATCGCCGACATCGCGATCGGTCGCAAGCGCGACTCCACGGCCTCGTTGACGGCCTCGGTGGCGCTCATCGCCAGCTCGCGGTAGTTCTCCGCGGCGCGATGCACGATCAGGATCGGGTTGTTCACCACGGTCCCCATCAGGATCAGGAAACCCAGCATCGAGATCATGTCGAACGGCTGGTGCACAGCGGCCATGCCAAAGGCAGGCAGGATACTGCCGACCGCGTTCATCAGCGCCAGCCCGGCGATGCCGCCGGCGACGCCGAGCGGAATCGTCGTCATGATCAGCAAGGGGAAACCCCAGTGCGTGAAAATGGCGACCATGACCAGGTAAACCAGCACCAGCGCAACGAGATAGTTGCCGGTCAGCGCCTTCTGCGTGGCCTCCAGCTGGTCGCTCGCGCCGGAAATATCGACGCTGACGCTGGCCGGGATGTCGCCGCTGTTGCGCAGATATTCGAGCACTTCGCTGCGCACCAGGTCGACGCCGGTTTCCAGCGCAATGTTGTCCGGTGGAATGACGTTCAGCGTCACGGTACGGCGGCCGTCGATACGCCGCACCTCGTTGGTGTCGACGGTCTCGACCACGCGCGCGATGCTCGACAGCGGCACCACGCCACCGCCACGGGTATAAATCGGCAAATCGGTGAGCCCGTGCGGCGATGCATCCGGGCCAGACTCGCTGTACACGTACATGTCGATCTTGTCATCGGCAAGGAAGAACTCGTCGACGTAAGCGCCATCGGTTAGCGCGGCAACGGTAAAACCGATATCGCTGGTACTCATACCGAGTTCCGCCGCGCGTTCCCAGTCAGGGTGAATCTCGATCAGCGGCTGCGACAGCGACAGCGTCGCCGGGTTGGCGCGTATGCGCGGATTGCCCAGCACTTCGCGCGCACGATTATAGGCAGCGCTGGCGGCCGCATAGATGGGCTCCAGGTCGGGCCCGGAGAAATCCAGGTTGATGCTGCGCGTACCACCGTCATTACTGGTAATGATCGAACCGCGCGTGCTGAATGAGCGCATACCGGCGTATTCGCTGTACTTGGCGTCGATGGCGTCCATCAGCGCGTTGACCTGGCTCTTGTCCTTGGGCTCGCTGATCAGGAACAGGCCGGTGGGCCGAATCGAAAGGATCAGGTAGTCGAGCGCCGGCACCGCGGTTTCGCCGCGTTCGAACTGGCCGGGTTCATGGTCGAGGTAAGGCAGAAAGTATTCCTGCACTTCGTAGCCGATCTTACGCATGGTCGGCAGGTTGTATCCCGGTGGCGCATTCATGCGGCCGAACACTTTGGGTTCCTCGCCTGGCGGCAGGTACTCGGCCGGCGGCGTCAATTCGACGATGATGTAGGTGCAAATTCCAAGCGTCAGCGCCATTACCGTCAGGCGACGCGTTGCCGTCGCGACGAGCCAGTTGATGCCGCCGAGCATGGCGCGCATGCCACCGCGTGCCGAGGCGCCTGGCTGGTCAACATCGCCGGGCATATCGTGCAGCGCAAAATTGGCGGCAGCCGTCGGTACCACGGTAATCGCCACCAGCATGGATACCAGAATGGTCGCGGAGACGCCGATAGCGATATCGCCGTAAAGCTGTCCCGCTTCTTCCTCGATAAAGATAATCGGGATAAACACCAGCACCGTGGTCAGGGTCGAAGCCAGTACCGCCGGCCATACCCGCTGCACGCCGATAATCGCCGCCTGCAGTCGCTTCAACCCCTTGCGCCGCTCCCACTCGATGCTCTCCAGCACGACGATGGTGTTGTCCAGCGTCATGCCGATGGAAAAGGCGACGCCTGCCAGGGAAATAACGTTGATCGTGCGCCCCGCCAGCAGCAGGCCAATGAACGCCGCGATGGTACAGATGGGAATACCGATGACGCCCACCAGGGTCATGCGGCCCGAGCGCAGGAACAGAAACATGACCAGCGTCGCCAGCACCGCGCCCAGCGCCAGGTTACGCCAGACGGTGGCAATGGATTGCTCGACGTACACGGTATCGGTGGCGTTCAGGCGCAGCTCCATACCGGCCTGCTGCAGCAGCTCATCGTTGATGCGCTCCACCTCGGCGAACATCGCGTCCTTGATCTTGATTACGTTGGAGCCGAGTTCGCGGTTCACCGCGAGGAACAGCACCGGCTTGCCGTTGACGAAGGCCTCGCGCTCGATCTCGAAGTGGTCCAGGCGCACACTGGCGACATCGCCGAGCCGCGTCAGCTGGTCGCCGCGCCGTGACAGGATCAGCTGATCCAGCGACTCCAGGTCGTTGAAGCGGCCGATGGTGCGTAACAGGTAGCGGCGCTTGCCCGATTCGAGCTGGCCCCCGGTGACGTCGAGGTTGCGATCTCGCAGTGCCGCGCGCACGTCGGCCACGGTCAGGCCGCGTTCAGCCAGCGCACCTGCGTTCAGCAGGATCTGCACCTGGCGGTCGGCGCCACCCCAGACCTCGACGCTGGACACGCCGGGTACGGTCTCCATGCGCGTGCGCACGTTGTCGGAGACGAAATCGCGCATCATGTCCATGTCGAGACCGCGCGGATTGCCATCCAGCGGGGCAACGCGAAAATACATGAACGAGTTGCTGGAAAAGGATTCCGCGAAAATTCGCGGCTGGTCGACATTGTTCGGATAGGACGGCACCTGCGACAGCGCGTTATTGACCCGTATCAGGGTTTCGTTGATGTCGACACCGTTCGGAAACTCGAGCTCGATGCGCGCGCTGCCGGCCGAGGCGGTCGCCTCGATGCGCTGCAGGCTGGGAATGCTGCGCAGGTACTCCTCCTGTTCGATGAGGATTTCCTTCTCGATGTCCTGCGGCGTGGCGCCCGGCCAGGAGGTGCGCACCTGCACCGTGCGCACGTCCAGGTCCGGAATCATTTGCACCGGAACGCGCAGGGTAGAAACGATACCGATGACGACGACGATGCCGACGATAACCGTCATCAGGGTGCCGCGTTTAATGATTTTTTCAAACATTGGCGTCGTTATTCCCGAATGCGTACCTGTTGACCCTGGCGCAGACTTTC